>Ga0114951_10001740_pt1 | contig 26104 bp, 25 predicted proteins | sample AM7aDNAmetaG_FD_88677 | JGI IMG/M metagenome (GOLD analysis project Ga0114951, IMG submission 88677) | Freshwater microbial communities from Finland to study Microbial Dark Matter (Phase II) - AM7a DNA metaG | ecosystem: Environmental > Aquatic > Freshwater > Lake | place: Finland: Lake Alinen... | reverse complement strand
TCATATTTTTATCCCTATATGATATTTATGCTCGGTTACCGTTTTGTGAGCCCATGGTGATCAGGCGTTCTAACAAATCATTACGGCTTAAGACTTGTCCGTGTGCTGTTTCCACTGTTTCTTCGGGTGCATTTTTTTGTCTATCGTGATCCAGCTTTAACTTTTTCATCTGTAGATCCACCATTTTTAATTTCTTGTTTAGTTTGGCTGTTTTGGCTGTGAGTGCATGCCCTAGCATAGTGCTGGCTACTGCAAATATTTCACTGCTGTAACGACTGTCTATCTGCATACCTAGATCCATAAGATCGTCGAATGTTTCAGTAGCTTTGGCAGCCAGATCATCCAGTTCGCGATCGCCGGTTTCTAAATCACGCACGGTAGGCAAAGCTGCATCAATCTTGTCTATGGTATCGTTGATTTCTTTCAAGGCCATCTGGGTAGACGGTATAGAAGCAGGTTCATCCTCTTGAACTTCTTCAGAGGGCGGAAAATCAAACAATTCTTCCAGTTTACGGGTCATACCCTATTTACCGGATTTTTTACCACCTTGATGATAAATTTGATCTTCGTTGATTACCCGAAATATCAGACCGTTTTTTCTAGCCCATAGTGTAGCACTGTGCCATTTGGCATAGTTTACAGCCACTATAGCGCGGTCTCGATCATTCATTTTGCTTTCAATCAGGCTTTGTTTTTTGGGTTTAATTTCAATTAGCTCAGCGATGGTGGTATTGTTACGACCACGGTAGGTTACCAAAAAGTCTGGCACATACATGCTCTGCTTGCCAGTGATGGGATTACGATAAGGTATTGAAAGACTTTCACTGGCCCATTGTAGCACATTGTCGTTTGAGTCCAAGAACATCATGAATGTGAGTTCCCACCCGCTACGATAACGAGGTTGACCTTTGCCTACATACTTGGCAGGATTTCGTACTGTGTAAATGCCTTGGCGAAAGTTGGCCATGGTCAGGCCCTTACGTTTCTGGCTGTATATTGGTTAGGGGTAGTTGGCAACAATACTCCCAACAAGGTACTAGGACTACGGACCAGATTAAGGTAGTAAGCCATCATGACAGTCACTTGCGGTGCACTACTAGCATTTTGTTGAAGTGTCTGTAACAAAGACATGGCACTGGTATTGGTAGCGTCGGCAATCCTAAACAAAGAAGCGGTCATATTCTCTGCGGCTTCTTGTGTGGTAAAAACACTTTTGAAATAACTTAATACCGCATCATATTCTTGTGCCGGGATATTGGCATCATATTTGTAGAATTGATCAAAAACTCTTACAGTCTGATCAATTGAGTAGTTGATAGCATTAACCGTAGACATAGTTAGTAATTAGTTAAATTGATATTAGGGGTTGGAATAAACAATCCACTACTACCGTATTGGCCTGTGGGTGAAGCATTGTAACTTGGACCATTTGTTGGCACTCCGGCTGCCCGTATTGCTCCAGGCAAACTACCACGCACAGCATTGTTTACTGCTTGTGTAACATCGGCCTTGAGTGTGGTAGCTATACTGGGGCCACTTTTCCAAGTGTTGTATGTTGCAGCAGCTGTTTGTGCTGCTCCAATTAAACTGAGTGGGTTTCCACTTTCTAAATCTGTAACAATGCCGATACCGGCATCAAGTAGACCACCCTGACCCAATACAGTATGTGTGCTGCCAGGTCTGGCCAATGCACTTGGCACCGTATCGTAATAGCTTGGGTCTGCAAAACCCAATGCATTGGTATCGGGTCTAACTCCACCAATGGCTCCTTCAAGATACTTAACTGTTTCATATCGCACAGTCATGCGATTGTTCATGATGCCGTTACCTTGACTGTAGTCATAGGTATCGTGAGCCCAGTCGGTGATCATAGGATTGATCAAGATATACTCAGCAAACTTGTGTTGACTCATACCGTAAATGCGTATATCTTTAAAAAATGGTGGTTTGCTAGATCCAGGAGGCAAACCGTCGTTGTTGGCTTCGCCAATATAGCCCCAATCGTTTACAAATCTTTGAGGACTATAAGTATCTCGGTTGTTGTAACTAAATCCAGCTGGCGTTTGATTCAGTGGATTTGGAATACCATTTACGTTGGTTATGTTATCGTATTTGTTGCTGGGATCTTTGTAGTAGTATTTGAAATAGTTATACCACATGGTGCGAATTAAATCGCCGCCATCATCGTGGAATTCTATCTGCACTGGATTGTAATCAATCTTGGTTTGAACCAACCGCTTACGATTGTATTGATTCATAGTATCTACACTGATAGTGTAGTTGGGCAACTGAATAGTCTTGACCATGAGGCCAATTGTTGCTTCATCGTTACTAGGAAAGGCGCTGGCCAGGGCTGGAATTTGATCTACATTTAAATTAAAGTAGACATGAAACAGAAACTTCTGACGAGGTGTCTGTTCGTATCCGTTGGTTAAGAAAGTCTTGGAAGCATGAGCATAATCTTTAAGCCCATCAAATCCAGCGAATGCCTGTAAAAAGTCCTGCCCCCAGGCCATGGTCTATTAAGCCGCTGTTGCTGTGCCGGCTACACCGGTGACCACGTCACCTACGGTACGGGCAATAGTATTGCCTACACCTTCGCCGTTTACTTGGTTAGCATTATCAAATGTGATGGCCATGGTAATTGTTGCAGCTTCGCTGGTGCCATAGTTCATGTCGTTGTAGTTTACCGATTTGAGATAGCAACCATACAATTCCCATGTTTCCAATGCAACAGGAGTAGAAGTTCCGTTGCCACCGTCTAACACTTCAAACACTGTAAGAAACTTGTAGTCAATACCAGAACTAGCACTGGCCATTTCCATAAAGTCTAACTGCTTCTGTAACTGTTCGCCAACCAATTTGGAAACATTACCGGCGGCGTCATCACGAATGTTGCAAGTGATGTCTGCCCAGCTGTATTTTCCAGCCAATTTGATTGTGCTGTTGTAGATAGGTACCGCAATTTCAGCAAATTCAACACTAGGTCTTGTAAAGTCAACTACTTGTTTGGTCAACTCTGTTGTGGGTTGTGACACGCCAAAATTCTGAAAAGTAACGCGAAAGCGATACTTGAGTTTGGGCATTAACAAGCCCTGGCTTGGCGTGCTTTGGTCGCTAGCCAGTGGAACTGTCATTCTGCTGAGTGATGAAACTGCCATGGTATTATCTCCTATATACTTTATTTATGGTCATATTGGCCATGACGTTAGCTGGCTGTAGCTACTGTGGTCAAGGTGTGAGCAATCGCTCCAGTGTTCTCAATCCGTAATGGAATGTAGATAAACTCAACTGCCTTAACTGGCTCAATTGCAATGTCAACATACAATTCATTAGCATCAATGGTTGCCGGTGAGTTATTGCTCAAATCGCAAACTACCAAGTAGTCGTAGATCCCACGTTTTGCTACCAAATCGAGCATCAAGCTGGTGCAAGAGTTAGTGATGCTGTTACGTGTGATCTGATCGTTTGGCTCAAACAGGTATTGATTACCAATCTGTGTCAATCTAGCACGCAAGTAAGCCACTAAACGTGCCACGTTGATACGATTCATTGCAGTTGTTGAACTTGTAGCTGTTTTGTTACCAAAGTTGGTAATACCAATTCCAGGAATAAAGGTAATTGGGTTGATATTCAATTGATACAGGACATCACGGATTGTCTGGCTAATGCCAAGTGTAACAAATGCGCCTGTTGTGGCATTGATATAGCCCAATAATGCAGCATTATCAATCACACCGCGCAGAGTTCCAGCTGGAGCCAACCATGGATAAGATACTTCATCGCTACGGATAATTGTTCTAATCATCATGTGGCTCGGTGCTGTTACCACTGGGCTACCGCTCAAGTCAGAAGTCTGGCAACTTGGATAGAACACACCAAGGTATGTATCGTTAGATCCTAGACCGTCACCGGTTGGTAGGCCGAGACCTGCAGCATTGGTCTGCCATGTTGTGAGTTCTGTGCTGGTTGGTCCCAAACGCATCGGGGTATCACCAATAATGAACGCTGTGTTCTTGCGATCGTTATTGAGTTCAACCATGTTAGGAATTAATTCAGGATATGCTGGGCAAGCAATCAAGTTGAATGTGCGTTGTTCTTCACGTGCCTGAATGCTGGAATCAATACCGCTCTTGAATGCTGCTACAATAATAGCACGTTGAGCTTGGCGACCCATATAAGGTGCGCCCGAAGTCTTGTTGCCACTGGCGTTTACCCAGGTGTTGGTCATGATATCAGCCCAATACATAGTGTCACTAGGATCAGTGCCAACAGGTGGAGCCGATAATGCAACATAAATTATACCATTGTAATTTACAAAGCTGTTAAACTCATACTGTGTGGTACTGCTGTATATGTCCACATTGAACGCAGTGGTGTTGAAGTAGTCGGCTTCAAATTTCTTAACATTAAATCCGCTACGGCGTGTGTTCCACAACAAGGTTCCTTGAGCATACAGCGCAGGATTTGGTGCATCAATGTCCAAATAGTTGCTGGTCAAGTAGGTGGAACTGTTGATTGGTGGAATTGCATCAGTGATAGGATTTGTAGTGCCGTTGTAACTCCAACGAGCATCGGCAAACAAGATACCGTTTTGTGTAGTAGAATCTGTGTTGTTGATCTGGACCCACTGATCGGCACCTTGAACATTGCTCCAACGATACAGCATAGGATAGTTTTCCAAATCGCTGGTATCAACCCATAAGTCACCGTAAACCAATGGGCTTTGTGCTGTATTGGTCTGTGTTGTTGGCGCTGTGGTAGCAAATATAGGACCTGTAGAATTAGTTGTTTGCAAATCGTCGCCGCGAACATCATTGGCTACAGTTTGATAACCACACCATGCACCATTGTTTTGGATCATGATATCAGCTTGTGTAGTAGCTGAATAATACCAGTAAGTTCCTGTTTGGGGATCTTGATCTGGAGCAACCGAGCTGGCGCTGTAGGTAAATGTTGGATTGCCTACCCAGTAGCTAAGAATTAATGATGATCCAGAACCTGCACGGCAGAATGTTGTGCTGGTAGTGAATCCCGCTGTGGTTAGCGGAGTGCCTGTACCGGGAGTCAGAACAATATCGCCACCCGAGGTGTGTGTAAACACAATAGCACCCGAGCTATTAACTGTAGCGTTGACATAAGATGCAAATGTGCTTGAACCAACTGCTGCACTGACCGCAGTAATAAAGTCAGCCACAGTTGTTCCAGTCAAGGTAACTGTAACAGGAGATGCCAAAGTGGCTTGTCCAGGAACAGTTGCAGCAATAGTAAATGTGTTGCCGCTGGTAAATGCTCCAGGAGTGCTGGTATTGCCAGTTACGATTGTTTGACCGGCTGCATAACGTTCAAAAAGTTCAATACCAAACGTAGCTGGGCTATTAAAACCAGGATTAGTGATACCGATGGTAGTTCCTGGAACAATATTGAAACCACCACCACTTGGATCTAAGGTATAGATTGCCGAGGCATCGTTTGAATACAGGTTGCAAGTCTGTTGCACCCAAGTTCCTAGAGTTACATTGTATTTTTGCATAGACAAGTTGGCACCAAGATTTACATTGTTGGTGCGTTGCCATACCGAACCTGTTGGCTCTGGCATATCGTCGGTGCTTCTCCAGCGTGGTGCTGAGTAGTTAGGAGCTGCTAGGAACGTAGGAACATAGTAAGTGGTCGCTGTAATTCCTAGATCGCTCAATACTGTTCCGGATCCAGCGGCAATAACAATTTCACCTGCATCGCTGTTGGCCATGCTATTGCCAAAAATTTGTAGTTTACCATCAACATGACCAGAATAAACACCAGTAATGTTAGCACTGTTGATAGCATCGCTGACACCTTGAACAGTGTTGTTGGTGCTGGCAGGAACAGTAATTGTAATTCCATTAACTGTAAATGTGTTGCCAGCTGTTAAGGATGTTGGTGCCAAGGTTCCTTGAACTGTGGCCCAACTGGTTTGCCAGTCGTCGCTGCCAATCAACTGCCAGGTGTTATATAAATCTAACAGGTAACTGGATGATGTCTGTGAAGTGGTTGGACCGCCACGTTTAAAGTAACCTGGATTGTTTACATTGGTAGAAGTAATGGCATAATCGCCAATGCTACCAACACTTTGTGAAGGCACTGTGGACGAGGATTCTAGTTGTGTAGAGTCGGTAATAATCATTGGAATCTGTTGGGTAAATGCACCAGTTGTAATATTCCATTGATAGATGCCCCATAAGCTGGTAGCAGTATTCAACCAGTAAGTTCCATTGGGTGGTGTGCCTGTAGGACGAATTAAACTGGCTGTAAGGGCCGCCAAGTCAACGTCAACACGCTGAATATAAGCACGGTTGGTAATACCCAAGGCGCTGTAAGCTGCCAATAAACCGTATTCGTTTAGCTCGTAACCATTGATTGGTGTTCCGGCTGTGGTCTTGTAAAAAAATGGCACGCCATAAGTGGTTGACAAATCTCGCTGACTTGTAATCAATGTAACCTGATTGGCATTGGCCGCTAGGGTTCCGGCAGCAACACCTGTGCCTGTTCCAGAAACTTTGTTCTGTGCCGTTGCAATCAAAATGTAAGGTACCGAGTTGGTAGCAGCAGGAATGTATTGACTTTGATCAATAACTGTGACTTGAACGCCAGGTGATAATAGTGCCATAGGTAAAATCCTTTTTTCTAGTTACAGATATTTATTAGAAAAGGCAAAAAGAACCTCGTAATAGAGACCTTTGGCAAAGGTTTTCACTATAAATACAGCATGATTCGCCCTATTTGTCCTGCTTGCAAGCAAAGGCCACGTGCTGTAAACTACTATAAGGACGGGCTGGTTCATTATCGAGCCAAATGCAGTTATTGTATTTTTAAGAATAGGTCAATTAAGCCACCCGAGCCCAGATGGAGGGCAGCTGGCTATAAGAAAAAGCTGGCCTGTGATCGTTGTGGATTTAGATCAAGATATGCTAGTCAGTTGCTGGTATACCATGTAGATGGCAATCAGCACAATACCACTTTACGCAACTTGACTACAGTTTGTTTGAACTGTATAGAGGAAATTAAACGCCTTGATCGTCCTTGGAAACCTGGAGATTTAGAACCAGATCTTTGACCTGAGCAAACAGTGGATCAAGCCCATCAGCATTGTTATCAATTACCGCATCAAATTGGGTTCCAATCCAAGCTGTTTCAGAAGGATGAATGCCCAGTTGTTTCAACAACTCTTGATCGGGCACAATACCAGCATTGGCACCCAAAGCAGTATCATACCAATCGGGTTCTGGGCCACGGACAACACGGATAACAGTGCCGCCTGCATCCTTGACTGCTCGAATTTCGTTAGGAAACCGCACATCTGTAATAACAATATCATTGTGTGCTTTGTTTAATTTGTTTTCTAAGCTGGCAATCCAAGTGTCGTCGTGCCAACTTCGTCGTGCCACTTCAGTGCCCCACTTTTGTAGTACCAAGCGAGGAGTTAAGTCGGGCATGCCTAACCGCTGGGCCCACCATGGGTCCACCTGCTCACGCCAGACTCTGGATTCGGTTGTGCGGCCTTCTAGCAGTTCTCGGTCCCATCCAAACACAGCGGCCACGGCATCTTTCAAAGTAGCCGCAAAGCTGTCGCGTTTGAATCCGTAAATGTTTTGTAGATAGTCTGCAATAGTATCTTTACCTGAACCTTGAAATCCACAAATGCCAATGATCATCTTATTTCCTTTACATTCAGGTGTCGTAAGGTGGCCTGTAGCATGTCAATCTGACGACGGCAATCTTCCAAGGCATGATGACTAGTTGGAGGTTTGGGCAGTTCGGGCCACAGGCTGTAGATAGTTCTAGCATCACGTACCTTGTAGTATTGCCAAGGCAGGCTCTTGCCGTAGCTCTTGTAGGCATGCTCCAGTATGTTCATGTCGTAGGTGGGTCCATTGGCCCAGATCAAATTGTGTTGCCAGGCCAACTTATATAGACTGTCTAATGCCACATCCAGATCCACACGTCCTTCTTCCATGAAAGCTTCAGCCTGTGCTTTGGGTTGAGTTGCCCACCAGTCTATAGTGTCCTGTTGTATGTTACGGTTGGGTTGACTTTCCAAGGTGATTCGAGCATAATATTGACGACTATAATAGCCTGTGCCAAATGGATCAAAACTCTGAGCCGCAATGGTCAAAATGGTCGCATCTGGACCAGTACCTAACCCTTCTATATCTATCATTAATGAGCTCATGCTGACAGTATAGCATGATTTTTGATTTGAGTCTAGGAGTTGTTAACCAATAACAAATGAATACGGTTGACTACCGTCTACATAACGTTTGAGATCGTCAACCAATTGATCCATTTGTGCTTGACTTTCGGCCTTCATGGCTGTGCCGTTTAAGGTGCCGCCACCTTGTGGTCCGGCAATGGTACCAAACTTTTCACGTGCTTCACCAATGATGTGTTTGCAAGCAGCCGTGCAATAATCACGGATCCATTGTTGAATTTGAAAGTCACTCAAAAGGTTAAATTCAGGTTTCAAGTTGTAAGTCCATAACAGTACCGATTCACCTGTGCCTTTGGGATCGCGGATCAATTGTAGTTTTTTAGTAACAGGATTGTATGTGTAGTTCATATAGGCCCCAAACATGCGGCCGGCCTGTTGAACATATTGTGTGTAAAAATCGTAGGTGGCCAGTCCACCTGCCACATTGAAGTTCATAAGATACACGTTCATACTAGCCTGAGAGAACGGATCAAAGTTTGAAGCATACGGGCCTGTTGAGTCACCAAATGTTCTACGATAAATCTGGCGCACACTAATAACTTCCTGCGGTAAATCGTAGATATTAACATTGGTAACTAGCTCTAGAAAGCTGTAACTTTCTTCGTAGGCATTTTGAGCACGTTGGCGGTAAGTGCCAATGGTCTTTTGATATGCAGCTTCGTAGTGCTCGGCATCCAACTCGAGATCTACAATTTGACTGCCTATCTGCAGGCGAACATAATCAAAAAGATTTTGTTTTAGTGTGTCTAAGCTGGATTGATTTTCTAAGGCCATATAGGGAACTCCTGTTCCCTGTATTTAGCACTTTACCAGGCCCACAGTATGATCAGGTTGTCGTTTCCACGACCGTTCCACTTGGTTTCTGTGCTTTTGATTTCACCAAATGCCTTGCGGGCCGCTGGTTTTCCACCACCTATAACTGCTCGAATCTGCTCTGCTGGCTTACGTAGAGTTTTTTGCACAGTTGTCAAGGCATCAAACCCAACCACAGCACTTCCTTTGACTGTAAAACTGCCAATGTGACTATCGGACATGACATGTATTAGCTTGCGTTTGGCAGTATCATATAACCAAGCTTCGCTTGCTCCGACCAGTTTGGTTACTGGTTCTGACTTGAGCTTGAGTTCTGCGAATTCCTTCATGAACTTGAACGTGCGAGTGAGTCGTTCTGGACTTACAGCTTTTTTGGCACGTGGTTTGCGTTCTACTTTTTTGAGCTGAACATAACTGTTGCAATCATTGATTACAGTTTCGCAAAACTTGACACAGTTCTTTAATTGTAGTTTTGTAAGGTGACTGTAACCTTCAACTAGCTGATCATCCTTGCCTTCCAATACTTCGTTAAATTCAATCAGACGCAATTCCCACACACGAGTTACAGTCGAAATCATGTTGGGGCTGATATTCATACCACGCATGAGTGCCATGGGCTTGAAGTCGGCACTCATTTTGGCGCCAGCCACAATAAAGTCATCAAACATGGCTTCTAGTTCGCCACAACATTCACTAACTTTTTCACGCAGATGGTCCTGAATTGTGAGTCGTGCCACAGCCGCATCGGCATCCACATCAACCTGTGCTCGTTTGACCTCTTGCTTGGTTTTTAACATGTCGCTGATCTGTGACTCAACAATACTGAGTTCGTGCTCGGTCAACTCTAATCCTATCATGCTCATACGGCAGGCCCAGGCCGGTGTAACACGAATCTGACTGTCAGCAATACCGCGCATCAGCTTGGCTTCTTTGGGTCTGTTATGATGGTCTAAATAATGCACCAACATATCCTTGGCTTCTTTTTTTCCATAGTGGTAACTATACCACTGGAACGCTCGTGCCAGGCTGCTCAAGCGATTTTCGCCGGTGGGTTGAATACGCCACTCGGGTTCGGGTCCAACATATTTGAACTCAGCACCTTTGGGGTTCAAGCGTTTAATTTCGGGTGATTTATTAGTCATGTATGCATTTTATACTAAAATTCAAACTTGGTCAACCAAGCAGGTTAGCAAAGGTTATGTGTTGTTCTAGGTTTGTAAGCAATTCGTTTACCTTCTGGACCAACTCTCGATAGCGTGATGTTATTTTTTTGTTGCGTCTGCATTCCACACTTTCCATATCCGCAGCTACAATGGCTTGATCCACAGCTCTGACCATTTTGAGTAGGTCCTTACGAGCCACTTTATTTTTAACCGTAGCTATGGCTTTTTCTGCAGAATCCAAGCGTTGAAATAGTTCGTCCATAAGTGTAATTATACGGCGTTTTGATTTTTAAGTCAATACTGCCCATAAATACATGACTATGCCAAGATTGTCGCTATACCGTCCCAATAGAACCGCAGATTACCAGTTCTTTGATCGCACCATCGCCGAGATGTTTACTGTGGGCGGCCTTGACATTTATGTCCACAAATACATTGGTCCTATTGTAGCGCCCGATCAGGCCAACACACCCGGTGATGCTACTTTGCCTGTTTATGACAGTTCAAATCCTTTATTCATTGAGGACCTGTTGCTGTTGGAAAATAGAGATCGTGCGTATGATCCTGATGTTTATATCATGCGCGGTGTTTATCGCACTCAAGATATCGACTTTGACCTTACACAATTTGGCTTGTTTTTAAACAACGACACCTTGTTTATTACCTTTCACTACAACAACATGATTGATACCTTGGGACGCAAGCTGATGTCAGGTGATGTAATTGAAGTACCAAACTTGACTGACTATCATCCCTTGGATCGGACCATACCCAAGGCCTTGCCCAGATACTATGTGATCCAAGACGGCAACTATGCTTCAGAAGGATTTAGCCAAACCTGGTTGCCACACACCTGGCGTATCAAGGCCACCCCAATGGTTAATGCTCAAGAGTTCCAGCAAATTATCAATCAGCCTTTTATGCCAGAAAATATCTGGGACCCGGGCAATTTTTATCCTGCCAACACCATAGTCAATGATGGTAATACCTATTATCAGGCCAACGGCAATGTGCCGCCTGGTGCCGGCATTGCCGATGTAAATCCTTCAACTGGTCAGCCTTACTGGACGCCTACTACACCTACCACAGTAGGCGACAAGATGAGCACACGCAATAAAGATCTACAGATCAACGATGCGTTATTGGTTCAAGCTCAAGCCGACGTGCCACTCAGCGGTTACGATGTAACTAAATTTTATATTTTGCCTACCAATGCATTTGGCAATCCCGAAGGAGCCGGTGCTAGTAGTTCTGATACCGACATTTCTTCTTCTTCAGAAGACGGTGGTTTGGGGTCAACACCGACCAGTTTTGGCTATACCATGGGTTATCTTACCGGGGACGGTCAGGCGCCAAACGGCTTGCCGGTTACTCCCGGTGTGAGCTTTCCACCCAATCCGGTTGCAGGCGACTACGCCTTGCGTTTGGATTACTTTCCTAATAGACTGTTCCGCTACAACGGTCGTTCCTGGTCAGCCATCAGTGACAGTGTAAGAACTGATCTTGACATGGCCACGGGTGCTCTTACACAACGAGCCAGTTTTGTCAACAACACCTACACAGTTAGTACCACTGACCAAGGCAATATACCTAGCCGTCAGAGTCTCAGCCAAATACTTAAACCGCAGGCCGACAACGGTAATCAAGGTGGTGATTTACCACCCAATCCAAGACCACCAGGACGATAATGTCACAATATTTTTATGACGAACAAATACGTCGCTTTTTACTACAGTTTGCTAGAATTTTCAGCAACTTCCAAGTAGAATACGGCATCAACGAATCGGGCAAAAACGATACTTTGATTCGTGTTCCGGTTCGCTACGGTGATGCCAGTCGTCAGGCTCAAACCATTATACAACAAAACAGTGCCAACGACATGCCATCGACTCCGTTGATGACATTTTATATTACAGCCCTGGATTATGATCGGCCACGTATTCAAGAACCTAACTTTGTCAACACCATGTTGGTGCGGCAACGCACTTACGATACCAATACCGACAGTTGGGAAACTACACAAGGTAATGCATTCAACATTGAACGCTTAATGCCAGTTCCATATAAATTGACCATAGCCTTGGACATCTGGACTTCAAACACCAATCAAAAAATGCAGATCCTGGAACAGATCTTGGTTCTGTTTAATCCAGCATTGGAAATTCAAAGCACCGATAGCTTTATCGACTGGACCAGTTTGACTGTGTGCAATCTTGAAAATGTCAAATGGTCCAGTAAAACAATTCCTGTAAATGCTGATAATCCGATTGATGTGGCCACTTTGACTTTTAGCATACCTATTTGGATTTCAAGTCCTGCCAAGGTCAAGAAGTTGGGCGTGGTGGAACGTGTTATTGCATCAGTTTTTGATGCCAATGGTGATGCCAGTAATGCTGTGCTGGACAATGACTTGCTAATGGGCACACGTCAGGCCATCACACCATTTGCTTATCAAGTGCTCTTAATTGGTGGATCCGTGGGCACTGTAGGACGATTACAAGTTTTGGCTCAAGAGCAAGTGGTGGATCAAAGTAATTTAAGTTTAAATCCAGCTGATAGTCCGGCTAGTAACTTGCTGTGGCACAATGTGGTTGGCATGTATGGTACCTTACGAGATGGCATCAGTTATATCAAATTGGAACAGGACGACGGATCCGAGGTAGTTGGACATGTGACTTACGATCCAACCGATGATAGATATCTGCTGTTTAGTGTAGACTCTACTACTGTTCCAAGCAATACCTTGGCACCCGTAGATGCAGTGATTAATCCATTGGCTAGCGGACCTGGCGCAGGATTGGCTCCGGCTGTTGCTGGACAAAGATACCTGTTTACTGAAGCCACTGGCACCTACAACGACGGCTATGCCGAAGCCTGGGCCGGTACTAGCGGACAACCATTGACGGCTAGCGCCAACGACATTGTGGAATATGATGGCACTCGCTGGCAAGTTTCTTTTGACCACACGTCGAGTCCAGATAATATACAGTATGTCACAAATATCACTACAGAAATACAGTATGAGTGGATACACAATGCCTGGATCAAGTCGTATCAAGGTCTATATCCCGGAGGCGCATGGAGTCTAGTATTATAAAAGCAGTGGGTGTTTGGTTTTACACTGTTGATACCCATCGCTATCTGTATCTTATGCGCAACGATCCCAAACATCCAGGAAGTTGGGGCTTGCCGGGCGGACGTGTAGAGCCCGGCGAAACATTAATGACTACTATCACTAGAGAGTGTAAAGAGGAAATGGGCTCTATGCCGGACTACATTCGCATGATTCCGCTGGAAAAATTTACCACAGTAGATTTAGGATTTGAATATCATACTTTTTTCTGCATAGTAGATTCAGAGTTTCAACCAACTTTGAATCACGAACACATTGGCTATGCCTGGATTGATTCGGGCACATGGCCTAAACCCATGCATCCGGGCCTATGGTCGACTGTAAATTTTGAAGCAGTGCAGAGTAAAATCTTGACAATTGAATCTAGTGTTCAAATGTCGCAGTAGCCAACAAACTCGTGATAGGTGGTGGTTTGAACATTAAAGCAGTTTAGCCACTCATCGAACATGGCAGTTTTTTCTCCTACCAAAGTAAACTGTGTTCCAGGATAAGTTGCAAATATGTTGGCAATTTGAGCTACCCAATCTTTGTGTTCAGATTCAACATAGTTGTTATAGCCCAACAAGAAAATTTCTTTATGGCCATCAAACGCAGCCAAGTAGACTACTGTGGCCATGTCTATCAGCTGAGGTCCATAAGGTACCAGATAAAATTGCCCGGGATATCTGATACAGTTACGAGGCGTGGTATACACAATGTTGTTGACTGGGTATTCAGATTCTATCAGGTTGCCTAGCGTGTCGTTGTGTGTTTCTACCGCAAAATCTAAACGCATCTCTTGAGCAATGGTGCCGGTGCCATAAGTTTGTAATTTTTTACTACCCATCAAACCACCACGATGACGTTGTAACATAGTATAATCAAATGTGTATCCCGAACCGTACGAAGGGTGATCTGCTTGGCTACCGATACAGGCCGCACGTCCCGAAATGTGTTGATTGACAATAGGATTTGGAATCCATTCTCGTGTTTCGCTTTTTTTACCACCCGACCATTTGGTTTCAAGTATGACAAATTCGCCGGCGTAATCTTCTCTAAATCTAGCTTGCATTATACCCTTCCTACCGCCACTTCAATGATACCGGGCTCGTTTGAGTTGTAGTCTTCCAGTGCTTTGCCAACAATACAACCGGGTTCATACAGATCTCGATTCATGGCCTGTGCTGTTCCGGGAACGCGGCTAGACACCAAACGATCACCTTTGTGTATGGTTCCTACCACTTGACACGGAACTCGACCAACCAGGGCCACTTCTACTGAATTGATTTCACAGGCAATGGTGCTGTTCATCAAGTAGCTGGGATTGGTAGATATGATGCCGGCCACTCGTGTGCTGTGTGTTTCTGTGGTAACTGTAACTTCAAAATCACCACCAAACTCAACTACAGTACCGGGCGCATAAGCGGCATCGGCGCAATACATTTCTGCCAAGTCGGCGTATTGTGCTGAGGTGGCTCGAGCATATATGGTGTTGAACTGATTGGTCAATGAGCCAATATTGGCTGTAGCATTACCGGTTGGCAAAATACTTCCGCCGGCTGTAATGGTACCACCTACACTGGCTGTACCAGCTGTGGCCAAGTTACCACCTGTAATTGTTGCTGTTGCACTGATCAGGCCAGCTGTTAGGATATTACCACCGGTAATGTTGGCCGTGGCTGTAATCAGGCCAGCTGTTAGGATATTACCACCGGTAATGTTGGCTGTGGCTGTAATCAGGCCAGCCGTTAATAAGTTGCCACCTGTGACGTTGGCTGTGGCATTAAAAGTTCCAGTGGTAGACAAGGCATTTGTAGTATTGTTAAAAGTTAATGCCGCAGAGCCAGCAAAAAGACCGTTGTTGTTATACTGTATTTGAGTGTTGGATCCGCCAGGCGATCCGCCACCGCCACCGGTAAAGGCTGCACCGTTGGCATAAAAGTATGCGCCGGCCAGCACATTACCGCCCGTGACATTGCCGGTCACACTTACTGTAGTTCCTGTCAGATTGGTGGCGCTGAGGTTGCCACCTGTTATGTTGCCTGACACACTTAGAATGCCAGTGATATATTCGCCTGTAGTAGCAAACACCGCTACGTTTGAGACGCCACCAATGGAGATGTTGGCATTGCCGCCTGCTGTACCAATGTTGGCTTCGCTAGTGCCGCTGAATATTCTGCTGGCGCTGAAACCAGTGGCATAGTAAATGTTGGCATTTAGGTAGTTGCCGTTGATGTTGCCGGTGGCACTGACCAGTCCGCTTGTCAGGACATTGCCAACTGTTATATTTCCAGAAACGCTTTCTGTTCCTTTTACTACTGTTCCAGTTGAAGTAACAATCAGCACATTGGGTGTACCGCCTGAGCTGATAGTCACGTTGGCATTGCTGTAAACAGTTACATTGCTGGTACCACCGGATATTGAATTTGCCGAATAGTTTTGTGTAAAAGTTAGTGCTGTGGTTCCAACTGTGATGGGATTGTCCGTGATCAACTTCCACTGCGTGTCGGCATAGATTACACCTTCAGTGACCATTACAATCATGCCGGCATCTATTTCGCCTGTTTGATTAGCATCTGTGGTTCTGGTCCAGGTACCGTTGGCGCCCGAGCCTGCTGTGGTCACATAGTAAAGACCATTTTGACTGGCTGTGCTTTGTGCTGTGACCAGCACACGATCACCGTTACTGAGTGTAACTCCGTCTACCACAGATGGGGCACCACCAGCCAAGGTGATGTTGGCGACCGTAACCACTCGTGTGGCCTGTTTATAGTCCAGGTTATATATCTGCGCTGCACGCGGTCTAGTTAGGGCCATAGTTGATCCATAATAATACAATATTTAGCCAAAAAAATAGGACTGCGAGCAGTCCTATTTTGGGTCACTACTGGGTATTAGAAGCGTCCGACTACCACTTCAATAACACCTACGTCACCGTCAAAGTTGGCCAGGGCCTTACCAATCACAGTACCTACAGCCGGAAACTCTTCACTGCGTGCTGTTCCGTCGCCAGCTGATACCATCAAGTCACCCTTGGCAACAGGACCTGTTACCCGAGTTGGTACGCGACCTGTCAGGGCCACTGCAACAGTATTGTCAGCAACTAATCCTGAATTCATCAAGTAGCTTGGATTGGTAGAAACCACACCGGCTACAGCTGAACTCATGTCTTCGGAGCTGAGTGTAACTTCTTGGTCGCCACCAAAGTCAACCACTGTTCCAGGCTCGTAAGCGGCATCACCTGCATACATCTCTGCCAAGTCAGCGTATTGTGCTGATGTTGCACGAGCAAACACATAGTTGAACTGGTTGGCCAAAGAACCAATGTTGGCCACAGCATTGCCTGTTGCGTTGATGTTGCCACCAATAACAATGTTGCTACCTACGCTAACAATACCAGCTGTCAACAAGTTACCACCGGTAATGTTGCCTGTATCGGATGTAGAACTGGTTATAATCAAGTTGGCGCCGTAAATATTGCCAGAGGTGCTAACGATACCTGCTGTCAATACGTTGCCACCGGTAATGTTGCCGCTAACACTTGAAGTACCACTGGTGACTATACCAGATGAAGTTACAGTTAGGGTATTGGCACCACCGGCTGTGATTATGGCATTACCGTTTACACCAGCAAACTGGTAAGCACTGGTTCCGTCTGTGATACTGGTTACAGCCAATCCAGCCGCCGCCACGTTGGCCAATGTTGTGCCATCTGATGTGTAAACTGCAAGGGCGTTGCTTCCGTTGTCTTTGAGTTGCAAGCTACCCAAATAAACAGTGTTACCACCAACATACAAGCTCTTGAAGGCTGCTGTTGGACTACCTAGATTATAGGTCACGTTGGCAGATGGAATAATGTTGCCTGTTATGTCTAATTCACTTGCACTACCATTGGCAATGATCTGACTTTGGTTGTTGTAGATTGCGCTGACTGTGGATGTAGTGGCCAATTCACGAACGTCAATCTGATCGCCTACTGCGGGTGCTTCTGTAAAGGTCAATACGCTGGCTGTGGAGTTACCTGTTACAGCATAAGCACCTGCCACGTTACCAGTTGGAATCTGCACAATACCATTGATAGATACCAAAGTGGCTGCACTGGTCAAGTTGCCAGTGGACAAAGTGAATGCTGTGTTGGTTCCGTCACCGTTGAATTGCTCGTCTACGATTGTGGTATACTGTGTAGCACCCACTGACTGCCATGTAGTATTGTTGTAAATTTCCAAGGCATTGTTCAAACTGTTGAAACGCAACATACCAGAAACGCCTGTTCCAGGACGCTGATTTGTATTACCAACTGGCAACAAAATACTGTTGGTAGCATTAAACGCTACAACTGCATTGGTTGTCTGTGCAGAACTACCAAAGCTGGCTGTGTTGGTTGAAGCATTGACAAAGAACACGTTGGCTGTTGTGCCGTTGACTGCAAAGTTGGTGTTGGCATTGGCGCTGTTGTGTATCAGTGTGCCACCTGCAGCCAGCATGTTGATGCTGTTGCCTGTGATTACCACGTTGCCACCAATCACATTGCCGTTTGTGGTGATAATGTTGCCTGTGGCGCTGACAATGCCAGTTACTGCAATACCAGTTGAGCTGATCTGCTGTATCACGTTGGCCTGTGCTGTGTTGCCAACAAACAGTTTGATCTGTCCGTTGGAACTACCTAGGATCAAGTTGCCGGCACTGGTTGTTGTGCTTGGGCCTGCTTGGTTGCTAGCTACAACATATAAGTAAGCATCGTTCTTGCTGGTAGTGTCGCCAAAGAATGCAGTGTCAACGTGGTTGTTGCCGGCAATACCCATGTCAAGGTAGTATGTGCTGTCAGTACCGTTGTTGGCTGTGGCAATGTAGTCGGTTGATGCACCGCTGCCGGCATTGGTGTTTTGGAAGTTTACTTGGCTATAGCTGTTGGCATTACCAGCAAACTGAATTACCACGTTAGATCCTAATGCAGTAAATCCTGGAATACCACCAAATATAGCCGCGTTACCTGTTTGTGAGTTACCGTAGAAAATACCCGAACTATTAGCAACAATATTACTGGTTGAAAAGGTACCTGCTACTGTCACGTTGTTGGTAAAGTAGGCATTGTAACCGCTGATATTGCTGCCGGTTGTGTTGGCAATCAGGTTGCCAGTGACTGTAAGGTTGCCACCAACACTACCAATACCTGCTGTAAGGATGTTGCCACCTGAGATGTTACCGGTGACGCTTGAGAATCCAGTGTTGTATGAGCCAGTGCTAGCAAATACAAATGTATTAGCCGTACCACCAACTGTAACTGCAATGTTGCCGTTGGTTGCAGCAGCAATGTTACTTGTACCGGCAGTTACTGGGAATCCAGATGTGCTAGCTTGAACGCCAGTCAACTGACTTCCGTTACCAAAATAGTAACTGCTTGTTGGAATAGTCACGTTGCCTACACCGCTGTAGATGCCAGCGTTAAGTATGTTACCACCAGTGATGTTGCCGGTGGCACTGACCAGTCCGGCAGTTAAGATATTACCACCGGTGACGTTGCCTGTGCCACTAATGGTTCCAGCTGTAGCTAAGTTTCCACCAGTGACCGTAGCAGTAGCACTAATTGCCACGTTGGTTGTCCAAGCGTTGGCTGTGCTGTTGTATGTCCAGTTGGTCAACGGAGTACCAGTTGGACCCACGTTCAAACCAGCACCGTTGATCTGTGTGTATGTTGTGGCATTGTTGGCCAATTCAAGGTAGAGATCGTTGGTTGTAATCACGTTGCTGTTGGTAAATGTAACGTTACCAGCCACACTCAAGTTGCCAAGGATCGTGGCATTGGTGGCAATTGTCAAGTTACCACCGTTGATGTTGCCTGTGGCACTTACTGCACCAGCTGTAAGCACGTTGCCGTGAATAGCATTGCCAGTTGAACTGACAATACCGGCTGTCAATACGTTGCCGCCAGTGATGTTGGCAACACTGGTAATGGTACTGGTTGCACTGATCAGTCCGGCTGTTAAGACGTTGCCACCTGTAATGTTGGCTGTTGCACTTACTTGACCTGCTGTGGTGATATTGCCACCTGTCACGTTGGCAGCACTGGTAATGGTACTGGTTGCACTAATCAATCCAGCTGTCAATATGTTGCCGCCAGTGATGTTGGCTGTGGCACTTACTAGACCTGGACTCAACAAGTTGCCGCCAGTGATATTGCCCGAGGCACTTAAGGTTGCTATGTTGAGACCGCCCAGGGTTGAACCGTCTGCTGCAGTGACTTGCAGTGTGTTGGCAGAACCGGCAGGTTGTTGTAACTGGATAGTATTCATGTAAATTGTGTTACCACTGATATACAAGCTCTTCCATTGTGCTGTTGGGCTACCTAAATTGTATGTTACGTTGGCGCCAGGCAAGATGTTGCCAGTGGCTACCACGTTGGCGCCGTAGATGTTGCCTGATGCGCTTACTATAGCAGCTGCCACTGTGCCGGTTCCGCTTACTACACCAGAACCAAATAATATATTGCCGCCGGTTATGTTGCCCGAAGCACTGACCGTGGTGGCCAAAATGTTGCCACCGGAAACGTTACCGCTAACGCTGACCAGTGTGCCGTAGAGGTTGCCTGCGGCGCTTACATAACCGCCTGTTAATACGTTGCCACCTGTTACCGAACCGGTAGCACTGATCAGGCCTGGAGTCAACACGTTGCCAGCTACAACGTTGGCTGTAAAGCTGGCTGTGCCCAAAATGTTGCCTACAAAGCTGGTAGTACCGTTGTGAACTGCGTTACCGCCAATGTTGGCATTGCCCATGTGAATGTTGGCAAAACCTGTGACGGTGACTGTTGGGCTACCGTTGCTCACGTTGCCTGTGCTGGTGTATACACTTTCAAATTCCAGTGCGCTTTCTTTCCATACCCAGGCCACGTTTGTCGATGATCCGCGTTGACCAATGAAACCAATATCGCTAACCGGAGTGCCAACTGCGGTAGAAGCCAGGGTAATTACTGGATCTTCAATTGTGGTGGTTGTTGTGTTGACCGCGGTAGTTGTACCGTTAATGGTTAAGTTGCCCGAAATAGTTAAGTCTGAGCCGTATGTCAGACTATTGGCCAACAAGCCGCCTGTGATGGTATAAGGTTGAACCTTTTGCGATGCATTGATACCAAGTATGGTGTTTCCAGATACCGCTGTGGATACCTGGTTATTGCGAATTCTTGTTAAACTTCCGGCCATTTTCTTCTCCAGTTAGGCTTTCATTATTTTATTAAACGCACTGTGTCTAATAAATTAAATTTTTCACGTGATATTACACGGGCTACCTTTTATTTACCGCGGCCGTAGAAAAACAACCCTCTTGGTGTTTTAAATAGTGTTTTTGTATTTGTGGAGGGTTTGTTAACAGGTTATAAATCGTCGAACAACGATTGTTTGAACATGTATTTATTTGTTTTTAAAAATCTTGCCTTGTTGCTGAAGATTTTTACAGGAATCTAACGTCAATCACATCGCCGGTCTGTGGTGTTTCAGTAAAGACCAAATTAGCACTAGGACTAGGATTCATAAAATAAGCGCCGGTGGTGCCATCGTATGGAAGTTGTGTGATACCATTCAATACTACCAAGGCCGCCGAAGTTGTGGTTGTGCGATTCAAGGTAAATGCATAGTCAATTCCGTTGCCGTAGAGTGTTTGATTTGTAACAGTTTTGCCGCTAATGCTTTGATCTACATACAGCTTGGTTGCTGCATCAGCATTGGCTGTTGGGGTCGCCAGGTTGTTGATGTTGACATTACCGGCATTGATGTTACCAATGTTGGAAATGATTACCGTGCCCATCACCACATTGCCGCCGGTAATGTTTCCGTTTACAGTCAGAGTTGTTGTGGTGGTGGCAGTGTTTATACCTATGCGTCCATTGGCTACATCCACATAAAGTGTTGGGCTACTGTTGGCGGTATTGACAATGGATAAATTGTTACCGTCGCGCTGAAGCACGTTGGCTAAAATTTGTCCTTTTACATAGTTAATTGCCATGGTTTGTCTTAGGTTGTGCTGTGGATCACATTGATAGGCACCGTATTGGGCGGTGCTGATGTGAATATAATATTAAGGCCGCTGACTGTGTAACTGGTAGCAGGATCTTGATAGATTGATCCCACAAACACAATAATCTGTTGATTATTGCTAGGTGCCACACTCATGGTAAATGTGGTAGTGGTGCCATCACCGGTAAAGTCATCCACGGTGTAGGTGATGCTACCGCCTGGGCTGAGTCCATCCCATAAGGTGCCGTTAAAAAATTCTACCAGCCCCGAATCGGTATTAAAACGAATCATACCAAAATTTGGAATGTCAGGACGTTGAGCAGAACTGCCGGTAGGAATAACTATACCGTTACTGCCTGATTGCAAACGTCGATTTTTTACCAAGTAGCCCATTAGATTGAGGTGTAAGATGTCACAGCATTCAAGGTATTGGCCGAGCTGTTGGCATAAATTGTGTCACCGTCGGACAACAATAATTTTTCTCCGCCCACATAAATTTGAAAAGTGTCGCCGCCGGTGGTGTTGGCTGCCGACACAATGGCCAGGTTGGCCAAGATAAGATTTACGTTGCTGCGACTTTGTCCGCTTGGGACTACCCAAAGATTGGCATACACTGTGGCATTACCATAGTTGGTCATGCTGAGCCAGGTAATTGCAGTGTTGCCACCGCTGGTATAAACTGTATTACCAGTCGAGGTTACGTTGCTAGTTGCTATTGTCATGTGTGTTCCTTAAAATATAATTGAGTAAACAATGGCCTTGCTTTTGCTGACCAGTTCGTCTTGTGTTGCACTAGATGTAAAATACAAGCCTGTGCCACCAGAACCTACTACATTGCTATACAAGGCCACAGCATTGGCCACATTGGGCGGAGTGGCTGTATTGATCAGCACTTCAGCTCCATTGAGCGTCAGCCGACTGTTGGCATAGTCATAGGTAAAATTGGCATTGGCTGCAAAGGCATTGTTGTAATTAAACTGTATTTGTGTATTTGATCCAGCTGCCGGTTGGCCATTGGTTGAAGTTAAAATATTTGCATAGGCAGTAATAGGTGCACCGTAAGAAGTCACGTTACTGCTGATCTGCCAGGCATTAACATTGGCATTAAACTGCAATCCAGCAAAGGCCGTGTTGCTGATTTGTGCCAGCAGGCCCATTTCTTTAATGGCCCCGGTGTTGTTGGCCGCTACAGTAATAAAGTCATAAATTGTGTTGGTATTTCCGGTCTGTGTAACATTGCCAACAAATACAATATTGGCAGCGTTAACCGTGAAAATGCCCGACCCGTTGTTGCAGGTAATGGTATAATTGTCGTTGACGTTCTTGTATGTAGACATTCCAGGATCCTTTGGATTATTTATGCGTTATTTGCGGTCATAAAAAATCCCCGACTAGCGGGGATTTTGACCAAAACAGTTCTATTACGAAGTGTAGTTGGATACCTGTGCAATGGTGATATTTCCTGTGTTGCCCGAGAATGTTGCAGCATCTGCACCAGACTTGGTTGTGGTAACTGAGGAGTTTCCAACTCCATTGGCCACAAAGAAGTTTACTGCATAGCGAACGTTTGCACTGTCCCAGATATACTTGTTGGTTAAACGACTTGCATAGCTAGTGGTGTTGCCGTAGGTAAGTGTCATATACATTTGGCCTGCGCTGATTGCATTGGTTGTTACCAATGTGCATTGGCCTGCATCGCTGGCTTGACCGTTACCTGTGCCTTGGCCCAATGGTAACGCACATGTAAATACTTGTCCTACTGCTGGGTTAATACCAGCGCCCAGTGCGGTCCAGTTTGTGCCTGTTCCTATGTTGGTAATTTGATATGCAAATCCTTGTGTAAGGCTATTGGCATACACACTGTCTTCGCCTGAAACCAAATACTTGATTTGACCTTTTTGTGTGATAATGTAAGCATTACCCTGTTGACCGTTTACGTTGGCTACAATTTTGACTACCGGAAAAGTGGCACTGGCGACTGATTCCATACCACCGACTGCGCCCAGGAACTGTGCGGAAGTCATGTTGGTAGGAATTACAGCGGTACCAGGATCAACGTTGGCAAACTGTGGATAACCGGCATCGGTTTTGACCCCGTTGTTTAATTTTTGAATTTTAAGTGGACGACCCATTTTGTTTTCTCCTTAAAGAAGTCCCATGCGGGTTCTAGCCGCTACGCTGTTGGGTTCCCCGTTCAGCATAAAACGCATTATTGCGTTGACTAGTATTTATGGATTTGTAAATATTTTGGGTAGCTCGGGTTGTAATTAAATATAATCATGGAAACAGAACTTTTAATAGCTCATGGTAATCAATGCCGCGAGGACAACAACCCCGAAGGTGCTCTGGCGTTTTATGCTCAAGCAATGACCCAGGATCGGCAACATGCTGGTGCCTTTAACAATTATGGCAATGTCTTGCGCGAATGTGGGGACCCATTGGGCGGTATTCCGTTCCTTCAACGTGCTATTCAGTTAGATCCATCAAATATCACAGCACAATTTAACTTGGCTGTGGCTTACCTGTTGAGTGGCGATTATAAACAAGGTTGGCCGCAGTATGAAACACGTTGGCGCTACGAGCACCTTGATGGCCTCCTGCCTAATTTAGCACAGCCCAGGTGGGCTGGGCAAGATCTCCAAGATAAAACTATTTTGGTTCTGGGCGAGCAAGGTCATGGCGACAACATACAGTTTGTTCGATTTGTGGGTGATTTGACTGCAAGAGGCGCTCGAGTGTTGGTCCAGTGCAACACCAGCTTAATTCCGTTGTTCCGCTGTGTAACTCAAATTTCTGAGTTATACGGACCAGATGACACCGTTCCAGATTTTGATTACTGGACTCCAATTATGAGTATTCCAGGGCTGGTGGATTCTACCCTGGAAAACATGGCCCCGGTGCAGTATTATCTAACTGCCTCAACAGAATCGCAAAAACAATGGCAACAGGTCTTGGGACCAAAAACTCGATTGCGTGTGGGCTTTTGTTGGTCTGGTCGTAGAGATACCTGGATCAATCGACACAAGGGCATGCCGTTTGAGACCATGCTGGCCTTGATCAAGCGCAATCCTTCTTACGAGTGGGTCAATTTACAGTGCGATTGCACCAAGGAGGAAGAGGCCCAGTTGGTTGCAGCCGGTGTTCAGGCTTATCCAGGCCGCATACAGAGCTTTGCCGACACCGCCGGTTTGGTCATGCACATGGATGTAATTTTGAGTGTGGACACAGCTATTGCGCACCTGGCAGGTGCCTTGGGGCGTCCAGTCTGGGTCATGCTGAGTCAGTTTGCTCTAGACTGGCGTTGGTTGTTGGGTCGCGACTCTAGCCCGTGGTACACTACTGCTCGACTATTTCGACAGCCTAGCATGGGTAACTGGAGCTCAGTAACAGAAAAGATACACAAGTACCTGGGCTGGTACAAGATCTAAGATCGGCAACTCCTGACTCGGCGGAGTATAAATTGTCAAGCTGGTGGGTCGGACGTACTTGCAGTACCTAAAATGAAAAAGCTCCTTAACCGGAGCTTTTTTATGGCTATTTTTTCTTACAGTGATCACCGTGCCAGCGAGCGTGGCCGTTGACTGCTACCAGTTGATCACAGTGTGGGCACAGCCGCTTTTCACGCTTCTTGCCCATGTTAGCTAGGCTTCTTGCTAACTTTTCTTCTTCAGTTTGTTTGCGGCCACGCAGTTTGTCTCCAATTTTTTTACGAGTATTGTTGGACTGAGTCTTTCCCCACATGTTATTATTTTTACCCTGTTTAGCCACAGACAGTTTAGCTCGGTGTTCTTCTGTTATAGGTGGTTTCTTTTTGCCGGTTATTGCTTTTTTAAGTTTTTCAATCTGTTCTGGTGTTAATTTTTTGCCTAGATTTTTTTGACGTATTTTATCTTTGGCTTCTTGTGTATGATGCTTACCAAACATTCCGTTTCCTGTACCGCTAAATTGTTTGCTTTGTAATTCTGCATACTCTTGTTTAATGCTTTCATACACTCGTGCAGTAATCTTTGTAGTGTATCTTTGTTGTCCTTGTTTTTCTGCTCGCATCATTCTAAGTGCATTCAGCATTTTATGGTGTTCTTGTCCTGTGGTCATTTTAACCAATAACCAGTGGCATACAAAGTGTTCTCTTGCAGTGAGATTTACCAGATTATTTGGCTCATCTCCGCCACCTAAGCTACGTGGTACTATGTGATGACTTTCTGTATAGGAATCCAGATGACGATTTTTGGCTCGTTCTGTAATGTTTGTGTACCATTGTTTGTATTTGTTCATATGTTTATTTATGTTAGTAAGCTCAATAATAGCATATTTAGATAGAATAGTCAACAAAAAAGCGCCTTGCGGCGCCTTTCTGCTTCTTCCCATCCCTGGGTTGAATAAAACAAACAATCTCTGATTAAGAGAAAGACAAGTTTTGGACGGCAATCTCCCCGACGTAGTCGGCAGCGTTACCAAACGAACTTGCAGTATTTGTTAATTCCACGAATCCGTAGCGAGTCATAAATGATACGACTGGTTCGAATGTAGACGGATCCAATACAACACCACTGCTCATTAAAGGAATGTATGGGCAATAGAACGCAGCAGCATCAGCTTCTGATGTGCCTTTGTAACCTACCAATACACTCGCTGTGTCTTGAGCGTAGCTGTTTACAAACACACGCATTGCGCCGTTCAATGTTCCAACAAACTTGGTGTTTGTAGGAGCTTCAAATGTGCCTTCTGTTGTGCGAGCAAAAGCTGAAGTTGTTGCAGATTG
>Ga0114951_10001739_pt1 | contig 26107 bp, 28 predicted proteins | sample AM7aDNAmetaG_FD_88677 | JGI IMG/M metagenome (GOLD analysis project Ga0114951, IMG submission 88677) | Freshwater microbial communities from Finland to study Microbial Dark Matter (Phase II) - AM7a DNA metaG | ecosystem: Environmental > Aquatic > Freshwater > Lake | place: Finland: Lake Alinen... | reverse complement strand
GGCCTTAAATGATGGATTGTGTTGTCTTCGTTTGATGCTCATTTCTTTGCTCCTTCTCTCTTCTTATTTTAGGAGCAGTTTCCCACCTTAACAACCTGTCCAGTTTTTGGGGTCCACCTCAAACCTAAAAGGGGAATATGAATAAACATCATGTTCCCCTTCTCAAATTAGGAATATTAAAACTTTGGAGAAAAAACCCTTTCAAAAAGAGTTTTACCTTTTGATCAACGATGGTGTAGCAATTTGATTCGAACTTTTTTATGCATTGTTGCTGTATTCAAGCATAAATGCCAAACATCCCCGTATATATTCGCTTCGTCTACCTATTTCTCTTCCTGAAATAATACTGCACCAGCAGCGTCCAGGTCACAATCAGCGCTCCGGTGACTTCCGCAGGCAGTTCGATAACCTTGAATCCTCCCAGCAGCCACATTCCCGCGATTATCAGTATCAGCACCAGACAAAGCAGGTCATTGAAGCAGCTCGGCAGCAGTTTGCTCATTTAAGGCCCGTAATCCGTTGTCTTGGAAACCACCGGGTAATATGGCTTGTATAGCTGGTTGATCCTTATCCGGTTGTTGTGTCCCAGCCGCTTGAGTTCAGATCTGAAATAGGCCAGCTTTTCCCTGCCCCACTCCACCCATGTTGCCGGCGTCCCGCTTCCGCCGGTGTTGACCTGGTCGATGGCGAAGCCTCCCATCGCGATCGCTGTGAAGCCCGCCGCTCCGCCCGCTATCAGATCTTCATACTGCGCCGGTATGCTTGAGCTCTCGTCCAGTGTGTGTTCCTTCTTGTAATATATCCGGCAGTCCGCCCCGTCCGGTACGCTGTCTCCCAGCCGGGTCAGAACCCCATTACAAAAAGTGAATCTTTGGTAGCTAAATGGTTATAGCCCGATCGGGTATTTCAAGCATATGGAACCAGCGGACTTGCATAAGTTCATTGAGCAGGTCGTTTCCCGCTTTACAATTTCAATCACTCTGCATGATCAACATTAGAAAATTGAAATAGGCGAGGACCTTCCTGTAATCAACCTGGACCAATCCCGCATGGAGAAGGTGCTGATCAATTTGCTCGCCAACGCCAGCAAGTACAGTCATGGCGGGAGCCAAACAACGCAAACTGCGCGCATAAGCTATAGCATTCTGGAACGACTTTCACCTTTGCGTCCATCTTTTGTAAACAAAAAGCAGGGAACAGATATTGACACTGTTCCCTGCTTATCAAATTCCCTACCGGATGAAAAACCGAATCAGGATACCTTAACCTAGCACCAGGCTGGGTCAGGTTTTTGGTTCATATCCAGTTCGGGCAACTTCCGGAATTCAGTGACTGGTTTGCCGTTTTCCAGCCTTTGAACAATAACCATGTTATCAAGCGCCGGATCCTGCTTAGGATAGTCGAGCCTGGTGTGGTCGAAACGCGACTCTTTTCTTTCCAGAGAGGCCAGCATATGAAGCTCGGCGATGTCCATCAGATTGCGAACTTCCAGAGATCTCATCTGGAAATGGGGATTGTCTCCCTGCAGTTTGGGCAGAAATTCTCTTTTCAACGAGCCAAGCCGTCTGATGCCTTCTCGCAGCTTGCCTTCGGCTTTTTGTCCGCCCACATAGCGGGTGCAGGCATAGCGAATAGAGGCTTCCAATTCAACTGGATTGGTGCCGTCTTTCACCTGAGTTGAGGCCATGGCAACCTGTCTCTGGCTCTCGACCTGCGCCATATCCAATACTGGCTCTGGAGTATTTTTAATGATTTCGGGCATCCTATCACCAACGATGAAACCGTTGGTTGCCGCGAGTGCGACATTGTGAACACCGTAGACGGTATCACCAATGGCGTAAAGTCCTTTTACTCTGGTTTGGAAATCAGAACCCACGAAGACGCCGCAAGGCTGGTGCAGTTGCATAGGCCGGTTGTCTTCTTGAAGTTCAAAGTAGTGGGACCGGAAGTCAAAACCTCTTTCCTGAGAGATAACCATGGATACCATTCTCTCATCAACGTAGGCCACTTCAGTCCTTTTCTTGAAATCATCAGGAATGTGCGCAAGGGTATTGTATTTAGGGCTATTAGCAGCTTCTCTATTTGGATCTGGTGGTGCGGGAGGTACTCCTCCTTCCGTTTTCGGAGGAGCGGGCCTTGCTTCAGGTGCCGCACCGGGCGCGCCAGAGCGCTGTGCGCCGGAAGGCGGTCCACCCGACGGGGTTCCTGATCGCCCCTCTTCACCCTTCCAGTTGGTGCTCTTGCCTTCGACGCCCCATCCGCGGAAGTTGCCCCACGAGAGGGCTTTATCGTCACGTATGCGGCTGCCCTTACCAGACTGCTCAAGGCTGGCCAATTCTGCGCCGGCTCTGTAGGCCATAGCCCATCCGTCGCCGGATACAGAAGCAGGACACCAGTGGAAGTTGAACTTGTACTTCCACGGCAGAGGAGTTTCGCTATCGAAGATACGGGCGCACTTGGCGGTTGCTAGAATGACCGTCTTGGCTTTAATAATAATAAATTCGCCGGTGCGGCTGTTAATAGCGGTAGCACCGACTACCCTGCCTTTGTTGGTAAGCAGGTCAACGACCATAGTCCTATCCAGGACATTAACGCCCATTTTCTTGACTGCCTTGGCCATAATGGGTTTAACGTTCTGCCAGTGAACATGCAGCACAGGCCAGCCGCCATGGAAGGCCACGTCAATAACCATGAATTTACCATCATCCCATCTCATGGGGACGCCCATTTTCTCCAGTTCTGCAATTGACCAGTCGCGGGCAGCATGGAGAATATAGCGGATGTTGGGATCAAATCCTCTTTCGCCGGTATAGCGGGTGACGCCCTTTATCTGTTCATTAAAAGCGGCCGGGGTCATGCCGCGTGGGAACGTACCGCTGTGGTGATCGATACCCTGTCCGGCACTGCCGCTTCTTTCAGTCTTGGATTTCTCGACTAGGGTAACCTTGAGCCCTTTCTCGGCGGCCTTATATGCAGCCGGACAACCGGCAATACCACCACCAACTACCAGTACATCAGTTTCTATTATCTTCTCTGTCGTTTTTGCCATGACTATCCTTTTCCTCCTAAGGTTTCCTCTCGACTTTACTAGTGGGGACGCCCTCTTGCGGCGAGTATTTCATTGTTTCGTTTGTCTACTTCCATTTTGTAATAGGCCTCATCACGATACCGAATACCCTTGCCGTATTCCAGGATCGCTTCCTGGGAAGCCTCACTGTAGCTGATGTCTTTTTTATCCGCTATCTTTTTGATTAGCGTCCACAATGGATACTCGAATTTGGATTCATAATGACCGTTTTCATCCATAAATGCCATTCTAGTCCTCCCTGTTATGGTTCTGATTATTTACCTGTTCTAACTGATACAGGCCTCGTTTTTTCCACATCGTTAAGCATAACAATATTTGCCGATATTATCAAACGAACTGGTGTTTTATGGATAGTGCTGAAGGACCCCCGGTTAGCGGTCTGGAGCCGCTGTTTTGAAAAGTGAATAGTGTAAAAATCCGAAACGTCTTTTCGGGCTATAATGAAAGTAAAAAGATTGATTTAGATTCTGGCTTCCGTTAAGAAGTGAAAAAGAGGGATTGAAAATATATAAAAAAGCGTTGACATTCAGTCATTATCTAACCTATAATTACGCGCATATAGATATATATAGGGATTTATGTATGGTTAGCTTTGATCTGAAACTCTTTTTCTCGCAAATACTCAGGCCAGATGTCTGAAAATGCCCGGTCTTTTAATTTAGCATAAAGGAAAAATCTGGAACAATATAAGGAGGATAGGATGAAAAAAGTAACTTTTTTACTGGTCAGCCTCTCTCTGGTTCTGGCAATTATCATGAGCACCTTTACATTGGGATGTTCCACCGGTGCAGCCAAGACGATTAAAATTGGCGTGGTACAGTCACAGACCGGCGCTTACGCCGGCTTCGGCACCGGCGGCGTTTTCGGTATCCAGGCCGCCGTTGAGGACATCAATCGGGGCGGTGGGGTATTGGTGAATGGCACCAGATACAAGATTATGCTTAGTGTCGTTGATGATCAAAGCGATCCCACCAAAGCCGGTACTCTGGCTGAAAACCTGATCACTCAGAGCAATGTTCAGTTTATCCTTTCTGGAGATGAACCGCCTCCTATGCATCCGGCCGTCTCCAATGTAGCAGAACGATACAAGATTCCTTACGTCATGTCTACCGGACCCTTCGAGCCCTGGTCGGCTATGAGGAATGCCACTGATACCAAGTGGCAGTACACCTGGGCCACCGGCGGTTTCGCCCTGGCTGTGGGAGCTTCCGGTAATGACTTCAGGACAGGTCAACCCGGTTATACCGTCAATGATACCTGGATTGAAATGCTGCAGCAGTTCGGCAGCCAGACTAATAAAAAGGTGGCTATAGTGGCCTCCGATGAACCGGATGGAGTCGGCTGGTACAGCAGTCTGCCGCCCATCGTTCAGGGACTGGGATATCAACCCATCGGCATCGATAAGAAATTGGGACTTCTTCCCCCGGACACTTCTGATTTCTCGTCGGTAATCAATGAATGGAAAGCCAGCGGCGCTGAAATACTGTGGGGCAATACGGTTCCCCCGTTCTTCTCTGCCCTCTGGAAACAGTGCGCCAGCCTGGGTTTCAAACCCAAGATGGCCTCTATCGGCAGGGCGGCCCTCTTTTATGAAGACATCAACTCATGGGGTGGCAATTTGCCCAATGGCGTCGGCACAGAGGTCTGGTGGAATCCCTCCATCACGGAATACAAAGCTATCGGCGGCACCAGTCCATCATCCCTGGCCGACAGGTGGACCCAGTCAAACGGCAAACCCATGAATCCGGCGATTGGCTATGGTTATCGCTCTGCGCAGGTCCTGTTCGATGCACTGCAAAGAGCCAATACCACAGATCCCGCCAAGGTCAACGCAGCCCTGGCCACCACCGATCTGATGACCATCGGATATCGGGTTAAATTCGATGAGAACCATTTCAATCGTTCGCCCATCGCCTTCGGGCAGTGGTTTAAAACCGATTCAAAAGCCGGTTGGGAGCAAAAGATTGTTTACTCCAAGCATTCTTTTTACCCGGTGGCTGCCCAACCCATCTTCCCGATTCCCTAAGGCTTAACAACTACCTACGTTGAGGACAACATGGCTTCAGGCGGTCGAGCTTGAGGCCATGTTGCCCGGTAATTTACGAGAAGGCAGTGCATGGCTGAGATCATATTATCCTTGAAAGGTGTAACCAAGCATTTTGGCGGGGTCACGGCCCTTAAAGATGTCACTTTTAATGTCTTCCAGGGCGAAATCCTGGGCCTGATGGGCCCTAACGGCGCGGGTAAGACTACTCTGCTGAACATCATCGCCGGTGATTTTCCGCCAGACTCCGGGACTATCACCTGGAAAGGCCGCAACATTACAGGCCATGCACCGCATAAATCCAGTAAAATAGGCATCGCGCGCACCTACCAGATTCCTCTGCCGTTCGTGACGCTTTCTGTGCTGGACAATCTGCGGGTTGCGCAGGTCTTTGGCAGAAAGGCCGGGTCAACTGCTCCTGTACAGACCGAAAAGATACTGGGACTGGCGGGACTGCTGGACAAAAAAGACACGCTGGCCGGTGAACTGCCCATACTGGCATTGAAAAAGCTGGAACTGGCCCGTGCCCTTGCCTCCGACCCTGATCTTTTGTTAATGGATGAGGTGGCGGCGGGACTCACAGAGCCGGAAATTCCCCGAATTTTGGAGACTATCCGGGAAGTAAGAAAGATGGGCAAGACTATTATTCTGGTGGAACACGTTATGAAGGTTATGACCAATGCCGTGGACCGAATTATAGTGCTGGATAAAGGGATGAACCTTTGCCAGGGTTCTACCAATGAGGTAATGTGTAATTCCAGTGTGATCGAAGCCTATTTCGGTACGGATAAATAGTCAAATATGGGGTCGGTATGTCACAAGACATAATTTTAAAGATAGACAGGATAGACGTCTTCCACGGCACTTTTCAGGCGCTGTGGGAGGTTTCCGTGGAGGTCAGGCGGGGCGAAATGCTGGCTTTGATCGGCGCTAATACAGCCGGAAAATCCACCTTACTGGATACTATTTCCGGTCTGCTGCACCCGGCTAGCGGCTCTATCCAGTTTGAGAATCACGATATTTCCAGCGCCGATCCATACAGAATTGTTGAACTGGGTATCACCCAGGTCCCGGAAGGCCGCGGCATCTTCCCTGAGATGACCGTGTTGGCCAACCTGGAGATCGGTTCTTATACTAAACGGGCCAGGGCCAACTGCGCTAAGAATTTAAAAAAGGTCTATAAACTCTTCCCTAGGCTGGAGGAGAGAAAGAAACAGATTGCCAAGACCCTCAGCGGCGGAGAACAGCAGATGCTGGTCATTGGACGGGGGTTGATGTCTGAGCCCAGGATAATGTTGATTGACGAGATGTCGCTGGGTCTGGCTCCCATTATCATCAATGAAATATTCAGGACGTTGAAGACTGTCCGGGAATCCGGGATCACCATCATGTTCGTGGAGCAGAACGTCAGGAAAAGCATCCAGGAGTCCGACCGGGCCTACATCCTGGAGAACGGGCGGGTGGTCCTGTGCGGCACTTCAGCCGAGCTTTGTGAAGAGGACAAGGTGAAAAAAGCCTACTTTGGTATTTAAAAGCGAGGGCCAGAAAAATTTAGATGCACGGTGATATTTTAACTCCCCTGGTCATGGGTATTCTCCTGGGAGGCCTTTATGCGCTGATTGCCCTGGGTCTTTCCATGATCTTTGGCGTCATGCGTCTGATTAACCTGGCTCACGGCGACCTGGTCGTGCTGGGCAGTTACCTGTCTTACGCTCTGCTTTCCTATTTTGGGCTGGATCCCATTTTGGGTCTTATCATTACCATTCCGGTATTATTCGGCCTGGGTTTTTTCATTCAGCAGTTTTTATTGAAGAGGGCCTTCGCCATTTCGGCTGAAGCTCCTCTGATCATAGCCTTCGGCATCGCTCTTATCATTCAGAATGGAGTACAGATCGGTTTTTCCCCCTTGTTGAGAGGCATCACCACCAGCTACTCTATGGCCAGTTTCAACCTGGGTTCGCTTCAATTTCCTGTCTCATATTTACTGGATTTTATTGTGGCCCTGATAGTCATGCTGGCTTTCCGGGAGTTTTTTACGCGCACGTACATGGGCAGGGCTATCACGGCGGCTTCCCAGAATAAAAAAGCCGCCCAGTTGATGGGCATCAACACCAAAATGATCTACGGTTTTGCTTTTGGCCTGGCCATGATTTCGGCGGCCATCGCCGGGACCTTTATGGGTATGACCTTTCCGTTTACGCCTGTCTCCGGCACCCAGTTTTTGATTATAGCCTTCGGCGTGGTCATCATCGGCGGACTGGGCAGTTTATTAGGTACTTTCCTGGGCGGTTTGATCCTGGGCCTGGTGCAAACGCTTACAGCCTACTATTTCGGCTCAGCCACGCAGATGTTGTTTGTCTATCTGGCGGTATTGATAGTTCTGGCCATCCGGCCGCAAGGCCTGTTTGGACGTTAGGGGTAGAATGAAGTCATTGATATCCAAAATAAGTCCCGGGTACCTCGTCACCGCTGTGGCACTCATTTTGCTGGCGGTACTGCCGGTAGCTAATATGCCCAGGGCCTGGATATTGTATGTTTTACTTTTCCTGATCTACCTGGCCATGGCTAATATGTGGAACCTTATTGCTGGTTATGCCGGTTTGATTTCCCTGGCGGCACCGGCTTTTTTGGGTATTGCCGGTTACACTCTGGCTTTATCCACCTGGTTCGGCATTCCCTGGTGGGCCGGCCTGATCGGCGGAGCGATATTGGCCGGGATATTTGCTTATTTAATGTCCTTTGCTGTATTTCGGCTCAGCGGGGTTTACTTTTCAATCGGCACACTGGTCGTGCCGGAAGTCCTCAGGCAGGTCTTTTACCTGTGGCGGCCAGTCAATTTACCGCTGACGGGCGGTGGAGCCGGCTATACTATCAAGGGTGTCTCGGGTCTTTCCATGGGCCAGATTTACTGGATGGCCCTGGCGGTGGCAATTCTTTCAGCGGTTGTTATCAGGATTGTCCTGCGCTCTAACCTGGGTTTGGGCCTGGCCGCCGTCCGGGATAACCAGAGAGCGGCTGCCAGCAGCGGCGTCAACACCTTCCGCATCAAGCTGTATCCCTTTATAATATCAGCAATTTTGACTGGCCTGGCCGGAGGTCTTTTCTTTGTATACCAGCAATACATCGAGCCTGGCAGCACTTTCAATGTAAAGTGGACCATGATTATCTTGCTCTCGACAGTCATCGGCGGTTTACGCACAGAGGGCGGCCCGATCATCGGATCAATCGTCGTGGTCTTCCTCTATTTCCTGCTGGCCAGATATGGCAATTACAGTCTCCTGTTGCAGGGAGTAATCCTGATCGTAATCATGCTTCTGTCTCCGCAGGGCCTGGTGGGCATCGCACAAAGGTATTCGCTTTTCAACCGCTTTATGGCCTGGATGGGCAAGCCTCTAATTGCAGCTAAATAATCATAAATTCTAATTTCCACATGCTCAATACGTCAGCCGTATAGTCTCCTCTTTTTTCCTCGGTCGGTTCTTGATATTCCCTTTCCGTTCGATTATCTTGGTATTAATCTAATATGTTTTTTAATAATTACCGATTAATGTTTCTGCAGGAGGAGAACCCATGAACAAACCGTTAGGGTATATTGGAAATTTGGCTGTTACCTGGGAAAATGGGGAGCGCAACGTTTTTGAGATAACCCAAAAGGAGGGGCATATCTGGGTGGGCGAACACCTGGTGAGTACCAGAAATGAAAAATCTTTTCAGGGGGTTTTGCGCGAGATCAGCGAAGTGATGTATAACCCTCCTCAAAAAATAAGGCAGCACACCTGGATTGAACTGATTGCGCCTATGCAATTTCCTAAATAGTACTGAAAGACAGTGGCTAAAAAGCAAATAACAGATGACTGAGAAATCAACAGATGAAAAGATATCCGGTTTGCTGGCAGAGTTAGAATCCTGGCCGGGACCGCCTCTGAAACGCCATAACGATGCCGGCCACCTTCTGCACAAGCTGGTATTTATTGCCGACAGCGGTCTGCAAATTAGTGACCGCCGTGTGGCCAAAATAGTAGAAAAAGTCCTGACCGTGCAGTCTGCTGAAGGGGCTTTTGAGGTCCTGGTTAACGTATCACCGGCTTACGGCGGAACCGGAAAAGATAGCTTAGCCTGGTCGCTCTGTGATGCGCCTTCAGTTTTATACGCGTTATTGAAATTCGGCTTAAAGGAAGACCCAAGGGTTAAGGCAGCGGTAAATCATCTGGTTGGCTCGGGAAGCAAAGACGGTTGGCAATGTGTGGTATCGCCCCAACTGGGTAAATTCAGGGGTCCGGGCCGCAAGAGTGATACCTGCCCTTATGCTACTTTGATAAGCCTGAAAGCCCTGGCTCAGGTGCCTGAATACCGGGATAGTGCTGTTTGCCGCAGCGGAACGGAAGCTCTTCTGTCCCTCTGGGCCCAGCGCAAGGAACGCAGGGCCTATCTATTCGGCATGGGCACGGATTTCGCTAAATTGAAAGCACCGCTGATCTGGTATGACATTCTGCATGTATTGGACGTGCTTACCCAATTTCCCTGGCTGCATGGGGATCCGCGTCTCCAGGAAATGGTTCATATATTGGCAACAAAAGCCGATGAACAGGGGCGATTTACGGCGGAATCGGTTTGGAAAGCCTGGTCCGACTGGGATTTCGGGCAGAAAAAAGAGCCCTCTTCCTATATCACGCAATTGGCCCAGCGGATTCTGCAGCGTGTTTAGAACTAGCTCTACCGGAACTCAATCAACCTTGGCAGAGACCTTGAGTTTTGTCTCCACCATGCTGTCGAATTGATTGATCATGGCTTCAGCGATAATATGCCAGGAATAGGTGGTTATTGAAGATCTTATATATTGCTGGTCTTGCATCCTGGGGTCGGATTTCCTCAATACTTGCGAGACCTTATCGGCCATATTCCGGGGACGAGGATCGGTCAAAACATAACCGGTTTCACCGTTGCGGATGATATTCTTTAAATTGCCGACATCAGTGGCTACTACCGGTGTGCCGCAGGCTAGCGCCTCTAAAGGCACCAGCCCGAAGCTTTCATAATATGACGGCAGGACACAGACATCGGCCGCGTTATAATACTCCCCTAGCTGTTCGTGCGGCACCAATCCCTTGAAAACCACAGAGTCGTACACTTCCTTTTGGATGGCCAGCAATTTAAGGTTATCCACTTCTCCCCGGCGGGCCCCGTCCTCGCCTACAATTACCAGTTTAGGTTTGAAAGCGGAGAGATAAGGCATGGTCACGATGACCCTTTCCAGTCCTTTCAAGCGTTCGATTCTCCCTACAAAGAGGATGATGGGGTTTTCCCCCAGTCCCAGTTTTTGACGCATGGCCGCCTTGTCCATGGGTTTGAACTTACTCAAGTTGACTCCACAGGGCAAAACCACCACTTTTTCCGGCGGGACATCGTAAAAGCGAAACAAAGCGGTTTTTTCCGTCTCGGTCGACGCGATGACGCAGCGGCTATCCCTGGCTACCAATCGCTCCTCTTCCAGTCTTAAATCCGATTCATCTTCTCCGATGCCCAGGGCGTTTTTAATAGCGCCCAGGGTATGGAACATAATCACTTGCGGTACCTGCCACCAGGCCTGCAGATACTGTCCAGCGATCCCCGATATCCAGTAGTGGCTGAAAATCAGGTCGTATTTAAGATCTTGTGATTTCCTGAAGTTTTCCACCGCGCAGGCAAAATCCGGGGCGGTATTGTAGACCAGCAGCTTATCGATGTCTGCCTGCTCACCGGCTTTGATAAAGACCAGGCGCACGCCAGGAGCAAGTTCGATTATTTTGGGAGTATCGGTCTCCTGGGAGCGGGTAAAGATATCGACGGCGTGCCCCATGAGGGCCAGTTCCCTGGTCAGTTCGCGGATATAGATGCTCATGCCTCCGGTATCCCCCAGGCCGGGTTGACCCAGCGGCGAGCTGTGCACGCTTAAAAATGCTATTTTATATCGTCTATCAGACATATCTTTTTCAGTTTGTTGTTAAAAAGTGATCTCACAGCTATACACGGGAAATTCTCCACCACCCAGATGAGATTTATAAACTTCCGGCCCTTTTAAAAAGTCGAACCTTTGTTTACCTTTTTCGATACCGTCTTTGATGCACAGGGCTTTGGAGATGATGCCCACACTCAACGAGCGGTAAACAGGATCGTAAGCGCTGTTATAAAGATAATAGTTATCCAGGTAATCGAAGTACATCACCATGGCGATGGGTTGTCCATTCAGTTCAAGTGATCCGTAGCGTAATATCCCCGTGTCTGCCAGGGCTGCAGCCAGCGAGCGAAAATACATCTGCATGGCAGAGGTCATGAACCTGGCTTTATCTCCCCGGGACTCCGGGAAAAGCTTCAAGAAGTCCTCCGTGGCAGATAATAGATCGTCTTTGACCTCAACAGTGCGATAGTTGGTCACGACAGCTTCATTGAGGTTGCGCATTTTGCGCTTGAGTTCATGTCTCTGTTTGCTCTCAAGTATTGTCAGATAGTCGTTCCAATCCGCAGGCAACTGCATGTCTGAAGAGACGTCAGATTTGTGATATTCGACTTTAAACCCCCGTTCTTGAGCCAGTGGTATCAGGTGAGTAACTATGGTGGAATCGGCCCGGATGGTTTCCAAATGCAACCGGTTGATCTTCCGCTCCAGTAATTCATCTATTATAGCCTGATAGAATTCCCTCTCACGGCCGGGTACGGTGATAAAGTCCTGGTAATCACAGACGTCGACAGTGCCGATCAAGGAGGCCGTACCCTGCCGGATTTGCAGCGGAGCGATGCCCAGAACCTGATTATTCTGTCTGACTGACCTTAAAAACAGATTTGCCCCGGTACCGAAATTCTGCCATATAGCTCTCATCCAGGGCGGCAGGGTAAAAACCAGGTTCCAGTCGAGGCCCAGTCCAGTTTCAGCACGAAGCAGCGCAAGGCTGTCGAAACTCTCCTCAATGATGGGCATATCAGAAATCAACGCATTTCCTCTCAGGCTGCTTCAATAGAAATACTTAATCCTATATTAATAATACAACATATGCGTTGAATTTGGTAAACTTCCGCTTGAAGGTCAGCCCAGAGCGCTCCTCACGCTTCTGATAAACTCTGCCAGGCTGTTAAGAGTCTTATCCACTTTCATCAGTTGAATAAGCTTGCTGCCGATAATGACACCATCAGCCAGTTTGCCTATCTGCTCCGCTTGTTCAGGTGTGGAAATGCCAAAGCCGACGCAAAGAGGCTTTTGGGTTGCCTGACGGACTCTGCAGATAAAGGACGTTAAATCGGTTGGCAGGCTGCTGCGGGCGCCGGTGACACCGGCCACGGAAACCAGGTAGATATAGCCGCTCGACCTTTCAGCTACCATTTGGATTCTCTCTGAAGTGCTGGTGGGCGCCAGCAAATAGATCAGGTCCAACCCATTTTTATGCGCCATAGATTCTAAGGCGGTGCCTTCTTCCGGCGGCAGATCGGGTACAATCAGCCCGTCAATTCCAGCTATAAAACACGCCTGGCAGAATTTCTCCAGCCCATATTGCAGTACCGGATTGTAATAGGTCATGAAAACCAGCGGTACACTGGTTTTTTCCCTGGCCTGCCTGGCGATTTCAAGGCAGGTGTCGGTATTCACCCCTTTGAGCAGCGCCTGGTAACTGGACTCCTGTATGGTGGCGCCATCCGCCAGGGGATCGGAAAAGGGTATCCCCAGTTCGATGATGTCGGCCCCGTTCTCCGCCAGCAAAGAGATGGCTTTCAGGGTGGTTTTGGAATCTGGATAGCCCACGGTTATATAGGGAATCAGGGCTTTATGCCCGGCTTTCTGAAAAACTGCTGCTATTCTGCTCATATATTTTCTCCCAGGGCTTTCATAACGATTTGTAGGTCCTTGTCGCCTCGGCCGGACAGGTTAACGATCATAACCTGGTCCTTGCCCAGTGTCGGAGCCAGCTTTAGTGTATAGGCGACAGCATGTGATGACTCCAGGGCGGGAATGATGCCTTCAACTTCGCACAGTAGTTGAAAAGCCTCCAGCGCTTCCTGGTCAGTGGCGGAAAAGTAAGCAGCCCGCCCGCTGGTCTTTAAAAAGCTGTGTTGTGGGCCAACGCTTGAGTAGTCCAGTCCGGCCGAAATGCTGTAAGTGTTGGTTATCTGTCCGTATTTGTCCTGCAAGACATAAGACCGGGTTCCCTGGAAAACTCCTATGCTGCCAGCCAGCAAAGGTGCGGCATGCTCTCCGGTCTCAAGGCCTTTACCGGCTGCCTGTACTCCGATCAGCCTGACCTCTTTGTCCTCCAGAAAAGCCTTGAAAAGTCCCATGGCATTGGACCCTCCGCCTACGCAGGCCACCAGATAGTCCGGGAGTCTGCCGGTCTTTTCCAGAATCTGCCGCCTGGCTTCCGTGCCGATGATTGACTGAAAATCCCTGACCATGGCCGGGTATGGATGCAGTCCTACTACCGAACCCAGGATGTAATAGGTGTCTTTACAATTGGTGATCCAGTCGCGCAGGGCCTCATTGACTGCGTCTTTGAGGGTTTTACTGCCGCTGGTGACTGGCACGACCCTGGCTCCCAGCAGCTTCATGCGGAAGACGTTGGGAGACTGTCGGGCCATATCCTCTTCGCCCATGTAAACGACGCATTCCAGTCCCAATCTGGCACAGACCGCTGCCGTAGCTACGCCGTGCTGTCCGGCGCCGGTCTCGGCTATTATGCGTTTCTTACCCATGCGTTTGGCTAGCAGTCCCTGACCCAGGGCGTTATTGATTTTATGGGCGCCGGTGTGTGCCAGGTCCTCTCTTTTCAAGTATATCTGCGCACCCCTGCAGTGAGCAGTCAATCTTTCAGCCAAATAGAGAGGGGTAGGGCGGCCGATATAATCCCGGCATAATCCAGCGAACTCGGTCCAGAAGACCGGGTCGTTCTGGATTTCCTGGTAAGCCTTAATCAGTTCGTTGACTACCGGAATCAAAGTCTCCGGCGCAAAACAACCCCCAAATTCCCCGAAATAGCCTTTTTCATCTGGTAACATTCAATCCTCCAGCCTTAAAACCCAAAACTTATACCTTAAAACTGATTCCCTGGATTTCTTTCATCAAATTGGCAAACTGATCTGGATATAATGACTGCCTTCCATCTGAGATAGAATGGGGTGGATCGTTGTGGACTTCCACAATCAGCCCGTCTGCCCCCACCGCTATAGCCGCCCTCGAAAGCGGAATTACATATTCTCTTTTCCCGGCTGCGTGGCTGGGATCAACCACCACCGGCAGGTGACTGACTTCTTTGATAGACGGGATAGCGCTGATATCCAGCGTATTGCGGGTGGTATCGGCAAAGGTGCGGATGCCCCTTTCACACAATATCACCCGGCTGTTCCCTTCTGACATGATGTATTCAGCGGACATTAAAAGTTCTTCGATAGTGGCAGCCAGACCGCGCTTGAGCAAGATCGGTTTGCGGGTGTGCCCGGCCCGTTTTAACAGCGCGTAGTTTTGCATGTTACGGGCGCCTATCTGGATGATATCTGCATACTGTTCCACCAGTTCGATATTGTCGAAGTCGGTGGCCTCGGTTACGATCAGCAACCCGGTTTCTTCTCGCACTCTGGCCAGGATTTTCAAACCTTCTTCACCCAGTCCCTGGAAGCTGTAGGGGGAGGTACGGGGTTTATAGGCGCCGCCGCGGTAAACTTGCGCCCCCTGCTGTTTGACCAGGCGGGCTATGGTTAAAGCCTGCTCCTCATTTTCCACGGCGCAGGGCCCAGCCATTATCACCGGGGTTTTACCGCCGATGGTTACTTCTCCGATTTTTATAGTGGAAGGCTGCGGATGGGTTTCCCGGCTTACCAGCTTATAGGGTTTAGTGACTCTTATAGTCTCTTTAACGCCATCCAGCGGCATTATTTGAGAATCGTCTACATAACCCTGGTTTCCCACGATACACACCGCGGTGCGTTGAAGGCCGGGAATAGGAATACCTCTGTATCCCAGCTTTTCAATCTGATGGATTACAGCTTTTACCTGCTCCTGGCTGGCATCGTTTTTCATTATAACTAACATCGCTAACCTCCAGAAATGTATATATAAATTCTTATCTCAAAGCTCAAAACCTTAACTAGGCATCCCTGACTGTTTGTATAAAATATTTGATCTTGCGAATGTCCTTCTTGCCCTCAGTCTCAACCCCTGAGGAAACATCGACTCCCCACGGTTTGACCTCTCTTATAAGCTCTCCGACGTTTTCCGGTGTCAGTCCGCCGGCAATCAGGACGCGATACTTGGAAGCTACTCCTTTTGCGATTCGGGGATCGAAAGTTAAGCCCGTGCCGCCGTATGCGGACTTACTGCTGGTGTCCAGAAGGAAAGTCAACTTACCCGGCGTCAAAGCGTTGTAGCCCTTTTTAATAGTCTGTACCACAGAGTCAACTGTGCTGGCGGTGGTGATATGAATAGCTTTGATTACCGGCTTTTTAATGTCCTGGCAGTAGTCCCAGCTTTCATCTCCGCTGAGCTGCACCAGATCGAGATTACAGCTCTCAGCTATAAAATTGACGTCTGTAATTGGCGCATTAACGAACACTCCCACAATTAGCGGTGGCCTGGCTAATTGGCGCACTGCGTTGATAATCTCCATGGCCTTGACCGGTATGATCCTTCGGCGGCTGGCCGCGAAAACCAGTCCCAGGTAGTCCGCTCCAGCCTGTGAAGCCGCCAGCGCGTGTTCGATCTCCATAATTCCGCAGATTTTAATTATCGTCATATTAGTTCCCGCACGGCTGCCGCTATATCGGTTGAGGCCATCAGACTTTCACCCACCAGGGCAGCATTCACCCTGAGACTTTGCAGCTTTTCCATATCGCTGCGGGTTTTAATACCGCTTTCACTGATCACGATTCTGTCATCCGGGATCAAGTGGCGCAGCCTGGCAGTGGTTTCCAGATCGACCTCGAAAGTTTTAAGGTCGCGATTATTTATGCCGATTATCTGCGCTCCGCTTTCGACGGCTTTTTTCACATCTGCCTCGTTGTGTGTTTCCACCAGGCACTGGATTTGGAGAGTATGCGCTAACTCCAATAACTCTTTGAGTTTTTCGGTCGTAAGAATGGCGGCGATCAACAGCAGGGCATCCGCGCCGAAGGCCTTTGATTCATAAACCTGGTAGGAATCGAGAATAAAATCTTTTCTGAGCAAAGGCGGCCGGTTCGGGCCCAGAGAGGCATTGATTTGAGTCAGGTAGTCTAAACTTCCCTGAAAATACTTACTGTCTGTTAATATTGAAATAGCCGCAGCCCCGTTAACAGCATACAATTGAGCGATAGCAACAGGAGCGAAGTCCGCGCGGATGACGCCGCGGGATGGTGAGGCTTTTTTTACCTCGGCTATCACTTGTATACGATCGCCTCTAAGGGCATCGACTAAATTCTTGGGTTGTGGCCGGGCCTCAGCCATCAGTCGCAAAATCCCTATTGGCAAGCGGCGTTTTCTGGTTTCCAATTCCAGGCTCGTATTTTCAACTATTTCCTCGAGCATTATCTGACTCCAACGATAAGATTCCGCGTGTATTCCACCATCTGTTGTAATTTTTGGCTGGCCTTTCCTGAATCAATAGCTTCCCCGGCCATGGTTGCTCCGTCTTCCCAGGAAGCGACCTTCTCCGCAGCTAACAAACCGCAGGCGGCGTTCAAAATTACGGCATCTCTGTGCGGGCCTTTGGTTCCCTGAAAGACCCGTCTGATCAACTCAGCGTTTTCCTCTGGCGTGCCGCCCTGTATAGACTCAATCGGCCATCTCTTCATCCCCAGCCTTTCGGGTGTAATTTCACCCTTGTTGACCTGCTGGGTTTTGATTTCATAATATACTGTTGTCCCCGTTACTGAAACCTCATCTATCCCATTCAATCCGTGCACCACGATGGCATGCCGCATTCCCAATTGAATCAAAGCGGCCGTCATTTTTTCAGCCAGTTCCAGGCCTGGAACCCCCAGCACCTGGTATTCAACGCGGGCCGGGTTGGTTAACGGCCCCAGAATGTTAAATACCGTGCGGATGCCTGTTTCGCGCCTGGGTCCGGCGGCATATTTCATGGCCGGATGAAAATTGGGCGCAAACATAAATCCTATCCCCGTTTGCTTTATGCAGACGGCCACCTGTTCAGGGGTGAGGTCGATCTTGACCCCCAGCGCTTCAAGTACATCGGCGCTGCCGCACTTGCCGGTAGCTGCCCGGTTGCCGTGTTTGGCGATTTTGACGCCGGCACTGGCCGCCACCAGTGCAGCAGCAGTCGAGATATTAAAGGTATTCAGTCCGTCGCCGCCTGTCCCCACGATATCCAGCGCCGGGCCATCGGTGATTACTCTTAAGGCTTTGGCACGCATCACCTCCGCCAGGCCGGCAATTTCATCTCCCGTCTCACCCTTCATGCTCAGGGCAGTTAAAAAGGCTCCCAGTTGAGCTGCGCTGGCCAGTCCCTCCATGATCTCCGTCATCACGCTGGCAGCTTCTTCTCTGCTCAAATCCTGTTTTTTCACCAGTCTTCCAATGGCTTCTTTAATCATTTTATCTGCTCCCGAGCAGGAAATTATTTAGCAGTTCTTTCCCGCCCTGGGTCATGAAAGATTCGGGATGAAATTGAACTCCCTCTACCGGATGCTCCCGGTGTTTGATGCCCATAATGGTGCCGTCGTCTGTCCAGGCTGTGATCTCTAAACACTCCGGCAGCCCTTCTTTCTTTATCACCAGGGAATGATAGCGTATCACGGAAAGAGGATCAGGCAAGCCTTTAAAAGCTCCCTTATGGCCGTGGTGAATCAAAGAAGCCTTGCCGTGCATGATTTGTTGGGCCTGGCAGATCAATCCGCCGTAGCTGTGGCCGATGCACTCGTGGCCTAAACAGACACCCAGTATGGGCAGGCGGGGGCCGAAATGGCGGATCACGTCATTGGAAATGCCGGCCTGCAGCGGAGTGGAAGGCCCCGGTGAGATCACGATGCGCTCCGGCGCCATTTTCTCAATCTCAGGCAAGGTGGTCTTATCGTTGCGAATGACTTTTACAGCCTGTCCCAGTTCGCAAAAATACTGGTAGAGATTGTAGGTAAAGCTGTCATAGTTATCGATTATAAGTAGCATTATTTTCCTCCCTGCTGTTTCTCAGCCTGTTCGATGGCTTTCATCAAGGCCCTGGCTTTGTTTAAAGTTTCTTCGTATTCTTTCTCAGGCACGCTGTCATGTACAATTCCGCAGCCTGCCTGAACATAAGCAGTGCCTTTGGTCATGACGATGGTGCGGATGGCGATGGCCATATCCATGTTGCCGGAGAAGGAAAAATAGCCGCAGGCACCGGCATATGGCCCGCGTTTCTCCGGTTCGAATTGGGCAATGATTTCCATAGCCCTGATTTTGGGTGCGCCTGAGACAGTACCCGCCGGGAAACAGGCCTGCAAGGCATCGAAGGCCGTTAGATCACCGCGCAGCTTGCCCTGTACGTGGGTGACCATGTGCATGACGTGTGAATAACGCTCTACATCCATCAACTCGCTGATCTTGACGCTGCCGGGTTGGCTGACACGTCCTATGTCGTTGCGGCCCAGGTCTACCAGCATGATGTGTTCCGCCCGCTCCTTTTCGTCACTCTGCAGTTCTTTTTGCAGGCGCAGGTCTTCCTCTTCGGTCTTGCCGCGCGAGCGGGTACCCGCCAGTGGACGGGTCATCACGTTGTCTCCTTCCACCCTGACCAGTATCTCCGGCGAAGCTCCCACGATCTGAAAATCCTGAAAATCCAGGTAGAACATGTAGGGGGAGGGGTTGACCGTGCGCAGTGAGCGGTAAACCTCAAAGGAGTTAAGGTTGGTCGGCTTGGACAAACGCTGTGAGAGCACAACCTGGATGGCCTCACCTGCGCTGATGTATTGTTTGATTTTTCTGACGGCCTCCTGGAAGCCGTCTTTTGTGAAATTGGAGGAATAAGCGGCTGCCGTTTTAACCGCCTGCGGTTTTTCAGAAATTGGCAGGGGTTGATGGAGGCGGTCCACCATTTCGTCTATTTTGCGGGTAGCTTCGGCATATGCTTTTTCTAAATTGCCGTCCAGGCGCACATGGCTCAGTACCTTGATGCTGTGGGTAACATGATCAAAGACCAGCAACGTATCTGACAACATAAAAAAAGCCTCCGGCAGGTTCAGGGGATCGGCAGAGGGAGCAGGCAGCTTCTCGAAATGGGCGGCAGTCTCGTAGCTGAGATAACCTACTGCGCCGCCGTAAAAGCGGGGCAGTCCTTCGACGGGAACCACCTTGAAATGCGCCAGTTCCTTTTGAATATCCGCTAAAGGATTGAGGTTATCGGCTAGTTGAACTTTGAGGGTTTTGTAAGGCTCAGTGCCTATGAAGCTGTAGCGGGCCAATCTCTGTCCGCCTTCCACGCTTTCCAGCAGGAACGAGGGACCGCCGCGGTTGATCTTGAGAAAGGCCGAAACCGGTGTTTCCAGATCAGCCACGATCTCCCGGTAGACCGGCATCAGGTTGCCTTCATTGCGGCGTAATCTCGCTTCTTCTAAATCAGGGTGGTACATTTTGTGCTCCTTAACGAAAATAAAAAATCCCTCGCCCGATAGGGGCGAGGGATTAATCTTCGCGGTACCACCCTAATTAAACGATCCAACAGATATAAAAAATGGAAATGGATCGAGTATCTCTATCAGGTACGTCCCGGTATGATCGGGGTTATACCCTGAGCTTCGCTAACGGTGCTCTCTCCGGCCCGGCCTAGTGGGTTACCCTTTCGGCGGACAGCTCTGGAGTCCATTCAGTCTCTGCGCTAGCGCCGGCTCACACCAAACCCGGCTCTCTGAGCTTCGCTAAAGACCTACTCGTCTCTTTCTCAGCTTTTAACTATATATTTTATTATAGAGTTCGTTACGGAAGTTTGTCAAATTGAATTTGTGGGAATGAAGTAGTGGGAATATCCCACTTGAATAGTTGTCCCACTTATGATATTAATATAATCATGGTAAGTAAAATATTGAAAAATGATAAATTCCGCAAAATAGCCAATAACGTTAAACCTGATACTAAGAAAAGGGTTGTCCTGTCAAGGGTAACTATCGCTGAAGGTGTAACGTATCATATTTACTGCAATGATATAGGACAGATAATACTTGATCCCCAGATTACTATACCGGCATCTGAGGTTTGGCTATTCAAGGACACCGAAGCTCGTGAAGCCATAGCAACTGGAATTAAGGAAGCAGCGGAAGGCAAAATAACCAAAATAAACCTGGAAGATCTTTAGGCTCAGCCGTTGTTTGAGTTGTTTTGGACTTATCGCAGCCAGGTTGAATTTAAACGGTTAAAATCAGACCTATCTTTAAAGAAACGTTACAAAGCAGTCAAGAAAACCATAGGACTTCTGGCCAACGATCCGCACCATAACAGCCTGCAAACCCATGAATATACCAGTCTCAAAGGACCGAAAGGCGAAAAGGTCTTTGAGGCATATGCTGAACAAAACACTCCTGCTGCTTACCGTGTTTTCTGGTATTACGGACCTTCTAAAAACCAGATCACTATCCTGGCGATTACTAAACATCCGTGAAGGGAGATAAAAGAATTCCCGAGACCTTTTTGGAGGGGCCCGGGAATTCTAACCAACTAGTTAGCCTGAGTCTTGGCCAGCCTTTTCTCCAGTCTTTTTGCCTGGCTTTTAACCCGTTTGTTAGCCCGCTTTTTAGCTTGAGTTTTAGCCCTAACTAAAAGTTCTTTGGCACTATATTCTCTCTTCATGATTGCCTCCTTTTCGCTGATGGTATCTGTCAGTATAGCACGAAACGATATATTTAACATAATATTAACCCGCCGCTTAAAATTTAATCTTTAAGCAATTTGGTGAACTGATCCGGTGTTAGAGATGCGTCCCTGATTATAGCTCTCAATAGGCCGCGGCTCACCTCTTTGTGTCTCGGTACGGTGAGTCTTATTCTGGAAGTATGGTATAAAATCATATGACTGCCTTCTGTATGGTCCCAGACATAACCGATCTTGCGCAGGGCTTTCACAACCTCATCTCCTGATACTACCGGAAGATGGGGCATCAGGCAGTTACCTCCACTTCTTGCACTTCGGTGATACACGGCACAGGTTCTCCGTGTTTGCGCAAGCTGGCGATGTAACCCCGGATCGCTTCTGAAACATTAGCGACGGCTTCTTCCTTAGTATGCCCCTGAGAGTGGCAGCCGGGCAAGGCCGGACAACTGGCGATGAAATAACCGTCTTCGTCATTTGCCAGGACGACGGCGAATTTAAGCGTATTCCTTTCTTTCACTTTGTCGGGCTGTTTTTCCTTATGGTCTTCAATATTGTGAATGGCGAAGCCGGCTTTTTCCAGGATACGGTAAGCATCCATAGCGGTAAAGGCGATGTAAGGCAGACCGGTTACCAGGTGGACAGGTTGTTTAATAGGGTAATGTTTTCCGGCGATCTCTACACAGTATTTGCTGCGCCGGTCGGTGCCTTTGGGATAAGCGCCCGAAACTGCCTTTATAATACTGATTTTGTCTATCTGATATTCGCGTCCGCGCAGAACGAAATCCATCAACATACTCCTATTACTATTATTATCGTTATTATAGAATGTCGTTTTTATCCGGTCAACCAGGAGAACGGACAGTGTGCATCAACCCAACCGACGTTAATATTTTAAGAGTATAATATATCAATATTATAGGTTTTGCTTAAAAGGAGGGTGTATGGATCAAGTATTTCCGCAGTGGTTTATGGCTTTCGCGTGGGTTATCCCGATCCTGGCAGTTTGGGAAGGAATCTGGAAAGGGTTTGCCTTATGGAGAGCAGCCCGGAACAGTCATCTGGCCTGGTATATTTGTATTGTTATATTTAATACGATCGGAATTTTGCCGATAGTCTATATCTTTGGTTTTAGTAAGAAAAAAGCCTAAACAAGGACAGGGTGGACATTTCGGACAGGTCAAACCAAAAAGGCAACAATAAAAAAGTTGCGAAAATATGTTGACATGTATATTGCTGTAATATACAATTGTGAATTATGGAAAGTGTCTTTCATAGCTTTGAAGGGTTTCAATGGGATGAAGGTAATAACAATAAAAACTTCATAAAACACCAGGTTTGGAATTGGGAGTGTGAGCAAGTATTTTTTAATCAACCTCTGTTAGTTCTAGATGATCCAGGACACTCATTAGTTGAAAAGCGCTGGGCGGCATTAGGTCAGACGGACTCAGGTCGACTTCTGGTAATAATATTTACCAAAAGAAACAACTTGCTCAGAGTTATCTCGGCAAGAGACATGAACCATAAAGAGAGGGAATATTATGAAGAATATTAAAATGAAAATCCCTGAATTTAAAAATGAGGACCAGGAACGAGAATTTTGGGCGACCCATTCGCCTCTGGATTATTTTGATGTACTAAAACCCCAAAAAGGCTCATTCCCTAACCTGAAACCTTCCACTAAATCTGTTTCTATCCGCCTCCCGGAAGATTTACTGATTGAACTTAAAACCCTGGCCAATAAGAAGGATGTGCCTTATCAAAGTCTGGTGAAAATGCTGCTGGCCAGACAAATCGTCATCGAACGAGAATCCTTAGGCGGCGGCCTGAAAAGAAGCCAGAAGAAAGGTGTTGATTAGCTTTACGGCTGGCAGACAGGAACAGTCATCTAGCCTGGTTTATTTGTATTGTTATATTTAATAAGGTAGTGGTTTTGCCGATAGTCTACCTGTTTGGTTTTAGTAAGAAAAAGGCCTAAGCAAAAGAAAAAATCAAAAGTTGCAATGGGTGGATTTGGACACCTTACCATTGGCTTATGAGTCCTTTCTTCAGAAACATAACAACCACCTGTTGGTTACACTGGTATTTAACTAACTGACCTTTCTGAAGCAGATGACAACTCTTCTCCTTAATGCTAATCTATACGGGAGAGAGGTTTGAGCTTGAAAGATAAAAGTCTGGAGATGCTGGAATTCCCCAGGGTGATCGAGATACTGGCCGGATACACCGGCTTTGCCGTCAGCCGCGATATGGCGCTGGCCTTGAAACCTTCTAACAACTACGAATATGTTGAGCGCATGCTGAAACAATCGGCGGAGGCCAGGCATCTGCTCTCCATCGAGCCGGATTTCTCAATCGGCGGTGTGTATGATATCCGTGAAGCGGCAGTGCTGGCCGCCCGCGGCAAGATTCTGGAACTTCAGACCCTGGTCGATGTACAGCGGACACTGACCGGCCTGCGCTTTTTACATAATAAGTTAAGCCGCCTGGCCGATGAAGCTCCGCTGCTGGCCGCCATAAACAAAAGAATCACGATCCTGCCGGAGCTTGAGAAAGAGATCGCCCGCTGTATTTCTCCCGGCGCTGAGCTGATGGACACTGCCTCTGAGCGCCTTTCCGAAATCCGCTATCTGCTTAAAGATAAAAGAGTTCAAATAATGAGCCGGCTGGATACGATCATCAAGTCCAGCGAGTCTGAAAAATATATCCAGGACTCCCTGATCACCGAACGGGACGGCCGCTATGTCATCCCGGTCAAAGTGGAGATGCGCAAAGAATTCAAGGGCATTGTGCATGATATTTCCAACACCGGCGCTACTGCCTTTGTCGAACCCATGGCGACTATTGACCTGGGCAACGAACTACGCGAACTGGTCATTGAAGAGCAGCATGAGATAGAGCGCATTCTGGCGGCCTTGAGTAATCGGGTAGGCGCTGAAGAAGTGACTCTCTCTTTGAATTTGAAACTGATAGCGGAGATCGACCTGGCTTTAGCCAAGGCCCACTTCGCCGACCGCTTCCACGCTACCGAGCCTATCATAACCGGTGTAAAAGGGCCGGACGGACTGGTTACACCCCGTCTGCTGCGCCTGAAAAACGCCCGCCATCCTCTTCTGAAAGGCAAGCCGGTGCCCTTAAATCTGGAAATGGGCGAGGACTTCAGAGGGCTGATCATCACGGGCCCCAATACCGGCGGTAAGACGGTAGCTCTGAAAACCGTTGGTCTATTAGCCTTACTGGCGCAAGCCGGTCTGCCCATCCCGGTAGCCCATGAAAGTTGCGTCCCGCTTTTCGATGGTGTTTTTGCCGATATCGGCGATGAGCAGAGCATAGAATCCACTCTCTCCACCTTTAGCTGGCATATGGGCAATATTGTCAATATTTTAAGAGACGCCACGAACCGGAGCCTGGTGCTGCTGGACGAACTGGGCACGGCTACCGATCCCTCGGAAGGGGCCGCACTGGCCCAGTCTATATTGAAGCATTTTGTAGGCAGCGGCACCCTGGTGGTCGCCACTACCCATTTCAGCGAGCTTAAAGCCTTTGCCCATGCCACTCCAGGCGTCCGTAACGCCTCACTGGACTTCGATCCGGTTACTTTAGGTCCCACTTATCATCTGACCCTGGGCATCCCCGGTGGCAGCAACGCCCTGGCCATTGCTTCTCAACTGGGTTTACCAGCCGAAATCATTGAAGGGGCCAAAGAAAGATTGAGCAAGGGCGCTATCGAGATCGAGACCATGCTGAGCGACTTGATGAAGGAAAAACAGAAACTGGAATCGATGCAGAACGCTATCCGGGAGGAAAAGGACAGGGCCGAAAAGTTGCGCATTCAGTTGGAGGAGGAGCGCCAGAAGATCAAAGTCGAGGAGCAAGAATTACTCCATGAAACCCGCGCCCGGCTGGTGCGCGAGGGCGACGAACTGCTTAAAGAAATCCGTGACGCTATGTCCGAACTCAAGAAGAACAAGTCGCAGGAGAAGGTGGAACAGGCCCGGCAAGCCCTCAATACTCTGCGTGAGCAGCTTATTGGCAAGAACTGGAAACCTGCTGTTGCGGCAGGACAGGCGGCCGATGAACCGGTTTTTAAAGTGGGCGCCAAAGTCTGGTTGGCCGGTATGAATGTTCAGGGCACCATAGCTTCAGGCCCGGACAGCAATGGACAATACGAGGTGCTGGTAGGAAATACGCGTGCCAGAATGGCGCCTGAAAACCTGGAGAAGGTTCAGGGATCCAGGAACGCCAGCTGGGTACCGGCGGTTGCCCGTGACAGTCAGACTCGCCGCGTCGTCTCTATGGAACTCGACCTGAGAGGCAAGCGGGCTGATGAGGTGGAGATCGAATTGGATGCTTATCTAAATGACGCCAGTATGGCTAATCTGGCGGAGGTGCGGATTATTCACGGCATGGCTACCGGCACTGTCCGTCAAATAGTAAGGGCTTATTTGGCCTCTCATCCTCTGGTCAGTGGGTTCCGCTCCGGCCAGCGTGAGGAGGGCGGCGACGGCGCTACCGTGGTCAGGCTCTAATGATGCTGACGCCCAACCGTTATAAATTAAGCCGGACCTCCACGCTGCATTTTCTGGACGAGACAAAAAAATCGCTGCATGAAATCACTACCCTCTATTTGCCCCCCGGTTCCCCCGCTAAAAACGTGGCCGGGCTGCTAGAGACTTTTATAGAACCTGAAAACATACCGGATAAATTGAGCGAATATATTGAAAAGTCTCCTACCGGCTCCATTATCCTGTGGGGCGATCACGACCGATACTTGATACTACCTCCTTTCCCTATCCACAAGGAGGAGCTGTTTCACCGCTTTGAAGGCAGGCCTTTAATAGCCCTTTTAGAAGCCGACATACTGGTTGCCCTGGTGCTGGTCAGGCTGGGGCATTATGGGATCGGGGTCTTCCGGGGGGAGGGACTGCTGTCCAGTAAAGTCGGAACCGGCCTGGTCCATGCCCGCCACAGGCAGGGAGGCTCGTCCTCACACCGCTTTGAACGGCACCGCTACAAACAGATGGAGACTTATTTCACCCAGGTTGGAGTTCACATCCGCGAGCAACTGGAGCCTTATATTAAATCTTTAAACTATTTGATCTACGGCGGCCAGCGTGAAACGCTGCTGGAATTTCGCAAGCAAATCGATGTTTTAAAGGCCTTCGATGAACGCACTCTGGACCTGATCCTGAATATT
>Ga0114951_10001738_pt1 | contig 26108 bp, 34 predicted proteins | sample AM7aDNAmetaG_FD_88677 | JGI IMG/M metagenome (GOLD analysis project Ga0114951, IMG submission 88677) | Freshwater microbial communities from Finland to study Microbial Dark Matter (Phase II) - AM7a DNA metaG | ecosystem: Environmental > Aquatic > Freshwater > Lake | place: Finland: Lake Alinen... | reverse complement strand
TCTCTGGAAGTTTAAAAGACCTTTCATATTTACCTGTAAAGGATTCTTTGCGATTATATTTCAAATCTTTAACTTCTTTGCGTTCTGCGGTAATAGTTAATAAGTCTCCATCAACATCGATTGAAGTGTCTTCCTTCTTAACACCTACCAACATCAAATCAACAATAAATTCATTATCGTTTTCAATGATATCGTGTACTGGTACAATAGACTCTTTAACCGAAAAAGCGTCTTTTGTTTGAAATTGATTTAATTCGAATAAGTCATCGAAAATGTTTGTGAATAAATTAATTCTTGGGTTTTTTCTAATTGTTAACATAGTTTTTAAATTTTAAATTGTAATTATTTTCAATATACATATCGAAAACTATGCCAATAGGTTGATACTGACAAAGTTACATGCTTGGTTACCAGAAATGTCAGAGATTTAGATAAATTTTTGCCATTTTGTCATTATAAAATAAAGTTTTCTTGCATCAATGCTACTAATTTTATATATTTGTAAAAAAATATAAATTAATGAGTAAAATTTCACTGATTGCCCATATAGCCGACATTCATATACGTAAATCGCCAACACGTAACGAAGAATATCAGCAAGTATTTGATAATTTATTAAAATCACTAGAAGAAAAAAAGCCTGATAGGATAACAATAGTTGGTGATATTGTGCATGAGAATCTAAACCTACAACCAGAACAAATAATTATAACACATGGATTTCTTGATGCATTGAGTAAAATAGCTCCAGTTCGTATTACAAGAGGAAATCATGATATGCAGAAGTCGAATAACAATAGAACTGATTCTGTTGAGGCTATTGTTAAAACATTAAATAATCCAAATGTAATTTATTATAATAAAACTGGGTTTTATATTGATGAAAATATAATATGGGCAGTTTGGCATCATGGAGATAAAAATAATGACCCTTGGAAAAGTAAAGAAGGAAAGAAAATTCTAGCTTATGATAGCCAAAGTGGATATGCTACAATTGATTTATTTCATGACCCAATTGGTGGGTGTAGGTCTACAACTGGATTTGAAATGAAAAGTCAGTCATATTATAAAGTGTCTGACTTTAAGGGGAATTTTTTAATGGCGGGTGATATTCATTTACAACAATATCTAGATAAAAATAAAACAAAGGCATACTCTGGATCGTTAATATCACAAGACTTCTCAGAAGGAAACTCTAGTTTTCATGGTTATTTGTTATGGAATATTCAAAATAAAACAGTAGATGAAATATCTATTCATAACGACTATTCTTTTAAAAACATAAGAATAACACCATACACAGATTTTGAAGAATTGGACTTCGAAATTAACAACCCAACGGAACATATGAAAATTAGGTTTATTTGGGGTACATTGCCACAAACTAGAACTAAGGATAATGAAAGAAAATTAATTACATATGTTAAATCAAAACACAGTGATGTAATAATTTCACATAAAAATCAATTTATTGAAAATGAGAAAATTGATGTAAATGAAAACATCACAATTGATAATATTGTGGATAAATCGGTTCAACACGAAATTTTCAAAGAATATTTAAGTAAAATTGGTACAAGTGAAGATATTGTTAATAATATCATTGCTTTAGATGAAGAAATTTTAAATGAAATTGAAATTGAGGATAATGTTAGTGTTGAGTGGAATGTTGTTAAATTCGGGGGAAAGAATTTCATGTCATATGAGCAATTCGATATTGATTGGAGAGACCAAGACGGTTTATATCAAATATCAGGAATTAATACTGCAGGAAAATGCGTTGATCCTGAAACCGAAATTGAAATCGAATTTAATGAAGATTTTATTATAAATAAATTAGGGTTTTTACCAAAAGAATTATTATAAATCGATTTTAGTTTTTCCTTTTGTGTTTTTCCCCGTATTTATAATAAAAATAATGCTATGAGTAAAAAAATTGTATTGGATGTAATAATTGTAGATAAAATAGTCTATAAATATTGTAATGAAATGGCTTCTGTGAATGAAATAAAAAAAGAATTTGGTATTGGTGATAAAGTACTATATAGAGTATTATATGAAAATAACATTCGACCCCCCAAATTTTCACCAATGAACCCTAAATATTGGGTGGAACGAGGGATGTCAATCGAAAATGCTAATATTAAGGTGAAATCAATTCGTCCATCTAATTTAGAATATTGGGAATTTTTGGGGTATTCCAAAGAGGATGCTAAAATTAAATTGGATGATGTAAGAATGTTAACAAAAAATTCTTTTATTAGAAAATATGGAGAAATAGATGGAAATATTAAATGGAATGAAAAACAAAAGATTTCTTCTGATAATGGAAAAAGAAGATTTACTAGTTGTAGTCAACATTGGGTTGATAAGGGATATTCTGATCCTGAAATCATAAAGAAAAAAATCTCGGAAAGTCAGCGTACTTTCACACTAAATAAATGTGTTGAAAAATATGGCGTTAATAATGGAACTGCTGTATGGAAAGAAAGACAAGATAGATGGCAAAGCACATTACAAAATAAAGAAAATATTCTTGAAATAAATAAGAGAAAGGATTGTAAAAGCTTTGTATATTATAAAAGAAAATTTGGCGAAGATTGGCTAGAGCACCTATTAGTTAAACGAGGGTATTTTAAAGAAAACGCCATGTATATCACAAATTGTTTAGCAAATGCCACAACATACGATCAATTAATAGAGTATGTATCTAAAAACTATGAATATATTGATCAATATAATTTTCAATATCGTATATGTCGAAAAATTTTATGCGATATATTTGGTGTTAATTTAACAAAACTTAAACTTGATCTACTTAAAAAATATTCTATTGATAACTGTGGCGTTTTTGGACACAAAAGAGAATTGGAAGGAGTGATTTATTCTAGTAATGGGGAATATTATATTGCAAAATTATTGGTCGAAAACAATATTGAGTTTTTGTTTAATTTAAAATATCCGTTTACTGGCGAAACGAAGGCATATAGATATGATTTTTATTTACCAGAATATTTATATTATATTGAATATTCTGGAATGTTGCTCAATGGTGTAAATGAAAATAAAATAATTATTAATTATGATGTTAATATGAAGAACAAAATAAATCTTTGTAAAATAAACAAGCTAAATTTATTTGTTTCATGTGATTATTTAAGTGTTATTGAATTTATAAAAAATTTGAAAAATGAAAAAAACGATAAAAATAATTGATTGTTATAATATATTTAAAAAATACGGAAATTTAGATATTAACGTTAACACCCCATATGGGTATAAAAAAATACTTGATTGCGATGTCACTGCAAAAAACTCTCAATTTATCACAATTGAAACTGAGAATGATAAGAAATTAACATGTTCCCCAAATCATAGAATTAGAGTATCTAATGGAAAGTTTGTTGCAGTCAATGACTTGATTCTGGGCAAATCTAAAATAATGACGGTTGATGGCGTAAGTAAATTAAAATCAATAAATATTATTTCGGGAACTAAGGATTTATTCGACATCCAAGTAAATGGAATCGAACAGTATTATTCGAATGGCATTGTTTCGCATAATTCAACCATCTTAAAATCAATGAGTTACGTTGCTTTTGGCAAGACTTTGGAAACTGAAACAAGAACAAAGTTTGGTGATATGCGCTTTGTTAATAATAGAAATGGTGCTACGTCTTGTGAGGGATATATGATTCTTGAAGCCAATGGTGAATATTATGGCATTAAAAGAAAAACAGAAATAATAAAAAATAAGTCTGGTGAAATAACAGGAGCACCCACAACTTTGAAATATTATCTATTATCGAATCCAGATGAGGAAATGGATGAAAAAACATCATTAGATACATTAATTGAGGATCGTAGAGTTAAAACACAGAAGAAAATCGATACGATTATTGGTTCGTATGATAATTTCATGCGAATAGTTATGACTACATCAGATACTTTGAATAGGATATTATCAAACGATATGGCAGTCTTTATTGACTCAATTCTTTTTGATAGTGGTTGTGATATTTTTGATAAAAAACTTGAGGGATTAAAGGTTTATCAGAAAAGACTAAATGAAAAGAGTAGGGTAAATTGTAATGTTGAGTTAGTTGAAAGGGAAAATATTAATTTATTTGAAAATATAGATACACTTAAAAAAGAAATATTTAATATAGAAACAATAAACCTACCTGACGTTCAAACAAAAATAAACAAGGGAAGAAAGTATGTTGAAGACCTAACAAAAAAACTGTTCAAAATAGACCCCGAAATCTACAATTTAGACGTGGTTGCAACTAGAGATGTAATGGCACTCCATATTGTTGTTATCGATGATTTAAAGGCACATCAGGGCGTTTTAAAGACAAGTATTGATAGTTTAAGAGAGACTTATGATGAAGAAAAGCTGAAAAATCTCATAGAAAAGAAAGATGTTCACAAAGCTAATGAATATTCACAAAAACTTATAATTAAAGAACGTGAGCAAACAAAAGTAACTCACGATCATTCAATTGAGATATTAAATGGCGATGTGGTTAGATTAAAAGAATCTGGATTAAAATACAAAGATCAAATTTTAGAATTAAAGAAAAGCAAAACTTGTCCTACTTGTGGTCAATTATTAACAGCGGAGCACCAGACACATATCAATGATAAAATTACCTCAATAGAAGCGTTAATGTTTCCAATTGCAAGCCAAATAAATGATATTCAAAACGTTAAGGTTAAAGAGCACCAAGTAGCAATAAAAAGCATTGATATTGAGATTGAAACAATAAAAAAGGGAATTCAAAACCAATCGTTGGAAATGGAAACAATTCTCACCGAAATCGGCACACTTAATAACGAAAAAAATGATGTTGAAAAACGTAAGGAATTGCAGAATGAATATAATACAATTCCAACAAAAATTCAGAATGAAGAATTGCGAATTAGTATTCATCAACAAAAAATCGATAATCACGACAATAGTGTAAAACAAATTGAGGAAAATCATAAAATTGAAAAGGGCATTGGGCTTGCTAAATTAAAATTATCTGAATTAGAAATTGAAGAAGCAGATGAAAGAGAAAATGTTTATATTAAAAAAACAAGCATTGCCGAAAAAGAATTGAAGGTTAAAAATAATCAAATATTGGTTACAGAATTTAAAGTACAAGAACATCGGGATTTAATTACCAACCTCTATAAGCAATGTGTACATAGGGATGGTATACCAAGACAAATGTTAAGCAATTATATATTACCAAAGATTAATATAACATTGGAAAACATACTGTCTATAGCACCGTTTAAAGTCTGGTTAGACTCAAATGACTTACGACCTAAACTTGCATATAATGATAGACCCAATTCAATCATTGATTGTATTAGTGCTTCAGGTAAAGAAAGAACCTTTTCGAGCATTGTGTTAAAATTTGCATTAAATCAAATTAATGTGAAAGCTAAACCAACAATCTTTTTACTTGATGAAGTTATGGGTAAGTTAGATGAAGAAAGTACTGAAGAATTTATTGAAATTTTACAATTAATAAAAAAATCAATGAAAAAAGTATTGGTAATCGAACATATTAGAGAAATAAGCCCCGACTATGTTCTAAGTGTTCAATTAAACGATGAGGGAATATCCTCAGTAACAATGGAATAATAATTAAAAATAATAAAATGAACGAGGCAGAAGAAAAAAGTAGAATTCTTAAAGAAGCTTTAAGAATCGTGGATGAACTGGGTAAGAACACCTTTGAAGACAATGATGAATTAATCGATGTCCAAGATGAGCTACAAAAGCTAGCTAAACGAGCTAGAATTTTAAAAAATAATAGATATTTTAAATTATGATAGATAAATGGGATTTAAGATTTATGGCATTAGCACACGCAGTAGCCTCTTGGTCAAAAGATATTAGAACTAAAGTTGGGTCAGTTATAGTTAATGACAGAAACCCAATATCAATGGGGTTTAACGGATTCCCAAAAGGCTGTAATGATTTTGATAAAAAAAGATTTGAACCGCCTCTAAAGTACTTATATACACAACATTCCGAGTCTAACGCATTAATACAATCCGCAAAAAACGGTCAAAAAACTGATGGATGTACCATGTATGTTACATTATTTCCTTGTTCTAACTGTGCTGGCATGATTGTTAATGCTGGAATAAAAAGAGTTGTTTGTAATGATAAACCAGATTTTAATAACGAAAAATATGGTGAAAGTTGGAGAATAACTTTAATTATTTTTGAAGAAGCAAAAGTTCAATTAGATTTTATTAACGAATGACTTATCATGCAAAACAAATAAAAATATTAATTAATGAATGACTTATGATGCAAATAGATGAATTAACATATAAGATAAAGGAAATAAATAGATATAAAAACCAATCTCCAAAAACACAGATTGTGTTAGCCACTAGTTTGAGAAAAGATAGTTATCATATTACCAGATTACTTCATAAAGAATTCGGTAAGACGAAGAAGTGGAATACATATACTATATCTAGAAACGGCTTAATTTATAACCACTATGACCCAAAGCATCATAGCGATTTCCTTGGCATTAAAGAAGCTGATAAACAATCAATATCAATTGTTTTGGAAAATATGGGTAGTTTATTTGAGACTTCTGATGGTAAATATATTAACTGGATTAATGAGGTTTGTGAAGAAAGCAACGTTGTTGAGAGAAAATGGCTTGATTATAATTATTGGGAACAATTTACAGATGCTCAAATTACCAGCACTGTTGAATTATGTAAAGAACTTTGCGAAAAATATGGAATCCCAAAAATTTTAATTGATTTTCATCACTATCATAAAGATACCACAAAGTTTAGGGGTATTGTTTTTAAAAGTAATTATATTGAGAATAGTTCAGATATTAATCCATTGTTCGATATTGGTAAATTCAATGAAATGTTACACAATGAATTCATTTAATTGACAGTATTTATATTAAAACCATAAAACATGAGTAATATTAATAAAAAAAGTACACCAGACCAAATGAGAGTTTTTCTACGTAGAATGCGTGGAGGTGATTATATTGTGAATGAAGATGTAATGATTAAAAAATATTTGGAGGTGCGAGATTTCATTAAAATCACACGTAAATTAAATGAAGACGTGACTGATGCTAACAATACCCCCAAACCAGAGAATAAAGTAACCGTATACGACCAAAAAATTGAAGAGGAAAAATTTCTAAATTTTTTTAAAGACGTTAACGTTAATGTAAAATTCATTCAATTAGAAGTATATGAAAATTTAGTTTTTTGGGGTGGGACAATTGATGGTATTATTCAATTTATATATAAAGTAACTGCGGATGAAGTAACAAGTGGCGTGGAATTTAATTATTTAGATGATTTCACTCCTGATAATCCAGAAAATGATCTAATAATAAAAATGATTGAGGATTACTACAATACGTTTTATAAGTATTGGCAAAATAACATAATTCAAAAATAACTAAAATGTTCAAAAATATTAATTTAAATCTAAATTTAAACACAATAATCATCATTGGTGCTATTGTGCTTTTTGTTTTCGGTGGTGGGTTAAAATTATATCAAAATAAGGTTAATAACCTTAAAGATAAACTTGAAACCGAAATTAAACTAAAAGATGCTTTGCTTGATAGTGTAAGATATCACGTAAATAAAGAAAATGAATTGGTTGCAGAAAAACTCACCATTCAAGAAACGTTAAAGAATTTGGAGAAAATAAACGGGCAATTAACCAGTTCACAAAAAGAATTGTTGGCAAGAGTTAAAGAATTGGGTAAGAAAAATGCTGTAATTACGGCAGCATTGGTTGAAAGTAAGGTCGTTATTGACTCATTAATGCATCATGGTCAAACCATTGTCGATACAACAAAAATGACTATTACATATAAGGATAATTATAAAAATGGAAATAACGAAGTGTCTTATGAATTTATCGCTGGAAATGTAACGCCTTTCCCAATAAATGCTAAACCAACATTTTTAATTAAATCTTTATTTTTTCCAAACAAACAATTCGTTGAATTCCATTGGGATAAGGACAGTAAGAAAACTTATCCAATAGCATTTAGTGTAAGTAATTCAAATGATTTTTTCAAAACGGTTAATATTGAAAGTTATGCAATTCCCGAACTAAAGAAAGATATTGTAGACCCAACTGGATGGCAGAAAATAGGGGGGTTCTTCACTAGAAGTGGAAATAAATTAATATATATTGGAATTGGTGGTGCTATTGGTGCTGGTACGTATTGGTATTTAACAAAATAATGGATGACATGCTTGTACGTCATGAAGAACATATATTATAATTAATGTATGTTCTTCGCATTTTTACGCACTATCAAGTATTTATGGTAAATATGCACATTATGGACGAAAAAGCCACCAGAGAAATTGTTAACAGTGAAATCAAAAAATTTGTTAGTGATTCTTTAGATAAAGAAATGAGAAGAGCTCTACACGATTCTAATAGCAAAACAAGAGATGAGATGATACAGTCGTTCAAAAATGCAATGGAAGCGGTTATGAAAACGCTTTGGTCTAAACGTGATTTCTGGAAAAATGACATTAAATAATTGATTGTTAGATTGTTATGAGAAGCAAAGAAGAGACGGCGCAATATAAAAAAGAATATGCCTTAAAGAATAAGGAAAAAATTAAAGCACAGCAAGCCGAATTTTATAAAAATAATTCTAATGTAATTAAAAAAAGAAGTTCTGAAAGGTTTTTAAATAATAAAGAAGAAATCTCATTAAAAAACAAAGAACACTATAACAACAATAAAATAAATGTTAATAATAAAAACAAAGAATACAAACAAAAAAACAGGGAAAAGGTTGCTGCATATTTAAAGGAATATCAAGAAATAAATAAAGATATATTAAAAATAAGATATTCCGAATATTATGAAAAAAATAAAGAAATAATACTTGGAAGAAATAAAGAATATAGGAAGAAAAATTTTGAGGAAATTGGTAGATATAATTTAAATAGAAAAGATTGGAAAAGAGCATATAATTATAATTATAAGAAAAAAAGAAAATCAGAAGACGCTATATTTAAATTAACATCAACAATCAGAAGTTTTATTGCTAGTTCAATAAAAAGAGGTGGGTACGCAAAAACATCAAAAACTCAAGAAATTTTGGGTTGTACTTTTGCAGAATTTAAAATTTATTTGGAGTCTAAATTTGAGATGTGGATGAGTTGGAGTAATTATGGTAACTGGAATGGATATCCTAAAGAATTAAACGCTGCTTGGGATATTGATCATATTATACCAATTTCTACAGCAGAAACAGAAGAAGAAATAATTAAATTAAGTCATTATACTAATTTACAACCATTATGTTCATACACCAATAGACATATTAAAAGTGGAAAAGTAATTACCATTTAAATTAGTATTTATATAAAACATATTCAAAATGAACGAAGATATTAGACCAACATTAAGCAAACCTGTTAGTGACCAATCAAAGAAATTTGAAAAAAATTTTAGTAGTGTTATGAAACAAAACAAAATTGATTTAAATGAAACTGATGAACTGTTAACAGAAAAAGAACAGTCGTTAAAGAAAAAAATCTTTAGTTTAGCTAAAATGGAAGCATTGGTTTTCTCTGATCCTAAACTATCGGCAGTATATGAAGAAATGGCTGAAAATGGTTCGGAAAAATTCGGATACCATTACAATGAGACCATTCACAACATTATCTTTAATGACTACGTTCTAAACAGTCCCAAATATTTACAGAAATATAAAATGGCAATACCAAAGAAATCCAAAAGAAGGGATAAAAGCGGTATTAATCAACTAAAAAAAGCGGGTGAAATTGCTATGACAAAAACTAACTATAGAAATAAGCCAACACTTGGTGAAGAAGAAGAAGATTTAACCAAAGTATTATTCTTGGTTAATGATACTGATCAAGATTATGGTGCAGACGTATTTGCATATTTTCCAGAAGAAAATTATGATAACGGTGGGTATCTTAAAACAGGGTATGCACACGTAGGACAGCACACTGCAGTAAGTCCAGAATATGCTAAAGAAAGTAGAGAAGCTACTCCTGAAGAATATTCTGATCTTAAAAGAGAACTTGAGGGACAGGGCTATAATTTAGAAGTCCTTAATAGTGCAAATGAAACTACTGGTGCTGGAGGTGGTGGTGCTGGAGCATTTGCACCTGCACTGGGTTATGAGAAACAAGTGGATGAAACAACAACTGCTGCATCTTCAGGTGCATACTCAGGTCCTGCTGCATGGGGTGGTGGAGATTTAATGCGTGGTGGTAAAAGCAAAGCAATGCGTAAACCAATATGGCAAGGCGGTACAATCATTCAAGAAAGCAATTATTTAACCGATTCACAAGGTTTTGAAAAATATATCAAAGCTTTAAATGAAGACGATTCTTATGATACAATTCAAAATCAGTATGAGAAAACACATAGTGGTAGTAATAAAGGTTTGGGTGTTAGCGTTGTACCACAAGACAATGACAGGAAAAAGAAAGAAAAGGAAATTGGTGATAATATGATGTTATTTACTGATCAAGATGTTGCGTTGATGAGAGATAAAGATGTTGATATTTTACATAATGATGTAACAAAAACGAATTCATATTTTCCACACCCAAATAATCCTAATTTGCCTGATGATGGTATTTCAGGCAATAAAAATGAGGGTTTTACAATTAATAACCCTAAAAACGCACAAAAGCCAAACGTGCCCGCAGATACAAATAAGGAAATAAATAATCGTATCATTAATAAATCAAATGCGTTTACAAGTAATGGTGTTAAAAAATGGGATAAAAGCGACACTGATCTTGAATTAAATACAATTAACACAGGAACAATGGATACACCAAATTTAAAAACAGAAAACATGGAAAATATTGATAATGTTTCGGAGGGCATAAGTCCTAAGTATACAACAAATGAAGAATTGAAAGAGTTGATTAGAAGCTTAAAAGAAAAAACTGGAAAGGGATTACAAAAAGAACATATTCCTATGCTAGCAGGCGAAGCATTATATACTATCGCAATGAAGATGGCTAACGCCATTATCCCAATGGGTTGGGATGGTCTTAGTGACGTAAACTCAATGTGGGATTATATTAGAAGAAATGGAGGCATGTCGCTTGAACAATTGAGATCGGCAGTAAAACGTGGCATTAATGTTAGGTTAAAAGAAGATGGATATACCCTAAAAGACATAGGTTTGGATGAAGATTCTCAATCAATGATTGGAGACCACCAAGACTCAATGTCTAATAAAATGCAGGCAACAGGTACACAGGGTAGTGGTGTTCAAATGGGATTCACTCAAAGTAGTGGATTACAAGAATCTTTGAATTTATTCGAAGAATTAAATAACGAATTGGATGCGTATTCAATTCATCATAATAAACTAAAGAAAATGGCAGAAGATAGAAAACCATCCGCATTGGTACTAAGAGATAGGGTTGGGTCTGAAAATGAAAAAAACTTCAAAAAAGATTTACAACATAGCGGTACTAAAGAAATTATTGATATTGAAAAGGAATTAGAATATAAGGATCAGCAAACAGAGGTAGGTGATAATCCACAAAAATTAGGTCAGGACATCGAAAAGAAAGCATTGAGTGTTAATAAAGGAAATGCTTTGAAAAATGTTGGAAATTCTGATAATAACGATGGGGATGAGATTTCTAAGCGGAATTTGAGTACTGAAGAACAAGAGGAGGTAAATATGTATCGTTTAGGTCAACAAGATTTGGTGTACGATAATAAACCTTCTCAGAGATTCGAAGATAGGCAAAAGGCAGATATGGGCGAAACTCTTTACAAACAAAGACAAGATAAAATGGAATTCCGTGCTAAAGCTCCAATGTATAACAAAGATCCTCAACCAATTGAGAATACAACAGCAAAGAAGGTTCAATTTGATAAAGAGCAAACTGGTTGGAATGAAAGAGTAGGTTTGAAAGAACATATGATTTCTGGCAGGTATCGTGATTTGTTGAATAAGAGTAGAATTATTGATTTTACTTTAAATGAGGTTGCTTCAACCACATCAACAGATGATTTGTTTAAATTAGATTTTACTGGTCTTGGAAATGCCTATATTAGTAGAACAATTGATAATAAGGTTAGTGTTAATGAAAGTGTTAGCGATGCCTTAACGTCACATAGTTACTATACTGATGGTAAAAAGGTATTTGCGGTTAAGAATCCTAAAGTAAACTTAAATGAAAATACCAATATAAAACCAGTTGTAAACGAGCAGGTAAACAAAATGAAACATTTGTTGGGTTATAAACCAGATTCATTTGTCAATACGAATAAAACGAAGATTAATAGGGGTTTTTAAAAAATAATAATTGTTTATTAAAATGGAATGTAATATATTTGCATTCCATTTTTATTTTATATTCTTAACATGAAAGCTATAACAACCGAAGAATTTATCGAAAGAGCTAATTTAATACATAATAATAAATATGATTACTCGCATTCTATTTATACGAATGCGCTATCAAAAATAATAATTGTATGCACTGAACACGGTGAATTTAATCAAAATTCATATAGTCATTTAAGAGGCTGCGGTTGTTCTAAATGTTCTCAAAAATATATGGATATTGATTATTTTAAAACCAAGGCATCAATAAGACATAATGATAAATACGATTATTCTTTAGTTGAATTTATAACAACTGAGCATAAAATTAAAATTATTTGTCATACACATGGAATTTTCGAGCAAAAAATGAACAATCATTTAATGGGTAATGGTTGTCCTGAGTGCTGGAAGCTTAAAAAGAATAATGATAGTTTTATACTAGAGGCAAAGTTGATACACGGTAACACATATGATTATTCGGAACTAAACTATGCTGGTTCAATGCAGACAGTAATCATTGGTTGCAAGGAACATGGGAATTTTGAACAAGTTGCTACAACACATTTACAAGGAGGAGGTTGTCCGAAATGTGCAATAAAACAAAGAAATTTTAATTTAAAATATAATACTGATCAATTTATTAGTATTTCTAAAAAACTACATGGTGATAAATATGATTATTCATTGGTGGATTATGAATATAATACTGATAAGGTAACCATTATTTGTCCTAAGCACGGTAAATTTGAACAAAAGCCAAATATACACCTACAGGGTTCTGGTTGTCCCATGTGCAAACAATCAAGAGGTGAAAAAAAAGTAGCAAAGTATCTAACAAAAAATAATATTAATTTTATCTATCAAAAAGGGTTTGATGAATGCAAACACATTAAAAAACTATCTTTCGATTTTTATTTACCTGATTCAAATGTATGCATCGAGTTTGATGGAAAACAACATTATGAAATTAACGAATATTTTGGTGGAATAAAGTCGTTTATTGAATTACAAAAACGTGATGAAATTAAAAACGAATATTGCTTAAATAACAATATTAAATTATATAGAATAAGATATGATGATAATATTGAGGAAAAATTAAATTCAATATTATTTTAACAGTATTTATTAAAAACAACATAAAATGATAGACATTAATACAATAACAAAAGAACAATTTGATTCCGCAAGTAATAAGCATTTACCGAGTGAATGGATAAAATTTGCATTTAAATATTTTTCAAGTAAAACCGAAAATACTAATTTAAGTGTTAAACGTAGCATAATTGGTTTATTATTTGGATTATTTGCTGTGGGATTTCTTGGAACAGTTTTTAATGTATCAAGAATATTAATAATGATACCAACATTAATATATACGATTTTATTATTTACTTTAGTTATATATATCTCAAGTGCTGTTATACTTAACAACTTAAGGTTAATAAAAATTATAAATGAACTTGGTATAACAAAAGAAGAGTACAATCAATTAATAAATAAATATTATCCAGAATAAACATTGCTTTTTAAATAAAAAAAGGAGGATAATATCCTCCTTTTTTTATAATTTTTTATAAAATATAGTATTTATATAAAAATAAATTAGAAGACATAATAAATGAATTAAAATGAGTAAAATTTCATCGCAAAGAATTGAAGAGTTAAATTGTGTTTTGGGTTTGGATTGTTCTGGTTATCAAAAAAATATTAATTGGAATAATGCAAAGGCAGCTGGGATTGATTTTGCATTTATTAAAATAACCGAAGGCACTACTGGGCATGAAGATGGTACATATAATTTGAATGCAAGAGTTCAATCTGCACAAAGCAATGGGGTTAAAATTGGATATTATCATTTTGCACGCCCGGGCAATGTTGATGATCCCGAAGCAGATGCTAACGATGAGGTAAATAATGTTATAAGTCACATCGAATTACTACCCAAAGCAGATTTACCAGTTGTGTTAGACATTGAATCATATTCAACCACAATTGTGTGGGATAATAAAGTAGATCATATGAATAGGTATATTACTGCATTTATAAGTGGAATGGAAAGCAATGGTTTGTCAACAATAATTTATTCGTATAAAAGTTTTATTGATACCAATACAACGCCACAATTCGGAAGTTATCCTTTATGGTTGGCAGCATACCCAAATAATCCAGAAGTAACACTTCCATTGATCCCCAAAGGATGGGATGATTGGAAAATTTGGCAATTTACTGATAAAGGAACTGTTGATGGATATAATGGGAATGTTGATTTAAATATTATGAAAAAAGATTATTTTAATTCGTTATAAATGAAAATTAAATCAACTAAAGTTACCACAAAAAAATATATAATAGTTAAAGACAGAGTTGAATTATATAAAGACTTTGCTTTAAATTTATTATATCATATTGATCATTACTACGTTGATTTTGATAGTATTCATGAGGATTCGGATATTAATAATCATTTCTCTTGGTGTTTTAATAAAGTATGTGATGAATTTAAAGAAGAGAATATTGATTTTAGTACCAATGTTGTATTAAAAGAATATTTCAATACATATTATTATCATCAGTATTATAAAATCAAAGGAACTGATGATATTCAATTACAACATCACGAAAAATTCTGGAATGAAGTTTTTAATATTAACAACGAAAAAAACAGAAACATATTAAATATTCTTATTGAGATTTATACGATATGTGATGTATCAGTTAATAATGAAAAAATATTTTAGAAAAAGTATAAATTTTCTTGCATATACTATTTAGATTCATTATCTTTACAAAATAGCAAACAAAAAAATAGATATGGTGAATAGTTTTAATTATTGAATGTATTTATGTTTAAACAATAAAATGAAAAAACTAAATACGGAAGAGTTTATAAATAGGGCAATAAAAATTCATGGAGAGAAATATGATTATTCATTAATTAACTATATTAACGGTAAACTAAAAGTAAAAATTATTTGTAAGACACATGGATTGTTCGAACAAGAGGCTACTAGTCATTTAAGTGGAAATGGTTGTTCCAAATGTGCAGGTGTTGGGATGGATAGCGAATATTTTATAGAGAAAGCAGAAATTATTCACAATAATGAATATGACTACAGTTTAGTTAAATATTGTAAAAGTAATAAAAAAGTAAAAATTAACTGTAAAATTCACGGTGTTTTTGAACAGACACCTAATAGTCACTTAGATGGAAGTGGTTGTCCTAAATGTTATGGAACACACATATACTCAAATGATGAATATGTTGAGAAAGCCAATAAAGTTCATAATAACAGGTATGATTATAGTAAATTGAATTATGTTAATTCGGAAACTAAAGTTAATATAATTTGTTCAAAGCACGGAATGTTTGAGCAATTCCCAACTACTCATTTAAGCGGTCAAGGTTGTTCGAAATGTATTGGAAGAAATAAAACAACCGATGAAATAATAAGGCAATTTGAAGAAAAACATGCAGATAGATATGATTATAGTCAAATAAATTATGTTGACTCAAAAACCAAAATAAAAATCATTTGCAAGGAACATGGCGAATTTTTCCAAACAGTATATTTACATTTAAGTGGTCAAGGCTGTCCTAAATGCGTGGGGAGAAATAAAACAACAGAAGATTTTATTAATGAAGCGATAAAAATTCATGGAAATAAATTTGACTATTCTTTAGTTAATTACGAATATAATAATAAAAATGTTAAAATCGTTTGTCCAGTACATGATATATTTGAACAACTTCCAGCATCACATTTAATTGGGTGCGGATGTCCTAAATGCATGGGAAGAAATAAAACAACAGAGGAATTTATTAAAGAAGCAAATTTAATTCACAATAATAAATATGAATACACAAAGACGATATATTTAAACGCAAAAAGTAAAGTTATAATAGCATGTCCAAAACATGGAGATTTTTTACAAAAAGTAAATAATCATTTGAATGGTAGTGGATGCCCCATATGTTCTGGGAGTTTTTTAGATCAGGAACTTTTTATTGAAAAAGCAAGAGAAAAACATGGTGATAAATATAATTACAATAAAACAGTTTTTGTTGATACAAAGCAAAAGGTAATTATTACTTGTCCAAAGCATGGGGAGTTTAAACAAACACCAAATGGTCATTTGCGAGGTGCTGGTTGTTCCACATGTAAAAAGTCTAAAGGCGAAATGAGTATAAGTAAATTTCTTATTGAAAATAATATTAATTACATTCAAGGGCATAAATTTAATGATTGCAAACATATATTTAGTTTAAGTTTTGATTTTTATCTTCCAGATTATAATATATTAATTGAGTACGATGGCGAACAGCATTTTAGACAAGTAAAATATTTTGGTGGGGAAAAAGGTTTCCAAATAGGACAAAAACGAGACGGAATAAAAAATGAATATTGTGAAAATAACAAAATACCTCTAATAAGAATTAAATATAACGAAAAGATTGAGAATGCTTTAATGTGTAAATTATTACCGCTAATAAATAAAATATGATTTTTCGAATTTTTCTTGGATGTTGTATTTATATTCATTATCTTTACAAAAAATAATTATAATTAATAAATAAATTTTTATGGCAAATTTGAAGGTGGACCTACTTAATAGGGTCGGGAATGAGAAATATTTCAATGAATTGGAGTTAGTGCGTTTGGCACAAGACCCAAACATGAATTATAAGGACAAGGTAGAACAAATTGGTTTTGTTTTGGAAGAGATTGCACTTTTGGATGCACAAGTATCTTTGGTTGAAAAATATTTTCAAGAACCAGTTGCAGCACCACAAGCCGTACAAGTACCTGAAGGACGTGTCGTTAACGGTCAAAGTCACGGAGAATAATGAATATAATCGATGAAACATATCGGTTTTTATTCATTTCTTCCATCATTTTTATGGTTTATGTCCTTGGTGGCTTAGCCATAAAAATGTATGGAAGATTTAAATTAAAGACAGAGGCAAGATTTAAGCTCACCAACAGTGAGAAGATTATTTTTTGGGTATCTTTAGCAATGTTTTTTACATTTATAACACGTTTAATAAAATGAAAGCAATTGAAAGTGCATTAGAGCCAATTAACGAATATTTTGTTTCCTTGGTAAGGAATACTATGGAGGGTTGGTATGAAATTGAAATAGGAATTCCAAGCAATTGGGTTTTTGATGATAACGATGAAATTAAATGTGAGATTATAAACCAAATTGATGTTGGTAAAGTAATAAAAATATCTCCCAAGGTATATGGTGTTACTGCAGATGATTTGGTTTCGTTTGTTGAGGTTATTATTCAGACTAACGAAAATATTTCAGCAAAGGAAAAAGAATTTACTGATAGAATGGAGCAAATGAAAGCTCAGTTAGAAAAAGAGGCAAAAAAGTTTTATGAAGAACTAGATGATCTTAAAGAAAAATCATTTAAGCATCTGGGTCAAACACCTGTTAAGATTAATCTCGAAGAAAAGAAAAAGAGTAAAAAGGACTTGAAGGGATATTCTGCACCACTTACTTCTGGTGGGACTGCATATATTGGTTAACGTTAAAATCAATTAATTATGCTTGATGATAAATATCGGATTGTCGATAAAGATGATGAAATTGCGTATGAAGTGCTTTCAGAGCACTTATCCGCCAATACCGAAAGAGTAAAGAAAAAAGCGGTTCGTGAAATAGAAGAATATGGAGATCAACTTCTCGCTGAAATTGATAGAAAGAAAGCGAAACAGAAAACAATACAACTGAAACTAATCCCATTCATTCTCAAGAAATCAAAAAGCAAATTTACTAAAGAAGAGTTGGAAAGCTATAGTTTTGAGGACGTTAAAAAAATTCATGACGAAATTAAGTTTGAGGAGTCACCACTTATTAAAATTTTTCAATTTATTTTTAATATTTAACTTTTAAATGTTAAAAATTTTATTTACCTTCGCACATTATTAACCCATAAAATTATAAATAAATGGCAACAATTTTTGATGATGTTTTCAATAAAGCGGGAATTTATAATATGTTATTTTTTAACATTAAAACAGTTCTTGAGTATCCAACATTAAAAGACCTAAAAGAGAACAATAAACCAATGTATAATCGTTGGTTGTACATTCATGACAATAAATATAATGATGGTGATGGTGATCTTGAAATGGTAATGGAAAGCGCATACAAAAAGAATGCTGTGTATTATTCCGAATTTGCTAAAATAGTTGCTATTTCATATGCAACGATTTATGTTGAGGATGGTAATTTAAAAAGAGATATTAAAAAAATTGTAAATCTTGATGAACGTGTTGTAATTGAGACATTTTTTGATGATTTAAATTTATTATCAAATCCAGACGTAAAAACATTTCCATGTTTATGTGGTCATAATATTATTAGTTATGATATTCCAACGTTGATTAAAAGATTTATTCAAATTAATTCCAAGGAAAAGAAAAATCAATTACCGTTAATACTTAAAAATTCTTTAAATCTTAAGCCTTGGGATTCTGGAATTATTGATGTGGTAAATGTGTGGAAATTTAATGGATTTGAACACACATCATTGATGCTTATTAGTGATTATCTTGGTTTAAAGAAAACTATTGAACTATTGCCGTTAGATGAGTTATCTGAATATTTTTGGGATAATATTGGGGAAAACCAAAAGCAAACCTTAAGTTATATTGGATTACAGTCAGCAACTCAAACAAATTTGGTGATTCAGTTAATGAACGAACTTAGACAAATCTAAATCTGTACATTGTATAAATAAAAAAGGGATGAATTAAGTTTCATCCCTTTTTTTGTACATTGTATGTTTATTCAAGCCATCTAGGTTGATTATGTTCGATTTTAAGCCATAATATTGTTTTAGCTTCCACTGGTAAGTCTTCATAGACATAATGGCTAAAATCGCCCTTAATTTGATAATATGATAATAATTTGGTCTTTATCTCTGGTGTTAGTTTATTCCAGAGTTCTTTTGATTTAACATCTCTCTCGTTGCTATCCATTTTGTACCCATTTTAAAACATTCACGAATTTGCCCTCTATTTCCTTTGTATCATAATATTCATCGAAATCTGATTCTGCCATATATGCCCTATGCACTCTTTTTTCAGCATATAGCATGTATTCGAACATATCTACCATTGTGTAGAAAAATACGTACATTTCCGTTTTATGGTTAAAAAGATAGATAAAACTTTCTTTAAATGCATTATCATCGTCAAAGTTTAATAAAACACCTAACGTTTTTGTTTTGTCTGAGAATTCTTCTTCATGTATTGTTCTGATGTGTGTTATCATGTATGGCTTTTATAATTTAACTAATTTTGTCGATTTTAACAATATTCTCTCAATTACTTTTTCTGGTGAAAATTGAAATAAGAACGTTTCACCAATTCTATTGAATCCACATTTGTTTGCAATTGAAAATAATTTATATTCGTTCATTTCTTTATCTTCCTTTTCATTGAATTTATCAAGTGAATAATATTCCGATGCGGGTATTTTCATGATGGAATCATCACGTATTTTTCCTTTAAGCTCAATTGAATGAAGATTATAATAATAATCTTTATTAATGTAATAATCTTGAAATGGCTTAACTATTGCAACTATCATTGTTTTATCATTATGGAAGTCTCTATAAACCATTTCAATGAATTCTTCTGTTATTTCTTTTTTACGATAATTCTCATGCAACACCAATGAACTAATTAAAACAATTTTATCATATCGATAAATATCTATTAATTTATTTGTTACATTTAATAATTCCCCATATATGTCATCATCTTCATATGTTTTAAATAATTTTGCAATATCAATGCGCAATAATTTACTTAATCTAATATCCCAAGTGCTTATACTATACTCTCCAACTATAAGTGGCATCATATTAGAAGAAACTCTTAATTTTGTTATAACGCCCTCATATTCAGTTATAATATTTTCGTTTTGATTAATTAAGTCAAAATTTTTTCTATAACCCTGCGTTTTAAATGTAAGGTCAGACCATAATTCAAAATTATTATTATCAATCATAGTAATTCATGGGATTTACCCATTTTTTTTAACAATTCCATGAAATATGTTTTTATTTCGTCTTTATGAAGAAAGTCTTTCGGCTCTAAGAGACTTAACATTCTATCACACCAATATATCTGTACATTATACTTATGCATATCATTAATAAATTCATTAAGCGTTCTTGGAAATGGAACTGTGGACATTGTGCTAAGTCTACTAATATTAATAATATAATGGTTAGGATAAAATTCAAGAACAACTTTTTCATCATTGGTGAATTTATACCAACCATTCATATCCTTTTTACGCCAATTCTCAAATAAATTTTCTTCAGAATTTAACATATCAACGATAAATGATTGTTCAAGAAACGTCTTAAGCTTCTCACTACCAATTGTTTCAATAAAAGGCACAGCTCTATTCATTTAATTTAAATTCTCCAATTGCTAATACCATAATATTTTTTGGCAATTTTTTAGTCTTTAATTCATTCATGATTATTGAGTTGGTTAAATTATCTGAAAAAATTTCACCGACATTTAACCAGTTTTTGTCTTTAATTTCAAATAATTCTTTATCCGTATCAGCATCAATAAATTTAACACTAATTCTCGGTGTTTCTTTTGAATATCTAGCCATAATATATTAATTAACTTCTTTAACAGTACTCAATTCTTCAGTATTAACACTAACGGTACTCAAATCCTCAACACTAACGGTACTCAAATCCTCCACACCACCGCCTATTAATTTAAATATGTCAAAGAATAAAACTTTTATAATCCAAATGATTGCCACCCATTGAAAATATCCAATTTCAACTTTGAATGTGGGAAATAATAAATATTTCCATAGGAAATAAACCATAGGACTGGTAATAAATGATTCCAGTAAATAGTAGAACATGACAGGAAAGATATACGCAACGTTTTTTAAAAAATTCATGATATTTATTTTAATTTAATGTTATATGTTTTTGATAAATATAATAATGCTTCGGCATTAGCAACACAGTCGTTTAATGGATTATGGTTGCTTTTACTAATTCTATGTTGTTTCCATTTATAATATAAATCATGTTCAGCACCACAAAACAAATCCCCTATTCTACGTGAAGACCACCCAAATGGATTTGACCCATAGAACTTGTGAAAATAATAATTAAGACATATTCCAAAATCATATCCGTTGTTATCAGATATACCAATCGGTTTATTTCCAGCATTTATTTTCAACCAATCAGCAAATTCTTTCATCACCTTTTCGGGTTTATCAAAAGTTAAATGTTCCTCTCTTGAAAAACCACTCACAGCTAACGCTTCAGGATCAAAGTTGTTTGAAATTGGTCTCATCTTACCGTAAAATACTTTGGACAATGTTGGTTCAACAATTACTGCTGCAAAGCAAACAATTGAATAGTCAGGCATAAATCTACCATCAGACTCAACATCGACACATACCAACTTACCCATGTGTTTTATTTTAATATTGTTTTAGAATTTGTATGTTTGCCCTAAAAGGTTACAGACTTTTATCTGTTTTTAACAAAACATCATTAATTGCTCGAACAAAGGCTTCTTTGGACAATGCACCTAATGCCATTTGAGGTTGTTCACCAAGCGGAGCGAAAAGAAGCGAAGGAATACTTTGTATCCCAAATACCGTTGCAAGTTCAGTTTCTTCTTCTGTATTTATTTTATAGATGTCAATATTTGGATACTCAGTGCTGAGTTCTTCCAAGATAGGTGCAATCATCTTACAAGGGGCGCACCACGATGCCCAAAAGTCTATAATGGCAGGTTTTTCGCCCTTAAATGACCATTCCCCACCCAGTGTATAGTCAAATACCTTTTCTTTAAAAGTCTCAGCCGTTAAATTTTCCATTTTAATTGTTTTATTTATTGTTAAACTTATTTCAAATTGTTATAATGTCATTAATGTTTTATAGCGTTCGATAAATTGTTTTGCTCCATAATCAGACTTCTCTTTGCTCTCATAAACAAGATGACTTCCAACGGTTGTTACATATTGTGCATCATGTTTTACCGAATCCACCAAACTAAATTCGGGAAATGTTGTAAACACTGGATGCCACTTTTGTTGAAATGTATCATCCCAATCAGGAAAATCTTTATTATTATTAATTGCCTTAATAATAATTTTTAGCTCACAATATGCAATCTCATCGTGGGATTGCGTCCCAACAAACAATAAATCATTCTTATTGGCATCATCAAATGTTTTAATTTTCATATAGTCGGCTTCGTCTTCAACGATTTTAGCTTCGGCTATATTTACATTACTCTTGTCTAATCGAATTGTTTTCATATTTTATGTATTATAATTAATTGTGTAAAGATAATTAATTTTAATAAAATAAACAAGGATAAATTTATTTTATTTTTCCTGAATAGAGATTAAACTCAAAATCTCGCATTCTTTTTAAATTTAAACTAATAATCTTTTTTCCCTTGCTTTTATAATATATCCATCTATTGAATTGAATTTTAATGCTTTTTAATGGCACATTCTTTTTTATGTGAGAAAGTAATGTACTTCTTAAAAACAATTCACCTCCAATATTAAACACAAAGGATGCCAACGCCAATAATTTTTCTGGATTGTTATTTTTTCTAAACTTAGTTTGTGAAATAACCAACACTACGGATTTTTCAAAATCTTCATTCAAAATACTATCTGCTTCATCGATTGTAATAGTGTTCTTGATTAAATTTTTCGACTGATGTCCATAGCCTATTGTTTTATTTCCAACTGAGCTTTGATAGACATTTAATTTTAGCCCCTCAAGTTTTTTTAGATTTTCAATTACTATATAATGTATAGAATCGTAACGAGAACTATTAATAATTGAAATTGTATCATTTTTAACTTCCCGAATTTGTGCTTTTAGATTTAATGTGAACAGTAACGCAACTGATAATAAAAGTAATCTTTTTGTAATGTGCTTTATTAAATTTGTGTTATTTATCATTCATTTTCCCTTCTTTTTTTTAATTAAAATTTCTGCAAAGATAGTTATTTTTTCTCATTTCCTTGCTAATTTTTGAGAAAAATGTAAATCACATAAAATATAAATACTTTTTTATTGCAAATAAGATAATTTTAGTTATATTTGCACTGAAAATTAATATGAAATTAACACATGAAATTCTTAATTCAAAAGGTCAACGGAAAGGTAGTACACGATTTTGCTTTCACATTGTTAGAAGCGATTAGGTATTATAAATGGTTGGGAACTCACATAAAAGTCAAATATCTTGACTATATTGAGGTCACTGAACCTGACGATATTTATCCAATTCAATTCAAACCATTACATAAAAGTTACATACCAATAGGTAGTGTTGAATTTGTTACTGAGTTTTTAGGTTATTTTTATGGGATCACACCTAAACCCCTTAATGTGCCAGTAGAATTATTTCCATTTGCATATAGACAAATCTTTAATGGGAATGAAAGCGACTTGAAAGGTAAGATGTTTGTTAAATCAAACACAAAAATAAAAGATATTTGTGGAATTTATTATGAAGGGGTTTGTTATGTAGATGGAATTCCTTCGCTACCAATTGGTAATTATCAATTTAGTGATGTTATTTCAATTGATACCGAATGGAGGGCATTTGTATTTAAAAACAAATTGGTTGGCTTACAGAATTACTGCGGAGAGTTTACCAAGTTCCCCAATGTGAAAATACTTAAATTAATGATTGATGCATATGCCCCAACAGCACCCATTGCATATACTTTAGATATTGGGGTTAATGATGGCGGTACGTTTGTAATTGAATGTCACCAATTTTTCAGTTGCGGTCTATATTCGTTTAGGGACATGGCATTATTACCAAGAATGTTTCAATCATCATTTAATGAATTAATTAAAAATAAATAAAATGGAAACAACATTATGTATTATTATTGTAGTATTTTCATACCTTATAATTGGTAGGGTTATAATTAATCTAATGGAACATTATGATATTATTGAATTTGATGTGTATGATATCGAACTTAAAACTATTGCCACAATACTATTCCCAATATTGGTTATGTGGAAATTTACTGTGTGGATTGCAAACGGTATTACTAAATTATTTATTTAGTGTTTTTGTAACATTCTTAATTTGGTTACGTATAAATAATAATATTAATAAAATTAAATAGTTATGACAGTTAAGGACATTTTCGATGAAATCAGTAACGAATCAAGTACGTTAAAGAAAACGGAAATCGTTACCAAGTACAAGGACAAAGAACTCTTCAAAAGGGTTTTGTATATGGCTAACTCAAAACGTGTTAAGTTCTATATAAAACAAATTCCCGAATATAGACAAAATTTATGTGGTCGTAGTAATTGGGACATACAATTACCTCATGCCTTAGATTTATTGAGTTCATTATCAACAAGAGAACTGACAGGTCACGCAGGTATTGAACATTTGAAGATGATTTTAGAGGGTGTCCAACCTTATGATGCATACATTATTGAACGTATTATCGAAAAAGACTGTAAGATTGGCTTTGGTACACGGATGATTAACAAGGTATTTCCTGATTTAATAGAAAAGACCGGGTATATGGGTTGTAAACCTTATTCAAAAGAACTGATTACCAAATTACTATCTAAAGGTAAGGCATATAGTCAGGAAAAGATGGATGGTAGATTTATGAATTGTATAATTCAGGGTGGTGAACTGTTAAACGAATCAAGACAAGGTGAACCAACTAATTTGGAAAATCCATTATTCTTCACAGAATTATCACAATTGAAAGATTGTGTGTTGAATGGGGAATTGACTATGGAAGCAGTCAGCCGATTCGAATCAAATGGAATTATTTCTTCATTAATTACCATTGCTAACAAGAAAGAAAATGGTGAGGATGTTACAAAGGATATTAAGAAACTTGAAACTAAGCATATGCCTTATCAGGAAGCATTGGACTTGGTTCGTTTTACTGCTTGGGATATTCTAACCATTGACGAATACTTTACTCGAAAATGTAATAGACCCTATAGTGTTAGACTTGCAGACTTAAGAGAAACATTGAAAGATTGTAGGATGATAAGAGTGGTTGAAACTCGTGTCATCACGACAATTCAAGAGGTTATGGAACACTTTAATGAAGTTGTTTCTAGAAATGGTGAGGGTACTGTTGTCAAGAGCTTTGATGGTGTATGGGCGGATACAAAACCATCCTACCAAATAAAAGTAAAAAAAGAGATTGGTTTAGACTTACGAATAGTTGGTTTTAAATATGGTACTGGTAAGAATATCAATGTAATTTCTACAATAGACACACAATCCGAAGATGGATTATTAAAAACATCCCCAAGTGGTATGGATGAAGATACTATGGATTTTGTTACAGAAAATCAAGAAAAATTAATGAATACCATTCTTGAAATTAAGTGTTCGGGTATATCCCAAGACAGTAAAGGAAATTATTCAGTATTACATCCTAGATATTGTAAATTCAGAGATGATAAAAATATTGCAAACACATTGGCTGAATGTATTGAAATTGATAAATCATCATCATTGTTGTAAACATTTAAAATGAAGAAAATAAGAATATTTTTTATTTTTTGCGGAATAATATTGGCAATTAAAAGTTATGGTCAAAATACTGTTTATGTTAAAATATCAGCAGAAGTAATTTCACCAGTATATGTGCCACCCCCCC
>Ga0114951_10001737_pt1 | contig 26117 bp, 4 predicted proteins | sample AM7aDNAmetaG_FD_88677 | JGI IMG/M metagenome (GOLD analysis project Ga0114951, IMG submission 88677) | Freshwater microbial communities from Finland to study Microbial Dark Matter (Phase II) - AM7a DNA metaG | ecosystem: Environmental > Aquatic > Freshwater > Lake | place: Finland: Lake Alinen... | reverse complement strand
CATGTAAAACAGTATCAGTTCCCTGTCCTCCAAGGCTTGCAGGAATAAGATGATTTACGGTAAAGCTGCCATCACTATTCCGGATAATATCAAATTCACGACGGTCGGCCTCAAAGTATGCGACATCATAACCACTGGTATCCCAGGGGTTGGCGGGTGTCGGGTTGCCGCCACCATCAATGGTGTCATTACCTGCACCACCATGCAGGTCGTCACGAAGATTTCTGCCAGTAAGAACATCGTTCCCCCCATTGCCATAGAGGTTGTTTTGTGCGTCAAGCTGACCGACAATAAGATCCCCGAAACGGGTACCCCATCCATCGAGGTGATTGACTTTGCTTATAAACTGATAATTCCAGTTGCCATTGTTGGTATCTAAAACATATCCCCACTGATCATAGGAAGAACTTTGATACTGAACCTTAAGCTGCTCCCAGGTATCGCTGAACTGCAAGACCTCAATGTTGCTCAACACATCACGACCTTCACCTCCATGAGCCGCATCATAGAGATCCTGCACGACAATAATACCGGTCTCCGTATAGTATTCGGACTTGACAAAACCACCACCTGTTGTTGCGATACCCATATTGTTGTAATGTGTCCCCGAATCCGAATCATTAGCCGTGCGGAAGAACTGTATGTCGTAACGATTGATGGAATTACTAAAGGTGGCACGGTCAAGAGCCTGCCAGGGATCGTAGTAACCATTCTCGTCCGCTGCGCCATTATCCCCGCCATCAAGCACATCATTGCCCAAGCCTCCCCTGAGTTCATCGCCACCAGCGCCACCAAACAAGATGTCATTACCTGCGCCGCCGTCAATGTAATCGCGGGTAGTTGGTGCACTCGCGCTGCTTCCAAGCGTATCAGCAACAACAGTGTCGTCCAGCAAGCCGCCACGAATGTCATTGCGATTCCAGGAGTCTGCTGAAGATGCCGGGTTAAACGTAATACCAAGATCAATACCGCCATCCTGGAACTGTATGCGCTCAATATTGATGAGATAGTTAACACCGTCGCCACCGCTGAGGGCAGGAATCTTGTCGGTGACACGAACTATCGTATCAGTATCAGAGTATTGGTGGGTAATTGTGGTTTTGATTGAGGCATCAAGATCCTTGAACTGGAGCACGTCAACAGTATAGCGTTTCTGTGCGCCTGCAAACTCAACCACATCCTGATTTTCCCAGGAGTTGCCCGATGTCCCGTTGGCTCCACCATCATAGAAGTCGTTGCCTGCGCCATCCTTGATATGGTCAGCGCCAAGACCAGCATAGACCACATCATCGCCACCCTTGGTCTCGATGTAATCATTATGATTGCCTCCCTGAATTGTAACAAAGGAGTCCGCATTGATGACATCGTTAAACTGCGTGCCTGTAATGTTGTTCTGCCCGTTATTGCTATTAAACTGTACCGCCAGGTCAACTGAACCATCATTGAACTGGAGTTGCTCAATATTGATCAGTTTGTCGCTTCCAAAACCGCCAAATTCAGCTCCAAGGCGGTCGGTAACCTGGATACTGCCGTCATTATTCTTGGCAATGTCGAAACGGCGCATTGGAGCGTCGTAATATGCCACATCATTATCCTGATAACTATAGCCCGATGTACCATTGTTTCCGCCATCAAGAGTGTCGTTTCCTTCACCACCGTCAATCCAGTCGCCACCCGCTCCGGTCGATATATGATCATTCCCTGACTTGGCATGCACTTCATCACGCAGGTCAGTACCAGTTATCGTATCGGCATAATCACTGCCCTCCCAGCGATACCCGGTGGTAATCTTTTCCTGGGTCTGCCAGTCATAGTAGAAATTCTCATACTTCAGGACAGAAAGATTTTTCTCACCATCAGCAAAACGAAGCACTTCAACGCCTGTAAGGGTATCCGTACCATCTCCGCCCTTGCTGTCGGCCTTGCTGTCGGTGACGATAACCGTTCCAGCCTGATCAAAGCCCTCAACCATCACGCCTGAAGCATTCTTGAAGGTAATGGTGTAACGACCTGCGCTGCCAGAGAACTCGGCAACATCATAACCATTTGAGCCATTGTAATCCCAGGTGGCCTTGCTTAGAGGGGAACGATCTGCTCCGCCAACAATGGTATCGTTGCCAGCATCTCCCCTGAAGGTATCAGCTCCGGATCCACCATAAAGCTTGTCGTTGCCAGCTCCACCGGTCAGACGATCGGAACCGCTGAAGTCGTAACTGCCCTCAGGCACCGTTGCTCCTGAAGCATAACCAATGATGTCATCAAAAGTTGTGCCATCAGCATTGAGATTATATACTTCCACAGTGGCACGCAGGCTTGTGTCTGCCCCAGAAGGCTGGAAGGTCAGTTTCCCGGAAGTAATATCAGCGCCACTGACAACACGAGGAGAACCGGAGCTGAAAGAAAGGAGTTGACCTTCCAACATCAAGGTGCCATTAACCGGTTCACTGGTGAACGTCACTTGCGACAATTGCTGATCGGGTGCAAAATCGGCTCCCGTCAAGGTTATCGCGCCGTTGACCTTTGATCCTGCAGGAATCACAAGAGTATCCTGTGAAGAGCCGCTAAACCAGAGATTGGCTGAAAGGCGCACCTCCTTGTCGCTGAATTGCAAAGCATCAATATTGAACACAATGTCTTGGCCATCCGGCGATCCGCTGCGGGTATCCTCAACAACATAATAGCGCTGCCCTGCAGGAACATGATAGCTGTTTCCTGTATCGGCGATGTGTTCGGTAATCGTGTATTTCTTTGCCACCCCGGTGTATAACGCCCGGTTTTCAAGACTGGAACCATTGTTGGCATTAACAATCAGGAGTCGGGCTGCCAGAGTATCCTCACCGCCATCAATGGTATCGTTACCCGATCCGCCACGAATCTGGTCGCCTCCCTGCCCGGCATCAATAAGGTCATTGCCTGCATCCGCATCAATCCAGTCGCGGTAGGTGTTTGGAGTAGCAGAGTTGGCCTGAGCCATTGCATCAGCATCAAGCGTATCACCCAGAAGAGTGCCGAAAATAGAGTTCTGTTCCCATTGATTACTGTTTTGAGCCGCCTGGAAGGAAGGTGCAAGCGTTATCGACTTGTCGGCAAATTGCAAACGTTCAATGTCATACAGCAATTCCGTAACTCCACCCTTGCTCACAATCAAGTGATCTCCTGCAACAGCTATGGTATAGCCTGCGGCATTCCCGTCAAATTGCACCGTATCCGTTCCAGTACCCCCGTGGAATTCGTCTTTGCCTTCTCCTCCATCCATCCAGTCATCTCCGGCGCCGCCATAAAACGTGTCATCGCCTCCGCCACCACGCAAGTAATCATTCCCGCCAAACTGATAAAGCCCGGAAACGCCTGCTACAAGAGAAGAAAGCCCGATCACATCATCATACTCAGAGCCTTCAGCAGAAGCATTCTGAACGCTTTTAGCCGTCCATTGATCACCCACCATACCCCATTCCCAGTTTAACTGGTAACTGGTCGTCAAACGAACATTGATGCCGTCACCAAACTGTATCGTATCAATATTAGTCAGAGTATCAGTCCCTTCATTGCCGTCACTCGCCTTGTTGTCGACAACAGAAAATGATCCGTCACTGTTGCGCGTAACAGTAAAGTCTGTAGACTTTCCGTCATAATGGGCACGGTTTTCCTGTGACCAACTGTCACGATAACTGTCGGTAAGAAGCTTCGTCAACAGGCTGTTCGGCCCTCCGTCAATGGGGTCATTACCGGCACCACCTTTGATATCGTCGCCGCCCTGGCCAGCATAAATGGTGTCGTTGCCAGCTCCGGCATCTATCCAGTCACGCTGCGTCTTCAAATCGCCATTACTGGAATTCCCGTCTTCATCTTCGAACGCAGTACCAAGATCATCAGCATTGATGGTGTCGGCACCCAGCGTGCCGGTGATCGTGTTCTGAGCCCAATCTCCACTATAGTTTGCAGCCGTAAAGCTCACCGCAAGATCCTGGCCACCATCCCAGAACTGCAAGCGCTCAATATTGGTCAACGTGTCTGTGCCATCATCACCATTGGCCGTGTTGTTGTCCTTGACCGTCAACACGCCATTATTGTTGGAAATCGTGTAATCCGAAGTATTTCCATTATACGATGCGGTATCCTTGCCTGAACCTCCATCAATAGCGTCATCACCAGCGCCGCCATAAACAGTGTCATCACCAGCGCCAGCAAGAATAGTGTCATTGCCTTCGTTGCCGTAAATCCAGTCGCGATGGCTGTTCACCGCTTCCACATCAACAGAGAAATTAACCGACCAGAGAGGGACATCCTCCTGTGTTGCTGTGCCAATCCAGTGCAAGGCATAAGCGCCTCCTGTCTTGTTTATTATGTCTGTGGCAGCAACAGTAAAAGGTGTTGAAACAATGACACCGTTATGCTGAAGCTCAAGACCTGAGCTTGCTATATTCTGGAGTTCAACGTCAGTAAAGGAAACCGTCCCATTCCCGACAAAATCTTTAGCCCCAAGCTCATAATTCGTCTGCCCCGGTGCAAAGTTGATATTGACCCATTTACTTCCTTTGTAGGGATTTGCTGCCGCCAGAGCATCAGCATTAATCTCGTCGGCCTGACTCGTGCCGTTAATATTGTTGCTCGACCAGTTGTTGCTGTCATAGGCAGCATTAAAGGTGACCGAAAGCTCCTGCCTGCCATCCCAGAACTGGATGGCTTCAATGTTGTAAAGCTTGTCAACTTCACCGGTTTTGCCCGTTACCTGAAGATATTTTCCCCCTGTATCCGTGCCACTGGTCACGGTATAATCAGACTTGTACCCCTGGAATGATACGGTGTCATTGCCAGAGCCTCCGTCAATAGTGTCATTGCCAGCGCCTCCATCAATGTAGTCATCACCTGCGCCGGCATTGATGCTGTCAGTTCCGCCATTGCCATTGATCCAGTCTTTATGGGTCGGGGCATTGTATTGGGATGCCAAATCATCGGCATTAATAGTATCAGCATTGGAGGTGCCGATAATCGTATTCTGGAAACTGTTGCCGTAGAACGAAACATCAGCAAACTGTGATGGATCAACATCTAATATCACACTGCCAGAGACGAAGCGGAATGATTCAATGTCGTACATCATGAACGACCTGGCTGCTGTACCTGTACCTAAAGTCATTGTCGCGCCGTTACCTGACGGCGAGGGAAGTACACGAGCAAGCTCAACAAGAGCGCCTCCAGAATCAGGGGTCCCTTTGAGCACATAAGCAACACCCTCCTTGACAACGTCCATCTTGCTGTATCCTGCGCCCAGATCAAACACAAGAAGATCCTTGCCGGTATCACCCGAAACCCCCTGCAAAGTACCAAAAGATGAAGCATCAAGATTAATTTGATCATCCCATGGAGTTCCACTGACATACTGTCCACCACCAGAGGCAATCTTGAGCTGAAAGTTCTGTGAACCAGCAGCAACAAACTCTGCATTTTTCAGAATTATCGTCTGCACAACTGAGGTACCGGCAGGGTCCATCTTCTGGATCTGAAAAGAATCAGTAACCGCATCTTTTGTAATCCTGTAGGCATCAACAATGGTCGAAGAACCTCCAGCGGTGCCTGTGCCCGTGCCTGCAGCACCGCCTGAAGATATTGCGGTTTCAATATGAAGCACCCCTGAGGAATCAAGCTCTTTAGTAAAACTTGAAGCGGAAAGCGGCATATAAAGTTTATCATAGCCATCCCCGGCATCGATAGTATCATCTCCATTAGGCCATTGAATGACATCATTCCCCGCGCCAGCATCAATACTGTCATTTAAAACGGTTCCGGTTACCCAGTCTGCGCCACTGGTGCCGCTGCCACTCCCCACGACTGTCATGGGTGAGAGCAAGTAGCTATTGTTGTTCATGTTGCCCACCTGCCATGCCTTGACAGTATCAGTTTGCCCCACCACAACTCCTGTCGGCACCTTCACAAAAATATCGGCACCTGCATTCGGGTACAAGTAATAAGGCAGGGAGGTAACTGCATCTGTACCGGAAAGAGGAACGGTGAGATGTGAACCATCAAACGTAAGTGAGGTAACTGAAATATTAACCGTGCTCATTCCAGCGTATGCTGTTGCGAGCTTGAGGACAATCACTCCCGTTTTGGCAAGAGCGGCTCCTGTAGTGCCAATATCAAAGGTCAGCGAAGCATTGGTCAGGGTGTCGCCAGTCACCGGATTGTTATTACTTGTGAGGTACAGCCCAGCAGGATTGCCGGATGCATCCACCTGAACACGACCTGACTGTATTTCGGATTCAATCATTCTCCAATGATCAGGGGTGCCATTACTATCGGTATCTGTGAAGCTGAAGGGAAGATTAAACGTCTCGGAGCCCCATGTTCCTGCTATGGTATCTGGTTTATTATCACTGTTGGTGTCTTTCAACGCACCGCTGAAGGTAATATCGAAGTTGTTCGAGTTCTTCACGGTTGCGGTAAAGGTTGCAATGACATTGTTTGTATCTTTTGCCTGCCACACCAGCGGGACACTGACATCGTTATGCATATCATCCCCTACCACAAAACCGTCAGGAAGAGTATCGGAATCGGCACCATCCGCAACAAGCACGCCGGTGTTAACCTTTTTTAATGTGGCACTCCATTGCTCCGGGCCAGCTTGAGAGGTATCAGTATCCTGGAAAGTCAACACACCCGTGCTGGTTTGGCTGATTTGTCCCGAAGAATTCAGCCAGCTCCAACTTGCATGGAAGGTGACGGGATTGTTATCGGTGTCGGCCGTCAGATTGAGATTGAAACCATTATCTCCTGCGGTGGCAAGAACACCTGTGCCTGAATGGAATTTATAGTAGCTCTCGTTTGAAAGAGGAGTTCCGTTGACACTGCCAGTGGTGTTGATCGGGATGTAGGAAAGAGGGTCTGTATACTGGTGGAGATCACTTCCCATGAAATACAACGGCATGGCAAGAGTCGTAGGGTTACTGTTTGAACCGGTAACGGTTCCGGTGAAAAACTCCGAAGGATCGGTAGAAGTTTGAACCTCCATGCTGACATGAGGGTTTGCGCTGCTGAGGCTCGACCACCCAGCCAAAGTGCCTGTTCCGGTATATGTTATTGTTGAACCGTATTCATGTGTCGAGGTATAACTTACCTTATCAGGCAGGTTATCGCCATTGGTATCAATAAATTTACCAGACAATGCATTTTGCAACTCAAAGGTAGCAACAACATTATCTGCATCTTTAGTCTGCCAGACAACGGGTATCTCATTGAGGACATCAGTACCTGTTGCAGTTTGTGTGTAATAAGATATTGTGGTTGGCCGTCCCTGGCTGTCAAATGGTGTTCCGAAACCAATAGTTACAACAATTCTGGCTGTAAAGTGGGTAGTATCACTCCAGGTTATTGCATACTCGTCAGTGTCTGTTTGCTGAACATTGTTCTCGTCAAAATAAGTTGAAGAGTGCGTCAAGTGATCAACCTCGCCGTTCATGTCGTTATAAAGCAATAACCAGGAGCCGGACGTATAGGGTATGGTAAATGTCGCAACAGAATGAGGAGCAGTGGTGTCCGGTGTCAACGTACCGACAGGATTTATATCAAGAGAGTACAGACCGACAACGTTTCCCTGCGCATCATAGGCCAGTCGCCCATAATTGTCTTGACTGGATATTGTGCCTCCGGCAGTCACCTGAGCCACAAAAATTCCATGAGCATCCCAGATTATGGAGCCTGATGTTGTCACCGCCGCGCCGATAACATCGGTCCAGTTTTCGGTAAAGCTATCAGGAATACCGTCATTATTCACATCAAAAATATGAATTTTGTTGTTGGTACTACTCTCGCCAGCAAATGAGGCCAGATAACCCGGCAAGCTCTGCTTTGTTGTATCAAGAATAAAGTCCTGGAAGCTTTCATAACCGCTTGGCGTGCCAGTTGGTGTACCATTGAAGTCAATGGTCACCGGATGGATCACGGAGAACGGCACATCAAGAGCTGTCCCATTATTCGTATCCGTGGCGTTGTCATCAGCCAGCAAGCGCAACACATAGCTGCCTGTCGTGCCCTGTGCGGGCACAGTGCTGCTGCCTGTCAAATGACCGTTCGATAACGTGAGCGAAATTTGCGGAACACCGGCTAAACCAAAAAATGTTGTGCCGACCATCTGCCCCACAAAAGCCTTGTAGGTTATGGTATCCCCGTTCGGATCCGTCGCATAAACAGGAAGATCAATCGAAACCGTCGTTCCGGCGGCATAGCTCAAATCATCTGTTGGTGTAAACGGCTGCCAGACCGGGGCCGAAGAGATGAGAATGTTATCCAGTGTCGGAAGTGTGCCTAATTCCACAGACGAATCACCAACCGAAAGGAGAGTGCCGCTCACCAATGACGCTCCAAAATCAGTGCTTCCCTGAGAAAGCGTGAAACTGATTCTCGCCAAAACAATATCGGATGTACTGTTTATTGATGTTAAACTGAAACCGTCTATAAGCAAATGGCCAGAATAATCTTTATCAAGATTAGAGGCCCAACTCCATCCTGTTAAAGCAGGATTGCCTGTCGCTCCCGTATAGATCGCTTTCGAAGGATCATAACTCAGAACAAGATCCGCGTTATCAATAACTGTACCCGCTGTCAACCTCACCTGAACATCTATGCCTGTTTCAGTCACTACCGAGATCAATTTCAGCGCTGGAGATGGTGGATCTAGCAAAGTATGTGCATAAGCCTCAGCATTTACAAAGGGAACAGGAACCGAAACATCTGCGTGTGAAAAAATATCAGGCAACCAACTGCCGCCCTTATTGCCAGCGCCAACCAGACCACTGAAAGCTGTAACAACGCTACCAAAAGTCTCCGCTATACTATGAACGAATGCCCGGCCTTTCGCACCGGCGCCGGTCATGCACGACCAGAAATGGATGGATGGCGCCTGTACCTGCGCACCTGACAATGCGGTAAAATCTTCAGCCTCCAGCGCCTTGCCGCCAAGAGTTATCGACCCTGGCTGACCATGTCCAACAAAATGGAGTTTATCATATCCTGCTGAGAGTGCATCATGAAGAGTATCTTCAAAATCCGACCATGCATCAACCCACCATAGCTCTGTTCCCGGTTCAAGTTGCTCCAGCAAAACAGCAGCATCCTCAATATAGCTATCAGCAATGACCAGCCCCCGGAAATCCCCGGTTCCGGCAGCATCAAGAGCATCCTTCGAGCAGGAGTTTCCTGAAAAATCAGATCCCGACAAGGCAGCTCTCCTGGAATCGACAACAACTTCAATATTCATAAGTCACCCCTTGAAAATTTTCACGTGAACACAGCAAATTGATGCAGTAACCAAATATAAAAAAAATCTCAAACGCATAGAAGCAGATCCCCTGCCGCAACCATTCAGAAAATTAAGGCGTACTGATTACAAGCTATAAAAAAACTAACAATCATTAAAGGCCATCCCTTTTATCACTCAGTAGAAAGTACAATTACTGGACACAATAAATTCCTCAGTCGAGCTCCCATTAACATCACCCTGTGCTAAAGTTCCGCACAAGTACACGTTGTCAATAACGTCCCTCTCTCCAGGAGAAGCTGCAAGAGAGGAATCATGAAGCTAATAATAATATAGGGGGGGCTCACGCCACCCAGCTCCCATCAACATCACCCTTGACTATGCCGATCAAATGCAACTGCTGATCCACATCCAGCGTCACCGGTAACGGATTATCCGGCCAGATGACATGGGTTCGCGACATGCTTTCGCTGCCAACACTCTCCGGCACAAACAGCCACTCATTTGCTGGCGCTGTATCCAGCTTGACTGCCATCTTGAGGATATTGAGAGCATCTGCGGCCCTGATTACTCCATCCTTGTTGACATCCGCCGCCAGAAACTGGTAGGGCGATACTGCGCTTCCATCGGTATTGGGATTCATCCCTACCGCCATTTTCAGAGCCGCAAGTGCATCGTTAGCGTGGACAGCATCAGCTTCGGCAGTCCCGGACACTTTTGCGCTGGTCAGTGCGTATGTCCCATCAGGCATGTTGATATGCTCATAAAGGCCTTCGCTGCCAGTGGTCATGCTGTCCGAAGCAATGCCGAAGGTTGGAATGGTGGCGTTATTCAACTGGCCAGTGGTCAACAGGAGTTCAAAATGCTGTGGATTGGTTGGCGCTGTCAGCGTCAGGGTTCCAAGCTTTACCGGGCCCGCTGACAAGGCGGTTGTACCAATACTGCCGAGAATGAACTGACCCGATATTCCCGTATTCGCCAGGGAGATCCATCCGGGCGTCAAGCCAGCCGCATCCTGCCATGTCGCTACTGAACCGGAAGAGAGGGTAAATTCCAGTTGGGCACTTTGAACGGGGCTTGCTGAGGTTTCCCATAGCTCAAGAGTTCTTGTACCATCTGGCGCTAACTGTATATTTTTGAATTCGACAGGATGGGCTCCTGCAACCCCTTGCGCTGTTGTCAGGGTGCTTGCAACACCGGTAATGGGAGCGCCGGTTTTCCAGAAGGTCGCTGAGCCTGTCAAGTCCTGGTGTAAAGGCAAGGCATCGGTCGTAAAGTCGTAGGTGTTGGTGCCTGAAGAATTATTGCCTGCAAGATCCTTGATAGTACCGTTCTCGAACGTAACAAAATAGTGCGTTCCATGTACAAGATCTGCCGTCGGATTGATGGTGAGCGTCTTGTCTGCAACCGTAACGTTGGTGCTTGTCGCTACATTATAACTCTCCACCACAGTGCCGGAGGCTGAGCCAACATGAATGGAAATAGTGCCGCTGCCAAAATGGATATTCTCGTTGAAGGAAAGCTTGATGTCGCTGCCAACTGCTACACCGAAGGCTCCGTCGGCAGGAGTGCAGGAAAGAAGGGCGGGGGACGTGGTATCCGAACCACCATCAAAGCTCGCATCAAGAGTACCATCACTGTTGTACCGCACCAGAGCCATATCGCCGTTGCTTTGGCCTGTTACAAGAATCCTGCCGTCCGGCTGCAGCGTCATGCCCATGCCAGTAAAAATATGATCATTGAAAACGGCAACAGCCCCAATATCTGTGGTAACGATACCATCGCTTGAAAAGGTCGAATCAAGGCTTCCGTCGGTATTGTAGCGCACAACAGCAATGGAGGTGTTGCTATGACCTGCCACAAGAATCTTGCCATTGCTTTGCACCGCCATACAGTATCCCTCATCATTACCTCCCAGCTCTGTGGTGAGCTTGCCATCGCCGGAAAAGCTTGGATCGAGAGTACCATCCATATTGTAACGTGCAACAGCAAAGTTGTTATTCGTTTCGTTCAAACTGGAGCCTGCCACCAGTATTTTGCCGTCAGACTGCACCATACTGTGTGCGCGGTCTTCACCGTTGCCGAAATCCGTAGTAATTATGCCGTTACTGCCAAAGCTTGTGTCGAGAGTGCCGTCCGCAGTGAAATGCAGAAGAACAAAATCGGTGTTAAAACCATATCCACTCTTCTGACCATATCCTGCCACAAGAATCTTGCCATCTGACTGTACTACCACGCTTTCACCTGTACCCCACTGGCCAGGGTTTACCGTGACCATACCGTCACCGCCGCCAAAAGTGGTATCAACGCTCCCGTCAGCGTTATAGCGAGCAAGAGCGATGTAGTCAGTGGTACCTGCTGCAATCAGAATTTTACCATCGGATTGCAGGGCTACCTGTACACTGCAAACTGGGCCAGTCACTTGACCATCACCGCCACCAAAAGTGGTATCAAAACTTCCGTCAGGATTGTAGCGTGCAAGTGCAAGGGTGTAGCCACCAGCTTCGTTGGGCATTTGCCCTGATACAAGAATCTTGTGATCGCTCTGCACGACCACACTCAGCGCAACGGCTCCGTTGCCCCCAAAATCTGTTAAAAGTTTGCCATCGCCGGAAAAGCTTGTGTCGAGAGTGCCATCGCTGTTGTAACGGGCAAGATGAAATTCGACATTACTTCCATTCATGCCGCTTCCCGCCACGAGAATCTTGCCGTCAGATTGCAGGGTTACGCCAAAACCTCCATCATTACCGCCAAAGTCAGTGGTAATAATACCTCCGTTGCTACCTGTCATGAAGTCATAGCTTGTTGTGCCTGCGTAACTATTTCCCGCTAAATCCTTGACACTGCCATCACTGAAGGTGACAAAATAGTGTGTACCATTTGCAAGGTCTGCCGATGGATTGATGGTAAGCGCATTGCCCGCAATGGTAATGTTGGAGCTGGTCGCCACATTATAACTTGCCACCACGGTGCCGACAGGTGAATCGCTACGGATTTCAATTGCACCGGAGCCTTTCTGGATTACTTCGCTGAACTCCAAGACGATGTTGCTGCCCACGGATACTCCGGTAGCTCCATCGACAGGGCTGAAAGTGGTGACCGTTGGCGCAATTGTATCGAACGTCGGCAATATAATAGCCGTCGGATTACTGCTGGAACCTGTCACACTGCCACTGAAGGAATCTGCTAGTTTCGAAGAGGTCTGCGTCACAAGGCTCACCGCCACAGAATGGTTACTGCTGTCCTTCACCCACCAATCAAGCGTACCATGGGCTGTTTGTAATGTCGATCCTGAGCCTTCAGTGTAATCGAACGCATCAGGCTTACTGTCAGCGTTGGTATCGAGGAGCGTCAGCGTCGCGGCAATACCATCATACACTGACGGCACCGTAGCAAGAACACCATTGGTCACCGTCGTCGCCCAATTGATTGTTTGCTCCGCTCCATTCATGAAAATCGTCGTTGGACGGCCTTGCCCATCATACTGCAAACCAAAAAGAAGCTCATAAGCGGCATGAGCTGTCCAGTGTGCTGTATCGTTCCAGCTCAGCGCATAACTCTTGATACTGGTGCTGGTCTGACCACTTTGACCGGTCGATGTTCTCGCAACATCCATGCGGTCGATGATGCCGTTGCTGTCCATATCGTACAGGCGTCCGATATCAGTAGCCGAAATATTGAAAACATCAACCTGGTGCTTTGTTGAAATCAGTTTGTGGGAGCTGAGAGTGCTTCCTCCACCAGAATTTCCAGGGAACAACGGCTCCAGTATATCCTGAGCATGAATGTTTGAACCGGTCACGCTGCCAGTGAACACCGCAGCAGGATTCGTCGCTGTCTGTATCACCAGCGTTACTGCCGTGGGATTGTTCGTCCATCCGACAATATTGGCCTGAAACCTTTCGATTACTGTTGAGCCATTACTTTTTACATAAATTAATTCATCAGGATTGCTGTCGCCCAGAGAATCAATAAACGTTACAACAACCAACTCACCAGAATTTTTCCCGGCAAAGCTGCTTGTGGCCACAATATTGTCGGCTCCTTTATTCTGCCAGACAATATCATGAACGAAGCCATCGGTCACCCAGGTCATTGGACGTTGATCAGCATCAAATGTCGTACCGAAAACCATCTGATACTCTGCATTGGCAGTCCAGTGAGTACGGTCACTCCAAGTAAGCGCAAAACTGTAAATGTTCGTGGTTGACTGACCGCTCTGATCTGCTGTTGTGCTCACAAGATCCATCTGGTCAATCACGCTGTTTCCATCCATATCATAAAGACGGCCAATAAACGAGGGATAGATGGTAAAGGAGTCAACCAGTGTCCCTGCTGCCATGAGCGTGTAAGCGCCAGAACCTCCCAAAGGCAACTGAATCGCCGTAGCATGACTGCTTGAGCCCGTCACGGTGCCACTGAACACATCCCTAGGATTCGACGATGTCTGAATCTCCGACAGAACTGATGTAGGCCGACCGTAGCTGTCTTGTGTTAAAGCAACAACACTGGTAGTAATAGTCGTTGTCGCTACCCCATCTGTGGTTGCCGTGTAGATTCCCGCATCCGCCTGATTATCACTGTTGTTATCAAAAACCTTCCAGGTTTCTGACAGAGTGCCATTCACTCGGCTTATTGTGGCAAGAAGATGCTCGCTATTACCGGCACTTGCCCAATTGATCGGCAGTTCAGCCCCATAAATAATGCACGTTTTCGGGCGACCCTGGATGTCATATTCAGTACCGAAGGTATAGGTGAACAAGCCTTTTGCGGTCCAATGGGTCGCATCACTCCACTCCATCTTGTAATAGCCGGTGCTCGTTCCCAGGCCCCAAACCCTTACATGGTCGATCACCCCATCACTGTTGGTATCATAGAGCGTACCTCCCTGGGATGCTGATATGTAAAAGGAATTGAGCGGATTCTTTGTCGGTGTCAGCGCAATGGTTGATATATTGTCCGTTGTGAAATCGTATATCGATGTGCCAGCAAAATTGTTTCCTGCAATGTCCTTTATCGATCCATCGGCAAAGGTGACATAGTAATGCTTGCCGCCGGACAGATCAGCCGTCGGATTGATCGTCAGTGTATTACCTGAAATCGCAATGCTGGAGCTTGTCGCTGCATCGTAACTCTCCACCACTGTACCCATAGAGCCGCTATGAATTGCTATTGTACCCGCACCTTTCTGAATTGCCTCGCTGAAGGTCAAGACAATATCTCTGCCAACTGCGACACCCGTTGCGCCATCGGCAGGGCTGAAGGTGGTCACTGTAGGGTTCGTAGTATCCGTTCCGTTGTTACTGCTGCTTCCCATAAAATACGATGGCATGGCAAGAGTGGTCGGGTTAATGCTGGCTCCTTTGATGGTTCCAGTGAACATCAGCGACGGGTCTGTTGTTGTTTGAAGCTCTGCTGACAGGTGAGTGTTTGTGCTGTTCAGGTTCGACCAATCCGTAAAATTGACAACGGTAGTGTAAAGCGGTCCGCCTTCTATTGAGCTTGTCAGGCTTAACGAAGTAAAGATTGCCTGATCTGGCAGGCTATCTCCATTGGTGTCAAGAAGCTTGCCAGACAAAGCATTTGGCAGATCAAACGTAGCAACAACATTATCAGCACCTTTGGTCTGCCAGATAATGGAAATCTCATGGAGCACGTCCGGCCCTGTTGTCGTATGCGTGTAAAAAGGTATTGTTGTTGGCCGACCGTGCACATCGAATATTGGGCCAACGCCAAGATCTACGGCAGTTGCACGAGCCGCCCAATGAGTGGAGTCACTCCAGGTTAATGAGTACGTGTTCGTGTTTTTTTGTTGAACATTGTGCTCATCAGTATATGTCTGAACCCGCGTCATCCTGTCAACCACGCCGTTAAGGTCGCTGTCAAACAAAGACCATGTTCCCGGCTTCTCTGGTATGGTAAACGTTGCAATCAGCGCATCCCCGGTAGTGGTATCTGGTGTCAGCGTAAAAACCGGGTTAAGGTTAAGGGCATACATACCGACTACTTTTCCCTGTACATCGTAAGCTATTCGCCCCCAGTGGTCATAACTTGATGTGGTCGCCCCTGCAGTTACATGAACCACAAAAATATCAGCAGCATACCAGGTTATTGTGCCTGACGAAGTCATCAGTGCACTGTCGGAGGGATTTGTCCAATTCTCGGAAAAACTATCAGGAATACCGTCACTATTAACATCAGACATATACGCCGTACCATTTGTGTCGGAATTGATCACAAAAGATGCCAAATAACCCGGCACAGTCAGCTTCGTGGGATCAAGAAAAAAGTCTGCAAAACCTTCATATTTACCGGGCATACCAACTGGAGTCCCATCAAAGTCAATGCCTGGCGCCATACTGCCATCAGCATTATAGCGCACCAAAAGAAAATCAGGATTCCCATTGCTTGCGCTTGCACCGGCTACAAGAATTCTGCCGTCTGACTGCACAACCAGACTATTGCCTTCCGATTCATCACCAAGAGCAGTTTTGACAACACCATCACCCGAAAACGTGGTATCTAAAGTACCATCAGTATTGTAACGCACGACAATAACTTCGCCACTACCGCTGCCGCCTGCAGGAGAGCTGCTCCCGGTCACAACAATCTTGCCGTCAGGCTGCAAGGTTACACTATGGGCGCTATCACTGCCACCAAAATCAGCGACAATCTTGCCATCAGAGTCAAAACTTGTATCCAGAGTACCATTCGAGTTGTATCGGACAATTACAAAATCCTGACCGCCACTAGCTGCCATATCGGCAAAAGAATAACTATCCCCGACAACAACAATTTTGCCATCCGGTTGAATTGCAGCACCTCCGACAAAATCACCAAATCGGAAATCGGTGGTTGCCTTTCCTCCCACGCCGAACGTCGTGTCGAGACTCCCATCAGCGTTATACCGCACCAGAGCAAAATCACTTCCCCCACTGGAGCTGATTCCGCTTTCACCTATCACCACAATCTTGTTATCAGTCTGCACAATGAGGCTATGCACATAATCCTCAGCGCCAACATTGGTGATAACTTTGCCGTTAGCGCCAAACGAAGTGTCCAGAGTGCCATTGCTGTTATATCGCACCACGGCAAAATCTCCACCACCACTTGATGAAATACCAGTATACCCTGCAACAACAATTTTGCCGTCTGACTCAATCTTTACACTTTCAGCTTTATCCCAACCTCCCAAATCTGTGATTACCTTACCATCGCCGTCGAAGGTAGTGTCGAGAGAGCCATTCGTGTTATAGCGCACCACGGCAAAATCTCCGCCACCACTTGATGAAATACCGTTATACCCCGCAACAACAATTTTGCCATCACTCTGCAATGCCGCGCTTGTGGCATATTCCAAGCCGCCAAAATCTGTGGTAACTTTACCATCACCATCAAACGTTGTATCAAGACTCCCGTCGACGTTATAGCGTACCACGGCAAACCCGCCATCTCCACCACCACTGGATTCCCCGGCCACAATAATCTTGCCATCCGTCTGCAATACAATACTTCTACCGAAATCGCTTCCACCGAAGTCAGTGGTGACTACGCCGCCACCTGAAAGAAATGTTGAAGAATTATGCGGGACAGCTCCCACCGTCGTAAAATCATATGCTGTCGTCCCTGCGTACACATTGCCAGCATAATCTTTGACGCTGCCAACGCTGAACGTTACGAAGTAATGTGTGGCGTTCGCTAAATCGTTGTTTGGATTGATGGTAAGCGTATTGTCCACAATGGTGAGATTGTGGCTTGTCGATGCGTCGTAATGCTCAACAAGCGCACCGTTAGGTGACCCGCTGTGGATTTCAATAGCACCTGTACCTGCCTGAATCGCTTCGCTGAAGGTGAGAACAATATCATGGCCAACCGCAACACCGGTAGCGGCATCCGAAGGGCTGAAGGTAAGAACGGTTGGTGGAGTTGGATTAATTTTCTCAAGCAGGTAATTAATAGTATCAGAAAACAGGGGAAACTTTGCATCATTAATGCACCAGTCACCATTTTGGTCGACAAAAATCATGTCATTGCCAACCCAATCCACAAGCAAGTCCTTGAGATTTAACGTTGAAGCATCATAATGATTGCCATTAACTAAAATGCTGAGATCCCGAATATCGGCAGACTCTACTCCCTTTGCACCAAAACGGATATCACCAATACATTCAATAAGAACATCACCAAGCTGTACATCAATCTCATGAACACTTCCTGACAAGCCAAGGCCATGTTGCTCATCAAAGGCACACGAAATATCACCTTTAATAGCCAAATCTGCACCATTTTTACTAATACGAATGTCCGTTGCACCACCGTCATAATGGAACTGACCTGAAGCATCCTGGGTATAGTTAATATCGCCAAGAATTGAGAGCAAGAATTTTTCGTCAGGATAAGTTATTGAAAGCGCATCAAGAGCGCCTACAACATTGAGAGATGAAAGCACAGAAGACCCAGCAACAGAAATTGAGCCAGAAGCAATGACATCAAGCCAGGGTGTCGTAAAATGAAATGAGTGAAAAGTCCCACTGATTGCTCCGGTATCGAGGTTAGCAGAAATCCCGGAACCCAAGCCTGAAAACGCTAAATGAAGCGATTGTGAAGGATAATTAACAGCTATACTTGAGACAGAAATGATTCCTGTTGTCAGATTATTTCCAGACAAGTTAAGGCCATTCTTCTCATCAAAGGTACACGACAAATCTCCTTTAATAGTTAAATCAGCTTTATCATTACCAAGAGATATTTCAGTCACATCCCCACTATAATTTATCTTGCCTAAAGCATCCTGGTAATAATTAATTTCCCCGACAAGTGAGAGCAAAACACTATCTTTAGGGTAAGATATTGAAAGATTTTGAAGATGACCAAAGACATCAAGTGGCGAAGTAACAGAAGAACCTGCAACAGAAATTGATCCAGAAGCAATGACATTAATCCATGGTGTCGTAAACTGAAATGAATTAAAACTTCCGCTGATTGCACCGGTATCAAGGTTGGTAAAGATGCCAGAACCTGAAACGGACAAATGAACAGCTTCTGATGGATAATCAACAGTTATGCTTGAAACAGAAACAATTCCTGTTGTAATATCACCTCCAAAAAGCTTATTAATTCCACTTCCATTAATCCTGAGCTGTACTTGATGAGATCCATACTCAGCATAATATTGTGCTGCAGAAATATTTTCATACGTCGGCAACACTGAACCCGTAAGATGAGCAATCTCTATCAAAGATCTTTCAATATCTGTATGTAATGAGGCAGAATATGACTGGAAATCAGAAAAGAATGAACCGAAATCTTTATCTGTCGAGTCAAATGCTGACAGAAAAGCCAGGTAAATATCATTAACTTTCATCTTTTAATAAGTTTTTGTTATAAAAGTCACAATGAGATTCCAATAAAAGCCAAACCGCCTAATGTACTATAAGACGCATTCATCAGATATTTCTTATTCTCCAGGTCAAGAGACTTTACTGAGTATCGACAACCTGCACCTGCAAATAAATTTGAATTAATTTTATACTCCACACTACAATCAACTTCCGCGATACGACCTGAAATTTTATTTAATTCTATTGGCAAATAATCTGCATGAACAGAATACCGAATACCTTTATTCTGTTGATACGTAGCATAAGTGCCAACACAAGGCAATACAATAAAATAGTTTTCTTCACTATAACCAATGACAGGAATTGATGCGTGAGCATTACAATATAGTGCCTGTAAACCACCTGAACCTCCAAACTCAAAATTACCTGACCGCACAATTGCATGAAAATAGCGCAATCGCATGGTTTCTACATCAATATCAACAGGCGCCATAACTGTCGGACGCAATAAAAAAAACAAAAAGCGAACATTTTTCCTGCCCAAAAGCACAGAAGAAGTCCTGTCCTTTGTATAGGTTAAATCGATGCCGGAATATTTACTTAACCTCCCCTCAACTTCAACATAAGAAAAGGGTTCTACGATTTCACTTTTATCGCTCTTGTTGATATCGAGAGTTTGTTTTGAACTATCATTAAGCGATTCATAATGCAACGCTGGCACTTGTTGATTCCACTGCATACCAAAAAACATACGCCACCTTCCAGCATTCAAACCATTTTCTCGTGAGCTATAATCAGCAAATGCAACATCAAATTTGATTAATAGGATAAATGAAAAAAATACGATTACCGCATTAACAAAACCGTTCCTTTTGAGTATCATCTACAACGTATTGCAACTATTTATGCCAAGCCCCTTGACTACCAGCACGATAGCCACAAAGATTTCCTGTATTCTATGGAATCAATCCGTCCAATGCCTCGATAAGCTTTCGGACGCTGTTATCCATCTTGTGCAACGTTGCTCCAGCAGCCCGAGCCCGATCGGTGTAGTCGATGTATAACGGCTCGTTGTCATACAATTGAACAATGTGCCTTACAAACTGATCAAGCAATTCAGGAGTCAACAGCTCGGCATAAGGCTTTTCATGATATCTTGCGGGCAGCGCTATTGTTATACCTCCTTCACCGATCATTTCAGCATTCCCGCCATTATCGGTCACAATTGACGGAATAGCGTTCAGCATGGCTTCCGCCAGAACACGGGAACCGCTTTCCCACCAAAGGCTTGGGGCGAGGAGGATTCGTGCTCTGGAATAAACGGGACGCATATCCCTTGCATGTTTTGTTACCAGAACATTATTCAAACGGTCACGCGGGCTATCCATACGGATGCTGATATACTGCACCAGGTCACTCCATTTCCCCCTTGATTCAACAACCTCGAACTGAATATCCGTCCGATGCTTTTCCAGTTCCATTGCTATTTGAACAACTATTGCCGCGCCTTTTTCCAATGAGGGATTTACAAAAAGGATATTTCGACGGGAATGCTCTGAAGCGACAACTGCAACTGGATCGATAAACTTCCCAACCGGGGTCAACGTCAAGCTGTTCTTGCAATAATAGTACTCTGCTGTTGCCCTGGTGTCGGTCACAATGAGGTCAACATCCCTGCACCAGCGGGTTTTCGTATAGTTGCCGTTAACGAGGTAAGCAGCAACAGGAATGCCTCTCTGTTTTGCTTCATCGGAAATGAGGTAGTCAAAAGGCCTGCCGCCATAAAACCAGACAAGATCAGGCCTGAAGCTATCGAGTGTGTGGAGATAAAATTCATACCATTTTGCTTCCTCAAAGGCCGTCATGGCATCCCGCAGGTGACTGTTGGTCATCAGGAGTTTATGCACGAGAGGAGTATCTCGCAATTCCAGAATATCGGTTGTTTCGAGTCTTTTTTTCCAGTGTTCCGGAAGGGCCGACATACCACTCTCAGCATCAAAAATGGTGGCACCAATCACCTCTACTTCATACCCACAAAATGCAAGCTGACGAAGCATTTCTCGCACGGACATGGACGCTCCGCTCGAAGAATCCAGGAGACAATACACATTCGCCCACAGAAGGCGAGGTTTTCGCTTTTGGTACAAAATGTCGTTATGTCTCAGATCTGTGGAGAAGACCCCGCCCGATAAATTATGTTTACAAGATAAGCAAAGAATGAGTAAGTAAGCCGTGTAACATCACAGAAATAGAGTAATCCTTGACTAATCTTCAATATTTAGTGTTGATTTTTACCCTATAAAATCCTTTAACTTATTGTTGTTCCGTCCACACCCTTGTTATCCCACCCAGCTCCCATCAACATCGCCGCGAAGGATACCAATCAGATCAACCGCCGTACCGGCAGTTATATCAACCGTAATCGAGTCGGCAAGGTTATGCGTTGCATCCCCCTGCACAAATACCCATTCCGGGGTTGGCGCAGGCAACCCAACCACATGCTTAAGAATACCTATGGCGTCATTTAAATCCACACCATTAACTTTGTCGAAATCGGCGGCGACCTGCTGATAGTCATTCAGCGCCGTCAGTCCTACAATGCTTTTGAGGATGGCAATGGCATCCAGCAAGTCAACCGCACCTTTATCGTTGGCAGCAGAAGCTTTTGTAGTGCTCAGCATATACGTGCCAGCCGCCATATCATGGTGCTGATAGAGGCCATCAGCGCCCGTGGTCATAGTGTCCAATGCTGTACCCAAGGTGGGAACAGCATCATTGCCCAGCCATCCCGTGCTTAACGAGAGATCAAAATGCTTCGGATTGGTCGGTACGGTCAGCGTCAGGGTTCCGATCTGCAGTGATTCTGCGGACAACGCTCTTATACCCGTACCGGTAAGCACAAAGAGGCCCGATGTTCCGGTATTGACCAGAGAGTTCCACCCTGAAGGCAAATCGGAAGCATTCTTCCATGCGGCAACTGAGCCCTCAGGCAAGGCAAATTCAAGTTGCAGACTATGGATATCGCTCTTTGAAGAGGTTTTCCAGAGTTCAATGGTTCGGGAACCATCTGCGGCAACCTGTATATTCCTGAATTCAACAGGCAGTGTCCCTGAAGAAACCGGCATTGATGCAAGCATGCTGGTAACATCTGCAACTGGAGCCCCGCTCTTCCAAAAAGTGACATGACCTGTAAAAGTGTGAAGCAAAGGAGATGCTGTTATAAAGTCGTAGCTCCCGGTGCCTGCATAGCGGTTTCCAGCCAGGTCACTGATTGAGTACTCATCGAAGGTTACAAAGTAATGCGCCCTGTGTGCTAAATCAGTAGTCGGATTGATGGTCAGCGTACTCCCTGAAACAGTCAGGTTTGTGCTTGTTGCGACATCATAGCTTTCCACTACCTTGCCGCTGGCAGAACTACTGTGAAGCGCTATTATCCCTGTGCATTTCTGGATTGCTTCGCTGAAGGTGAGCACTATGTCGCTGTTGACCGCAACGCTGTTTGTGCCATCACCAGGACTGAAAGTGGTGACCGTCGGGGCTGTAGCATCACCAAACTCAACAACAAGATCACTCTGCACGTAGAGGTCAACCGTCGCATCGGCAGTGCTGATATAATGCGCATAAGCAACACCATCAAGAGTCGTGCTTTCATTGCTCGTGAATGTTGGCCCAGTGGAAGAAAATCTTACCCTGTCACCGCTGTCGCCAACAATAGAGAGGTCATGATCGGCCTCCTTCACCTTCACAACATCATCCGCACTTGAGATGGCGAGCGTATTATGCTTTGCGTCAGTCAGATCAATGATCTCAAAATTTCGCACCCTTACTGACTGAGTGTCCAGACCAACGACAGCATTCCCGCTGAAGCCAAGGCGGTCAGTGCCGCTGCCACCATCAAGAAGAGCAACCCCGATAACATCGGCGCCAGCATGAAGCGTCATAGTATCGTCACCGGCACTGAGATGAACATTGCCGACAAGTTTACCGGTTCCGGTAACAGTTATCAGGTCTGACACTGCAACCGAATCGTAATCATTCGGAATAGAATCAATTGAAAAGGCAACGCCGTTCATAACCGTTGTGATGCCGGATACTGTTCCGCTGATAATAAGGTTCATCGCACGGCCAGCTACAATAGCAGCAGCAAAGTCCCACCCCACTACGCTTACTGTGCCGGAAATCAAAAGTGGTTGCGCCGTTGGACCATGCAGCTCTCCTTCAGCGTACAATCCCAAGGAAAAACTATTTTCTGAAATGGCAGAAATATCGCCGGACAAACCGCCAATTGCCATATCCTCCTTTGAGTAAAGAGCATAAGCATAATTCTGTGCATGTACCGTAACCTTACCGGACAGATCACCGCCAATACTTAGCGCACCACTTTGGGCATCAAAACCAACCGCTGTATTTATACCAGTTACGATGATTTCTGCTTTACTGGTAACGCTTCCTGCAATGGTAATATTATTTATGGCTACCACGCCGTATGAATCACTTTGGTCTGATGTAACTGTTATTCTGCCGGACAGATTATCCGTAATAATTATATCGACCCAGCCTACAATCCCGCTTGCCTGATAGTTTTGAGTAGCTTCACCAGCACTTGAAACGGTAGTATTCAGTACACCCGCCATCCCATTCAGAAGTAAAGTATCACTGCCGAGTACCAATTCATTATTGTTTCCCGTAACCGTCAGCGTCAGATTCTCTGGTATTGTAACAGCTCTATTGCTCTCCACTGGCAACACTATTGCGGGCATACCATCAATAACTGTGGCATTTTGAAGCTTTACCTCAACAGCGTTGCCATCCATCACAAAAAAGACGGGTCTCGATATGACCGGTAACGGATTATCTGGATCAACAACAATGGTCCCGCTTATTGCAAATTGGATGATGTTGGAGTCATTTCCTCCAGAAGCATTAAGATATTCTATAGCCGAACGAAGTGAGCCTGTGCCACTATCGCCAGTAGTGGTCACAACTGCGATTTCAGTACCCATGATTATCTATGTTATTGTTCTTGGTGTCGCCCAGTTTCTTGTTATACCTTAGTGATAGAACCATGGTACCTATAATTTCCGGTAGTCTATGAAATCACGCCATCCAGCTCCCATCAACATCACCGCGCAGGATACCAATAAGATCAACCGCTGTATCGGCAGGAATCTCAACCGTAATCGAGTCGGCAAGATGAGGGGTTGCATCCCCCTGCACCAATACCCATTCCGGGTTTGGCGCAGGCAACCCAACAACATGCTTGAGAATACCTATGGCGTCATTTAAATCCACGCCATTAACTTTGTCGAAATCAGCAGCGATCTGCTGATAGTCATTCAGTATCGTTAATCCAACGATGCTTTTGAGGATGGCAATGGCATCCAGCAGGTCAACCGCACCGTTATCGTTTCCAACAGAAGCTTTTGCACTGCTCAGCATATACGTGCCAGCCGCCATGTCGTGATGCTGATAGAGGCCATCAGCGCCAGTGCTCATACAGTCCAATGCTGTACCAAAGGTTGGAACAGCATCATTGCCCAGCCATCCCGTGCTCAATGACAAATCAAAATGCTGAGGATTGGCCGGTACGGTCAGCGTCAAGGTGCCGAGCTGTAGCGACTCTGCGGACAACGCTGTTATACCCGTACCGGCAAGCACAAAGAGACCGGAGGTCCCGGTATTGACCTGAGAGTTCCACCCTGAAGGCAAACCGGAAGCATCCTGCCATGCGGCAACAGAGCCCTCTGGCAGGGCGAATTCAAGTTGCAGACTATAGATATCGCTCTTTGCCAAGGTTTTCCAGAGCTCAATGGTTCGGGAACCATCAGCGGCAACCTGAATATTCCTGAATTCAACAGGCATTGTACCTGAAGAAAAAGGCATTGATGCAAGCGTGCTGGTAACCTCTGTAATTGGAGCCCCGCCCTTCCAAAAAGTGACATCCCCTGCAAGAGTGTGATGCAAAGGAGATGCTGTTATAAAGTCGTAGCTCTCGGTGCCTGCATAGCGGTTTCCAGCCAAGTCACTGATTGAGCCCTCATCGAAGGTTATAAAGTAATGCGCCCTGTAAGCTAAATCAGTGGAAGGGCTTATGGTCAGCGTACTCCCTGAAACGGTGAGGTTTGTGCTTGTTGCCACATCGTAGCTTTCCACCACCTTTCCGCTGGCTGAGCTGCTGTGAAGCGCTATTGTCCCGGTGCCTTTCTGGATTGCTTCGTTAAAGGTGAGTATGATATCGCTTTTCACCGGCACATCAACAACCCCGTCGAGCGGACTAAAAAGAGCTACAGTAGGCGAAGTGAAATCTGAAACAGAATCGGTGGCAAGTAACGATCGATCAGCAAAGGTAAAGTATTCTATTTGAAAGATGGAATCTGTGCCATCACGATCCGTCATCTTGTCCAAAACACCATAATGGAATGTTTCCGTGTCGTAATGGATGATATATTCAATAAAGTTCCCGTTAAACACTGCTGTATCCACTCCATCACCGCCATCCAGAGTATCGTTGCCTGCTCCGCCGTTTAACGTATCATTTCCTCCACCACCAGCCAACATATTACCGCCATTGTTACCGACCAGAGTATCGGCACTGGAACCGCCTACAGCATTTTCAATGAGGACGCCAAAGGCAATCCCAAGGTTATCGGTGCCATCATAAAGATTTTCGATTGTCCCTTCATTGGCGTAGCGAATCGATGAATAGTGACCCGGGGTCAAATCGATATCGCACCGGGTGCTGAAATTTGACAAATCAAGAGTGTCCTGACCCCCTGCATCCCAAATGGTACGGTAAAAAGGTATTAATGGATCAAAACGGTAGGTGTCATCCCCGTTGTGGTAACTGTTGTTAGCTCCGTAAAGGTACTGGATTGCGGCAATGTCGTAAACCATCGGGGTTGATGGATAAACTCCTGTGTATTGGTTCTGCCCGGGATACAAGAACCAGAAATTCCGGTTATTGTATGACATAACCGTATAGGTACTGTAATCAAGATTTTCCGGAAGATAGGGAGGTGGGGTGCCTCCCCCCAACGCATCATAATTTCCGGGGTGCTTCAAGCCAAGCCCATGACCAGTCTCATGGATGAGAGCAAGCATGTTATACGAGGCTGCTGTCCAGTAACTTTCAGTGGCAACAGATGGATTGATCCAGACATCAGCAGCATTTGCCCAATAGTTATCTGGATAGGAGCTATACCCCCATGCTCCATTGCCGACAGCAGAGGAAAATGCGAAACGAAAGTCTCCTACCTCATCTTTGGTCTCGATCACTTCAGTAAAGGTGAGTGCGGCCACATCAGCCCAACTCTGAAGAGCATCTATGGCAGAAGCTATCTGATCAGCATTCAAGCAAAAATGCTTTGCCGCCAACTGCTCCTGCGCATGGCTGTAATATGGCTTCTCCTGCCAAGACGCAGTTAGTCCACTGCTCCAGGGAAAGCTGTAAGTGAGCGCTACCTGGGCAAAAGAGTCTGCGCTCCACTTTTTGAAGATCTCATTGAGCAGTGGATCAATGGTGT
>Ga0114951_10001736_pt1 | contig 26119 bp, 23 predicted proteins | sample AM7aDNAmetaG_FD_88677 | JGI IMG/M metagenome (GOLD analysis project Ga0114951, IMG submission 88677) | Freshwater microbial communities from Finland to study Microbial Dark Matter (Phase II) - AM7a DNA metaG | ecosystem: Environmental > Aquatic > Freshwater > Lake | place: Finland: Lake Alinen... | reverse complement strand
TCTTGATGCGATTAATAATCTGCTCCTTTACTTCAGGAGCGATGCGATGTTTTGTCATATGCTTGTATATTAGTGCTATTAATTATACAAGGTCAACGTGCAACTTTTGGGGTCCGGGCCAGTTAGCATTGTATATGGCGATAAATTCTTCGACCCAATCAGACATCATACGATAATTCCATTTGATAGGAACGGCAACAACTTTAAATCCCCTGCCAGCAAGGAACTCTTTTAGCCAAGCGAAATTCTTGGCAGTGGGTTTTTGCTTAAAGCCCGGGATAATGAAGAAAGTTTTAGTCACGATACGATTGATTATATCTCATACGAATACAAGAAGGAATTATACCGGCATAGGCTGTATAACCTAGAATATTATTATTGAAAAATAAATTTGAGATTTGAACAATTCAATGATAATATCACCTAACAAAGTAATACTTATGAAATTCTATCAGGACGACAAAATAACTATTGAAGGTAAGAACATATACCATAAGTCAGCTGGCGGATTTATGTTCTATGAGGAACCTAATTCTCATGAACTATTTGTGGCATTGATTAGACCAGAAAATGAAACTAGGCTATTTATTCCTAAAGGTCACCTGAAGAACAATGAGACTCCACATGAGGCGGCTGAAAGAGAAATATGCGAAGAACTTACATTATCTCTTAAACCAACTCTGATAACAGAACTTGGTGTGGATCATTATTCTTTTACACTCGAGGATGTCTCGGTAAGACATTTTAAGGATGTGTTTCTTTTTGTATTTAGTCTTGAAACAAAAGAACCTCTGAAAGCTTTAAAATCAGAGAAAATTGCTCAGGCATTATGGGTAAAATTCGAAGAAGCAGCCAACGAATTAGCTTATGATAAAGAAAATCTACTAAAAGCACGACAATTATTTTATTTTTATAAACCAACAAAGACTCTTCCATCAAGTGAAAAAACACTGTCTATTACTGTTGGAATCCCTACATTTAACGGACAAAACACAATATACAGGACATTGGAATCGGTTGTGCTATCACTACATGCCACGTCTCAATCAATTAAAAAGGAGATAATAGTCTGTCTGGATCATTGTTCTGATGATACACAAGAACAGATAAATCTATTCAAAGAAAGAGATGCCGGTAATGACATACCTATCAAAGTAATAGAAAACAGAGGACATAATGGAAAGCCGACAGCCATGAATACTATTTTTGAGCAATCAAACTCTGACCTACTTTATTTCGTAGATGATGATATTGTATTAGATAGAAATTGTGTTAACGAACTTATAAGATCTTTCATCAGAGAACCTAGCATGAAGTGTTTCTTCAGTAGGTGGATACGTTCAACTGGAAAAAAAGAAGACCTCTACAAGAGATTATGGCGTGAGATCCTTGGGGTCAAATTCGATGTTCAGCCATTTGAAAAACCAAGTGAGTATCTTCTAGGTGGATCGATACTTCTAAAAAGGGCAGACTATGTGTATTTTCCGTGGTATATAGCTAATGAAGATCAATTTCTTCAGTATATATTTTGGCCAAAGACGAGAAAAATTAACAGTTCATTCGTGTACTTTAATTCCGTCAACTCTCTTTCAGATTATTACAGGCGATTCATTCGTATAATGGGAAGTTCCATACAACTTAGAAATGAATTTTCAAAGGAACGAATACGATATTGCTCTTCTGAATTGCATAGAAAAATCGATTATAAAAAAGTATTGGACTTGCCGTTTTGTCAACTTTTACCATTCATTTCTTATCGTCTTGTAAGAGCAATAATTAGTGTATACGTGTCGATACGGTTATCAATAAATAAGAAATATGTGTGGCGCAGAGTAAAACAAAATGTTTAATTAAAAAATTATAAAACAATCAATATGGACCAGGAAAAATATTATCAGAGAATTAAGAGCCTCAATATTCGTCATTATGCAGGAGAAGTACCTTACTATTCAAAAGCCCCATTAAGGTCTGTTGAAGAGGCTCTACTTAAAAAACTACCAGCCAGATCGAGAATCCTAGATTTAGGCTGTGGCTCTGGTCGATTTTCCGTTGGAGCAGCTCTTTTAGGATTTGATGTAACTGGTGTTGATATTACACCTGAGGCAATAAAGGCTGCTCAGATGCGAGCGGATAATATAGACCACATAACCGTAAAATTTCTAGTTGGAGACATGACGGTGTTACCGTTTAAAGATGGAGAATTCGATTTTGTATTTTGTCCACGCTTTGTAATCAATGCTGTTGCTACAATGGAAAAAAGACAACAATCAATAATAGAAATGATCCGTGTAGTAAGACCTGGTGGATTAATATTTATAGAGAGTTTCAACAAGTTATACTTTGGTTCTGGGGTGACTTTACCAATAAAGAATGTGATAAGTGATATATTCACATATATAAGGATCTTCTATTGTAAAACGGCTCGCAAGCAATATGTTGGCTTATTGCCTGGCGATATAACTTATAAGGCAAACAAAGTTGATGAAGCTTCTATAGGATTCGCTCATTTACCAACTATCTTTGAGATTAAGAGATGGATTCCAAAAAACAAAAAGTATCTGATTCAATCAATACCAGAGATAAAGGGTCGTACTAAATTTGATATATTAAAATATATTAGATATTCAATCTGGGTTACTATCAGTTAGAGCTGCAATTGTGTAATCTTATCTTGGGTGACAAGCAAAACAAAAGGAGGGTGACCATACAAGGCCACCCTCCCAAACATTGGTTCCACAGCATTATTCGATCTCATGCTTCAACAACAGTTCCCCGAGCTGGGATTCGAAGCTTTGCAATGTACCATTGTTGTCGATCACGACATCCGCGATTACCTTGATGTCTGGCATCTTCCAGAAGTTCGTCTTAAACTCATCCTTCGGATTCAGAATCCGCTTAGCTTCCTCGATATCAGACAGACCTTTACGAATCATCTGGTGTTCGAGGCGTTTATCAAGCGAGGCATCGATGTAGACCGAGAAGAACTCACCTGGAAACCTGGCCCTCAGGTACTTGACCATCTCGGGATCACCCATACTCTCAAGAGAGCAGTAACGTATACCGAGACGATCCATCTCATCAAGTAGTTTGTCGGCAAACGCCTGACGTAACCACTCGGGTTTGGTTTTAATCGCCTCATTGACGAAGACTTCAGTACTAGCGCCCGGTTCTTGCTCGATCCTGACCAAGTCAAGGATTTTTACAATCTTCAGACGCTTGACACCGTGAGAGTCAAAATACACCCCCGCCGTGCTTTTTCCGCACTCGGTCATTCCAGATAGACCGAATATGACTTTGTTTTTTTGCATGTTTATCTCCTCTGTTTTGAAAAACATCAGAATCTCACGTGCCGTTTTTAATTCAGTCTCGGCAGAATGGATGATGTTTCTAATGAAGTTCTCCGCATATTTCCCCCTGATCCCCTTACCGGAACCAGTCCTTCCCTTCAGACAACTAACCGTTCTTACGGCATTATGTCCAGAAAGGAGTAATACCAGACACGGTCCACTCAACATGTAACTTACAAGTGTGTGGAAAGTGTCGGACTGTGAATGCTCCTCATAGAGCCGCAAAACTTCAGACTCTTCGAGAGTACGCAATTCCTGTTTCAAGACTTGAAGCCCCGATTGTTTCAGTATGGCTAGTATTTCTCCACTAAGCCCACGCTGAATGCAGTCAGGTTTCAGAATGACTAAAACCTTTTGAGTTGACATGTTGTCCTCCTTTCCAGAGTTGTTGGTTGTCAATTTCCGTATATGATGATACCATAGTAATAACCAATATGTCAAACAAACAATCTATATCAGTCATTAGTGATATTAATAAGATTTTTTCAGATAGATTTGATAAAAATCTATTTGCGATAATTTCTGTTGGTAGCTTAACAACAGCTCATTACAGAGAATCATGGAGTGATATAGACATCCTCGTGGTTCTTGAACAGATCTATCTATCAGAAAAAGAATCCGTGTCTGAACTGAAATCAATATTAGAGAAAAAATATGGAAAAAAGTTTGGTATCAATGTAATAACGAAACATGAAGCATTGAGACCTTCTTTTCCGGAAATTTTACTCGATGGAAAGACCCTGCAAGGCCTTTTAGATTTGAGCATATACCCGGAACGTCTAATATACTGTAAGCAAAAAGAGGTAACCTTCTTTGTGCCAAATAATAAAACTATACGCAAGTACAGCTTATCGAATATTGCAATGTTCTTAAAAAGAAACAGAAAGGCCTTAATATCAGAACAACATACAGAAATAAACAGACTAAAAGCTACCGCCGAGAGAGAAATCCGAGCATCGTTCATTATGACCAAACTAGCAATACAATATAAGAGCGGCCGAAACTGTCATAGTTATGGGGAAATAATTAAAAGAGCAAAGAGCTTATTCTTAAATTTCGATTTTCTAAACCTGAATCGCATGGATAAAATGATTAAACATTGGAACCAAACTAAATCCAAAAAAGATTTAGTTTATGCTCTCAATTGCGCCGATGATTATATTGAATCATTCGCAAGACTCATATTTAAGTGATTTAAAAAATGAATAGAATGACCTAGGATTAAACGGGTCAAACAATGACAAAATTATGGCAAAGACCAAGAATTGTTTCTGTATTTCTTGTGGGTAATCGTTGGGATTTTTAGTCAGAATATGACAGAGGAATAAATAATCATTAAGGGAGATAAAATCCTCGGTCTCTTTATTTACGAAGTCCTTTCTACTATCCAATTTAATCTTTGTTATTGTGAAATATTTATCCATGGACTCAAGGGGTACAATCTCTATGTGTATTTCTTTACCAGTATCTTTGTAACTAATAATCTTAAAATATTCATTGAGTAATTCATGTTGATGAAAAAACAAATCGCCTAGAAAATCATTATAATAAGGTTTAGCCAACTCCATAAAAGGAGTTGTGATATCTGCATACTCATTATCTATAAACCATATATCTCCTTCTACAATAATGTTTCCATGGTGTGCATCCCCGTGCCCGACTATAGACCTAATCTTATTACTGGAATATTCAGCATCATGATACTTTCTTTTAATATTATCAATAATCTGATTAATAGTTAGAGGAAGCCTTTTATTGTTGACAATCATCACTCGATCAAATAAAGAGGATATATTATCTGATCCTCTTTCATAGAATTCCTTATAAAAGTTTCCCACAAGTCTTTTATAAAATAATCTATTAGCCATAGATTCTATGTAGCCTTTGTAATCAATAAAAGACACACTTCGGTAGTATAGGCTGCTTAGGGACGCCTCTTTTTGTCTTTCTAGATCAAAAAAACCATTCAAAGCTTTATCATCTCTAATATCTAAAAGTACTTCATTCATAAGACGACCATGTACATGTTCATACAGAATCCATTCGTGACCAAAAAATTTACTCTTGGAAGATAGGACTATTTTGGGAGTCCTAAGTGTCCCCTGAATGTAAGAATCCCCCTTTAGCTCATCATCAATATTTTTATTTCTACCAAACTTTAGAAAATATGTTTTTTGAGTACCGTCTACTGATGTAGTTTTAACAAAAAAACTATTCGCATTCGACCCGTAAGCCTTTTTTACTCTTTTTATACTAATTATTTTTTCTCTAAGCTTTTGTTCGATTTCTAAAGAAGCATATTTGATAGCGATATGAATAGAGAATTTATGTTGTATCAGCTTCTTAACAGCTGAATATTTTTCAGCCGTAATAGACAAACTATTATTCATAAAATTCTTACGAGGGACCTTTACACTATCATTCTTGGCACCGTCAGGACGATGTATACTATGGTCTGAATTAGTCATTAATATGACAGACTATAGCATTTTAAAAGACAAACATAAAGATTTTTAGGTAGTAAGTATATCTATGATTTTTTCGGCGGTTTTACCATCACCGAATGGATTACTCCATTCTCTCTTTACTGTCATCATCTTCTGCGCACTTTTCATAATATTGGCAGGTATAGTCCCAGCAATCACATTTGATCCAACAACAACTGTTTCTGGACGCTCGGTATTATCGCGCAACGTAACACACGGTACCTGTAGAATACAGGATTCCTCTTGAACACCACCGGAATCAGTTAAAATAAGTCTGGCGTTTTCTTCAAGCGATATGAAATCGAAATAGCCTACTGGATTAATCTTCAATATAATCTTGGGTAGTCCAATGTTAAACTTCTCCAACATTTTATTGGTCCTTGGATGAATAGGAAAAATCACTTGCAAGTTTACACTATTAGCAAATCTCGATACTCCATCAATAATATTCGAAAAATTCTCTTTCGAGTCAACATTCTCTTGACGATGAAGGGTTAAAAGTATATATCCATCCTTATTCAATTTAAGATTGCGTAATATAGATGATTTAGCTTCAACCAAATCCAGTGATTGTTTAATCATGTCGACAATGGTATTACCAACAGTGAATATTTTACTGTCTGATATTCCTTCTAAAGACAGGATGCCTCGTTCATTTTCAGTCGGAACAAATAGAACATCTGAAATATGGTCAACAATTACCCTATTCATCTCTTCTGGCATTTTCCAATCGAAACTTCGTAAGCCTGCCTCAATATGAGCAATTTTGATTCTTGGCATATTGTTTGATTCCGGAATCTTTGTAGCTGAAAGAGCCCCAGCAAGTACAGTGTTAGTATCTCCTTGAATAATCACAATATTAGGCTTTTCTTTTAAGAAAATCTTTTCTATCTCGGTAATCATCAAGGCAATTTGCTCACCGTGCCTCAGGACAGATTCCATACCTATCTCAAGTTTATAGTCTGGTTTGGGCAATAAAAGTTCTTCAAAAAATACAGCATCCATCCCAGTAGAATAGTGCTGGCCAGTATGAATACAAAAAAATGCTATATTTTTCTCTTGCAGAATACGGATTACTGGTGTAAGTTTTATTATCTCAGGCCGAGTTCCATATATAATTGCTACTTTTATATCTTTCATTTATTGATAAGAAGATACTCACATAACTTAAGACTATACCAAGATTATCACGCAATATTTTTATCCAAAACCTCCTTAGTCTTTGCTACCACTTCTTTAGGAACCATATTGCTTTTTATCCAAACTTTTTCAGCACCCAATTCTTCACAAATACTGGCCAAGTTATGTTGGGAAGAATTAGTGAATACAACAACTGGAATATTTTCAGCGATTGAATTATGTTTCAAAGTTGTTAATACATCTATCCCACTCATGTCCGGCATAATCATATCCAAAAGAATAATGTCGGGCTTAATATCGCCAACCTCTCTTAGAGCTTTCTGTGGATCATTTTCAGAGACAAATTCTAGATCAGATGCATAAGTCTTAAAAGCAAAGCCGTATAGCTCTATTTGTTCTTTGTCGTCATCTATGTAAAATACTTTTGCCATAAATATATTATATACCTTATTTTACGAATACTGGAATAGATATCCTAAAAGTCGTTCCTTGATTCTGAACACTATCAAACGAGACCTTCCCACCCTTGTGGGCCTCAACAATTTTCTTGACTATAAACAATCCAAGTCCAGTGCCATAGGCGTAGGCGTCGACGGCATTTTTAGCTCGCACAAATTTATCAAATAGTCTTGGCTTATCAGCTTCAGGTATGCCAATTCCGGAATCAGAAACTTCACAGGTGACTTCTCCATCTTTTTCATAAATTTTAGCTTTAACCGAACCTTTTTGCGTATATTTGATAGCGTTGTCTACAAGATTTGTAACTGCCTGCTCTAGATAATGAGGATCGGTCATAATCGGCGAAGTTGGAGAAGTTGGTGGCTCATATTCTAGAGTAATCTTCTTCTCGTCAGCTTGGCTCTTTAGGTCGTTACAAACAGTCTTAACAATATCCTCAAATTTAGATTGCTTTATGTCTTCTGGAGCAAACTTGAAATCTTCGCCATCCATTGATTCAGCTTTAATAAAGTCATTAAGGATATCCGCCAGTTTTTTTGATTTAACAAAGATGCCTTCGTAGAATTCCTGTTTCTTTTCTGCTGGCAGGTTATCCATATCACCGTCCTTAAGCATCGAGGTCATGCCGGTAATAACAGAGATCGGCGTACGCAATTGGTGCGACATCAGGTAGATAAATTCTGATTTGACCTTCAATGTCTTCTCTAGTCTCAGCGCTTTTTCTTGAATATCTTTGGTCTGCTCATCCACCTTTTGTTTCAGGGTTACATTGAAATCTTGGACTTCCTTATATAGTTTAGCGTTTTCAATAGCGATACCGGCCTGCTTGGCGAGAACACTCAAAATCTCAAGATCCTCCTTCGTATATGCATCGCCGGAAACTTTAGATCCTAGGACGATAATACCAATCAACGCATTATTACTTATGAGCGGTAAACACAGAGACGCCTCTATATGCTTCATATTCTCGTAAAGCTGTAAGAAACTTTTATTCTGTTCAGGATTTCTAGAGTCACGAGCCAATATTACTAGTTCGTCACTAACCAAGGGCTTCTGCGTCTGGAGTAAGTGCTGGGTGAGAAAATTATCCTGCACCAGTGAGATTCCGTTGTTTTCATTAAAACCGATAACCTTGGCAATCCGATAATGCGTCGGCGTCACTGAAGTGTTGACCAGAAGAACTCCTGCCCTGTCCAATTGCATTGTGCTCTTAATAGTATCCACGATAAGATCTATTATCTTACTCAGCTCAATGTGGTTCGTAAGCTCATCATTTAGCTTATTGATAGTTTCTTGGTAGTTGTAGAGGGAAACGAAAAGATATTTATTTGCAAAATTCTTGAGACCTTTATCGACACGATAGAATAAGAGAACGAAGATAGGTGCGGCAATAAGTCCAAAAGCTAAGGCGGCGTTTGTAAATGTGCCGCCGAAAGATTTGTTGTAAACCCAAATAATTAAATAAAATGCGGCATAGACAAACGTTCCAGTCCCTAAATAGATAAATGTTTTGCGGGCAACTATTCTGATATCCATCAGACGATACATCAAAATCGCATACGAAGTAAATATCACCATAAAAATGGTGCTAACCTGTCCGAGCCAGTTAACGACAAAATACCCAGCCCATGGCAATACTAGGTTCGTGACAAAAGCTGAAATAGCTGAAAGGAAAACACCGATTAGGACATAAAGTATCTGTTGTCTCTCAACACCTCTGCTTGTGAGCAATTTTCTGTATAACCTATAAAAGCTGTAATTAAACAGCAAAAAGATATAGATAAAGTAGAACCAATAATATTGAGTGAAGATTATTTCCTTCTCCAATCCCGGTCTAATATTTACTTCTTTTATGATAAGGCCGGGGATGACTGTAGCGGCGATTATCGCGGCGTTTAGTATGAAAATAAGCACGCCTTTCTTCCATACATTCTTGTCCTCCTGCACTGGAAAATTATATGTAAAATAAAGAAAGATGCTCGGAATTAAGGTAGCCGCCACATAAAGCACCGTACACCAGAACACTCCAGTTTCTTGACTAGCCGAACGATATAGAAACATACCCGCTATCCAACCAAGCAAAGATAGTATGTTGATGCTGTATATTATATTAGCCCTCTTTCCACTACCTTTTACAAAAATCATCGACCCCAAAAGCAAGTTCAGGATCGCAATGACAATAAGAAGAATATTTATTTTGTCCAGAAGTATGGGCATATAGTAAGTGCTATTTTAGCATTCCAAGAGTTAAATTCATAATTTAGAAAAGAGGTCCGCATCCAGCTGGATACGGACCTCTCACATGAGTTTACGGACACAAACTTTCATGTCCGGCGCTGGCCAAGCCGCACAGCATGGGACGGCACCCCGATAAGCCGACGGGAACGAAGGGACTGCCTTCGCCTCGACGCCGACAACGTGGTAACAACAACAGCCTTTGGCCAAGAGCTTCGCTAGTATTTCATGGTTTGGCTCTGGATAGACTTCGTTGATCACCACAGTACCAGGTTGGATCATGTCGATATAATCCTTGATGGCGTTATTCAACGTGATGTTAACCACGATGACTTTTTCACCTTCAGGATATACCGGCCAATCCTTCTTGGTCTGACCATCAGCCGAATCAATACTGGAGGTTACTGCACCATTCAGCATTTTGACGACTCGGCGACCGATGAAGCCCTTGCCGCCAAGGACGATGACCGGAGTGTCTCGACCAAGAGATTCCATGGCCTTGACTCGATCAATCGCTTGGGATACAGCTTGAGCTGTTAGATCGGCTTCCGGTGCCTCGCGAATGATCCGCTTGAAGTAAAGAACTCCGGGCAGAATGCCGGCGAACGTCTTGCGACGAGCGCCAAGCAAAACTCGCAGTTCTTCCATTCGATCACAGATCAGCTTCAAGTTCGCGGTGTTTGCGGGATCGGTATACATACCGTTCGTAGCGGCAATGGCAAACATGGCAATCAGCTTTCCGTTCTGCCAAGCAAAACCGAAAGGACCAGGCTTCCACGGGTGCTTCTTGATCCGGAATGGATAGAAGTAGTGGAGAGCATAGTCTTCCGTAGCTGGGTAGACCAGAAAAACTGACTCGACCAGACCAATCCGCTTATTGAACCATCCGATGATCTTGAACGGCCAATCATGGTCGGTCGTGATCACGTTCAGGATCTCGAGCGGAATGCGGCGACAGTGGGATTTGATTGCTTCCCAGAGACCGTACTGCTTTGTAACTCTCCTTTGAGGAGGAGCCACATCTGTCTCATCAGTGATAGCGATGAGGTTGTTCATAGACCCCTCCTTTCAGGGTTGGTTTGTTGGTTTTAACTGCAATGGAAATTGCATTACTGTTTCCTGTCAAAATCTACCAGATTTGCACATAAAAGTCAATAGTGCCTAAATTTCAGCCCTATAATAGGCCAAAATTAGATAATTTTATACCAACAACTTACCAACTCCGAGGCATCCTAGACTCCTCGGATGGGTTGTGTCATCCCTTGAGTATATGACCTATGCAACACAAGCGCCCGTAGGTACTGTGGCCAAAGTAACAAGCCCCATAAAGGTAACTTATTGCCTTTATGCCAGAAAAAGTACAGAACAAGAGGATAAGCAAGTGCTCTCCATCGACTCACAAATTCATGAGATGCAAAAGATGGCAACAGCAGATAACCTTGAGATTGTAACTCTGAAAAAGGAGTCTCATTCAGCCAAAGAAGCTGGGCAAAGACCAGTTTTCAACGAGATTGTCGAGGAATTAAAGCAGGGTAAGTTCAACGGAATACTGACATGGGCGCCTGATCGTATCGCCAGAAATGCCGGTGATCTCGGAAGAATTGTCGACCTAATGGATCAGAAGAAACTCCTTGAGATAAGGACTTACGGTCAGAAATTCATGAATACACCCAATGATAAGTTCATGCTGATGATTCTAGGATCACAAGCCAAGCTCGAAAACGACAACAAGGTGATTAATGTGAAACGCGGATTAAGATCGAGGGCGGCAATGGGGTTGAAGCCGTCGCTGGCACTTACCGGATACCTTAACAGTAAAAACAAAGACGAGAAGTGTCAGGTTATAGTCGATCCAATACGAGCACCCATAATCAAGAAAGTATTTGAAAAAGTGGCCTATGAAAACTATTCTGGCAGACAGGTATATAAGTGGCTAAAAGAGCTCAACTTTAAAACAAGAACTGGTAAATTATTAGCTCTCGGCAATATTTATCGCCTACTTCGCAGACCATTCTATTACGGAGTTTTCGAGTACCCCATGGGTAGTGGTGAATGGTATACAGGCAAACATATACCTCTTATTACCAAGGAGTTATTCAATTTAGTGCAGGAAAAAATCAAGACTGAAAAAAAGAAAATGTATGGACGAGAATTTATGTTCACAAAGATGCTTACTTGTGGCTACTGTGGATCAGGAATTACAGCAGAAGAAAAAGTAAAAGAGTTGAAAACTGGTGAAACACGTGGTTATGTCTACTATAGATGTACTGGTGTGAAAGATCGAGATTGTCCAAACGAGCCAGTAAACGAGCCCGTACTAATTGAAGAAATATTACTCATTATAGACAAGATGAGTTTAGATAAGAGTGAACTGCGACAAAAACTCGAAAAAGAAGTCGCTCGCTATACCCTATTCCAGACTGGTGTACTGAAACAAGAACCAGCACAGTCGAAAAAGCACAATGACATCAGTATAAAAACATTTACAAAATATCTACTACAGCGCGGAACATTGGTTGAAAAGAGAGAGGTACTCTCATGTATTAAGAGTAAGATTATCCTTAAGGACAGAAGGCTAGAGCTTCCAGAGTTAGTAATAGAAACACCCGAATAATAATCTTTGTGTACAGCCCAGCGATAGTAAGATTGATTTGATGAATACATTGGAACTAAAACAAAAGATCGGCGATGAAGTATATGCCAAGTTAGAAAAGGAGGCCGATATTGAGGTTGGTTTAGCTATTAGTATGCCTCTTCTCGATAAATACAGACAAGAACGCTGGTATCAACAAAGGTATCTGGCGCCCATTCTCTTGAGTGAATGTGAACATTTCCAAAAGCTTGCACTAGGCTTTACTCCTATGGATATAGTGAACATATTATTCAGATGCAAGCTCGCTTTTGCCGTAAAGACTGAAGAGGAATACCATAGACGATGTACCGGCTCATATGTCGACGATTGGAGTTTTGTAATAAAGTGGCCAGAAAAGTCTAAAGGGATTGATGTTGTAATTGATGAGTACCTGGAAAGAATGATGAATTTTATGGATGAAAAAACTCTCCTTGTTGAGATATTTCATATCGATTATTATTCCCCAGGGCCTGACCATGCCACCCCTACTAAGTTCTTTGAACAGTTGTTCGAGAAACTAAGTCTACCGTTTGTCGCCTTTTTTGACGAGGAACAACTTGTCGAAAAACACAAAAAAGGAGAGCCGAATCTAAGAGAATACACATTAGAAAAAGCAAAGAAATATTTTCATAGTCCATCAATCGGTTTTACTGCCATAGGAACTGATGTATATGTTCATCTTTATGCATGCGGATGGCTACAAACACTTTTGAACATGCTACGAATCGCTGGTTTTATATATCGACCACAGATAGATTTCGGAAGAACTGGTATCGAATTCTTCCCACCTACAACTCCTGTATTTCTTGGAGGTAATTCCTATGGGGTATGGAGTTGGAATGAGGATGCAAAAGCACCTTGGGAAAAACTGCCTGACGGTTGCCTATTTCTTTCGTTCGGCTATAGGGGTCTATCAAAAATGTGGCTTGATCCAAGGGCATACGCTGGTATAGAAAAATTCATCTTGGAAAATAAGATAGTTTTTGAGCATATAAAAAATCCTTGGGCCCCAGAGAACATTGACGGTATCGTGCCCGCACTTGAGATATTAAGCACTGCCACTCAAGCACCTGACTTGGGAGCAAAAATACTTTTGATATATTGTTGCCTTGAACACCTATTTGTTCCAAAAGGAGTGGGCACAGATAATAAGAAATATATTATTGGTGGTATCCACGCATTACGCACAAAATTAATTCCTTGGTTTGACCGACTCTATAAGGTACGATGTGAATATGCTCATAAGGGTTATGTGCTAAAAAATGATGAGGTCAGAAGTCTGGTATTCGAGTCAATAGCAAATGCCATTACCCTATTAACAGCAAAATTAGCAAAAAACACTCAATGAAACTCAATATCTTATACAACTTCCCCCTAGGAGAAAATTCTGCCCGAATATCATTGGGTATGCCCAGTGTGGATGATAAAAAATACCAATTAAGAATCGGTCTGATAGATGGGCAAGGATCTGGTGGATGGTTAAAGCCGGGTTGGGTAAACCATGATGATGTGGCTACTTTGGATGGTATGGTAAAGAAAGATTGGAAGATAAGGCTTGAAAAAAAAGACCGAGACACGGGCGAGGTCGTTGCCAGACATGAGATTGATTGTTCAAAAGAATGGCCAGCGGAGGCTCAAGGAATTGCTTGTGTTGACACTGGATATTTTATTTAGCAGAAAATGGTATGTATATATTGAAATCATTAGCTTCGGTATTATTAGCATCATCCGCTATACCTATACACATTTTATTTAATGGATGTTCCGGTAAATCTATAGTAGCCATGCCCATGGGACAATAATATCCTTGTGGCATAAACGGTAAACCATTATCTCCTAAAAAGGAAAATATAACGGCAACATCCTTGCTTTGATTCGTGGGTGTTAAGACAAGAGAGCATTTAGATAACTTCGCATCATCAAGTGTATGCCAATTCTTTAATTTTATGATAAACAAACAGTTGGAAATTGGGAGTGGTACATCATAAAATTCTGGTTGTTCTTTCCCATTCACGACCTTCTTTACCTCCAAGAGACTATCTTGAAACTTATATGAAACATCCAAACTTATAGGACTACCAATTTTTAGTGGTACCGGAAGTTTGGCCGGTACATCAGTACCTTTAACAAAACCGCCAACCTTATTTTTGAAAGATAGTTTCAGACATCCCCTACTATCTTTGTCCTTGAAGTACAAAAGGGCCCCTAAGAATTTATTATGAATGAGAAGGTGTGATTTAATGATTTTTTTCATGATTTAAGAAAACATGCAAAGTTCGACTCTCGGATGCATACGGCGTTTTAGCATCAGAAAAATGGCTTAAAATAGAGGCATCAGCGTCGACCTTGGTTGTGCGGGTAGGGAGAATCGAACTCCCGTCTCAGCCTTGGGAAGGCCGCATTCTACCACTAAACCATACCCGCATTGTCAAGCTGGTCACGATAAACAACTAAACCATACTTACTGTAAAATACTACAAACCAAAGAATCCCAAGAATCTACTCCAGAGACTACCTGATCCAGATGTTGATATACCCGAATCATCTGGTACTGAACCGGTAGACTGACTATTGTTTGTATTACTAACTATAACAGCTACCAACTCACCATCTTTCACGGCACGATATTTCATACGTAACTCTGATTCTATACCTGAAGGAGATGATAATTCGGCGATTTTTCCAGAAAGATCTGACTTTTCTGACTCGAGCTTATCTTCTTCGGCTTGTGCCTGTGAAAGTTTCGTCGAAACTGAATTGGCCGAATGATGAACGTTCCAAGCTGCTCTGGCCAGCAAGAAAAGTAACACGAAAGCCAATATCGTTATAAAAGGATTGTGCATAAGCTTCCACCAATATTTGCGGTTGCTGTTTTGCATATATCACAGTATACTAGATTTGTTATGTTATTTCACCAAAAAACAAAAAAGGCCATGGGTGTCACTATGGTAGTGGTGACCATACTCGTCATCTTGAGTATGATACTACTGTATTTCCCTGCTCTAAAAACTGGTCAGTTCTAAGCGCGACTAATCCCCACTACGGATCATCCTCACGAAGACCTCTTGAGGTATATTGACCTTGCCTATCTCTTTGAGACGCTTACGACCTTCTTTCTGTTTCTCGCGAAGTTTCATCTTTCTAGTTATATCTCCTCCCGACAATGTGCCGGCGGCATCCTTCTTCACACCAGAAAGAGTTCTGGAAGATAATATACGTCCAAAGGCACAAGCCTGTATCTTAAATGTGAACAATTCGCGCGGTAAGAGTTTGTGTAGTCTCTCTACTATATCTTCAGCATCCTCAGTCACACGACGACGAGATATAACTCTAGCAAAAGCTGGTACTGGTTCGTCTGCTACTAGGACATCCATACGAACAACATCAGCTTTACGGCTACTGACTATGTCATAGGATATAGATGCATAACCAGAAGAGACGCTTTTGACCTCATCGAAGAAATTACGCATCAGCTCACGAAGCGGCATATGGAGCGTGAGCATAGTTCTGTTATCACCGAAGTTGTCAGTCGACAAGACTTCACCTTCATGTTCATAGAGAAGTTTCATAAGACCACCTATGTACGACGGAGGAGTGATAATCTTCATAGCCACAATCGGTTCATAGACTTCAGCGATATCGTTGTCATCTGGAAAAAGAGCTGGTGAATATATCTTGGAACTCTTACCATTCTTGAGTTTTACTTCATAAGTGATAGTCGGCATAGTCACCACCAATTCTAGGTTGAATTCTCGACGGAGACGCTCAGTCACAATCTCCAGATGTAACATACCGAGGAATCCACACCTATAACCCTTACCGAGAGTGCCAGAAGATTCTTCTTCATACGTAAAAGATGAATCTGATAGTTTTAGACGTCCAAGTGCTTGCTTCAAGAGCGGTAAATCATCCTGACTCTCTGGATACAAAGATGCCCAAACAACTGGACGAGGGTTAGCATAACCATGCAAAGGTGGTTCGGTATCTTTGAGTGAAGCTATGGTGTCACCAACAGAAGCGACTCCTGGCTCCTTGATACCGGTCACAATATAGCCGATCTCTCCAGCACCAAGAGTGTCTGTAACAGTCTCTTGTGGCATAAATATACCGACGTCTATGGCTTCAAATTCCCTTTCGGCTATCTTGAAGACTAGGCGGTCACGCTTCTTGGCTGATCCATTGAAAACTCTTACATAAACTATAACACCAGTATGGTTAGAATACTGGAAATCGAATATAAGTGCACGAAAATGACCGGCGCGCTCAGCGATACGAGCTACTTCGTTGTTCTCTGCACCGGATTCTATAGAAGGCGCCGGTACTCGCTTTATGACTTCGTCTAACAAGTGAGCTACTCCTTCACCGGTTCTTCCGGATACCTTGATAACATCTGACTCTTCACACTCTAGGAGCTGACTAACCTCTTTCACCACATCGTCTATACGAGCGAGTGGAGAATCTATCTTGCTAACGACTGGTATGATAACTAGACCAGATTCGCGGGCCATATTGAGAGTAGTGAGTGTCTGAGCTTGAACACCTTGCGTGGCGTCTACTAGAAGTATCGAACCCTCCACAGCACGAAGTGCTCGTGAGACTTCATACGAAAAGTCTATATGTCCAGGAGTGTCGATAAGGTTGAGTATATAATCACCACCACCGGTTTGTTCTCTGGTGGCCGAATCGCCCCCACCAGCTACGTGCCACTTCATACGAACCGGTTGCATCTTGATAGTGATACCGCGCTCACGTTCTAGCTCCATAGAATCCAAGACCTGTTCCTGCATCTTGCGCTTTTCTATAGTACCGGTTATCTCGAGCATACGATCAGCCAATGTCGACTTACCATGGTCGATATGGGCAATGATAGAAAAGTTGCGAATATTTGATAAGTTCATATTTGTGATACATCGCCAATCAATCGGCCGTCAAAAGTCTTTGAAATATAGCATTTTTGCGGGGTTTTACAATCTCTCCACCTCAGCTGGAGGAACCTTCACTTTCCAAATCTTGCTGTGCAATGTACGCCAGACTTCGGCAATCTCGGTATTCTTGAGAAGAATAAGGACAATCGCTCCAGTAGACAATCCCAATAGGCCTGAACAGAAACCTTGCATAAAGATTCCCCAAACTTTTTCTAGTGGAAAGACTAGAGCAAATACACGCAAGCCTAAGAAAGCGATAAAACCAGCAATGACAGCCGCTGAGAAACTGTGGAACAAAGTCTCCAAGACTGGCTTACTGAAACCTTTGTAAGACTTCTCGAAGGTAACCCAGTGTAAGACCGTATTCAATATAACGCCAATAGAATACGCCAGTGGCAACATAAGAGCATTGGTACCACTTTGACCATCGACACGCAAAAGGCTCTCTATAAAGAATCTAAACAATAGAATGTGGTCGAAGGCGTGAATCAAGACAAAACCAAGAATGATAATAGTACAAGCCGAGATGACGTTTATGAGAAGCGGCTTGGCAGTCTTGCCTTCTGCATAAAATGCTCGAACAAATAAGACTATCAAACTTTGGCCAACTGTGGAGATGATAAAGAGTGCCAGCATAGCCGCTGTCATGCGTGTGTCATTCCAGTCAAATTTTCCAGCTCCGAGGATAACACGAACGATCTGCGCACGTAGAACTATGAAGAGTATGGTAATCGGCATAGACCAGAAGACGATATGTCTGGCGGCTGTGATCATTTTCTGCAAAAATGCATCTGTGTTTTTCTCGTATATGAGCCTAGATAATGTCGGGAAGACAGCAGATGAATAACTGACACCGATGAGAGCCAGAGGTACTGATTGGAGGTTGAAGGCTAGATTGAATATAGAAATAGATCCAGCAGTCAAAAGAGACGCCATAGATATGAAGATGAATTCTGCCAACTCGTTAGCCGAAAGAGTCAGAGTGCGTGGAAAGGCTGTAAGTAGGATATGCTTAATCTTCGACCATTGAAGGTTGGTAGTGAACCGAGGTAACAGTCTCTCGTGTGAGAGAAATGGTATCTGTATACCCATATGTAAGAATGCTCCAATAGCCACACCAACCGCCAGACCTGACAAACCGATCCAGCGATACAAAAGAAATACACCGAGGATGATGCCGAGGTTATACATAACTGGCGATAAAGCATAGACCAAGAAACGATGGCGCATCTGTGTCAGACTAGAAAACAGATTTGAGAGAGCTAGGAATATTGGTGAGAGTAACATGATACGCATAGCAGATATGAGCTGTGGTAGAGCAGGGTCATGTGCGAATCCTGGGAGGATGAAGGGTACAAACCATGGAGCTATGAAAAATATGATGATACTTATGAAGATAACCACAACAAAGAAAGACGTAAAAATAGCATCTGAAAAAGATTTGCCTTCCTCGTGACTGTGTCCGAAAGAATCTATGAAAAATGGCAAGAGAATGGAGGCCGAGACCAGAGACCCGATAAGAGCAAATATGAAATCTGGCACGCGAAAAGCCGCATAGTAGATATCCAGAGAATGACTAGCACCAAAAGTATATGCCAAAAGTTTGTCACGGAATAATGCGAGTACTGATGAGAGTAAGGCAAATATAGCCAACACATAAGCGGCCTCATGAAGACCGCGTATCTCTCGTCCCATAGCAGAAAAAAATCTTTTTACCATCGCTTATTGCTTGTAATAATACCATGGCCAGCCTGCAAAAAATATCTGTGGAAAAAAGATACCCAAGTAAGCCAAAGAAAATACCCCGTTCGTCGCGGGGTATTTTCATATTGCCACACCATAAGCCGAATTCTGTTCATCTGCCTTTCGACAGACTAGACAACCATTTATCTAGGATATGTGTCGCCACACATCTCAAGCGGCTCTCCTCGCCCTCACGAAAAACGAAACTCGTTTTCCGAGATGGCGAGGCACGGCCTTGCACCGAGGTAAGGATTTTGCCGTTGCACCCCGCAAGTTACCAAGCGGGCTGATCCTTCACCTTGCGGCGCTGGATCTCTTGATCATTTCTAACCAAGACGTCTCTGTTCGCACCTCTGGTTATTATCCTGGTGGGCGTTACCCACTACCCTGCTGCGCGCCAACTAAATAGCCAATCTATCTTCGTCTGGATTTGCCACTTAGTTGGCGCGCCGGAGTTCGGACTTTCCTCACTAGGTTCGCTCGGCTAACGAAACTCTAAGCATCACAAGCCGAGCGAACCTAGCGCAGTTGTCTGGTGGTGCTTATATAATATACCACTTTTATAGGTTGTTGACAATAGTATAATTCTATATATACTGGCAAAAGACTAACAATAAGGAGGGAGTCAAAATGATATTGCTACTAGTACAAACTATCTCTAAAAAACCGAAACATAGAATCATGACTATCACCGGTAAGGAGATACACCGTTCGGTTGAATTGCTCGCAAAGATGACTGTCGAGAATATGGAGATCATACTGCGCAGTAAGAAACTCATTGGTATAGGGGAGAAGATTGTCGCCAAGAAGAATATCAGCAAACTTAAAAGCGACAAGATGCTTGCTATCGCCGATTTGGAATCAGTCGGCAGTTCAAGTAATCATGCTCAAATCTCACATTAATAAGATCCACCATAAGCCCGTCTCCACAACGCAAAAACCCGTGTTGAGGAAACGGGTTTTTGTTATGAATATTCCTGTCAACCTACACAATCTCACAAACACCACCAACACAAGCTAACTCTTTCTTGAGATCTGTTTCGTTCTGCTTCTCATAAGTGATAATCTTAGAATAGTCGATGTGCTCAAGTCTCTTGGCAAGCTCTTTGTATTTGGCTTCGTCGATAGCTTCATAAGGAGCCAGCTTGTAGACATGGTCTTCACGAGGAAGGAATGATAGCCCACCAACGATATTCCAGTTCTTGTAGACCCAGTTGGCGACTTCTATCCATTCGTCGTTACTGACAGATATAGTGACTGAAGGATTGTGCTCTGTATAATTTTCCTTGACAACTTTCCAGAACTCGAGCTGTTCTATAGCGGTGAGATCATCCCTGAAGATGGAGCCACTAGGAGCTTTGATCGGGAATTCTAAGACAAAAGTATTGGCTGTCTCAGTGTTCTGTCCAACCTCAGGAAAATAAGGGACGCCTTGATCACGAAGCATCTTGAACAATGAGTCTGTGGCGGATATACGAACACGGCGTATGTAGAACTTGGAGTGACGAGGGTGCATACCAGATGAACAGTCAACAGTCTGTGAGAGAGTACCGGAAGGCTTCACACAAGTGATGGCTGTGGATTCGTTGATACCAAACCTCTTGGCATATTCCTTGTTAACTCTGATAGTTTCAGCTTTGAGCTTGCGTAGAACTTCTGGCTTGCGAGCAACTGGACAATCCCACATACCAGTCACAGAGACCCCGAGAAGGCGCTCATGTTCACAATGCTCTTTCCATTCTTTCGAAAGATAGGGAAAATGAGTGAGAGATGACTGATATGTACCGATGATAGTTGCTATACGAATCTTCTTCAAAAGAGTGGCTTCGGTGTCTTCTGCACGAGCTACAATCTCTGAAAGGTTACAGAACTGCTTGGATTGGAGAATAATCTCACCACAAGGATTGGTACCGATAGGACCAACGATATGCTGACCTGTTGAATCAAAATAGCCCTTATAAGACTTCAAGGCCTTGATACGGCGTTCTGGTAATGTAGCAGCTAGAGAACCGCGGTTGAATATACCCCTTTCTCCAGACCTACTCTCGACCAACGACATCCATTCTTTCAAGAATTCTTCGTTGGAAGGCTTGTTTATATACACAGCGGAGTTGTTGGCCAACATGCGATGAGGTTGAGTCATATAAAATGCCCCTTTCTTGGCGTCACGAACCTCCTGATCATCTAGATCCGATAGAGATATCATAGCGCTGCGGCGTACTCCCCCAGCCACCACACAGTCGCCGATCATACAGATAATGTCGTGAAGATCGATGTTACGAAGACGACGACCTTGTCTAGCTAACATGATTTGACGAGTAAACTGATGCAGACGTACGAGAGGTGCTGGACCAGAAGCCTTACCACCCATAGTCTTGAGACGAGCTCCTTCTGGACGGATTATGGAATAATCGAAGTCTATATCCTTACCTGATGCCCAAGCCTTCATACCGACTACCAAGCTATCTGACCAACCTTCTCTGCTGTCAGGAATAGTGTGTGTAGGAAGTTTGACTCCGCTCTGCATCATAATCTGTGGAAACTTCTCAACGTTTGATGATTCGACAGACCAGCCGGCTCCAGTTCCACACATAGATATATACATAATCTCAGCAAGATCTTGGAAAGATTCTGGTGCGATGAAAGAACAGTTGTAAGCACAGACGTTGGTGTTGCGTGCTGGACCTCCAGAAAACTGGAACAAACGCATAGAAGGCATAGCCCATTGCTTCAAGATATATTCTCTAATCTCTTTATATTCTGTGTCCTTGAGCTTGTTGCCTAGATTCTCTTTCATGAATCCTAGATAACGGTCTACAGTCTCTATATATGTCTCGCGACGAGACTCTTGATCTATCCAGCGAGAATAAGAACGATAGTATACTAGTTCTCCAAGGGCGTTTCTGAAAGATTTCTTGGATTCAGTAGCCAACTTGCGGACATGCTCTGGGATCTCCGTACCTTGTGCGCGGATCTTCGATCTCTCTTCACGGTATATGACGTAATGCTTAGCTGTCTTCACGTAGTCAGAACGCATAAGTTCCGCTTCTACAATATCCTGCACACCCTCAACGGTCGGCAAGAAGTTCGCGAACTTCTTCTTGATGCGTATAAGTTCAGCAAATACCTGTCCAGCAACCATCTTAGCTTCTTCTGGAGTTCCTTCACCAACAGAGTTGAAGCCCTTCAATATGGCGTTTGTGATCTTTTCTAAGTCGAAAGGTAATATACGTCCATCTCTCTTAATAATCGTAGGAATCGTCGGCGATTTAACCGCGGCCGATGCGGCTTTTTTCTTTTTTGGCATATGCTGGTGTTCGAAGTGTAGGCGGTACACAACGAGCATTATTAATTTAATAAACTAATACTACTAAAAGGTTCTATTGGTGTTAATTGTAACCCATATTTGCTGGAGGTCAAAGACTTTTTCGGGTATTTTTTCATTGCAAACAAAAAAAATTGACTTGTGAAGAGCTGCCACTAAAATAGATAGCGTTTACAGCGTTTGTTGGAGGAATATTTTGGACAATTTCTCAAAATTGCAAAATTGTCGTAGAGATTTTTCAATAATTTTTAGAAAAATCGTGTTTATCCACAGCAAGAACTGTGTAAAAAATATTTACCAGTCTACTTCAAAGAAAAATCTAAACTAGTGCCGATCTCAATGCCAATTTTTTTTGCTAGTCCAGCATTTATTTCTAATACATACGAAACTGGTGCTGGTGGTAAGAAAATATTTGGGAAAGAACTTGGTAAAATATGATCCGATATACCTACCACTTCTTTCTTGTCATTTATCCAGACCATATCTAGTGGTATAAGAGTATCTTTCATCCAAAATCCTGGATATCCTGGTGTCTGAAATACAAATATCATACCTTCTTGATCGCTGAGAGATGTCACACCACCAAGACCCTTTTCTCTAGTTGTATCATTGTCTGCCAAGAAAGTAGAGACAGTCGACGAAGGAGTTTTTATGGATATTTTTGTTAGAAAAGCAAGCGAAGACGATGCGCCAGACAAAGAAATCGTGTCAGATGAAGAAGCTGTTCCGGGTGAAGATGATGCGCTGAGCAAATATGTTGCATCAAGCGAAGACGTCGCGTTCAGATCCAAAAGAGAGGGTATTCCTTTATCGGTCATATATTTTTGCAATGAAGGCAGTCGCCCATCCCCTATCAGCTTATTAGTCATAAATGACAAGAAAACTGCGCCGATAATAAAGAAGATCAGGAAAGTTAAAGCTCCATTAGATTTCATAATCTAAATATTAGCACATATACCGAACACTATTTTGACGGATTGGCACACCTTGCTAAAAGAGCAAAAATCTGGTATAAGTCTAAACAGACAAACTTTAACAAAAGAAAGGAGGTGTATCATGAATACACAAACTGTCAGTAACCTATGGTACGCCCACAGATCAGCGCTTGGTCAAGCCTTGGCTTTGAGGATGATCTTGAATAGAGAAGGAGTCAGCTCAGCTGATATGAATCCAACTCTTGAATATATTCAGGAACACTTCACAAATGTCGATCAAGCCGGTTGCGAAAATATCGCAATCAAGATGAATGTCCCAGATAAGTTCAAACATATCATGGTCATACCACGAAGACGTCTGCTGAGAAGGTATTATTGGACTCCAGGACGTATCGCTGTGAATGTCGCACATCTGAACGGTAGACATGTCGTAGAAAAAGATGTGTGCCGGAGATTCCGTAGTGGTTCAAAGTCTTTGACTAAGGTCCTAGCAAAATCTAGTGTCAAATATGCGAATCACCTCATTATCGGAGCACATGGCGACGAGGACAATCCTTATGCCGTCGAGGAAAAAGAGCTGTACAAACGCATGTGGTCTGATCCAAGGACGGAAGCAGCAATGGATCAGCTAAAGGAGATGCAACCAGAAGGCGACTTCGTAGCATTTCCATTCTATATTCCAAGAGAACCACTAAAGACTAGTGCTAAGAATATCATCGATGGTTTGTCCCGCGGAGAATTTGGACTCACCTCGTGGATGTTGGAATATGCGTTTTGTGCACAGATCGGAGACACTGACTTACGTACAGAAGGTCCGTTCGCTCCAGATGTAAATGATCTCGAGATCAGTGCGCCTGGTGATGTGTACGCCCAACCTGGAACCATGGGTAGGAGAGATTGTGTCACGATATTCTCTTGGAAAAAATCTATGCTACAGGTCGACTTACTACCAGTAAGTGGTGTACGCCCCCAAAGGCCTGCCGTCGGATTCATCCCAACTGAAGTAAAGTCTTGATGTTTAAGACTTTAGAACAGAAAAATAACAAAAAGGTCTTAACCTTGGAGAGCCGGTATCGCGTATGCGAACGGCTCTTTTTTAATCTCCCAAAATATAATCATTCCTATAAAGACAAACCGCCTCTACCACAAAGGCAGTAAACCAGATACTCTAAGTGTGAAAGCCAAAGCTATATCATACCAGTGGAACTTTTTATCACCATAGACAAATATCTCTGAACCAGCTTTCCATTCATATATAATCTCCTCAAGATTCTTCACAATCTTAACATCATCAAAAAATACTCCAGCTTCAGTATTGAGACCAAAAGAAAGTATGTCCATATTCTGAGAACCGATTATTCCCTCTTTGTCATCTATGAGCATAGCTTTGGCATGATTCATCGTGCCAGATGCGAAGTAACATCGCACTCCCAAGCTAGTCAGGAAAGATGCGTACGAGCGATTCAGCCTATTAGCAAACCTGTGGTCGGTAGCATGTGGCATCAATATCTCCACCACCACACCACGTATCAAAGCTTGGTGTATGTGAGCCAACAACCACCTCGGTGGTAAGAGATAAGGAGTCACTATAACTATAGACTTACTAGCAGCATCTATACGTTTCTTATAATATTCATTCATCAGCTCCCCCCTCTTTCCTATACCACGTTCGACGAACCAAGATTTGGTTATACGAAGAACAGACTTTTTGGGGATTTCTTGAATTATTGCAGCGTCTTTGCCGCCACATTCAACATAGATACGGACAAAAGAATAAACCACGTGACGCACAACTCTTCCACTCACACGAATCTGTAAATCTTTCCAAGAAGCAAAAGACTTCTTGATATTCACTCCACCAACAAAGGCCATCTTCTCATCGATGATCAAGACCTTACGGTGAGTACGACGTAATAAGAAACTATAAAACAAGACCTCCGCACCAGCTTGGTACAAGTCTTTTATAGTCTTAGACCCGACAAGTCCAAGACCGCCGAGTATATCCAATATGACGACAACTTTCAGACCACGTTCTGCTGCTTTTCTTAGTTCCACCAAGAAGTCGTGTCCGACTATATCATCTTCGAAGATATACATCTCCAGATATATACTTTTTTCTGCACGAGAAATTCCAAAGAGCATACCAGCCCAAGCTCTCTCTGATGTTGTAAATATGCGGTGACGCATGATGTCTATGACCTGATTATCTTATCACGACACCTTCCAAAGACGTCTTTATATCTTTTATTATCTCGTCGAGTTTATAATTACTTTTTACATAATATTTACTTATGCCCAACTTCACATAGGATTTTATGGTCTGATTTCCATCAGAGTTTGAGACAACAAATATAGGTATTCTTTTCCAACGACCACTATTGGTTTTGATTTTTTTAATAAGATCAAGACCATTTTCTTTCCCTATAAGATTGTGGTCAAGCCAAATAGCGTCTACACTGTCAAGATCGTTAAGGTGATCCAGTAACTGTTTTATACTTCTAGCATTGATGATGCCTGATCCTTTTTGGTCTAGATTGGCGCTGAAGACTTGATCTACACTACGAGCAGTGATAACACCAAAACCGTTTTTTTCTAGCTTAGCACTGACCACCTCAAGTAGTGGCCTTTCGTCTTCTATGACTAGAATCGTCTTTTTCTCTAGTTGTTTTTTCATAAAATTTTGGCTTATTAATTTACTTTATTAAATTTTTTAATATTCCTTTAATTGGTAAGGCCACATAGAAAATTGTACCACGATTTTCTTCTGGCGATTTGTACTGGACCCCTTTCATTGCACGCCATCCTTGTTAGCTGAATTGTACGCCGCCAACACTTTTCGCGCAAACTGCATAGGCGGCATTTTCAATACAGAATGGATTCTAGTGTGGTTGT
>Ga0114951_10001733_pt1 | contig 26140 bp, 12 predicted proteins | sample AM7aDNAmetaG_FD_88677 | JGI IMG/M metagenome (GOLD analysis project Ga0114951, IMG submission 88677) | Freshwater microbial communities from Finland to study Microbial Dark Matter (Phase II) - AM7a DNA metaG | ecosystem: Environmental > Aquatic > Freshwater > Lake | place: Finland: Lake Alinen... | reverse complement strand
TTTAAAAAACAATTATTTACACATGAAAAAGAATAGCACAATAATATTTATTCTGGTCCTTGTATCGTTACTGGTTTCAACATCAGCAAAGGCACAAACGAAGCAAATAATACATGGAAAAGTTACTTCATCTTCAGATAAAGAAGCTTTAATTGGCGTGTCAGTAATTGAATTTGATAAAGACAACCGTATTCTGAACGGTACCAAAACAGATTTAGATGGAAACTATACCTTAAAGATTTCAGGAAACCAAAATACAAAAATAACTTTTTCGTATATCGGATATCAAACAGTTAGCAGAGTTCCGGGAAGTTCAACGGTAATTAACATTCAATTAGAGGATGGATCAAAAACAATCGAAGGTGCAACTGTTGTAGCCAGAAAACAAACAAATCTTGGTATTGGAAATATCTCGGACAAAGACTTAACTTTTGCTGTTCAGAAAATTGATACAAAAGAATTGGAAGGACTACAGGTAACTTCTATTGACGAGGCACTTCAGGGACGTATGTCTGGGGTGGATATTGTTGCCAATGGTGGTGAGCCGGGAGCAGGTATGTCTATTCGTATCCGTGGTACAACCTCCATAAACAATGGTTCTGATCCGCTGATTGTAGTAGATGGTATTCCTTTTGACACCAATATCGGTTCAGACTTTGATTTTGCTACTGCTGATCAGGAAAATTATGCTCAATTATTAAATATCTCTCCTGCTGATATTCAGGAAATAACAGTTCTGAAAGATGCTGCTGCCTGCGCCCTTTATGGTAACCGTGGTGCTAATGGAGTTTTATTGATTAAAACCAAACGTGGTTCTATAAGCAAACCAACAGTTTCGTACACTTTCAAAGGCTCAATGAATACACCTGCAAAACCTATCAAAACCTTGTCAGGAGACCAATACACATCCTTGATTTTGGATGAAGCCGAGAATGCAGGAAATCCACTAAGTACAACTGCATATCCACAGTTTACACGCGATCCAAATAACCCGTATTACTTTTATAATTACGGTCAGAATACAGATTGGTATAGTGCCTTAACAAAAACAGGATACACTCAGGATCATTCCATATCTATTTCGGGTGGTGGTGAAAAGGCTCAATACCGCACTGCACTTGGTTACTACAATCAGACAGGAACAGTAATCGGACAGGCATATTCCCGTATCACAGCTCAATTGAATCTTGACTACAGCGTTTCAGACAGGTTGAAATTTCAGGTAAGTCTGGCATATACACATGGCGACCAGGATAAAAACTATATAACAGATTTATTGAATACGGCTTATACTAAAATGCCTAACATGTCTGTCTACGAATGGGCACCAAATCCGGATGGTAGCGGTTGGGTTCAAACTCCTAATTTTTTATCACCTGTTACTACCCCTCAAGGCTATTGGAGTGCAACCAATAACTCAGGAATTTACAATCCGGTAGCAATGGGTAATTCAGGATATTGGAGAGTTAAAAGTGAACGTATCATGCCAAAATTCAATATTCAATACTGGGTTTTGCCTGAAGTACTCAAATATCAGGCAGATCTTGCTTTTGATATTAACACATCCAAGGATAACCGTTTTTTACCTCAGATTGCTACAGGCCGTCTTTGGCCGGAAAACAGTGTGAACAGAACTACTGACCTTGCTTCTGAAGCTTTTGTAGTTCAAACCTTCAATAAATTGATTTTTACTCCAAAGTTGGGTAAAAACAATGAATTACTCGGTCTGTTACAAATAAGCACTTATGATGTTCGCTCCTCTTCTTATCAGGAAATTAGTGCTCTGAGTGCTTCAAACTTTTTACAGGATCCATCCATTGCTTCTAATATAATTGGGTCAGGATTAGGATTGAACTCTGGCTCTTCAGAATCAAGATCTTATTCGCTTTTGGGAATGGTTCAATACAAACTTCTCGACCGTTACATTATAAACGGAACTTTGCGACGTGATGGTGATTCAAAGTACAGCGAAAAGAATAGATATGGTTTCTTCCCAAGTGCTTCAGCTAAGTGGATTTTTTCCAACGAACCGTTCATGAAAGAAATGAAATTCGTTGATGATTTTAGTTTCCGTGCTTCAACAGGCGTTAGTGGTAATCCGGTAAGTAAAAATTACCTCTATTACAATAATTATGGTACTTATAATTGGACTTATCTTGGCGAACAAGGTGTTTATTCTACCGGACTACAGTTATCGAATCTGCGTTGGGAGAAAGTTACAGATCTTAACCTCGGTTCAAATTTAATATTGTTCAAAAACAGGTTGAATATTGATTTCAACTGGTATAAAAAACGAACAAACGACCTGTATTTCCCTACTGTAAACATTTCAAGTACTTCCGGTTTTAGTTCAATCGGTTCAAATGTAGGTACTATGGATAACAGAGGCTGGGAGTTAAGTATTAGTACACAAGCTGTTAAAACCAAAGAATGGCAGCTTGATATCAACTTCACTTTTGCCCGTTCTGAAAACGAGGTAGTAAGTCTGTCCGATAACATTCCTCAGATTTCTACACCTACAGCTACTAATGGTTCTTATCTAACTAAAATTCAGATGGGCAATCCTCTGGGTTCGTTCTACGGATATAAATATGATGGGGTTTATTTGAATGCAAGCCAAACAACAGCTAAAGATGTGAACGGAAATCCGATTTACACCTACGATTCAAAAGGAAATAAAGAAGCTGTGAAAATGAAATTCTGGTATCCTTCGGTGGGTTATGAATTCCAACCAGGAGATGCGCGCTATAAAGATATCAACCACGATGGAAATATCAATGCGCAGGATATTGTTTATCTTGGAAGTATGAACCCATTATTAACCGGAGGTTTTGGACCTACCATCCGATGGAAAAATATAATAACATTGAGTGCATACTTCTACTACCGCTACGGTGGAAAAGTAATTAATCAAACCCGTATGGAAATGGAAAGTATGTATGGATTCGGCAACCAGAGTACTTCTGTATTAAAACGATGGAGAAGTTCGTACGATGACCCTACCACAGCACCAACAGATTTGTTGCCTCGTGCATTATTAGCTAAAGGTTACAATTGGCTTGGGTCTGACCGTTATGTAGAAGATGGTTCATTCCTCCGGTTCAAGTCTTTGACTATGAGTTATTCATTTGACAAAAAACTGGTCAAAAAACTGGGATTGAATGATTTGCGCATGTATGCAACCATGCAAAATATTTATTTATGGACAAATTACACCGGTATGGATCCTGAAGTAACGCTTCGGAGTGGTATTTCAAGTTTAGGCTACGACACCTCCCGCTCAGGACGTCCGGCAGATTATTCAATGGGCTTAACTGTTTCATTCTAACATTAAAATCTAAGGTTTTATGAGAAAATATATTGGTATATCAATTCTGGTTGTTTTGAGTTCATTCATGACTTCCTGCGACAATTGGTTAACTTTGACACCCGAAGATGGTGTAATCAGAGAAGAATACTGGCAAACAAAGGAACAGGTAAACTCTGCTGTAATAGGTTGCTATTGCTCCTTAATGAATGGTCCTGTTGAAAAAATGTTTTTATGGGGTGAGTTGAGAGCAGATATGGTTCAGAGTGGAGTAGTACCTCTAAACAACTATACGGAAGTTATTGATGGTGAAATTTCAGCTTCTAATAACATAACAAGCTGGGCTTCATTTTACTCTGTAATTAACAACTGTAACACCGTACTTAAATTTGCAAAGGGTGTTCAAAGTATAGATGGAACACTCAGCGATAAGCAATTAAAAGCTTATGAGGCAGAAGCACTAACCCTGCGTTCAATGATGTATTTTTACCTGGTTCGTTCGTTTCGCGATGTTCCATTAGTACGTCAGGCTTCGGTTTCGGATGACCAAAATTATTCTATTCCGAAAACTTCGGGTGCAATTATTCTCGATTCGTTGGTTTATGATTTGAAAATAGCTGTCGCTAATGCACCTATTTCATACCCCACCACAGCCGAAAACAAAAACCGCATTACCTGCTGGACTGCAAAAGCTTTATTGGCCGATATTTACCTCTGGCAAGAAAAATATGCTGAATGTAACAGCCTTTGTCAGGAAATTATCGGTTCAGGTAAATTCAGTATGATACCTGTAGATAAAGTAATTACACCAGTTTCAGAAAATGGGATTATTATTGATACAGTTACAGTAGCAAATGAATCTGATGTCGATGCCATGTTTGTGAATTCTTACGTGGATGGGAATAGTGTCGAATCTATTTTCGAAATTCCGTTTACTTCTCAAAAAACAAACCCTTTCTATGCTCTACTTGCACCATTAGTTAACCGGTTAAATCCAAAAACAGATATTTTGGATGGAATGATATTTCCGTATCCTCAATACAGTGCCGTAAGTAATGCTTCTGACATACGTGGTTCAGGTTGTTCGTTTCGTAATGCTGTAGTTTGGAAATACGTTGGAACAAGCCGTTCAGGTGCTGTGCGTGCTTCAACCGAATATACTTCACCCTGGATTGTTTACAAATATTCTGACGTATTATTAATGAAAGCAGAGGCACTGAATCAAATAGGGCTTAACACTCACAACGAAACTGCTCAGGATTATTACAAACAAGCTATCAGCGTAATGGGAGAAGTTCGTACAGCACGGAATGCTGTAAAAACTTCGGATTACATGTTCGTGGATGGTAATGTGGATGGAAAATCGCTTGAAAAAGCAATTCTGAATGAACGGGCGCGCGAATTTGCCTTCGAAGGAAAACGATGGTATGATGTATTAAGGTATGCCAAAATGGGTGATTATGAAGGTACAAACATTCAATACCTTATAAATCTTGCTATTAACAGCGCATCTCCACAAAAACAACAAAGTCTGGTTGCAAAATATAAAGACCCAAGGCACAACAGTCATTACTGGCCAATTTATATTACTGAACTGGAGACTAATAAGCTTTTAAAACAGAATGAGTTTTATATACAATAATATATCAGCCATGAAAACTAAAAATATAAAATTACTGGCAAAATCAATGCTTATTGTCAGTTGCGCCTTAGTCTTATTCAATTCCTGTAAAGATTACATGGAAGGAAAGACATTCCTTGTTTCGGACGAGCGAATGATTGATGAATATATTGAGCAAAATGACACAAGCATGACTGAATTCCTCCATATTGCTGATAAAGCCGGGTTCAGAGGAATGCTTCATGCTTATGGAACAAATACCTGTTTTATCCCAACAAATGAAGCCATCAAAGTGTATTGCCTGCGACATGGTATTAATTCGTTGCTTGACCTACCGACTGACAGTCTGGAAAAATTCATGAAATTCCATATTGTCCGTGATACTATCCGCACTGCTGAATTTGTAGATGGACGTTTAAGCAAAGCTACCATGCTTGGAAAATTTCTAACTACAAAAACAGTACAGGAAGGAGCTTCTGATGCAGTAATACGAGTGAACCGTCAGGCCAATATCATAAAAAAAGATATCAGGGTTGCTAATGGAATCATACATAAAATAGACTATGTTCTGACACCTGAACCAAAAACAGTAGGTAAGATGATTGAGTCACTTCCTGATACTTATCAGATATACAAAACAATAATGAAAAGTACCGGAATGATTGATACGCTAAATAATTCTGTAGATAATGTTTGGTACACAGCATTCCTTCAAAGCGATGCTTCGTTCTTAACTGACAGTATAAAAAGTGTCGATGATGTTTTGGTAAAAATGCGGAAGGCTCAACCCGATTATGCATCGGATGATGCTAAACTTTTATTAATGTATGCTCAATATCATTGTCTTAAACGGTTAGCGTATGTTACTGATTTATCAATGTCAAGCTCAGAGTTGACTGTAGCTACCAATCAGGTAATTACAGTAAAAGTGAGCAAAGATTCATTGATTATCAATGAATATCAATCTCTGACTACCTTTGAAAAAGGAAAAACTGTCAACAAACAATCCGAGTGGACAGATATGAGCTGTAATAATGGAGTTCTTATTGATTTGGATGGAAACATTACGCCAGTTAAACGTGGTCCGGCAGCTGTTTACTGGGAATTAACCGACCAGCCCGAAATTAAAAGGTTGAAAGAATATCGGAAGAGAGGTTCTTATGTAACTTTCAAACCCGGGGAACTTTCTGAATTGAGTTTCGGAGGTAAGAATAGTCCAACAATAACATACAATGTTACATCCTCTTACGCTGAACAAGGGGGACAATATGTTCATTACGATTACTTCGAAATACCTATGCGCCCGAATTTATTACAATGGATGGAAATTAAAACCCCCGTACTAACTGAAGGAGTATATTATGTGTGGATTTGCTGGCGTCGTGGGGGTGATAATAATAAATTTAAAACCACTTTTAAGCAAGATGGTATGGAAGACCAGGTATTACCGAATGTATTTGATTTGGGTGAATACTTCAACACATCAAATACCCCTGAAGTAAACCTTAACAATGGCATGAAACAGTACAATGCAAAAGCCAAAAACAGTGTTTGCTGTAGTCGTAACTGCGGAGCTATTAAAATTGAGTATACCGGTCGTCATACTTTACGTATGGATGCATTGAGTGGAAATAGTCAGGCTGCCTGGTGGGATATGATTCAATTCATTCCGGTTGATCAAAATCAACTTTGGCCTCGTTTCGATATAGATGGAAATGCTATTTATCCCGGTACGCCTTGTGAACTGATTTCACCTGCAGACCAACGCTGTGTTGGAGATTTATTAAACTAACAGAAAAATCTAATCATTATGAATCGTATAAGAATTTTTAAATCCTTGATTGTTCTACCATTAATTACATTAAGCCTAATGCTTAGTGGATGTTATGATAATGCATGGGAAAGTCATGTTTCAAGCGAAGAATTGTTGAAAAATAACCTGGTGAATGTCATGAGCACAAAACCGGAACTTTCTATATTCGTTTCTCTGCTAAAAAAAACAGGTTACGATCAGGTTCTGCAAACAGCAAACAGTTTTACTGTTTTTGCACCAACTAATGAGGCGTGGGGTGTAGGAACTGACACATTAAATGTAGATTCATTACGTAAAATGATAGGTTCGGTCATTGTGTATAAAAGCTATTATTCTACCAACCAAAGTCTTTATACATCTATTAAATCAGTCAATGGAAAAAATATATATTATAACTCTGCTGATTCCACTTTTAATGGAGCAAAAATAAAAACTTTTGATATTCGGGCAGCAAATGGCGTATTACAAATTACCGATAAACTGTTGGAAAGAAGAAATAGTATTTGGGAATTTCTTTCTGAAAATACTAATTTTCTGCAATACCAATTCATTAATGGACTTAATAAAAAAATATTAGATCCTGTTAAGAGTATTGCTGTAGGTGTGGATGCATTGGGAAAAACCAAATACGACACAGTTTGGATGAATATTAATAATTTCCTACAGAAATATCCTATTGATAACGAAGATTCAATTTTTACCTACATAGTTGTTGAGAATGATGGGTTTAATTTAATGTACAATAAGTATAATAATGCAAATCATAAATACTTCAACATGAATTCGGTAGCACAAACTGACTCTGCTACGCGTTTCAATGTTTGTCAGGATTTTGTTTTCAGAGGTATTGTAGATATCACGAAGTTCGACACACTTACAAATGTTGATGGTGTAAAAGTACCAATCAATGGTTCGGTGATAAAGCAAACTTATAATTCTTCAAACGGACGTGTGTATGTAATAGATAAAAGCAATATCCGACTGAAAGATAAAATCAAGCCCATAAAAATTGAAGGTGAGAGTTTTACAAATTCAACCAATACTAACTATGTTTTTACTCGTTACAAACTTTGGGCAAGCGGACAGCGAGATATAGCAATGGCAAGTGGTGAAACACAGTCTGATTCACTTTACAGAAAATTGACTGGAAAAAAAGACAGTGTTGTCTCTAAAACCTATTTTTTGAATAGTAATCTGGTGGCGAATGTAGCTAACTTTTATATTGAATATAAAGCCAAAGTAAATTCTGCAAACTACGATATTTATTATGTAGCGTACGATGACATTGCTGATCATTTTGACCCAACTTACACTCGCTACGGAGTGTATAAAATCATTCAAAAACTTTTCATCTCCATGCCCGGAAGTAAAACACTGACAAGGGGAGCAGTTACAAGCGATGCCGGAAATACAAATACTTCGGGCGTAATTAATAACTACTTAGGTAATGCGAGATGTTTTGTTGGAGAAGGTAGAGCCGGAGTAATGGAAATAACAAAACTTAAGCAATGGGATTTAGAACCTGTTAATGCAACCCAGATGGTATCAGCACCTGTTTCACCTTTAGCGGATGTGATGACCGTTTCTAAAACCGGAACATTGACCATGTGGCTTTGCAACACTGCACGAAGTAATACAGCAAGTCGGCAGGGATTGTTATTTCTTGATTATATTTTGTTAGTACCGAGAATTACAGAAGAATAGTAAACAAAAATTCCGAAATTTATGAAAAGATTCAATTATATTTTAGCTACTATTTTCTTTGTAATCACCGGAATTATTTCTGCTTACGGGCAGAAAGGAGTGATTGCCACAAAAATATCCGGAACAGTCTTCGAATCAGCTACAGGTAAACCTTTGTCAGGAGCCAAAGTGATGATTTCCGGAGTGACCTCAACTGTAACCGATGATAACGGTAAGTTCAGTCTGGAAAAAAGTATCAACGGTGCTGTTTTGGTAGTCAATGCACCTGGATTTGCGACTAAGCAGATACCCGTTCTAAACAGAAAAAACATCGAAATTTCGTTACTCGACGAAAGTTTCAAGGGAAAATACGAGGATGTTATAACAGCCTTTGATATGACAAATGCTGCCAACACATCGAATGCAATATCTACCCACGAAAATAGGGATGATTATAAACTTGGAGCAACTAACCTCGAAACTGTTTTACAGGGAAGCGTAAATGGTCTTAATTCGGTTTCACGCTCGGGAGTTCCTGGTAGTGGAGCAAATCTATATCTTAACGGATTTAATTCACTGAATGCCAATACTCAACCATTAATTGTAGTTGATGGTGTTCCGTACGAAAATCAGACTATTTATTCGCTTATCGGTGGCAACGTAATTTCAGCCTTATCTGATATTGATGTTAAGGACATTGAAAATGTCACTGTATTGAAAGATGGAGCTTCTATCTATGGTTCAAAAGCCTCAAATGGTGTCATTTTAATTAATACAATTCGGGCGAAGGATGCTTCAACACGCATTAATTTCTATACCTATGCAGGTACTAATTTTGAGCCGAACACCAAATATAAAATGATGAACGAATGGAGCTACAAGAACTATCTGACAGATATGATGTCAAGTGCAGGTCTTTCCGCTAATGACATACAGGCTTACCCATTTATTAATACAGAAAAACCGGTCGTTGAAAACTGGGGTGTTTCAGGAAATAAAGATTATTATCGCTACAATCAGGCTACCAATTGGCAGGATGAAGTTTTCAACAATTCAATCAATCAAAATTACCACCTGAATGTAACCGGTGGAAATGATGCGGCATTATATGCCATTTCAGTAGGTTATTTGGGTCATGGTGGACTGGTTGATAAAACTTCATTTTCACGCTACACAACACGAGTGAATGCACGTATTAAGATGACAGAATGGTTTAAGCTCAATGCCAATATTAGTTTTGTTTATTCAGAGCGTTCACTGACCTATGAAGGATTAAACAAAAATTTCAATCCGGTTTATGCCGGTTTAGTTAAAGCACCATTTACAGCACCATACGTGTATAACGTTGCAAATGAAAAAACCCTAAATCTTGAAAATGCCGATATCTTTGGAGTTTCCAATCCACGAGCTATTTTGGATAATGGATCTGCATCCAATAATCGTTTTCGCTTTTTTGGTGATTTGAATGGTATTATCAATATTTCAAAATATCTTTCCGGTAGTGTCTTAATCGGACTTACTACAGATAAAGTTACAGAACGGATATTTATGCCTCAAGCCGGAATTTATCATTCTCCACTTACAAATTCCTATGTATCTAACGAATCACAACAAATGAGAAATCACTTTCTGCAATTGAATACCGATGTACGTCTGACATACGACCGAACTTTTGATTATGTACATGATGTAACCGTCCGTTTGGGCTCGCGTTATCAGTCAAGCAGTTCAGAACTGGACTGGGGTAAAGCTTATAATACCGCCAGTGATGAAATGAAAACTTTAGGAGATGGTATAAATGCAATAGCGCAAATGGGTGGTTCATTGGGTGATTGGAAATCAATTTCAAATTACCTGAACGCAGAATACGGATATCTAAACCGGTATTTTGTGTCTGCCAATGCCGCATTGGATGGATCGTCCCGATTTGGAAAAGATGCTAATGGCATTTCATTGTTCAATAACAAGTTCGGATTATTTCCCTCGATTAATGCTGCATGGTTAATCACTTCCGAAGAATTTATGAAAGACAATAAAAAAGTGGATCTGCTAAAACTTAGAGCGGGATATTCAATTACAGGAAATGATGATTTGGGTAACTATTCTTCAAGTTATTATTATGTTCCGCAAGGACTTTTAGGTGCTTATGGACTGGTGCGTGGAAATATTCCTAACTCTGAATTACAATGGGAAACTAATAAAAAAGTAACTGTTGGATTGGATGCCTCGTTCCTGAAAGAACGTTTAAATGTGAGTTTGGATGTATTTACGGCAAAAACAGAAGACTTGATAGGAATTAAAAATATTTCTACTGTTTCAGGACTTGGAGTTGAAGTAGTAAATGATGGAGCATTACAAAACAAAGGTTTTGACCTGAATATCACAGGAAGAATAATTGACCGTCCGTCACTGAAATGGGATTTGGGGTTGAATATATCTACCTATCAAAATCAATTACTCTCAAGGTCGACTGATGAAACTTTTACTCAAATTGCCGGTGGAACTATACGAACAAAAGTAGGTGCTCCAATTGGACAATTCTGGGGCTATAAAACCGATGGTATTTTTAAAACTCAGGCTGATGCAACTGCGGCTAATCTGAAAATCAAAAATACCGATGGTAGTGTGGTTCCTTTCACTGCAGGTGATGTGAAATTTGTAGACCAAAACCTTGATGGTGTCATCAATGAAAAGGACATGACCGTTATTGGCGACCCAAACCCGAAATTCTTTGGTGCTTTGACTAACAAAATTCAGTACAACCGATTCACATTTAATGCAACAATCAACTTTTCAGTAGGTGGTAGCGTTTACAATGCTTTGCGTGCCAACCTGGAAAATATGTCTGGTCTCGATAACCAAACCATTGCAGCAGTATATCGCTGGAGAACAGACGGTCAAATTACTAACACACCAAAAGCAGTATGGGGTGACCCAATGGGAAATGCACGTTTTTCAGATCGTTGGATTGAAGATGGTTCGTATGCCCGACTTAAAAGTATAACACTCGCCTACGATCTTCCATTAAAATCAGGTTTTGTAAATAATGCACAAGTTTATGTAACGGCTAACAATATGGTTACTTTCACCAAATACCTGGGATATGATCCTGAATTCAGTGCCGGTCAAAGTCCACTTTATTATGGTGTTGATAATGGTATGTCACCACAACCCAGATCGGTTTTAGTAGGAATAAAAATCGGCTTGTAAGAAATCAATACAAACTTTTAAAGAAATTACACATGAAATTCAAAAATATAACATCGGGTCTGACATTAGCTATACTATTTATGTTCAGTTTCAGCTCTTGTCAGGATATGTTGGATACTAACAGCAAAGAAGTTGTTGATTCTTCTGAAAACTATAACAATGTTTACGATGCCGACAATGCCATTTGGGGTTTATATAGCAAAGTGTCCAAACTGGCTGAAAACGTGGTGGTTTTAAATGAACTGCGAGCAGATTTAATGGATGTTACATCGAATGCAACGGTGGATCAGGTAAATCTGAACAATCATACAGAAGATTCAACCAATGTATATTGTAACCCAACAGCTTTTTATGAAGTAATTCTGAATGCAAATGACATTCTGAGAAATTTCAATATAATGCTGGCCGACAAAAAAATGTCAAAAGACAACTATGATCCACGTTATTCTGATGTTATGGCCGTTCGTTGTTGGGCTTATCTGCAATTAGGTATTCATTTTAAAAACGTACCTTACGTTACGGATCCCTTGCAATCAGTAAATATATTGAAAATTGATTCATTGTTTCCGAAACTCTCACTGGATCAGTTGATTCCCCGCCTAATAAGCGATATGATGAGTGTTCCTACGCTTTCTATAAATACACTGGCAACTTATTATAATAAAACCATCACTGATAACGGAAAATCGTTTTATCTGAATTTGCAATTCATTGATAAACATATTCTTTTAGGAGATTTATTCTTGTGGAACGATCAGTATGTGGAAGCTGCCACTCAATACAAAGCCTACATGGATGCAGCCGATGTAAGTTCGTCCAAAACCAATATAAAAAACAAAGTAAGTGGATGGGTATGGGCTGGAACAAACGAACCCCGTTTCCAAATTTGCTACCAACGTTATAAAGATCAGGATGTTACTTCATTCCGTAATATGTGGAAAGAAATGTTTTACCGTAGTTCTACTGATGCTGCTAACTCAAGTACAATGGGTTTGCAGGATGAGATGATTTGGATGTTCAGCTATAGTGGCTCTTCCTCATCAGCGACTCCATTCGTAAAACTATTTGCAAATACCGGACAGGGTTCATACCAAATTAAACCATCAGCTTATGCTATTGACAGTTTATGGGAAACACAAGTTCAACAAGCCAACGGCTTCGTTTTCGATGGTCGTGGAAGGGAATCTTCGTTTGATTATGTAAATGGTCAACCCGTAGTTTTGAAGTATCTTTATGATTATTATCCGGTGAACAACATCGATGTGAACAAAACCATTCACTTAAATTATAATTATTATCAGTTTTCAAAACCTGGGAAATGGTTTTTATACCGTGCAGCATTGTTGCATTTACGCTATGCCGAAGCAGCTAACCGTGCAGGTTATCCTCGTTTGGCCTATGCATTATTAAATAATGGTATTATGGCAAACTTTAACTGGTCCAAAAGCGATGGTACAACTCGTGCTGATAAGTCAGGAGTTGAGTACAGTAGTTTTCCTCCCGTTAATGATGTAACTGCTGCTCAACCATACCCTGATCCATTCTACCTTGATGCTCGTCAGAATGATGCTCCTTATACATCCCTGCGTTCACCCTGGAGAGACAATGCAGGTATCCGGGGTAGAGCATTTTTACTTAACATAAGCACACCTGATTACGTTCATGATGGAAATGATGATCACAACGATTCAATACAATGGATTGAAAAGGCTTTGATTAAAGAAGCAGCACTTGAATGTGGATTTGAAGGTCAGCGCTGGGGTGACTTGCTGCGTGTAGCACGTCGAAACGCAAAAGGAGGTAAAAGTGTAGCGTTGCAAATGAATGATGCTATATCTCCCAAGTTCAGGGCTGCCGGTAAGGGTTCGGCCAATATCACTGACACCAACTTGTTCTTACCTATGAAGAAATAGGCTTTCTGAACAAAATTCTATACTATAACACAAAATTCCATTTCAATACAATTTGTAATAGCGTATTTTTGTATTCGTCAATTTTTCAATTTATAGCATGTTGAAATACAATTAATCCCATATTACTTTACGCGTAACTAAGAATTAATATTTACAAACTAAATTTGATATCAATGAAAACAAAACATTACTTACAGAAAAAACTTTTTTCGCTGTTAGCAGTTATTGCTCTAACCTCTTTTTTCTCTGCAAAGGCAGATTGGGTAAAAAATGTGACCCTTACTAATTATGATTTTACTACAATTACAACATCGCCATTTACAACAGGCAATTCTAACCTCTCAGGAAATAATGTAGGTGCACCTACCATTTTGAATGGTTATATGTACACTGCTGCAAGTGGTTCGGGTGGTCGTGGTACCAAAATCACCAACATGACTGCTACTACTGCACGACAGGATACCGTGTATTATGAATTTGACTGGAATCCTTATAAGCTTATTGGAAAAACAGATTCTACTGGAACAGCCGGCGTGGAACCAGCTGCTTTTGGAGTTTGTAATATACGGTCTAGCAACGACAGTATTGTATTTGGCTTGTGGTACGAAAGATGGAGTCATAAATCGGGTACTAAATACAATTTTTCTACAGGTACTGAGCCTCAGGGTGACCTTCACTTGATGAACTTAAGTACCGATACGTTAAATCCTATGCCGGCTAGAATTGTAAAACGTACTGTAGCAGGTGTTGAGACTTCTTATTATACCAATACGTTATTGCCTTATGCTATGCTTGATCCATCGTCAGCATCGTATTACGCTTATAAATGCGACAGTATCAACAAATCGACTGACCTTGGCAAGGCATTCAAAATGTTCCAATGGTATCATATCAAAGCTGTAATCGATTTTATGAATAAAAAGATTATTTCATTCGATATTACTCAGACAGCTAACCCAAATAACAAAAAAAGCTTTACAAATTTACCGTTTGTAAATAATGGCGCAACAGATGTATCACGTCTCGAAATTGCCAGTACCCGTGGGAAACTTGAAGCTGGTACTGGAAACGGTGTAAACTGTGACTATGAACAACGTTTTGACAATTTCGATGTATATACCATGCATCGGGTTGCTGCAGCTGCTCCTGTAACCATACGCTATAAAAGCGAAGATGGAACAGAAATTCAGACTGCTAAGATAGTACCGGATCAGGAAATTAGTACTTTATATACTGCCACTGCTTCTGATAAAATAAATATTTTATACAATGATGAATTTTATCTTTATGATGTTACTTCGAATGACAGCGTAAGAGTATTATTTGGTGGTAGTGAAATTAATCTTAGATTTATTAAAGCAACACCTAAAAAAACTATCGTTAATTTATCTGCACCAACTACTTCAGAATTGTATAAAGATGTTACTGTAACATTTAGTGTAACTACTCCTGAAAATGATTTCGTTTCCAAAGGAGATGTGTTGTTGTTTGTAAATAACATAGTTAAAAACCGTATTCCTGTCGACGTTTTAGGAACTGGTACAGTTACTCTTCCAAATTTATTGGTTGGAGATGAAAATATATGGGCTTTGTATGTTGGTGATCGCATTAATTACACATCCAGCGATACTGCAAAACATGTTGTTAGCATCACACCTTCAACTGCTTCGGTAAAACCATACCCTGTTTACTTTGATTTATGTGATCAACCCGAAATCATTGCCTGGGACAGAGCACGTGGCGTTACAACAGCAACTCCAAGATCATATTCTCATTCATTCAGATGTGATTCAATACCAGGTATTTCAGTAACAACCGATACTTTAAGTACTATGAAAGTTGGATATTACCTAGGAGGTAGTACTTATGGTAAAATTGACGACTGTTATAACAGAGCTGATTGGGTAACAATTCCTCTTGGTAGTAATCGTCCTACCCATGTGACTTTCAAAACTCCATGGTTAAACAGCGGTAGTTATAATATTTATATTTCACATCGTGTAAGTGGTGACCCTAAAACAAATATGACCACTCTCAATATGGATGGCAAAGAGTTGTATTTCCCGAATGAAGAGATGTACGGACGCTGGTTTAAATCGTGGGCAAGTGCAAACAACAGACGTCGCTGGAATGCCAAAGCACATTCTGGAAGTATGGGTATGAATTATATTGGATCAGTAAGTGTTGACAATTCGGGAACTCACTCATTAACAATAAATGTTGCCGCTGAGAACGGAGCAACGTACAACGTGGATATGCTTGAATTTATTCCTGTAGATATGGATTCTTTGTCAATTAATACTACTGCTGCAGTAAGTATGGCAAAAGTATATTATCCTATGTTCGACTGGGTAGGTTTTGCCCGCCAACCGGGGTACGATGCGGCAACTGTTCCTACAACTTATGCTGACTTTACAAACTTTGCTATATCTTATCAGGTAACTGATCAAACAGATTGGGGTACAAAATATACTCATATTATTGATAGTGTTGGTTTAAAGACAGTATTAATTGGTACTGACCAATTTGCGGCAAACTATGTTACCGTTTATCGTGCAGAAGATAAATGGACAAGAGTTTCGGAAGGTTATGGTGATACTAACTTATTTAATTACTCTTGCGAACTTCCAAAAGGTAACTATTACTACGAAACAATAAATTTTGTAGATCTAGCCGATGGTGCTGCCGATTTCAGAACATTTATTAATAGTGGTTACTTTACTGTTCAAGCACCCGATGCAGTTGTGAATACGAATACATCAAAAATTATTGCATTTGCAAAAGGGAATATCCTTACAATAACTGGAATCAAAGCAGGTGCTAAAATTATGGTTACCGATTTGTTGGGAAAAATTGTTGTGAATACCACTTCAAATTCTGATGTATTTACAAAAACGTTGAAACCCGCAATTTATCTGGTAAAAGTATTATCTGAAAATGATACAAAAACAAGCAAAATTATAGTTAAATAAATCCATCTGTCTTATTAATACAAGAAAGAGGTTGTCTGTATTAGGCAACCTCTTTTTTGAATCGAAATAACGAATTATATTTACAACGAATTATATATTACAGCCGCTAAATCAAAGTTATAATCAAATTTATTCAACTATGAATACACAAAACAGTACAAATAAACTAATCCTGATAATAGTTGTTTTTTTTAGTATTTCATCTATCAGCCTTAATGCCCAGCGCAAAATGGATAAACTTGATCGTGGTGTGGTTGCAGTCAGAAATACAAGTGCTAATTTTTTCGTAAGTTGGCGATTTTTTGCAACCGACCCTGACAATATACAGTTTAATCTGTATGCAAAGAAAACAGGGAGTGCCATCTTCACAAAACTGAATACCACGCCACTTACACTCACCAACTTCTCTCCTACCTCAGGAACTGTATCAACAGGAACTCAACTTTATGTCACCTCAATTCTGAATGGTGTGGAAGGCTCACCGAGCGGCATATTTACTATTCCCGGAACCGGTTTCACAACCTTTCGGAGTGCTTATCTGGATATTTCCTACAATCCAGCTGTTGATGGACTGGATATTTCGAAATACAGTACTAAATTTTGCTGGCCGGCGGATCTGGATGGTGATGGAGAATACGATTTTGTGGTTGACCGATTGTCAGTTGACGGTACAAACTCACATAAAATACAGGGTTATCTCTGCAACGGAACACTACTCTGGACAGTAGATATAGGTCCAAATGTTTCTATTTGTCAGGGACAGGACGATATGGTGATTGCCTACGATATGGATGGCGATGGAAAAGCTGAAGTGGTTGTGAAAAGCAGTGATGGCACAAAATTCTCAGATGGTAAAGGTGTTCTCGGGTCAACTTCGCTGGATACAGATAATGATGGAATTATTGATTACAATAATCAAAACGTAAAAAACCCACCACAATATATTTCTGTCATCAATGGAATGACGGGTGTTGAAAAAAACAGCATCGAAATGAAATATCCGTCCAACTACACCCGCACCAACAAAGCAATTTTTATGGGAACGGACTACAGCAATTTGAATGGTCACATGGCCATCATGTATTTAGATGGAAAGCACCCAAGCGTGGGATTTATTTATAAAACAAGGACAGTTTTAAATCAATATCATTACTATTATGCCTCTGCCTATGGTTATGATAAAACCGGTCAATGGGTTAACTACTATAACTGGGAAAGGGGTACGATGGATGCTGCCGAAGGTCATGGTATTCGGGTGGCTGACGTGGATTTGGATGGACGCGACGAATTACTGGATATTGGATATGGTATTAAATACGATGGAACTATGGCTTTCAATGCCCACATTACACATGGCGACCGCTTCCGGGTTGGTGATATTGACCCCGATCGTCCCGGACTGGAAACCTATGCTATTCAGCAAAATGCCAGCAGTATGTTGGGACAGCTGTTGTATGATTCTTCAACAGGTAATGCCATAAAAAAATTCTACATGGGAGCTCTTGGCGATGTTGGCAGGGGTGAATGTATGGATGTGGATTCAACGCATTTGGGTTATGAATTTTGGTCAACAATGGCCAATATTTACGATGCTAAAGGAAATGTAATTTTTGAAGGTTCAACTCCATTTCCAAATGAAGGAGTCTGGTGGGATGGCGATTTAGCACGTGAAGAACTGACTTCGTCGGACGGTAACGGTTTTAATGCTGATATTCGAAAATATAGTATCAGTTCCCACGACTTTGGTTCTAGGCTTATTGAATTTGCAAAAATGACCGGTTGGCAGGTAAAATCCGAATATGGTCGACGTCCTGCATTCTTTGGTGATATTGCCGGCGACTGGCGCGAAGAGGTTGTATTGGAAAAACAAGGCAGCATGAATGTGACATTGAAAGATATTAACGGTAATGATTCTATTGTCTCTGTTGCAACCTGTCCCGGAATTGTTGGTTTTTCAACCGATTATCCTACCGGTAACAGAATTTATTGTTTGATGCAAAATCCGGCTTATCGTATGCAGGCAACCACCAGAGGCTATTATCAATCAGCGTTCCCCGATTATTACCTAGGTTATAATATGCCTACTCCTCCACTATCACCGGTTCAGAAAGCAAAACTAACCTGGACAACAGGCACTGCATTTGATAAAACATCGGCTAATTTTGTGTTGGATGACGAAAAAACCACATCTGTTTTTACCAATGGAGATGACGTAATGTTTGATATTTCCGGAAACAACAGCTCAACTATCCAGCTTAGTTCCGACCTTGCTCCTTCTAAAATCTGGGCAATCAATCCGCTTGGACATGATTATACCATATCCGGGACAGGTAAACTAACCGGAACTATGGAGCTTGTAAAATCGCTGAATGGCACATTTTCGCTAAACGGAAATCACACTTACACAGGCAAAACCACTATCTCTGAAGGTTCGCTTTTTGTAAACGGAACACTAGCAAGTCCTGTTATCGTTCAGGCTAAAGGAACATTGAGTGGAAATGCCATTTTAAACGGTGGAATTACCCTTAATCCGGGTTTAAACCTTGAAGGTGGACGTCTTTCTCCGGGAAATGGTCTTATAGCCGGAAAATTAGGGAAAATGATCATCAATAGCAATGTGACAATGACAGGGAAAGTGAATATTCAGCTGGATATTCTACCTTCTGATGCCTATAAAAATGATTCACTCGTCATTAATGGAAACCTGACACTGACAGGTGTAAACAACGTGGTAATTAATACAGAAAGTGGCATACTTCCTGCAGGAACATATTCACTTATTAAATGGACAGGCACACTCACAGGATCGATTTCAAATTTTGCGATTGCTGGAATTAGTGGTTTGCCTATGTCACTTTTTATTGAAAACAATACCTTAAAACTGGTTGTAAACTCTACACGTTCAGTTGGTTCTGTTTCATGGACCGGTAAAGAAAGTGGCAATTGGGATTATCTGTCTGCTAATTTTAAACTTTCAGGCAGTCCAACCTATTTTGTGAATGGTGACACGGTGCAATTCAACGACACAGCTACTATTAAAACAATAACCCTTTCGGATAATCTGACAACGACAAAAACAACGTTTTCAAATACAACAAGTTCTTATATTTTGAAAGGAACAGGGGGAATAACCGGTAACGGTGATTTATTGAAATCAGGAAAAGGGCTTCTCGACATTCAAACTGTCAATAATTCCTTTACGGGTAAAACAATATTGAACAATGCTCAGGTTCAGGTAGCCGCTTTAGCAGATGCTGAATTACCTAGTTCACTAGGAGCTTCAACTGCCGATGCAACAAATCTGACACTGACAGATAGCCGATTGATTGTAAATGCAGTAACCACAAATTCAAATCGTGGTATCACACTTACCGGCAATGATACCATAAATGTTCCAAAATCGAATGGAATGGTAACTTTAAGCGGACTAGTTATTGGAAGTGGAAAACTGATAAAAAATGGCTCGGGACAATTAAATCTTTCCGGGTCTGTTTCAAACACATACACAGGTGGAACAACCGTAAATGGTGGAAATTTGGCGTTAGGTTCGCTCACCATGAATACAAGTGGGCTTGGAACAGGAGTGATTTCACTTGAAAATGGAGGCAAAATATCAATGTTTTACAGTAATTCCGATTATAATCAGAAACCTGTATGGAATATTAATGTAACAGGAGGGCAAAGCGGAACATTAGTTGCCTCAGGACGCTGTGTTATCAGTGGAACTCTGACTGGTTCTGGAACATTCAACTACGTTATACCTTATGTACGAGCCGATTGGACTTCAAATTGTTCAACATTCAGCGGTAATTTCAATGTAAGTGCCGATGCAGATGGTGGAACCTTCCGGATTTCTGCCAATACAAATGGATTGCCATTATGCAATGTCAATTTAGCAAATCTTGTTGATATGGGTGCCTATGCATCCACCGGTGCAAGCTCTACCAGTCCATCCACTACAGTAAAAGTAGGATCATTAGCTGGAGTTGTCGGTTCATCATTAAGCGGGGGCAACTGGCAGATTGGAAATAACAATATCGATGCTGTTTTTAATGGAACAATCAATTCCGGTGCAACAATTACCAAAATCGGAACGGGAAACTGGACACTGAGTGGGGCAAATTTATGTTCATCAGCATTTAATGTAAATGGCGGTAAACTGACAGTCACCAATACCACTGGAAGTGCTACAGGAACAAGTACAGTCACCATTAACAACTCCACTACACTTGCTGGAACGGGTATTATTTCGGGTACTGTAATTGTCAATTCAGGAGGAATTGTATCACCGGGAAATGGTTCTTTAGGAACACTTTCTATTGGTTTGAGTATGTTGCTGCAAACCGGATCAAAAACTATTATCAAGGTTAGTGAAGTCTCGAACGATAAAATTGCTATCGCAGGAACAGTTTCACTCAAAGGCACTCTTGAACTTCAAAATACAGGTGCTGCTTATCAGGTTGGTAACACCTACACAATATTCAGTGCAGGAAATATCACCGGACAGTTTGACGCAATATCACCCGTCACACCTGGAATCGGATTGAAGTGGAACATGTCTAAAATAAATCAAGGTATTATATATGTTGATTCTACCATTACTAAGACAGAGGAAATATCAGAGGAAGCTATCAGAATATATCCGAGTATCGTGCATAATTATTGCACTATTACAATTACAAAAGCCATTACAAATGCTAAAATTGATATTATTGATGAAGTTGGTGGTATTGTCTACACAAATAGGATAAGTTTTAATTCGGCAAGCTATAAACTAAATATGAGTAGCTATAAATCAGGATTATACTTGATTAGACTTACAAATAATAATACGTATTATTTATCAAAAGTAATTAAACTATAAGGCATTAATCCGCTAAAGTAATTTATAGCTTAAATAACTGACAATTATATGAATGTCAGTTATTTAAGCTAGATTAATTTCAGAAATCATATTTTACTAATAACCTAATATCCGTTTTCCGATTTCCTGAAATAGTTTCATTTCCACTGCTAAGCAATTCACGATCATCTGAATACACTGTTTGAGCTATTTTGAACCAAAGCGATAGATGTTTATTCAAATCGTACTGTACATTCAGATAATACCTGCTTCCTAATCCGTAATACATTGGAATGGAAAAAGCATAAAGTACATCCCTTTCGTAGGAATAAAACCGATTTTCGTAGTTTTGAGCATCAAAAAATTGAAAGCGGATATCCATTTTCAGCGGAATTCTAGGGAAAGCATAGCTTATATCCTGAGAAGCAATTACCCCATACGTCCAGTTATCACTGGATTGTTTCGACAAATTTACTTCCAACACATTTTTAAAGCTGAAATTCAGGTATGAATACGTCAACTGATACCGCAACGAGCTTTTCTGAAGCGGAACAACCACGGGCATTACAACGCCTGTTGTGGAAAGGTTGGTTTGCTTGTCTTCATATTTGAATCGCCAATACATAGTTAGGTTCCGCTTTGCAGTAAAATCTGCCTGAAATAAATAATCATTTCCAACAGAAGGAGCATCAATACCATATTTTGGCCAAAGAAAGCGATAACTATCTGCATAAGCCGACAGCTTCCATTTACGGAAAGGACGAACTTCTGCCCCAATATATAAGCCTGATTCATTGTTGATTCGTGATGTTTCTGAAAATGACGAAGCGTAAAACGTATCATATTCTGGTGAATAATACCGATGCAAAACTACCAAACTTACTTGTGAAACCGGACTGAAATAGCAACCATTCAATGTGGCTACAGATCCGTTGTCGGTCATGGCTGTTTCGCCAAATAAATTCAACTTATTCCAACGGTAACGATAAAAAACACCTCCTGTAGTTTGTTTTTTTCCTGAAAAATAAAAATAATTATAGACTGATTTATCCGGTATCAAATTGTTATTTAACTCAGTATGAACAGCTGTAAAACCAACCTGCAAATTCATATTGGTATAAGTTACATTCCCACCTACAATTTGCTGATTCACAGAACTTTTCTTGCTAAACTCATCCAATGTGCGGTGATAACCTGTTTTGATAATTGTTGAAAAAGTTCCGTTAACAGTGTCTCCATCAATCATTTTATTGGAATAGAAAGCAGATACATCAAACTTTCCGAGTTTGAGAGTTACGCCTCCACCGCGGAAAAAATTATATTCATCCGTCGAACTATATCTTTTCAACCCAGAGCTTCGAGGCGTTACGTTCAGCACATACGATGATTTTCCCATACCGAATTCAGGGTGCAACACCAGCCCTTGCCCAAAATTTGCCCTAAAATCACCCAAGACTATGGTTCTAAATTTTCCAAAATTATTAAGTTGAGCATGAAATGAATAAAAATCATAACCCTTGTTGGTTGCTCCCCAAAACTGCTCACCTGCATCTTTTTCTCCCGAAAAACCAACCTGAATTCGATCCTTGTAATGAAAACGGTATTTCAAAGAGTTATATAATTCATTCCCGAGATATAGTTTTGAATTAAGGGTGGGAACATTCACATCTTCATTGGGTGTAAACCGATAGCCCTCTTTGGTTTCCAGCCCTTTGTCCAGCCTAAAAAGAAATTCATTCTTTCCATATTTAAGCAAATCATTCCAATATATTTTTCCTTTAGGATTATCGGACTCACCAAGCCTAACAAAAGGCAACATACGTCGAATATCTGTCATATCAAGTCCTTCAACAAGCTGAAGTTCATAAATGGTTTGCATTGCGCCAAATTCATAAATATAAGAAAGAATATTTTCAATCTGAATTTCGGACAAAAACTGTAATTTACCCAGTCCGTCCCCATTGGCTTGATTTAGATTAATCGGATTTTCAGCACAAAACATCAAATCATCGTAAAACGATTCATAATCAATTGTTTCATCACTTTCAGCAGTAAATTTTTCAAAAATGTCAGCAATAATTTGTTCTGTTGTCGACATGGCATCTTGAGCCCTTAATGCATAAGAGCAAAAAAAGATAAAAATGATTGAAACAAAAAGCGTTTTCAATAAAAAATTATTTAAATGAATATCTGATTGCAGCTAATGGTTTTATTCCTAAAAGTGGGTGTACATCACAATTTAAATCAAATCGAAATGAATGAGTAATAAAACCAATTCCCAGACAGGAAACTAAATAATCTGAACAATACATACCAAGTTTTACATTGAATTTTTGTAACATTTGATATTCAAATCCAGTGGCAAATCGGTAATTGCTACTTACTTCTTTATCTATCTGGGTTCTCCACACCAATTCAGGGGAGAAAAAATATTGTGAACCAAAACTAAAAACTGAGGGCAAACGTTTTGTAACAAATTCTGTTTGAATATTCGTCTGAAAAGGATTAAGGACAGTAAATCCGGCAGTAAAAACAGGTGAAAATGCGACCGCTAAACCCACTAGAGGAAAGAAAGCCCCACGATATGAATTTGATGCCGTAAAATAAGCTGAATAATAGTCAAACTGCACTCCCAGAGCAAATTTGTCGGAAAAGTTTCTGGCAAAACCAATACCGGCAATCATCTCGTGATAGAGCGAATAGCCAAAGTGGGAGAATGAAAGCCCTACATTCACAGAATTAGTTGGTAAACTGAATTGAATATTTTTAGTTGAAAGTTCAGAAATCATGTATCTGTTTTCAAACAGCAAACCTAATTCAGGTTTTTCAATGTATCCCAACATGGCCACATTATTAAAGGCAGCCCAATTATGAGTATCCGAAACAGATGTTTGTGCAATTGAAGTGGAAGACGGCAAAGGATTGGATATCTGCGAAAAAATAATAGCTGAAAACAAGCACATTACAAATAGTAACCTTACTTTCCTGACAAAAAGATCCATAAATAGTACAATTCAAATTTAACAGGCCAAAAGTACTAAAAAGTTTTGAGGTTAACAATGTAATGATCTAATTATTTGTATCAAAAATAATTCAAAATAAACATATTTAACTAAATAAAGCATGGAAATAACCGCAATTATGTCAAAATAATTACATATATTTGCAGATATTGTAGCATTATCAATTTTAAAATACTGAAATAATGAAAGATTTTAATGCTTTATTCCAGTTTGTTAAAAATCCACAGACTATTAAAGACGAAAAGGCGCGTCTTAGGTCTCAAATTAAGCATCTAAAACAAGAATTGGATATAGAGAAAAAGCAAAAAGCCTCAGAACTGGTATTCAATAAAATAGAGGAACTTGACTTGTTTAAAAATTCAAAAACCGTGATGATTTACTGGGCTACATCTGGTGAATTGCCAACACAGAGTTTTATAAAAAAATGGGTTGACTCAAAAATTATTATTTTACCGTGCATCAAAAAAGATAAAATTATTCTTAAAAGTTATTCTACAGATGTGAATATGGTTCAAAGGGCATTGGGTATTTGGGAACCAGATTTAAAGGAAGTCTTTGATGGAACAATTGATCTAACAATTGTTCCGGGAGTTGCATTTGACAAGAATAAAAATAGACTCGGACGTGGAGGGGGGTATTATGACAAATTATTTAAACGAAGTAAAACGATAAAAATTGGAGTGGGCTTCGATTGTCAATTTGTACATAAAATTCCGGTAAATATATGGGATAAGCAACTTGACATGATTATAACACCTTCATATACAATAAAATAAATCTCACTATTCTGCGACCAAATCATCAGCCTTTGTCAAAACATTTTCTCCTTTTCGGTAATAATAAATCAATCCGAATGCCTGACATTTCAATAATCTGCTGTATGGTTTTTCGTCTTTAAACTTTCCTTCTATCTGATTCCAAATATCCAGAATAATCTCATCCCCTTTCTGACGAAGACTAACCAACTCTTCCCAGTTTCGTGTGGTTGTATTTTGATGAATTTTCTGAGTGGATTTATATTCTTTAAAAACTTCGTAGTGAACTTTTACCTTAGCGATAGTTGGATTGTAAATCGGTAAACCACCATTTCTCAATCGCTCATTTTCGCCATCAATCACGCACTTTCCCCAATGCAACAAGGCAGCTTCGGTACTTAAATCTGGAACTGTGTGAACATTCGGATCTAGTTGATAAAAAATCTTGTGATCTTTTTTTATGTCACCACGAATAACCGAAAGGTTGAAAACCTGAATAAAATGGGAAATGTAAAGTCGGGCATTATGTACTATTTGTTGGTAGCGTTTATTTGCTGATACCTGACTTTCAAGGGTTTGCTGATATTGTATAAGCTGTTTTTCGAAACCACCCAAGTAAGTTTTGGCCTCATGAATTGTTTTGTATTTAACAACTTGCTCGCCAAAATTTTGCTTGTCGGCTTGTTGGATGGCAGTACGCAAGGCACGTAACCGTGCTTGGTCAGTATTGGGTAGTCGACGATAAGGCATATTAATTTACAATTTACAATTTACAATTTCGGGACTATGTGCCTTAAATTGAAAATTGGTAATTACGAAATTGAAAATTGAATCATGCCCGCAAAGATAAATAAATTAATCGTTTCTTGACATTAATTTTACAGCTAAATTTCTCAACTCCTGCTTTTTAGTGTCGGAAACTCTCACTTTATCAAGGTTTGCGACTGCCTTTGTATAAAATTCAAGCATCTTGTCTTCGCAAATAGTCCTAACTCCCAGC
>Ga0114951_10001732_pt1 | contig 26152 bp, 24 predicted proteins | sample AM7aDNAmetaG_FD_88677 | JGI IMG/M metagenome (GOLD analysis project Ga0114951, IMG submission 88677) | Freshwater microbial communities from Finland to study Microbial Dark Matter (Phase II) - AM7a DNA metaG | ecosystem: Environmental > Aquatic > Freshwater > Lake | place: Finland: Lake Alinen... | reverse complement strand
CTGCGGATTTTAAGTCCGCTGCGTCTGCCAATTTCGCCATCCGGGCATTGCCTTTAAATCATTGATTTTACAACATATAGTCGGCTCCATTCATTTGCCCCATAAGCAGCTAATGTGAAACTGTGCAAGAAAGTGTGAAAGTTTTCTGGGATTTGCACAGATTCTTTTCATTTCCCAATGAGACGCTTTAGCCTGTTCTCGGACCAAGCACTCATGGCCCCATCTCTATTATGCCCTTGACCCTGCGGTCCGTCTGTTGCTTTGTGTTGAGGTTGTCATGGCTTGCCTAGCCTCGATCTGCTTGCCCAAACTCTGTACGTCAAGTCTCCCAAACTGCTGGAGACATTCCTCAGCCTACGCTCAAGCCTTGCGCGACTTCTATGCTTGCCGATTGCGGCTCAATTTTCTGTGTTGCCGCTGGCTCCTGCTGGATCGCGGTCGGGTGCGAAAGGTCGCGGCTCAGCTCGTAACCCAGCGCTTTCGCGTCGTTCGTGTACATCTGAACGTCAAACTGAGCGCGCGACACCGAAACATAAGCCATGCGGCTGTTCACGAGTTCGCCGGGAGCCTGTTCTGTGTCCACGTGGATCAGCACACGGTCTGCTGTCTGGCCCTGGCTGCTGTGGCTCGTCACCGCATAACCGTAATCGAGATGCGGATGCTGCCTCGCGTTGAACTCGACCTCGCGCCCCGAGTCCGTGCGGAGATTCAGATTGCCGTCGCCCTCGATCCGCTCGATGGTTGCCAGTTCGCGGTTAGCGAGTTTCTGTTCATGGTACGGGGCCGTCAGTTGCACGCGGTCGCCCTGCGCGAACTTGCGCTCGCTGTCGCGGTAGACCGTCACACCCTGCAAGCGGCGCGGATCGTAGCTCAGCTCTTCGCCGCCGTGCCGTTTCACCGTGAGCGTGTTCGTCTCGCGGTCCACACCCACCACACGCGCATATTCCCCGGGCTCGATCCCCAGCGGCTTCGATCCTTTCGAGTAGCGCAGCACATCGCCGCGTTCGTAGTTCTGCGCGTGCTGTCGATCCGCGCCGGTCACGTCCTGCCGCGCGTAGAGCACATGCACGCGATGTTCGTCGTTGCCGACTTTACCCTCGGCCTGCATCGCTCGATGGATTTGCCTGTTCAACTCACGGCGCGATTCATTGTCGGGCGAGATAACCAGCGTCCGCTCCGGCGAGCGGACGTACTCGCGTGCGATTTCGCTGATGCGTTCCTGCCGGTCGCCGATTTCGTGCACGCGGCCCTGGCTTTTCAAATTGTCGATGGCTTCGCGCACTTCGCCCCGCGCAAGCTGCTCCACGGCCTCTTTGAGCGCCGGGTCTTTCTGCCGGATGATCTCATCCAGTCTGGCCGTACGCAGTCCCGCTTCCTGCAACTGCGCATAGGGTCGCCCTGCTTCGACTGCCTCGTGCTGCCGCACGTCGCCTACGAATAGTACGCGGTCGTTTTCTCTCAGCCGCTCAACAAACGTGTGTATCTGCTTCGTGCTCGCCATGCTCGATTCATCAATCACATAGAGCCGCCTGTGTCCGTCGTCTTGCTGTTCGCCGCGTGCAAGATGCCTTTGCAGCGTTTGAGTCTCGATGCCCGCTTCGGCGAGCTTCTGTGCGGCCCGCGATGTCGGCGCGAGTCCTTCGACCTGATAGCCTGCGCGCTCGGCCCCTTCACGGACAGCCGCTAAGGAAGTAGTTTTTCCTCCCCCCGCAACACCTTCAAGGGCCATCATGCGGTCTCGGTTCGTCAACACATCTTCTACCGCGTGCCGTTGGCTCGCGCTCAAGTGTGCGTGCTCCCGCATCACGTGCTCGCGCACGTTGCCGTCTGCCAGCACCTCGCGTGTGCCCTGGCCCAGCTTCATCCGCTCGATTAGCTCGCGCTCGTAACCCTGCATTTCGCCTGTCGTGAACGCGCGGCCTGGGAGACCTGGCCTGCGCTCCACTTCGATCAGATCATGCGACCGCACACGCCGCTCGAAGTCGGCGCGTACCTCCGGCAACCGCGCCTCGCCCATCGTGTGCTTGAGTGCATCGCGCATCAGCGTCCTTTCATCGGCTACGGCCTCGCGCTCCATGCCGCGCTCGCGCGCATAGCTCACGCCCTCGTACGCGGCGACTCCCGACTGCTCCGGCTTCAGCTCCACACCGGGCCGCTGCGCCGCCTCTCTGACAACGTTCTGCGACTGATGACCGTGTTGAGCAGCGAGTCTCTGATGCTGCTCGCGCACTTCTTCGTGCGAGAGTGGCTGTTTCGCATCCCGCGTCTGATGCGCCGCGATCTGCGCGGCGCCAGCCCCGCGCACTCCCGCCGTCTCCATGTGCTCCTCGATCTGTTGCCGCCGTGGACTCGACGCCTCCAGGTATTCGCGCGTGTAACCCTTGATCTCCGGCTGTCCATGCTCGCCGCGCTCGATCTCGTAGCCCAGCCGTTGCAACTGCGCCGCAAGCTCCGAACGATACACCGCCGTCGCGTACTGCTGCGTCTTGTAAAGCTCCTGCGGCTGCAACGCGCGGGTCTGGCCGTCTGCCGTTTTGGTCACGTTGAACAGAACCGCGTGCGTGTGTAACTGCGGCGCGGCGTACCCATCGACCGGGCGGCTAGAGTCATGCTCGAACTTCGCCACAACCCACTGGCCCGTCGTCTGCGCCGGGACGTTGCCGCCCATGCGAGCCTGCGCGTATTTCTCCATTTCGTCAAGCGCCGTGCGCACGCTTTCCCTGTGGGCATCTCGCACGCGGTCGTCGCCGCCAACAAGCGCAGTCAGAGATACAGACTTCGGCGCGCTGAACGTCGCATCCCATCCCGCCCGGTGCTCCATAGTCCGCACGGTTTCGCCATTGGCGTTGACGTACTCGCGGGCCGTCTGATGCCGAACCAACTGCTCGCCCGTCTCCGGCTGCTGCCCCTCGGCCAGACGCGCGAACTGCTGCTCCTGGACCTCTCCGTGCAGGCCCCAGCGAGTGGCAAGTTGTCCTTGCCACTCTCCGCGCACAGTCGTACCTTCGGTGTAGTAGTTCTCACGTGCATTCGAGAACTCCTCTTTGTGGTATGCCTGCGCCTGGCCGGAGCTGATGGGCTTCGATAGCGTAATCATCTATGGAACAGCCTCCATTCCGTTCGTGAGCGGGGCCAGCACCGTCCACCGGGCCTTGCACTCTGGGCAGGCGAGTTCCTGCCGAACCTTCATTTCGCCTGTCTTAACTTCCCGCAGACGATGCCCCCGCGTGCACCGCACCACCACGTATTCCAGCTTTCCGTTGCTCTCGATTTCGTACTCGTTTTGCTTCTTAATGGTCTTGTTCCTTTGAGAGGGAGCGTTTGCTGTCCCCTCTACCTTAACTTCGGTAGTTAGTCTTTTCATTCACTGGCGATTTTTATTCAAAGAATGGATTCTGTTCGTTCACCGCTGCGGGCTGTGGCTCCTGCTCCTTCGCGGCCCTCGAGGGCTTCCTCGACGGCGGGGCTTCGACCGCGACTTCCTTCTGTTGTTGGACGCCTGCCGGCACTGGCTGGGCAGCCGGCTTCGCCGGCGGCGCAGCCGTCGCACGCTGGCGCTCGACGAACCGCTCCGCGCGCTCCTCCGGTTTCATGCGCGGGAAGCGCATCCGCACAATGAGATTTCCATGTTGTAGATACCCGTCGAAGGGATCGAGCCCGCCGATCTCCGCAGCCGTCACAAGCGGCTCACACCTGATCTCTCCGCGCATGCTCCGCGCGTTCTTCGGATAGAAGAAATCGCCCTTTCCCTCCCTGCCACGGAACCGTTCCGTCTCTACCTCGCCGATGGTCCTGGAGATCCATTCCGCCATCTTCGGCTCACTCGCTTTGAGCCAGATCCTCGTCGCCGCCTGCGATAGCAGCGCATCCGTTTCCTGGCCGTAAACGGCTTCCATCTGCGCCTTGCTGGGCACCCCGAGCACCACCGGATGGTGCAAGCCGCGCCGCTCTGTCACGGCCTCGGCAAGCTGCGGCAGACGTTGCAAGCTCCCCAGCTCGTCGAGCACGAACCACGTCTTCTTTCCCGTGCTCGCACCCTCATTCATCACCCGCAATACCAACAGGTCCAGCCATAGGCTGAGCAGCGGGCGCAATTGCTCCCGCGTCGTCGCTTTCGACGTGAGGAACACCCAGCCCTTGCGCGTCTTCGACCACTCCGCCGTGCTCCAGCGTCGCTCCGTCTCCGCCTCTTTGGGCAGTAGCCGGAACGCATTCGCCGCTGTTTTCAACGCCGCTAAAATCCCGCCCCGCTGTCTCATCGCCGCCTGCATCTCCGTGTTGCGCACCCGCTGCTCGATCTCCTCGGGCCGGCTCATCCACTGCGCCAGCTCCTCCGGCGTAGGCTTCAGATTGATGAGATGCGCGAAGATTCTTCGTGCCGTCGGATCGCTGCCGGGCAAGAGTGAGGCAGCCAAGGTAAGAGCCTCCGCAGGATGCGGAACCTCGTCGCCGGGCGTCCAGAACGGACACCGCGCGTCCAAGGGATTCAGCAGCACGTCGCCCCGTTGCGGCTCGTAAAACCGGGCCAGATATTCCATCGCCGGGTCGTACACGACGGCGGCTTCTCCGCGTGCACGCGCCTCGGCAAGTATCTGCCGGATCGCCGCGATTTTTGCAGGGCCGCTGTCGCCCGCGAGAACGAAGTGCATCCCCTCCCGCTCACGCGGGATGCGCACCCATCCGCTTGAGGGTTTGTTCAGGAGCCTGTCGCTCCAGCCCATCTTTTCGTTGACGAACGCGACCCCATCCGGCAGGTACAGCATCAGCCCTTTCGACCGGCCGAGATTGGTATTGAACTCCGCCGCCGTGACCAGCTCAGGGCCTTTCAGACGACGGCCATGTTTCAGGACCATCCGCCGCGCCTGGTCCTTCGGCACGGCCAGGAACAGACCCAGCGCGAACAGCGCAAGCGACCCATAGAAGGGCCTCGCAGCATAGCTCCACAGGTCGCCGTCCCGGTATATCCAGTGGCGCAACAGACCATGCAGGCCCCGGTCGTTGTACTCCGCCGCCTGCCATTCGAGACGGACCAGCCCCTGCCGGATTCCTTCCTCCGTCAGCCGGCGGCCTGGCTTGCCGTCAACGTCCTTCGCCCGCTCCGCTTCGTCGTCCAGGAGAAGCCGCGCCTCACCCTTTGCCGTCACTCCGTTCAACAACACATAGCGCCGGTGCGCGCCTGCCCACACCCCGCCCCGTATCCCGCTGCGCAGGTAATCCGAGAAGTAAACCCGCTCCGCCTCGCTCCACTCCTGCTCGTACTGAAGCCATAACAGCGCACAGAAGAAGAGCGCCGCCACGCCCAGCGCGCCCAGCGTCCAAGCCGGGTAACAACTCGGCCATTTCGCAGCCCCGCTCATGGCTTTGCCTCCCCGATTTCGCCTTCCACCTTCGCGGATTCTTGCCGCGCCGCATCCAGCCGCTCCCGTGCTCGCTGCATCTTCGTCCCATCGGCACGCTCGATCAGGCCGCGCATCTCCGCCTCGCTCAGCGGCGATAGCCCCTGCCGGAACTGGAGATTGAGGAACAGCGTGCGCAACGCCAGCACCTCGGCCAGCACCACTTCGCCCGCCTCCGCGCCTGGCTCTGGAGCTGACAGCAACACGTCCCGAACCCACTCCGAGAGCGTCAGCCCGTTCGCCCGCGCACGCTCCTCCAGCATGGCGAACTCCGCCTCGCTGACTTTGGTGCCTACGGATTTGGTTCGCAGCGGCGGCTTCACGCGGCACCGCCGATTTGATTGGGATGAGGATTCGGGCCATGCAAGGCCCGCGCGTTGCAGACTGCGAAGCAGCCGGGGGAGCAACGCCAGCGGTCGCGGGCTAAGGGGTTGCAGCTCATTAGGTTCCCCTTCAGCAACGTGCGCTCACCAATAGAGTAACCCAACTTCGCAGATTTTTCCTCTTAGACGCCTGTTTTCAGATGGTTCCTAAGCAGTAACCGCAGGTTACTGTACAGCTCCCATTCTGGGGTGACGTGTCATCTCTCCTGCCGATGCCGTAGGCAGCGCCGGTCTAGGGACGCTCGTCCTGACACGGAACTCCTGCCCCCGATACACCACGACGGAGCGATACACTGCCCATATGACCAAGCGCCTTCTTCAGGGACAGGAACTCGAACAGCGGGCGCGAGAGTTGGGTATCGATATTCAAGGCTCCCCGCGCACGGGAAGTTCATCGGGCACTTGTCCGCGGGTCGAAGATCATGAGCTTCAGCAACGGGTCGTGGAAGCGGAACGGGCCAACCGAGAGTCCCGTCTCTGGCTCTTGGCATTGATTTCCGCTGTGGCTTCCGTCGTCAGTGCTCTGGCCGCTTGGGCGTCGATCCTACGAAAATAACCCAAGCGACGGCTTAGAGGTTGAGCTTGCGAAGCAGCCGGTCATCGTCGCCGGTGCCGGCATTCGCAGGCAGAATGGAGGCCAGCCGGTCGTCCACGTCCAGCTTGAACGCTGCGGCGATCTTAGCCACGTGGATGCCGAACTTCCCACGCAACTCCCCGAGTGCACTCGCGAAGGTCCAGCTATGGAAACCCCAGCCGTTGGCGTCGTGGATGCGGTCGCGCCCGTCGGTCCCCACCCGCTTTAAGAACTTTCGGCAGGCCACCCTCATCGCCCTCAAACTCGCGGCCAGTTCGGACCCGCTACCTTCTCAGACCTGAAATGTTCCATATCCGAATGGTGCTGTCCTTGCTGGCGGAGGCCAAGGTCCGGCCGTCGGGGTTAAAGCACACCGACGACACATTGTCGGCATGGCCCTCCAGTGTCCCAACCATTTGGCCAATGGCCGCATCCCAAAGCCTGATGGTTCCACCCTGGCCTCCTGCGGCTACAGTGCGACTGTCTGGGCTGAAAGCAACGGCGCTGACCCAGCCAGGGTATCCAAACGTGTGGAGCAGTCGGCCTTCCGCCACATCCCACAACTTGATGGTCTTGTCCTCGCTGCCCGAGGCAAGCCTTCGCCCGTCGGGGCTGAAGGAGACAGACAGGACAAACTTGCCCTGGCCCTGAAGCGTACGCAGCAGTCGGCCAACGGCCGGGTCCCATAGCTTAATTGTGCCGTCCGCTCCTCCCGAGGCCAGAGTGAGGCCGTCGGGGCTGTACGCGACAGCGCAGACTCGGGCTGCCTGGCCCGGTAGAGTTTGCAGCAGCTTGAGGCCGGCCACATCCCACAACCTTACGCCGGGATATTGCCAGCCCCCCGAGGCAAGCGTGCGACCGTCGGGGCTGAAGGTGACGGAATTCTCCCAGTCCCTGCAGCCTTCTAGAGGGCCGAGAAGCTGGCCAGTCGGCAACTTCCAGAACCTGATGGTCTGGTCGGAGCTTCCAAATGCGAGGGTGCTACCGTCGGGGCTGAAGGCGACTGAGTTGACCACTGAAGTTAGACCATCGAGAGTGCGTAGCGGCGTTCCACCAGCGGTATCCCACAATTTAATTGTCGTGTCGTTGCTACCTGATGCAAGAATGCTGCCATCGGGGCTGAAGGCAACACAGTTTACCGCCCACTTGTGCCCTCGGATTGTGAGCACTGAGGGATCGGATCGGTCGAGCTCGACGTGCGATATTCCCGAATCTTCGATCGCGGCGCGTGATGTGAGGCTGGGAGTTCCTCGTCTGCCGTACCGGAGGTACCAAGCGACAGCGCCCCAGCCTAAGAAAAAGAGTCCTAGAAGCATCCCGCCTGGCTGCCCTGCTGCTACAGCAAGGACAAAGCACATCCCACCGACTGCCAGAAATAGGGCTATATACAACTTGACCGGAATCAAAGAGCCTCCTTGCAAGACCGAATACGGCTTATAAATCCGATTACGCTCCCCCAAAACGGCTATTCCGGCATTCACGGCCACAAACCCGTACCTGAAATCAAGCTCAGGTATTTCAGCTGCGTGCCTAGATGGGAGACCAGTTCATTGTAAGACAGGCAACAGTGCAGTGATAGCCGTCTGAATCGGTGGCAATGTGATGCCAGACCCAACCCGACATTCCCCGGATTTCAGCAGCGTAGCCGAGGCCCAGCCTCGGCTTATCATCCTAATATCCGGGGAATGTCATCAGTCTTCTTGGCGCGTTCGGGTCTGGGGCAACTATGACCGCTAGCGGAGACTGCCGCACCCACGACTGCGGTACGCCAAAGCGAACTCGTAAACCGAACGGAGAAGAGGAAATGAACTTTCCCATCATTGCCCAGCGCAAGGAGGATTAAATGAGTGTGGCAAACATGCCGAGTGCCTTGTTCAAATACCTGCCACCCGCGCGAATCAATGTCCTCGAAGACCTGATGATACGATTCACACAAGCCTCTTCTCTTAATGACACGCTCGAACTTAGGCCTCCGGTCAAGGGAGTCGCCAGCGACGAGAGACTGGCGGAGCTTGCAGGTGAGCGGCAGATTCCTAAGCTACGAGATATGATTTCGCCCGAGATCAAGGAGGATTTAGAGCGAATCTGTCCTGGCCTGATGGAGCAATGTCTCGCGTCTTGTATTCCGGAATGCGTCCGTCAAACGAAGCTGAAACACGAGAACAATCCACACGCAGTGTTCGACGTACTAGATCAGAATTTCGGGATTCTTTCGCTCTCCGAGACTTCGACCGAGGTGCGGATGTGGGGTCATTATGCTGACGGCGGAAGGGGCTTCCTTATCGAATTCGATCCGAAACATTCTTGGCTTCAAGCAAAACACGAGGCACGAGACAGCTTTCGACATATAAGACAAGTGATCTATGTGGCATCCCGCCCCGACAAATCCCTTTTGAAGGTGACCGATCAAGATTTCCTGTACACGAAATGGGACGTGTGGCGCGATGAAAGGGAATGGAGAATTCTTCGCTGCTTCAACGATGCAGCAAAGAAATGCACCGCGCATGATCCCTACGGAAATGACGGACTCCTGTTTGCTATTCCTCCAGACTCGATCAAGAGTGTCATTCTTGGATTCAGCGCGAGCCGTGACTTCGAGACTGCAGTCCGCTCGATTTTGGCGACAAATGCAGCACTCGATCACGTGCAGGTGAAACGTGCCAGCCAATCAAATGAAACAGGGAAAGTGGAAATCCTCTCGGAGAAGGCAGAGTTAAGTCCACGGTGATGGTTGAACCGAAAGCGACAACCGGCCATAACTGGGCACGTCTTCGTTCTTTACAAGCGCTCTCGTATCCGAATTGACATTCCCCGGATAGCGGCAGCGTAGCCGAGGCCCGGCCGGAGTCAAGGCCGCGCTTCGCGCGCCGCTTCGCGGTCGCAGAGCCTTGACACCGGCCTCCCAGCCTCGGCTTATTGTTCTAATATCCGGGGAATGTCATCAGTCTTCTTGGCGCTCGGTTCGCCGTGCGCGAACTGGTTGCCGCCTACCACAATCGCGATCAAACTGGAGCAGGGCAGGGCGCTTCGTCGTGGCTCCTGACAAACCCTCGTCTTTGAAAAGCGTCTTGCATCCGGCCCGCTTCAAGGCCGCGAACCGCAAGGCTGTACTCTGGTCGTCAGTCGATACGCGGGCATAGCCGCATTTCATGGGTTAAATATGGCCTTGACATTTGACCCATGAAAACCCTTGAAAACGCAGGGCGGCGGTGTGGGTCAAAACTTACCCTTTGTGCCCGAACGCCCGCATGGCCAATTTTGCCTTTTCGATGCGTTGGGCAATAATAGCCTTTATGTTCGATGCATCCGCAACACCCAGCACAAACACAAATGTTTCGTGGCTCGTCCCAACTATGACCGCATTTGGTGGTTATGTCTCTGGGTTTTTGGTCGAATGGTTCAGAGACGCACGGGCACACAGCCGTGAGCGTGAAGCTAAAGCTACAGCACGCAGTGAAGCCCAAACTAACCGACGCCACGACTTCCAGAGGCAATCTCTTTTGGATTTGCAGGACGCAATCTGCGAAACGGTTTCAGATGCGAGGCAAGTATATGTGGAAGAGGCCGCACAGGTGCTCGGAGGCCGGGAGTGGAGTAAGATTGCGGCTTCGGTAGAGACCTCAACCAAAGCAATGAACTCACGTGACCTAGTAATCAAGTTACGAGCGCGCATTCGTGACGACCAGACCCGCAAGCTGACGGAGGGAGTGCTAGTAGCTGTCGCACACCTTTTGAATGCAATATCAGATGAAGCAGCAAAGAAGACTCTTGGCGAAGTCGAAGCCAGCCTGAGATTTGCATGTGAAAGAATCGGAGCAACCCTCAAAACTCTTGACGAAGCTGAGGAATAGCCCCTTTTTCTCGCTGGCAAATATGCCGCCCTGCGGCATTTCAATGCTTCACATCGACGCACCATTTGTCATAAACATAACCCCTGCGCCCTTGAACCCGGATAATGTCCTCGTCACCGACCGTGACATGACCGACATATTGAACAATATCCCCCTTATGCACGCTGGTGATTGCTAATGGATCGCCTTCTCCATACTTATCACGGTCCCAAACGATGTTGTCGCAGGTTATAGTTGCTTCAACGCCTGCGAGTTTCCCCTTCGTCGGCTTTGGCTCTGTTCTGAGTGGAGCTTTATCACTGTTCTCGGTTTCCTGTTTCAGCTTCACATCGACGCACCATTTGTCATAAACATAACCCCTGCGCCCATGAACCCGGATAATGTCCTCGTCACTGACCGTGACATGACCGACGTATTGAACAATATCTCCCTTATGCACGCTGGCAATCGCTAATGGATCGCCTTCTCCATACTTATCGCGGTCCCAAAGGGTATTGTCGCAGGTTATAGTTGCTTCAAGGCCTGCGAGTGTCTCTTCCCTCGGTTTCGGCTCTGGCTTGGGATAAGCCTCTTCGCTGTTCGCTTTGTTCTGGGTCTCCCCCTGAGATGGTGGGGTACTGGCGGGAAAAAGGTCGTCCAAACGATGAGAAGTGTCCACAGCAACCTGTCTAGGCTCCGCGCTGAGTTGTGAGACGATGTGGACGACCTCGCCAATGGCAACCAAGACAGCAAGAACTATCACGATGGCCTTAGCTAGTTCACTATGTGTCTTTTTCTTTTGCCAATACCACGCGAGCCCAGCCCATCCAGCGGCCTCCAGAAGATAGATTGGAACAAGCCCCTTGACTATTGATACCAGCAAACTAATAGCAGAGAAGGTCCCAAATACCAAGGTGCCGACTCTGATCGCTGTTCCGGCCACTCCGTCTCTAATCGGCTCAGACTCATCGGTCAGGGTATTTGTCACCGATTGGACTTCCGGCGGAGGAGTCGGGGTTTCATTCACTGACGGTGCAGGAGTAAAGACGTTACCACAGTGCGGGCAAAACTTGAACCCATCCGCTGAATCTTTGTCACATACATTGCAGACCATTTTAGCGATCCCCTCTGGTATTGCTCCCCTGGAACGGAGAGCCACGCGATTATGCTCTTTATTGTTTTGAGAACCATCTCCGTTCTTCAGATGTATACCGATGCTCCCATCCACAGTCAGGGCACCAAAGAGCGTTTTCGTCTTTGTCGGTGGCGGGATTCCCGCACACGGGACAGGTGTTTGCTATGTTTCCCTGCGTTCCATCAACCAGGTGCCAGTCCGCACTCCAATCCAATTTCAGCGAACAGGCTTTATCTCTGTCGAATTGAGCATGACCCAATTTCTTGGCGTCTTTCAGGGTTCGCGCATCATCAAGCTGTTCCCACTCGTCATTCACAAAAACTGACCAGTTCACCGCCTGATCGTGTCCAACATGAATCGTGTCGCTCCCGTGCTTCGCCGCATAGACGTTGAAGAATCCAGCCAAATAATCTTGCCTCACTTGGACATCTCCATTCTTTCCTGTGGATAACTGCCCCTTGCAATACTACAAGGTTAAGGCCTTGTAGCAGGCGAGCCGGACGCGCCTCCGGGCGGAATGCAGGGGCCGCAGGGGGGCGGCGGTTTGCTCCCTTAGAGGCCCAAACCAATATCCAAGCCCTGTTCTTGGTCCGGCGCGGTCTCCCGCTGCGGCGTGACAGCCTGCTCCTGTTCCAGTCCTGGCTTTATCTCCCGCGCATGGACGCAGTTGTGCGAAACATCACGCCCCAGCGCCGCCCTCAGTTGCTTTACGCGGTCCTTGGTGAAGATTTGCGCGTCATATGCGCCGCGCGAGACGGCAACGTAGGCCATGCGGTTGCTGAACAGCAGGCAGAGCCCCCTGCATGGGTTGTAATGGAATCCATTACGGTGTAATATTCAGATATGGCAATTGCTACTGCAAGGAAATCGAGGGTATACACGATCAGCCTGCCGCCCGAACTTGCGCAAAGGGCAGAGGCGCTGGCTCAGCGGGACAGCCGCACTATGAGCGAGCTATTCCGCGAAGCTTTTCGCACGTACTCCGCACAGCAGGCGCGAACGACACTGGATGAGCTGGGCGAATATGCGGCAGGCCGCAACCCGAAGGGCTACACCGAGGCTGATGTGCCCCGGCTTATCAAACAGGTGCGCGCTGAAAAGCCGCGCCGTCGTAAGGTACGGTCTAACGGGTGATCGTCGTCATCGACACAAACGTCTGGATTTCTGCGCTTCAATTTGCGAAGCGTCGCGGCACGCCGACTCTGGCGGTCGAAAAAGCGATGAGCGAAGATGTGATTGCTACCTGCGATGAGATTGACGCGGAGATTGTGCGCGTCCTGACGGAAAAGTTCTCCTGGGAACAAGACCGAGCAACGTCGGCGCTGAAAGTGATTCTGGCGCGCGGCATCCGTGTAAAGGTTCGAGGCACGGTAAAGGAATGTCGTGATCCCGGCGACGATATGTTTCTGGAGTGCGCCGCCCTTGCCAAAGCGGATTTGCTGGTTTCAGGGGACAAGGATTTATTGACTCTCAGCGCGTACAAGGGAACCCGCATTGTCACGCCCTCAGAGTACCTGGGAGCACGATAAGCATTCCGGCCACTGCTCAGAGATGAGCATTGCCGTAGATCGCCGGAGCGATACTCATCGCAACGGCTACGGGGATTCCGCTGACAGCGGCATCCCCGGCATTTTCGGTTGTTTCCTTCTCTTCCTCAAACGTGCTGCCGAGAATCAGGTCCACGGCTCTCTGAGCGTTGGCGGCTGCATGAACGATAAGCCGGTTATCTTCTTCCAGCGCGGCAATCCAGTTTTGGATGTAAGCAGTGGTGTTGCGGTCGGTGCGCTCGTTGGCGATCCCAGCGATGGCGCAAAGAAAGGCCGCGCCCATCTCGGCTACCAGTTCCTCTTTGCTGTAAAGCTCATCTCCGAAGCAGTCGCCAAAGATGCGATGCAGACGGCTCTCGTGGCCGGTGCTGTGTACCAACTCGTGAAAGAGCGTGCTGTAATAGTGAGGCGTATCGACGAAGCGGGAACGTGCGGGCATGTGGACGGAATCGGTAGAGGGCCGGTAGTAAGCGCGGTACTCGCTGGGGCTGTTGAGATAGAGCGCGGGGCGGTTCTCCCATCCGGCAACGATGCCTTCGCAGAGTTCGTCTTCGTCGATCTCCGGAGCGATAGTGGGCTGTGATATTTCGGGAAGCGTGAGGCCGTCGCATTGCTCCACGTTGAAAACCGTGTAGTTGCAAAGGACAAAGGGGACACGCTCATTCTCGCCCGGGCCTTCCTCGTCTTTCGTGGCATGTTCGGGAAGCTGCTTGTAAAAGACAATCGGAGTTCCATGTTCGCCCTTGCGAACATTGCCTTTCAACGCCTGCGCCTGCTTGAAGGTAAGCCAAAACGGCGAGTTGCATTCGCTTGACCAAAGCAAGAGAACATTGATGCCACGGTAGGGTTTACCGGTGTAGAAGTTACTTGGGAATGGCCCGCCTGCATAGCGCGGCGTCTTCCACGGCCTCTCCCACGGAATCACGCCAGCTTTGAGGCTGGAAAGAATGCGGTCGGTAACTATCTGGTAGATGCTCGGCCTGCTGGCTGCATTGCGATGGTTGCGGTGTGCCATGACGTTTTGCTCTCCTGTGCTGCCCGCGTGGGGCAAGACTGTGAAGGAGGGCATTTCGCCTTTAGCTCTCAACCAAATTTCTTTTGTTGAGTGCCCCCGCTTCATGTCTTGTGCGGCGGGCAGAGGCGAGGCGGGTTCAGTCAAGGGCGGGCGCACTGTGCGCGTTTATGGAGCGTCAGCGAACACCCTTGACGGGTTCCGACCGGCTCTGCCATAAAGCCGCATGAAGCGGGGGCACTTGATAAAAGAAGAAATTTCGGTCTACTTCCGTATGGTGTTCAGGGACGGGGCGGCGAGAGAGCGGGTGATTTGAGAGGAGAAACGCAGCCCACTTTCGTATACAAGCGATTGGCGCTGTCTGGCCCGGTTCCGGGCCGGAGTGGGGCCGGTTCCGGCCCCAAAACCATGCCAGGATGGTTCCATCCTGGGTCACTGGATAACAGTGTTTACCGTCATCAGAAAGCAAGCAGCGCTGGTCTACGCTTCTTCAGCCAAACGGATGGCCTCCACTCGTCCGGGGCTTTTCTTCGGAACCGTCTTTTTCTTCGACCGTGGCCTCATGATGTTGATAGCGGACGCATCGAGTTGCGTCTTCAAATGCGCCGCATAGTATTTCTCAATCATCTCCACGCTTGTCCGGCAGTTCTTGGCAATCTGATAGATGTCGGCACCTTCAAGCAAGCGGAGGCAAATGTAGGTGTGGCGAAGGCTATACGCCGTTCGCGGCCTTCCGTCACGGTCGGTGCGAAGCTTTTCTTCCTCAAGGATTGCGTTGAACAGCTCGCGTGGCCATTTTGGGAACAGAAGATCAGTGGGTCCGGGCGCGTGCCACTCGCCGTTGGCCATTGACGCGGTGCGGCTACCTGCTCTTCCCGGCCCTCCATCTGGGCGTGGGCGGGCTTTCAGCCGCTCGAACGGATGCACAGCACCCGTGGTGCTCTTGCAATAACCAACTCCTCGCTTTCCACGTACTTCGATCTCAAGGATGGTCTGGCCGCTCCCCTCGTCTTCGGTCACCGTGACATCGCGGAACTGAAGACGCCTCGCCTCGTCGGGGCGGAGTCCCGTGTTGGCGGAGAGCAAAACATAATCGTGAAGTTGTTCCGCTTCCCAACGAAAACGGGGCTGCTTCGGGTCCTGCGCGCGTTTCCGCGTTGCCTCATAAAGTTGCCTGTACTCTTCCGGTGAGAACCATGCTCGATGGGAAATCTTCGCGGACGCGCGATATGGCGCTGAAAAATCCGGGAGATGATCGACCCATCCGTGCCGCAGAGCCGTTTTGAAAATCTGGCGCAACGTCACGGTCTCCTGGTGCATGGTGCTATGCGCTGGAGGCTTGCCGCCCATCGCCTTACATTCCTCAATGCGATGGATGCGATATTCATTGACCTTGCCAGCCGTGATCTCGGGAAGGACCATGCTGCCGAAGAATGGAATCAGGTAGCCGTTTGTCCTCGCGTGCTGTCCGCGCGCATAGGTGGGGCTGCGCTGCCCCTGCGTCATGATGTCGAATTCGCGCAGGTACAACTTCGCAGCTTCGCGGAACAGTTTGCCACTCTTTAGCTGACCCTCGCGGAGTTTGCCCCGCAACTGCAAATACCAGTCTTCCGCGAACTCCTTCGCTTTCGAGAGACTTTCTTCTTTGGTGGTTGTGCGCCGATTCTTCTCGGCCAAATAGGTTGCGCACTGCCAGCTCGAACTGTTCGGACGCTTGTAGACGTGAACTTTGCCACCGAGGATGGTGTGATGCTCTGCCATGCGGCTGCACCTCCTGCTTCTCTATAAGAAGCGCTAGAGTGTGCAAGGGTTGCGTAAAGGCTGCGTGTTGTTCGAAATAGCTACAAGACTTTTATCATCAATACTTTATAGAATAAGTTCTATTTAATAAGCCGATTTTAAGTCCGCTGCGTCTGCCAATTTCGCCATCCGGGCCTGAACTTATTCTATTCAAAGACTCAAAGTTAATAAGGGCATTGCCCTTGTATTCCGACCTAGCCGGTTCTTCCTAGTTTCGGCGGATGGTGTATTGGTGGCTGATGGCCAAGCTCTGTAGCACTTGGCAGCCCCCTCAACTCTATCCAGGAACGGAATAGGGACCAAATAAACGAATTGCCACTGCCATTGGCTCCACATCCATTGGGACGCATCGCTCATAGAATTGTACAGCGACCTTGCCCTTAGATTCAGAACGCTGGCCATGCAGCCGCTCCACCTTCAGCGCACCAAACAACGTCTCTGCGAAAGCGTCTACGCCACAACCGTGGTCATGCTAAGGAAGCTCCGTCCATCACGCCGCCCAGCGCTGACGGCCTGCTCTTGAATCCCGGCTCAAACCCTAAATTAGCTTTGTAAGGTTCTTCCCTTTTTGTAAGGTAAAAGGGCGGTACAGGGCGCTATCAGGCGCACGTAGCGCTCACGGCGCACATTCCATATTCCCCGTAAATCATTTGTTTTGATATGTATACATTTAGAATCAACGGTTTGTTTTGTAAGATGGTGGGCGGTGAGGGATTCGAACCCCCGACATCCTGCGTGTAAAGCAGGCGCTCTAACCAGCTGAGCTAACCACCCACTCCCGGCGGCAACAATCTTGCAACCTTCAGTTATCATATCAGCGCGGATCTGTTTCGGCGTACTTGCCTACACACTTGATAAACTCAGCCGGTGGGCCGTCTTCTAGTCAACGCGGATGATTTTGGGCTGACCGGCGGGGTGAACCGGGCGATCATAGATCTGCATCTGGCCGGAGTGCTGACCAGCGCTACTCTGATGGCAAGAGCCACGGCTACAGACGAAGCCATTGAAATCGCGCTATCCACGCCTTCGCTGGGTGTGGGTTGCCATGTGGTGCTGGTGGATGGGGAACCAGTCCTGCCGTTGCCAGAGATTTCCACACTCGCAGCGCATGAGACAGGACGTTTTCATGCCACGCTTGGGAAATTCTTGATGCGGCTCCTCACCGGACAGATTCGCGCCGCCGAAATTCAGGCGGAAGCAGCGGCGCAAATATTTCATCTTCAATCCAGGGGAATTGCTCTTACCCACGTCGATACCCATAAACACGCCCACATGTTCCCCGCTGTTCTTCGGCCCGTGTTGAGGGCGGCGCGCGCGGCTGGAATCGGTGTTGTACGCAATCCCTTTGAGCCGGTCTGGAGCCTGCGCGCAACCCCAGGCGCACCTTGGGTCCGGCGTACCGAGGTGAGCCTGCTGAGAAGGCTTGAGCCTGCATTCCGGCGCATCGTTGCCGAAGAGGGTTTCACGACCACCGACGGAGCCATTGGCGTGCTGGCAACGGGAACCCTCGACGCTGCCACGGTCAATTCCCTGCTCTCTGCAATGCCTGAAGGCACATTCGAGTTAGTCTCCCATCCCGGATACAACGATGCCGATCTGGCCAGGGCACACACCCGGTTGCTGGCATCGAGAGAGACCGAGCGAACGGCGCTGCTCAGTTTGCGCCAATTCCCTGGGATTGAACTTCTTCCCTTTTCTGGGTTGCACGGCGATGGCCGCCCGGAAAAGGCCCGGTAGTCTGCGATGTTGCATCTTCGCAACTGCCGCCAACGTCAATAGGAAACAGAACGCATTTCGCTGGAACAAACTGAGAGAAGATCATGCGGATAGGGATTACGTGTTACCCCACCTATGGCGGGTCGGGCGTGGTGGCGACGGAGTTGGGAATTGAACTGGCGGGATTGGGACACGAAATACACTTCATCTCCTATTCGCAGCCGTTCAGGTTGAGCGGGCGCGACGAGGGAATTTTCTATCACGAGGTTCCGGTGTCGAGCTATCCCCTGTTCGAATTCCCGCCGTACGACCTGGCGCTGGCTTCGCGCATGGCTGAGGTGGCCGAATTCTATGAGCTCGACCTGCTGCACGTGCACTACGCTATTCCCCACTCCGTCAGTGCGCTGCTTGCGCGCCAGATTCTAGCCAGCAAGGGCCGGCGGCTGCCATTTGTGACCACGCTGCACGGAACCGACATCACGCTGGTTGGCCTGGACCGCTGCTACCTTCCGATTACGCGGTATGCCATCCAGGAGAGCGATGGCGTCACCAGCATTTCCGACTACCTAAAACAGAAGACTGTCGAGGACTTTGGTGTAACTCGTGAGATAGAGACGATTACGAACTTCGTTAACTGCGATCTGTATACGCCCCTCAAGGATGAGGAAGCGCGAGCGCAGGCGCGTGCGCATCTGGCCGCTCCAGATGAAGCGATCCTGATGCACTTATCCAATTTCAGGCCGGTGAAGCGGGTTGTGGACGTGGTAAAAGTCTTCGCAAAGGTGGCGAGTCAAATCCCGGCGCAACTGGTTCTGGTGGGAGACGGACCGGACCGGTCAGCAGCGGAGTGGCTGGCGCACGACTTGGGAATTCATGGGCGCGTGCGCTTTCTAGGTAAGCAGGACAGGGTGAATGAGCTGCTGCCGCTGGCCGATCTAATGCTGATGCCGAGCGAATTGGAATCGTTCGGACTGGCCGCTCTGGAGGCGATGGCGTGCAAAGTACCCTCGATCGCAACGCGCGTGGGCGGCGTTCCCGAGTTGATTGACGATGGAGAGACGGGGCTGCTGTACGAGGTAGGCGACATAGACGGCATGGCGGCGGGAGCCTTGACTTTGCTGAGCGATCGCACGCGGCTCGACGCAATGCGCGAAGCCGGGCGCCATACGGCACAGAAGAGGTTCTGCGCGTCGCTGGTGGTGCCCCATTACGTTCGGTACTACGAAAAGGTACTGGCGGGCGGGAATTAGAAAAATGTCAGCGGTGTGAGGTCAAGCGGACGTAGCCTCTGGTTCGAAGCTGGGGGTGAAGCCTAGCCGACGCCAAAAATCACCGACGAGCGCGGTAGTTTCTGCGGCTGTAACGGGAGTGGTTCTGAGCAGAATCTCCGTATTCAGGTTGGCGGCCAGCGCGGAGGCTTCGGTAGCGATGGCGATGCACTTCTCAGGACGGTATGTGCAGTTGGCCAGGTCAGTAATTGAAAGTCGTGTGGTGGGCGTCGCAAAAACGCAGTGTGGTGGGGCCATGCGATCCAGCAGCCACAGAATTTCCAGCTTGGACTCGAGTTCGTCCGGAACGCAATCGAGGACGAGATCGGCGTTTCGGACAGCGTCCTCGATGGTGGAAACAAAGCTCACAGCGGGCAGGGACGCGGGGTTGAGCTGCTGACGGATCATTTCCTGCGCGTGGTGCAGGTTGTTGGGCATCACGTCCTCAAGCAGGACCGTGAACCCGGCGCGAGCCGCCGCCAGGGCGAGCCAGCGGCCTAGAGGGCCTGCTCCGATGATGGCAACAGTGGGCACGGGGGGCGTTACTTGGCAGAGAGCGCTTGAGCAACGTCTTCAGCGTTGGGACGGGCCTGGAGCAGATGTTCTGCGACGCGGGCGCGCTCGTCGGCGGTAAGAGAGGGAATCGTGGCGAGGACGCGGCGCAGGGTTACAGCGACGTCGTCGATGTAGTTCATAAGGCGAATAGCTTCTCCGGAGAGGGGCATGGCTTGGGATCCTCGATCAGATAAATTTCAGTTTCTATTGTAGGGGCTGAGCCGGGGTTGGTGGGCGGCGCATCCGAGACGCAGGCCTTTCGACCGCTTTTGGCGCAAAGTGCACGCCAGACTCAACTCAGGATTCTTTGTGCCTAAAGTGAAATGGCCGCGGAGGGACCGCGGCCTGGAGTCGAATCGGACTCTACTACTTGCCGGATTTGGCAGGGGCGCTGATGGGAGCGGCCTTGGTGCCTTCCAGAACGGAGTGGGTGCCCTGAGCGCGGACGTAGAGGACAACCAGAGCGATCGAGGTGCACATGAAGATGATTGCCGACCAGGTGGTGAGGCGGGTAAGCACGTTGGCCGCGGCGCGGGGTCCAAAGGCGGTCTGCGAACCCTGACCACCGAAGGCGCCGGCCAGATCAGCCGAACGGCCCTGCTGAAGGAGAACAACGCCAATCAGGAAGAAACACACGATGACGTGGACAACGATCACGAAGTAGAAGAGAATCTGCATTTCTAAGCTGCTTTCCAAGTCTTCCCGGATGGCCGGGTGAGAAGCTTTCCGGCGTGCCGGACTGAAGGTCATTGGTGCGGAGGAGGGGACTTGAACCCCTATGCCTTTTGGGCGCTAGCACCTCAAGCTAGTGCGTCTGCCAATTTCGCCACCTCCGCACGGGGTGAACCTAACAAGTATAGCAAAGGAGAGAGGGTAGCGGAGAGGCTCCCGCAAGACGGGTATAAACTCATCGCAAGGGAATCTCTGGACAGGTGCTTTCCATCAAGCAGGCATTCCCTCTGAAGTGAGCGTCCACGTTGCTTTTGATGAGTTTACGCGCGGGTTGAGGCCCGCCCCCTTCAAGACGTCAGCCTGATCAGAGGTCTCCAATCCCATGTGTGAACGTGATTCCAATTTCCCGCATTTTGCCGCTCTGGCCGTGCTGATTCTAAGCGTGGCGACGTTGTTCGCCTTAACAACTGTGCCGGCGCCGGCGAGCGCCCAAACACCAACAAAGGCCGCACACCCCATGACCCCCAAGCTCAATGCCGCCGCCGTGCAGCAGTCGGCGATTGTGATCGATACGCATGCCGATACGCCGCAGCGCTTTCTGGACGAGAACTTCGACCTGAGCGACCCCCTGAAAGGCGGAAATTTCAACTTGGAGACGGCGCGCAAAGGTAACCTGGGCGCGGAATTCTTCTCCATCTGGGTAGAGCCGGAGTCGCAAAAGGGCCACTATGCGCGGCGGACACTGGAGCTGATTGACGCTGTAAAGCAACAGGTGGCAAAGCACCCAGGCGAGATGGAACTGGTAACCTCCGCCGCCGGAATCGAGCGGGCCCGCCGCGAGCATAAGCTGGCTGCGCTGATGGGCATTGAGGGCGGTCACTCCATTGAGGATTCTCTGGGCCTGCTGCGGCAGTACTACGCGCTCGGCGTGCGCTACATGACACTGACCTGGGCCAACTCGAACGGCTGGGCGGACAGCTCAGGCGATATCGACGACAAGACCGTGACGCACACCAAGGAAGGCCTGAACGAGTTCGGCAAAGACGTGGTGTACGAGATGAACCGCCTGGGCATGATGGTGGACGTGTCGCACGTGTCGGACCGGACATTTATCCGGACGCTGATCATTTCGCGGGCTCCGGTGATTGCGTCGCATTCCGCGGCGCGGGCGCTGTGTGATTCGCCGCGGAATATGACCGACGATATGCTGCGGGCGGTTGTGAACTCCGGTGGCCCGGAATCGAAGGGCGGCGTGGTGCAGGTGAATTTCTTCTCCGGTTTCATCTCGCAGCCGTACCGGGATGCGCTGAAGGCGATGGAGCCTGAGACCAAGAAGGCGGTCGAGTCGCTGAAGGCCAAGGCGAAGGCCGAGGGACGCGAGGCGGCTCCCGCGGAAATTGAGAAGTTGCAGAAGGAAATGGCGGACCGGATTCCGCGGCCGCCGCTTTCCGTACTCATCGACCACATCGACCACATTGCCAAAGTGGCGGGGGTGGACCACGTAGGGCTCGGATCGGATTTCGACGGAGTCATGGGGCAGTTGCCTGAGGGAATGGACTCGCCTGCCGACCTGCCGAAGATCACGGCGGCGCTGATCGAGCGGGGCTACTCAGCCGAGGATTGCAGAAAAATTCTAGGCGGAAATCTGCTCAGGGTGTTCCGGGAGGTCGAGGCGGTCTCAAAGCAGTTGCAGGCGGAGAATCGGCCACGAATTATCGAGAGGCAGCCTTTCGATAAGTAGAGGGCGCGGAGTTCACCTGGCTACTCCTGGGGTTATATAGTTGGCTCTATGAAGCGCTTAGGATTTGCTCTGTTTCTCCTCTGTCCTCTTGCGGTTGCGGCGCAATCGTTCACCGTTACGTTTCCCAAAGAAGTGAGCGCGCAGGCACTGGACGGGCGGCTGTTGCTGGTTCTGTCTACTGATCCCAGCGATGAGCCGCGAAATCAGATTGACGACACGCCAAGGTCACAAATGGTGTTTGGCCTGACGGTGGACGGTTGGAAGCCGGGGCAGGCCGCGCTGGTGGACGCGAGCGCGTGGGGTTACCCTGTCCGCAGCATTAATGACGTGCCGCCGGGCGATTACACGCTGCAGGTAGTCCTGAACAAGTACACCACCTTTCATCGCAGCGACGGCAAGAACGTAAAGCTGCATGCTGACCAGGGCGAGGGACAGCACTGGAACATTTCGCCGGGTAATCTCTACTCGAAGCCGCAGAAAATCACGGTGAAAGCTGGCGGCGCGGCGATCGCGGTCTCGCTCACGGAGGTGGTTCCGCCCATCATCGTGCCGGGTGACACCAAGTACGTGCGGCACATCCGGATTCAGAGCGCGGCCTTGACGAAGTTCTGGGGCCAGCCGATGTTTGTGAGCGCAATTGTGCTGGTGCCGGAAGGGTTTGACGAGCACCCCGATGCGCGGTTTCCACTGATGATCTTCCATGATCATTTTGCGTCTGAATTTACCGATTTCCGCACAACGCCGCCCGACCCGGACTTGAAGCCTGATTACAGCGAACGATTTCATCTGGCCGGGTACAACCTGATTCAGCAGCAGGAAGCGTATAAGTTCTACCAGCAGTGGATTGCGCCGGGGTTTCCGCGCGTGCTGATTGTGAAAATTCAGCACGCCAACCCGTTCTATGACGATTCGTACGCCGTGAACTCGGCGAACGTTGGGCCCTACGGCGATGCAATTGAGAACGAGCTGATCCCGGCGATTGAAAAGCAGTTTCGTGGGATCGGGCAGGGCTGGGCGCGATTCACCTACGGGGGATCGACCGGCGGGTGGGAGGCGCTGGCCGTACAGGTGTTCTATCCCGACCACTACAACGGCGCGTTTGCGGCCTGCCCTGACCCGGTCGATTATCACGCCTATACCAACATCGACTTATACAACGACAAGAACGCCTTTTACCTTGAGGGCGCACACAAGCGGGTTCCGCAGCCGGCCATGCGCGACTACCTGGGGCACACCCTGATCACGACCGAGGACAACAATGCCTACGAGTTGGCGTTGGGCGACCACGGGCGCTCGGGCGAACAGTTCGACATCTGGCAGGCGGTCTACGGGCCGGTGGGAGCGGATGGCTATCCCGCGCCGATCTTCGACAAGGTGACGGGCGAGATTGACCACTCGGTGGCTGAGTACTGGCGCCGGCACTACGATCTGGAAGCGATTCTGGAGCGGGACTGGGAGAAGCTTGGCCCGGAGCTGGCCGGAAAGATTCACATCTACGTCGGGTCGGACGATACGTACTTTTTGAACGACGCGGTGTACCGAATGGAGGATTTCCTGAACTCGACCAAGAACCCTCCTTATGGGGGCGAAGTCACTTACGGGCCGCGGGCGGAGCACTGCTGGAACGGTGATCCGACGCTGCCGAATGCCTATTCCCGACTGCACTACGACACGCAGTATCTGCCGAAGATTCTGGAGCGGATGAAGATGACCGCGCCGCCGGGGGCTGATTTAACCAGCTGGCGGTATTGATGCGAAAAGGCGAAAGCGAAGGACAGGGAGAATGCGCGGGCGCGCCAAGCCCGCCTGTTTTCCCTTCTATACTTGCTTCTAACTCGATTCCCTCCCTGGAGATCCAGAAATGAATTCAGCACCTCGACTGTTTGCCGCCTTGTTCGCCGCTGTCCTGCTGGTATTGCCGGTTAGCGTCCGCGCCGAAGACGCAAAATCCGCTCAAAAGCCGGCGGCTCAGGAGAAGACCGCCGAACCCGCCCCTCCAGCCGACGTAACCACGCAGGGCGAGGTGAATGCGGGCGGGCAGCACATTGCGTACAACGCCATTGCGGGCATTCTCACCGTAGGCGGAACCGACGCTCAGGATGCCCAGCTCGGCTCCGACGGAAAGCCCCAGCCGGGCAGTCAACTCGCACTGTCGGCGCCCAAGGAGCCAGCGGATGCGGCCCCGGTTGCTCAGATGTTCTATGTCGCCTACTTCAAGAAAGACGCGAAGGCCGAGGACCGGCCCATCACGTTCTTCTACAACGGCGGTCCAGGCAGTTCGACGGTTTGGCTGCACATGGGTTCTCTGGGCCCCAAACACGTGGTCACGGACGGCGACCAGCACCTGCCGGCTGCTCCGTATAATCTCGTCGACAACGCCAACTCCCTGCTCGATGTAAGCGACCTGGTCTTCATCGACGCACCCGGCACAGGCTTTGGCCGGCTTGTCGGCAAAGATGCCGAAAAAGCATTCTGGGGCGTGGATGAGGATGGCGCAGCGTTCGCCCGTTTTATTGCCCGCTTTATCGCCAAATACAGCCGCTGGAACTCACCCAAGTTCGTCTTCGGCGAGAGCTACGGAACCACTCGTTCGGCCGTGTTGGCCAAGATGCTGGAGGAGCGAAAGTCCATCGATTTGAATGGTGTGATCCTGCTCTCCCAGATCCTTAACTTCAGCACGTTTATTGACGGCGCGAGTGCAAACCCCGGCGTGGATCTGCCCTATGTATTGGCTCTGCCCACCTACGCAGCCACCGCCTGGTATCACAAGAAATTGCCCCAACAACCGCCCGCGCTTGAACCGTTTCTGAAAGAAGTGGAAGAGTTCGCGACCGGTCCCTACTCCCACGCCCTGGCGCTGGGAACGGATCTGACCGCGGCTGAGAAGCAGTCGGTAGCGGAGAAGTTCCACGAATATACCGGCCTGCCTGTGGCCTACCTGCTCAAGGCCAATTTGCGGGTGAATGGCGGCGAGTTCGAAAAGACTTTTCAGGATGATGCGGACCTCACGATCGGCCGCTACGACACGCGCTTTTCCGGCCCCACGATTGACCCCTTGAGCCAACAGGCAGACTACGATCCGCAAAGCGCGGCGATTTCGTCGGCCTACGTCGCTCTGCTTAATGACTATGTGCGCCGCGACCTGAAGTATGGCGACGGGCAAACCTATCTGCCGTCCGCCGATGTATGGGGAGCCGGCCACTGGAATTTCAAGCACAACGGCAACTCCTTCGGCCTGAACGTCTCAAGCGATCTGGCCGACGCCATGAAGACGAATCCCCGTCTCAGGGTCATGTTGAATGGCGGCTACTACGACCTGGCGACAACATTTTTTGGAGCCATGTACGAAGAAAAACATCTGCCCATTCCGCAGTCCCTGGCCAAGAACATTGAATACGACTGGTATGAGTCGGGGCACATGGTTTACGTGAGGGACGAGTGCCTCAAACAGCTCCATGACCGCGTGGCAGCCTTCATCAAGCACTCCGACGGAGCAGCTCACTAGAGCTGCTATTCCAGCGTGAACTCATTCCTTCGAGATTCAAACGGCTGGAATGCGTTCAAGGGGTTTGGCATAGATAAGTGCGTGGTGGCTGGAGCCGTAGTAGTTCTCTTCCCTGCCCTGAGAGAGAAATCCCCGAGCCTCGTACAGGCGGATGGCAGCGCTGTTTTGCTCTGCAACGTGAAGCCAAATGAACTGCGCATGCGCAGCTCGCGCTGAAGTCTCGATGCGGTTGAGCAGTTCTGAGGCGATACCCTGGTTGCGCTTGCCGGGAGAGACTTCAACAGTTTGAATGTACGCGACGGTCAGGTTTGCTTCCTGGGTCCAGTCGGCGATGGCAAAGCCGGCCATCTGCCCGTTATCTTCGGCAATCCACGTGGCGGAGTTGATGCCATCGATGAGTGCGCGCATATAACGGCGGCCGAAACGGACAGGGGGCTCAAAGCAGGCCTGCTCGATGGCATAAAGCTGAGTGAAGTCTTCCGGACGGAATAGGCGGTAGAGCACAGCTCAACTCTATGCGATGAGAGAAACAAAAAGCCACCCTCGCATGGAGGATGGCTTCTTACTTGGAACGATAGGACAAAAGGCTAGACCTTGGCTTCGAGGTCGGTGATCACGTCAAAGAAGCGCTGGTCAAGGCGGCGATTGGTGGCGATCGCTTCCTTGATGGTGATGTCGGTGATGTCGGTGCCCTTGAGGACGGCGATGCGGCCCCACTTCTTGTCGTGCACCATGTCGATGGCATGAAGGCCGTAACGCTGGCCTAGCAGCCTGTCATAAGCCGTGGGCACGCCGCCGCGCTGGGTGTGGCCCAGGTTCACGGAGCGGGTCTCAAAGCCGGTCTTCTTTTCGATCAGCTCGGCCAGAGCTTCGCCGATGCCGGACAGACGGGCATGGCCGAAGGAGTCCACTTGGGCGGAACCAATAACCTGACCAACCTCTGGAAGATGGCAGCCTTCCGCGACCACAACGACACCGTAGTGCTTGCCGTGATCGTAGTTGTACTTGAGCAGCTTGG
>Ga0114951_10001731_pt1 | contig 26152 bp, 20 predicted proteins | sample AM7aDNAmetaG_FD_88677 | JGI IMG/M metagenome (GOLD analysis project Ga0114951, IMG submission 88677) | Freshwater microbial communities from Finland to study Microbial Dark Matter (Phase II) - AM7a DNA metaG | ecosystem: Environmental > Aquatic > Freshwater > Lake | place: Finland: Lake Alinen... | reverse complement strand
GCTACGCGAAGCCGCTTGAACCCTATCTCTCCCCATTCTTCCAGCCGAAACTCGCCATCTCGCCAGGAAAAACATCTCCATCCTTTTCACTGCGAAAACAAAGGCTTGATCAGAGCTTCCCTAGGCCTGATCGATGCCGCAAAGGTGGACGCTTACGCCCAACTCCGCAAACATCGCGGCCTTGGTCTGAAGGGCCTTGTCGGCGACCTCAGCCGTGGGCGCATACGCGATGTTGATATGGTTGGCGCGATGCCTTGCCATGAACTGGTTGCGGCTGACGCCGTGTAGCAGCGTGTGCACGATGGGCCACTGCGGCGTAGTTTCAGCCCAACGGCGCGCGGTCTCCTCGGCAGGCAAACTGACCACCGTGCCGCGGCCGATGTCGACCTGCAGTGCGCCGCCCTCGACAAACACGCGGCTCCAGACGATTTCGCCGGGCTTGCCGATTCCCTTCAGCGATCCGCCGCCAAGCGGGAAATACATTGCAGGCTGGCGTTCGCTTGTCGCGCCCGCATAGCCGTCAACAAAATGGCTCGCCGGCGCTGCTCCTGAGATCTGCAGCAGCCACACGAAATCATCCAGGCCATCCCCTTTGTAATGCTCGCCCCAGCGAACATCGTGCAAGGTCGTGGCGGGATCAAGACCCATCGCCGTCCAGCAGCGATTGGTAATCAGCGAGTCCACAGCTACGCATTCATCCACTTCATTGAAGTGAATCACCGGGGCGCCAGGATAAAGCACTTCTTTTGTGCCTTCGGCAAACACCGGAGGACGATCCGCATTATTGAGCAGGCCTTCAGCCAGGTCAGAGGCGGGGGCCATGTCTTTCAATCCCTGCTGATATTGGATGCCGATCACATCGCAGCCGTACTCCTTGGCGATGCGCACCGCAGCGATATACATTTTGCACTGATCGAGCACCTGCTCGAGAGTCAACTCGGTCGCAGGGTCCTTGCCGAATGCAAACTTGACGCCCTTGGCAACCAGCCAATCGTAAACGCCGCGAGCCTCTTCATCCCCAACCGTGCGCATCTTGGCCACCAGTGCGGACTGGCTGAGGCGCTCTTTGAAGATACCAGCCGGATTCAGCAACTCGTCGTCGATGATGGCGTTGTACATACCCATGCAGCCCTCGTCGAAGATGCCGACGATTGCCTTGCGCCATTTGAGATCGGCGGCCAGTTCGGCGCCCAGTTTCGCGCTCTCGGCCGACAGCTTGCTCTTGTCCAGCGCATGCACGTGATTCAGATCGTGGGTGATCTTGCCATCGCGCAGCCATTCGTCCAGCGCGCCGAGGAAGAAGTCGTCGGTAAAGTCCAGGCTCCAAATGGAGGAGAATTGTTTGCCGGCCTTGACCAGCGAACCGTTCAGATTGAGCAGGCCGACCAGGCCCGGCCATTGCCCCGACCAGTTGGCCACGGTCAGGATGGGCCCCTGATGGCTGCGCAGCCCAGGCAGAACATGGTGGCTGTACTGCCATGCCGCCGTGGCAAACACCAGTTTCGCTTCCGGATGAATGTTCATAAACACATCCATGCCCATACGCTGCGACGAGATGAAGCCGTGCTTCTCCGCTTCGTTGCAGGCGTGGGCGCGGACGAGTTTGAAGCCCTTCTGCGCAAAGGCCGCAGTCAGCTTCGCTTCCATATCCCGTTGTGCCGGCCAACATTCCTGATTGGCGGAAAGTCTCAGGTCGCCGCTGGTTATGAGCAAAATTTCATCCGCTGCCGGCTTCGCTATCTCGATCTGGTGCAGTGCCATCTCACAATCTCCTCGTTTACGTTACCGTTGACTACAACGAGAAATATACACCTCCGGGGCAAGAACTGGCTCTTCTGGCGGGACAAAAACCCGGCGTAATCGCGCAGCACGCCGCCACAAGTTGTGTTGGCACGCCCTTGGCCGCGCGGGCCACCTTATCCTGGGCGATGGCCGCGGCGAAGTCCTGTTTCATCCGATCGGTATTCCTCAAGGTTGCTTAGGCCGTGGCCCCTTGATTCACTCTTCTTTATGCGGTTGTCAGGACTCTTGAATCCCGGCGGCGGCCATCGCGGCCCAAACCCGTTCTGGCGCAGGCCCGGTGAGCGCGAACCCTGCGCCTGTACCTCGTGCCTGGCCCGCCGCGGCCCACAGCAGTTGCACCGCAGACCGATCCAGATCAGTTGCACCATCCAGCGATAGCCGCATCTTCCTGCCGCGTCCCAGCGCCTCAATCAAAAGCGCTTTCAACTCATGCGCGCAAGATATATCGATAGCGCCCTCAAGGCGAATCAGGCTCATCTGTTCACCGCGTTCGAGTGCGATTGGCAAGGCCAGCTCCTTCTTCTAATGCCCGAGCATTTTGCCAACGCAATGCCGGCATTTTCATACGCATTTACGTTATCGGCGCATATCGAACACTTCAGAGGTCGATTGAGAGGTGCATTGATTGGAGACTTCTAAGAACACGGCGCTGCCGCGCCACGGCCAAACCCCTGGATGATTTACAATCCCGCTGTCCCGCCATGGAGGGAAACTCATGTTGATTGCTCGCAGCCGCGTGCTTGCGGTCGCTTTGTCTTTTGCTTTTATTCGCGCCCTGGTTCTCCCTTTCGTTCTGACTACCCTGGTGCTGCTTCCGATACGCTCGCATGCAGCTTCACCGCTCGATACGTTGCAGCCGCAGCATCCGCGCCTCATCGTTCACGACTCCGACCTGCCCGCCATCAAGCAGGCCATCGCCAACGACCCTTTCGTCAAGCAGTACTATCGGCAGCAACTTGCGGTGGGTGAAAAGCTGCTGACCACTCCGCCGGACGTATACGTCATCGGAGGCTCGGAGCACACGCTGCTGGCCACGGCACGCGACCTGGAAGGCCGCATCTTCACCCTCGCCGGCCTCTACAGACTTAATGGAGACAAGCGTTTCGCCGACCGCGCCATTCAGGAGATGCTGGCCGCGGCGGCATTCCCGGACTGGTATCCGACGCACTTTCTTGACACCGCCGAAGTGACCGCGGCACTCGGCCTGGGCTACGACTGGCTCTATCCAGCATTGACGCCCGCGGACAGCGCCACAATCAAAAACGCCATTGCGACAAAGGGCATCGACCCGTGGCTTGAGCGCATCAAAAGCGGCGACGCGCTCCATCACGAGCACAACAACTGGAACCAGGTATGCAACGGCGGAGAGTCAGTCGGCGCACTTGCCATCGGCGAAGATGAACCGGTGCGTGCGCGCGGTATCCTCGATCACGCGCAAACAGCCATCGCCGAAATCATGAAGCTCTTTGCACCCGATGGTGGATTTGAGGAAGGCCCCGGCTACTGGAATTACGCCACCAGTTACAACGTGCTATACATCGCAGCGCTCGACTCGGCCCTGGGCAAGGACTTCGGCGCGGCCGATGCGCAAGGCTTCTCCACGACCGTCGATTACCACATACAATCCACGGGCCCAACGCTTCAATTCGCCAACTTCGGCGATGCCCACCCGGATGCGTATCCTTCTCCGCAGGTGTTCTGGTTCGCGCGCCGCTTCCACCATCCGGCCTACGCGGTGAGCGAGCGCCCGATGGTTCTCAACACTCATCTGAATCCGGACGAGCAGAAGGAGAGCAGCCGCTTTGCGATGCTTGGACTGATGTGGGCGGCTATGCCGGCGACATCCGGCGACACCGCGCCGCTGCCGAAGATTGAAAGCTTCGCGCGTGTAAGCCAGGCCTACATGCGCGGCGCGTGGGGTGACGCAAACACCTGGTATGTCGGATTCAAGGGTGGAGACGCGCGCGCTTCCCACGGCCATCTCGATCTCGGCAGCTTTGTGATGGATGCCCTGGGGCAGCGGTGGGCCAGCGACCTGGCCGGCGACAACTACGGCCTGCCGGGTTACTTTGGCCGCCAGCGCTGGACCTACTACCGCATGCGCACCGAAAGCCATAACACGCTTACCATCGACGGCCAGAATCAGGATCTCGACGCCAATTCCCCGCTCACCTCGACCGGGACGATGGGCAAGACTCTCTACGCGATTGCCGACCTCGGCCAGGCATACAAAGGCAAGCTCACCGCATGGAACCGCGGCATTGCACTCATTGAAAATCAGCGGGTGCTTGTACAGGACGAAATTGCGCCTGCGCAGCCAGTTGACTTGGTCTGGAATCTCCATACATCCGCCGCCGTCAAGATCGCCGCGGATGGCCGTTCGGCCACTCTTACTAAAGACGGCCAGACGCTGCGGGCCGCCATAGTAGCCCCGGCTGAGGCGAAGTTCAGCACCGTAAGCACCCACATGCCGCCCCCGCAGGCCAGCAATGAGGGCATCACCAATCTCGTCATCTCGCTGCCCAAACAGGCCACCGCACAAACCATCGCCGTTCTGTTTACGCATTCCGGGGACAAGGCCACCCCTGCTATCAAACCGCTCTCAGCGTGGAAGTAGTTTTGTTCACGTTGGCGCGCACCCATGCGTGCGTTCTTCATCAGCAAGGACGCACGCATTCCCTTTCGCTATGACGACTGCGCCGAGGATCCTCAATCAACCCGCATAGTTCCTCGCGATATATAACCCCGCTGTCATTGGATATGGAGCGCACTCCCATGCACGTTGCCCGCACCCGCATTTTCTCCCCCGCCAATAGAGCGCCGGCCGTCTTCGCCTTTGCTGCCGCAGTCCTCTTCATGTTCCCATCGTGCGCTCAGGCCGCAGCGCCGCTCGATACGCTTCAGCCCGCGCACCCGCGTCTCTTCCTTCACGACGCGGACTTGCCTGCACTGAAACACGCCATCGCCGCCGACCCGTTTGTGAAAGACCAATTCGAACACTTGAAGGCCTATGCGGACCAGCTTCTGAGTATGCCGCCCGATGTCTACTTTATCGGCGGCGTCGAGCACACGCTCCTCGACACTTCACGCGACATGGAAAGCCGCGTCTTCGCTCTTGCAGGCACCTATCGCATTACCGGCGACAAGCGCTACGCCGACCGCGCCACACTGGAGATGCTTGCAGCCGCCACTTTCCCTGACTGGTATCCAACCCACTTTCTCGATACCGGCGAAATGACCGCTACCTTAGGACTCGGTTACGACTGGCTTTACCCAGTGCTCTCGCCCACAGACCGCGCCACGATCAAGAATGCCATCGCTATAAAGGGAATTGATCCATGGCTCTCACGCATCAAGAACGGCGATGCCATTCATCACGAGCACAACAACTGGAACCAGGTCTGCAACGGCGGCGAATCCATTGGAGCGCTGGCGATTGCGGAAGACGAGCCGGTGCGCGCCGCGGCCATCCTCGACCATGCTCACACGGCCATCGCGGACATCATGAAGCTGTTCGCTCCCGACGGTGGATTCGAGGAAGGCCCAACCTACTGGCTCTATGCCACTGCCTACAACCTGATGTACATCGACGCGCTGGATACCGCGCTGGGCACCGACTTCGGCATCTCGAACGCTGCCGGTTTCGATTCGACAGGCGACTATCACATACAGGCCGATGGACCCGCCTACCTGCTCTCGAACTTCGGCGACGCCGGCATGGGCGGTTCCTCGGCAACAGCACAAATGTTCTGGTTCACACGCCGCTTCAACAAGCCCTTCTATGCCGCGCACGAGCGTGACATCGCCCGCGTCAACGCGCTCTCCGCTGCCATGGCGCCCACTTCGCACGGAGAAAAATCCGACAGCCGGACAACCGGCCGTGGGCGCTTCGCCCTGATGCTGCTGCTCTGGTCTGCTCAGCAGTCTCAGACCCCCGGCGGCAACGCAAACGCACAGCTTCCACTCGTGCAGAGTTTTGCCCGCGTCGATCAGGCCTACCTGCGCAGCGCATGGGGCGACCCCAATGCCTGGTATGTCGGCTTCAAGGGCGGAGATGCACATGCCTCCCACGGCCATCTCGATCTCGGGTCGTTTGTGATGGACGCCCTGGGGCAGCGTTGGGCCAGCGACCTGGGCCCGGACAGCTACGGCCTGCCCGGCTACTTTGGCCCCAAGCGCTGGAGCTACTACCGCATGAGGACCGAAGGCCACAACACGCTCACAATTGACGGCGAGAATCAGGACCTGGACGCCAAAGCGCCGCTCACCTCCTCGGGCACAATGGGGAAAAGCCTCTACGCTATCGCCGACCTGGCCCAAACTTACAAGGGCAAGCTCACCGCCTGGCACCGCGGTGTGGCACTCCTCGACAAGCAGCGCATGCTGGTGCAGGACGAAATCGCTCCAGCGGCGGCGGTCGATGTCGTTTGGAATTTCCATACGTTCGCCACGGTGGAGATCTCAAAGGACGGGCGCTCGGCCAAGCTCACCCAGGGCTATGTGACGCTTAGCGCCCGAATTCTCTCCCCTGCAGGAGCAGCGTTCAGCACCGCGAGCACCGAGGCAGCGCCTCCGCAGGAACCCAATACCGGACTCACGAATCTCGTGATTTCCCTAGGCAAGCAGTTCTCCGCCCAAACCATCGCCGTCCTTTTCACTCAACCCGGCGACAAAGCCACGCCAAAGATTATGCCGCTTTCGGCATGGAAGTAGCCCGTTCTTCGCGCATAGGCGAAGTTGCAAAAAGCAACCTCCGGCCTAGCTGGGGGTTGTTTTTTTTGCTGGGGGCCTCGGACCCCATCGCCGTTGTTGCTCCCTGCGCCACCAATAGCGGAATTGGCATAAGATATATATCGCTTTCGTCAGCGGAGGATTCATGAACAAGCCCGCGCAACACAAGAAATCCAAACCGAGAGCATCTGCCCCTTTGTCCGCCTCTGCCTTCGAGCAGGCGTGGAGCGACCCGCGCGCACAGAAGGGGCCACCCTCCCCGCCGCCTACAGTTTCAGGCCGCTGGCTGCTGGGCGCGGTCGCCATCGCCATACCTGCCGCCGCGCTGTGCGCGTGGGCCGTGCTGTGCCTGCTCTTCTGGCAAGGAAGCTGGCAGTTGCTCTACCATCCGGCATCTGCAGTCACGCGCACGCCGGCAAGCGTGGGCCTGGCCTTCGACTCCGTCGGCTTCGCAGCAACGCAAACCGGAGAACCCCTGCTGAGAGGCTGGTGGATTTCCGCCGCACCCGGCTCCCGATACGCGAGCTATACAGTCCTTTATCTGCACGGACAGGACGGCAACATCGGCGACACGGTCGATTCGCTGGCGGTTCTGCATGGGATCGGCGTCAATGTACTGGCCTTCGACTACCGGGGCTACGGTCAAAGCCGGTTCGCCCGCCCCAGCGAGGTCCGATGGCGCGAAGACGCCGAATCCGCCCTCAAGTACCTGACCGGGACCCGCCACATTCCAGCCAATACCATCGTTCTCGACGGCGACGCCCTCGGCGCAAACCTGGCCCTTCAAACCGCTGCCGATCATCACGAGTTGGCCGGCGTCATCCTTCACGACCCGATCCCGGATGCAATCAATGTGGTCCTCAGTGACCCCCGCGCCCGCCTGATCCCCGCGCGTTTACTGGTACAAGACCGTTATGAACTCGACAAGCCAGCAACAGCGCTTCAGATCCCGTCGCTGTGGCTTCTTCAGATCGCTTCACCACCGAACCTTTACATGGTCAGTCAATCTTGGGTTTTCAAGGAAGTGAGCGCCCGCAAGAAGCTCCTGTGGCTCCCTGCACGAACACTCGCGCCCAAGGAGGAGTTGGACGCACTTTCCAGCTTGCTGGACGATCAGCCCACTTCGACCCGCTGACCCGTTAACTCGCACCCTTGCCGCCGCACTACCGCGGCATGTCGCGGTGCAGTGCTTTCACCTGGTAGCCGGCCTTCTTGAGCCGCCTGAACATCTCTTCGGCCATCATCACACTGCGGTGCTGCCCGCCGGTGCAGCCGAAGGCGACGGTCAGGTAGCTTTTGCCCTCCCCCACGTAATGCGGCAGCAGGTAGAGCATCAGTTCAGTGACTTTGTCGAGAAATTCGGTGGTCTGGGGAAAGCCGCGTACATAGTCCGCAACTTTGGGGTCGAGACCGGTCTTCTTGCGAAACTCCGGCACAAAGTGGGGATTGGGCAGGAACCGCACATCGAAAACCATGTCCGCGTCCAGCGGCACGCCATTCTTGAAGCCGAAGCTGAGGCAGGAAACCAGGAGCCGTTGGGTCTTTTCCTCATGGCCAAACCGGGCCTGAATATTCGCACGGAGTTCATGCACGTTGAAATTCGAAGTGTCGATCAGGGTGTCCGCGACATTGCGAATGGGGTCCAGCAGTTGCCGCTCTTCCACAATCGAGCGTGACACTGTCTCTGACCCGCCCAAGGGATGGGGCCGCCGCGTCTCGGAGTAGCGGCGAACCAGCGACGCATCCTGCGCATCGAGAAACACCACCCGCGTATGCAGGCGCTTCTTTACGCCTTTAAGCATCTCCGGCAGCCGGTCCAGCGTTGCACCTTCACGCACATCCACCACAATGGCTGCCTTTTCCACCTCAGCGGATTTGCTTACCAGAACAGCAAAATCCGGGAGAAGCTCCAGGGGCAGATTGTCTACGCAGTGATAGCCCAGATCCTCAAAGGCCTTGAGCGCTGAGGCTTTACCCGCGCCCGAAATTCCGGTCACGATCACCAGTTCTTTCAATGGCGTGGTTGCTGGCTTGGCGTGCTTGGCGGCCACCCGCGGTAAGGCCGCACGGGGCGCCTGCTTGAGTGGCGTCATGCGCTCATGCTACACCGATGGACATACTTTGTGCTCAGGCTCCGGGCGCAACATGGCGGAAGCCCGGCTGCAAAAGCTTGATGGCGTGTGCCGGTTCCAGCGCTTGCGACAACAGCGTTCCCTGGCCAAATTCGCATCCCATAAGACTCAGAGCTTTCAGTTGCTCCGGCGTCTCGATTCCTTGCGCCACAACCTGCAGATCGAGCGAGCGGCCCAAGCGAATCAGCGTCTCCAGCACCGCCTGTTGACGGCCTGTCGAAGTTGCCGCCAGGGTCAGCCTGGGGTCCAGCTTTACTCTGTCGATCGGCAGGCGCACCAGGTGGTTCAATGGCGCAAGGCTTGAACCGAAGTCGTCCACCGCTACCCGCACATTGCAATCCACCATGCGCTGCACAATGGCTACTGCGGCATCGGGGTTTTCATTGAGCACGCCCTCCGGGATCTCGAGGGACAACCGTGACGGATCCGCGCCGCTTGCTATGAGCGCCCTCTTTAGCTGCGCAACCATATCGGGATGGTAAAACTGCCGATTCGCCAAGTTTACGGTCATGCGGATTCCAGCTGCCGGAGTGCTATCGCACCATTGCCGCAACTGGCGGCACGCGGCATTCAACGATTCCCGGCCAATTGTGATCGAGAGCCCGGTATCCTCGGCTACCGCAAGCAGATCACTGAAGCCGTCGATGGAACCGTCGACTTTGCGCCACCGCAACAGGGACTCAAAACTATCGAGCTTGCCATTCTGCAGCGCAAAAATCGGCTGATAGCTGAACTCGAACAGGCGCTTGTCCAGGACATAGCGCAGCTCGCGCTCCCTCTCCTGTTGGCTGCTCACGCACACTTCCATATGTTTGTCGAAGATCTCGAACTGTCTGCCGCCAGACTGTTTGGCACGGTACATAGCAAAGTCCGCGTCCCGAATGAGCAGGTCGGCGGAGGTGTGTTCCGGGCCAGCCATGGCCGCGCCTATGCTGGCGCCAGCCTGGACATGGTGCCCAAATATATCGAAGGGCCTCTCCATCTCCCGCAAAACCCGCTTGGCGACAATCTCCAAATCCCCGGCCGAGAAGATGTTCTCAACGAGAATTGCAAACTCGTCGCCACCCAGCCTTGCCGCAGAGTCCTGGGGACGAAGGGCGGACCGTATCCGCTGCGCGAGGGCGATCAGCAGCACGTCCCCCGCGGCATGGCCCAGGGCGTCGTTGATTTCCTTGAAGCGGTCAAGATCCATAAAGAGTACGCCGCAGCCATATTCTGGGTGCCTGTTCCGGCGCTTGAGTGCAAGGGTCAGCCGGTCCAGAAAGAGTGCGCGGTTCGGCAATCCTGTAAGAACGTCGTGCATGGCGTCGTGCTGCAGCCTGGCTTCAGTCTGCTTGCGCTCGCCAATGTCGCGGAAAGTGAAGACGTAGCCCACTTTGGCTTCGTCCACCAGCAGGGGCGCGGCCTGCAGGCACACATCCACCAGTTCTCCGGCCTTATTCATACGCACCGTCTCGAGAAGCACGTGACCTTGCTCGTCGACTGCCTTTTCCAGCGTAGCCTGCTCGTTTTGCCGCGTCTCGGGCACAATCAGTTCGCGCAGGCTGCCCCCGCTGGCTTCCTCGGTAGTAAATCCAAAAATCCTTGAAAACGCCGGATTGGTATAGAGCACATGGTTGCCATGTTCAATCGCGACTGCCTCCGGAATGCACGCCAGCACATCTTCCATCAGGCGCGACTTTGGCGCTGGTTCCCGTCCTCCTGGATGGGCCACAATCACTGCCTCATGCAGTTCCGCATTCAACAGGCTATAAGTGCCCTCGACCGGTTGCAGCCTTCCATTTTTCGCCGGCATCGTGGCATGGAACGGGCTTCCCTTCCTGGTACCCGTCAGCAGTGTCTGAGGCTCGGCGGTGCCCGGAAATAGTCCCCACAAGACTTCCTCGACCGGACGCTCGACCCATTCCCCTTCCGAGAGGCCCAAGATTTGCCGCGCCTCGGCGTTAGCAAATACTATTTTGCCGGCCCGCTCCAGAAAAACCAGAACCGGCAGGGCGTCTAGAATCTCACGCTGTTCGCCGGAGTCCGCGTTTTTCGGAAGGTTCAAGCTGGTCGCCTCCACGGGCACTGCGATGATTCCAAGCCGGGCCGGCTTCCACTCCGGCCCGACAGTAGATTTCAGTGCAGGCGTCGCCATATCAAAATCGTATGCCGCGCACAAGGGTGCATCCATCCCCTAAAACGGGTATTGGATGCAACCAAAGTCCGCCCTTGCCGGCCAGCGGGCGGGCGCTTGTTAGCAAGATCAAATATTTCAACGGGAAGAGCGCACCCTGCGGCAAAAGAAGAATGGCCTGTATCGGGGTGGACGACCCTGCAACAAGGGCCCATACGAAACTTGAGGGATGGGCTATTCCCCCATCCCTCAAATCCCTCCGGCAAAAGATGCCAGTTCGTTTGCTTTGACTGAATGAGATTATCTAAGGTAACTCGACCAACTCCATCTGACCGTCCCTGCGGCGATGCAGCACGAACGTATCTCCTGCCGCGGTGTGGAAGATCAGCAGATCGCGGTCGCGAAACTCGGTGTCTTTGACCGCTTCCTCAATCGTCATGGGTTTCAGGGCAATTGCCTCGCCGTTCTTGAGGATGTGCGGCTCCACCACAGTGGCACGCGCGGGAAACGAGTGGACTGCGATCGACGCTCTTGCTTTTGTGATTTTGCGGCCGTTCTTGACCTCCACGCCCTCCTCCGTGGGCTGTGCGGCGCGCGACTTGGTCCGCGACACAGGTGGTGCGGTGAGAGTCTTCTCTTCCTTGGGCAGCCGCTTGCTTCCGAGGCGGCGGTCCCGGAAACGCAGCGCCTGATTCTCAGCGTGCTCCATCGCTTCCCGCAGCGCCGCATCCAGAGTGGCAGCTTTGCCGGTGGCCGCGATCTTCTGCGCCCGCGCCTGCATCGTCAACTCCACAATCTGTACGTGTCTTTGAGTGCTGAATGTAATGCTGGCATGCGCGGTCTTGCCCATAATGCGGCCTATTCGCTCCATGCCCTCCTCGGCCTGCGTGCGCAGAGCCTTGGATATTTTTACTAGCCTGGCGGTGAACTCCACTTCCATGGTCAGCCTCCGCTCCTCGTCCTCCCCGCACGGTTGCCCGGACGGAGAGATACGGAATTTATACCCACTCCTATTTTTATTGGCTTGCACGTCAATGCAAGTCGACCGTTCTCCTTGCCCCCGGATGCCGGATCAACAAACCGGCTTTGAAAATCCGGGTTAGAGGAGCACAGTATATTCCATAGAGAACCCGCTGAAAAATATTTGGCAAGGCACGGCCCGGGAAATCTGTCCTTGGAGTTGCCATAAATGGGAAGCGCCGCCAAAGGCGGCGCAATGGGCTTTGCATAGTTCCGGCCAACGGCCAAAGGCTGCGCTACTTCCTATTTCCAGTACTTCAGATCTCCCACCGCAGCAGCGTGGCCCCAACGGTGAACCCCGCACCTACAGCGGCCAGCAGCACCAGGTCGCCCTTCTTTAGCTTGCCTTGTTCTATGGCCGTTTCCATGGCCAGCGGAACCGTTCCCGCCGAAGTATTTCCGTACTTCTCAATATTGATAATCACCCGCTCCGGATCCATCCCCAGCCTGTCCGCCGTCGCCGTAATAATCCGTTTGTTGGCCTGGTGGGGAATAAAGCAGGCAAGGTCCGCGCCGGTCACGCCGTTCCGCTCGAGAACCTTGGCCGTGGTTTCGGCCATCTTCCGGACCGCGAATTTGTAGACTGCGGGCCCGTCCTGGTAGATGTAGTGCATCTTCTTGTCGACAGTCTCGTGGCTGGATGGATTCAGGCTGCCACCACCCTTCAGATTCAGGCTTGCTGCGCCCGATCCGTCGATCTCGTTCTCAAAGTCGATGAAGCCGATCTCTCCCTCTTCGGCCGGCTCAATCAGCACCGCTCCGCCGCCGTCGCCAAACAGGACACAGGTGGTACGGTCGGTGTAATCGGTCATGCGCGTGTTCGCGTCCGCGCCAATCACCATTACCTTCTTGTGCGCCCCGCTCTCCACCAGCTTCACGCCCGCCTGCAAGGCAAACATGAACCCCGAGCAGCCCGCGGAAACGTCGAACCCCCAGGCTCCCTTGGCGCCGATCCTGTCCTGCACCAGGCATGCCGTCGCGGGGAACATCATGTCCGGCGTCACCGTGCCCACAATGATTACTTCCACTTCGCTGGCTTCAATTCCCCGCGCAGCCAGACACTTCTTTGCCGCCTCAGTGCAGATATCGCTCACGCCCAGCCCCTTGGCCAGCACGTGCCGCTCGCGAATGCCAGTCCGCTCCATAATCCACTGGTCGTTCGTATCCACCATCTTTTCAAGGTCTTGATTGGTCAGAACCTGGGGAGGAACGTAGGTCCCGAGCGCCGTAATCTTGGCGCGCCGACCCACGACTGGGCGAACAGTAAGGCTCAAAGTATCTCTCCTTGCGGCAACCTGCGGGACCGGGTCCCCGGCTCGCCACTCAACAGCTCTTCTATCGAAATGGCACAAAAAAGTACCGGGTGACCTACTGCACACGCACTAGCCCGTTACCGTTGCTTCCTTCCGGACCTGGCGGGATTGGCGGGATTACGTCGCGTAGGACCCGGCACTCATTGATTTTACCACTCCCGAGAGGCCAGGAAACCAAGCCGCGAGGGGTGAAGTTTCGCACAGGTTTCTGTGGTCAGCCAACAGCCTGCGCGAATCCGTCGAGAAAGATTTTGCATCTAATTTCGGCAGCGGAAACTAGCCTGGTGGCCCAATCTTCGACCGGCCACTAAAAGCCGCCAAAGTCCACAGACTGTGCAGGTTCGAGACACTGTCCGAAAACCATACAGTCGATTTCTTAAACTTTTCGCGCTCGTTTCTGAGGCGAATTTAATAATTTTCCCAAAAGATTGGTCATTTTTTTGCTCAAATGCACGGTGTATCAAGCATGAGCAAAACCGGCTCGCCTGCACTTTCAAATGGTCAGGCTGAGATCTCCGTTTTTTAGACCCTCAACTCATTGACCCGGCCATTTTGTTTGGCTTCAGGCCCGGATGATCGCACGTTATCTCGAAATATGGGCCGGCAGCAAGGTCGACCCAACCGTCAAGTCCAAAAACAGGAAAGGAGACCCCTCGAACGCCATGTGGAAACCCAAACACTCAGATTCACTATCCATTTCGTCAAGCCCGGAGTCCTGCCTCCCGGCGCCGGCCCTTCCGGCACTTAATGCCGCCTCCCGCAAGCCGGCAGCGGCGGTCCAACAGTCCGCTATCGGGAAGGGCCTCGTCCTTGCGGGCGGAATTTCCGGCTCAGATTCACTCGAGTCGCTGCTGATCGAAGGCACCGTCGAGGGCAGCATCAATCTGCCAGCCAGCCACGTCACGGTGGGCCGCGACGGACAGGTGACCGCCAGCATCATCGCTCGTGACATCGTGGTGATGGGCACAGTCAACGGCGACATCACGGCATCGGTCCGCGTGGACATCCATGCAGAAGGCTCGGTGACCGGCATATTGTCCGCTCCCCGCATCTGCGTGGAAGATGGCGCGTTCCTGCTAGGCAAACTCGAAGTCCAGAAGCCCGTAATCGAGCCGGTAGTCGTCGTTGACCTGCCGCCGGACGCGCTTGACACGCTCAAATCGATCCGCATCCCGCCGCAAGTGAGAACCATGCAAATACGGCCATCACTGCGAACTGCATAGATTCGGGCGGGTCTCTCTCGAACGGGGATCTCCGGGCGGCCCATTACCCAGGGAAAAGGCCGCCTCCTGTTCAGTGCCCTCAAGCTGTCCGTCCAACGGTAGATCCAACTCCCCGGTACAATAGAAGTGTGACCAAAACACCTTCTCCCACGGCCCCTTCCGTGGGCTTTATTTCGTTAGGATGCCCCAAAAACCTCGTCGACTCCGAGGTGATGATGGGCCTGCTCGACCGCGCCGGCGCGCGCCTCACGTCGCACCCCGAAGAGGCCGAAATCCTCATCGTCAACACCTGCAGCTTTATTGACACGGCCAAGCAGGAGTCTGTTGACACCATTCTTGAAATGGCCCGCTTCAAGGCTTCAGGTTCGGCCCACAAACTGATCGTTGCCGGCTGCCTGGTGGAACGCTACCGCGACGAAATCCGCAAGAGCATTCCTGAGGTCGACGCCGTTGTCGGCACCGGTGAACTCGAATCGATTCTCGAAGCCGCGGGCCTCACCATGCCCGCGGCCCCGGCCTCTACGTCGCCCTTCAACATCCTTACGGGCTCTGCCGCCGAAGTGCGCCCTGGCCAGGAATCCCGCTCCGCAACGCATAAACACGAGGCACCCTCCCGGTCGGAAGGCGATGCGCGGGAGCAAAAAGGCCGCTTCAGCCGTGACGACTGGCAGGGGGCGACGCATCTTCTCCCTACTTACCTGTACGATGAAAGCACCCCGCGCTTCCTCACCACGCCCAAATCCTCGGCCTACATCAAGATCGCCGAAGGTTGCGATCACCCCTGTACCTTCTGCGTCATCCCTAATCTGCGTGGCAAATTCCGCTCGCGGAGATTTGAATCGGTGGTAGCCGAGGCCCGGCATCTGGTCGCGCGCGGGGTTCAGGAGATCACCCTCATCGGTCAGGACACCACCTGCTACGGCGAAGATCTCGGCATTAAGGATGGTCTCGCCACGCTGCTCGACGCCCTCGCCCAGATCGAGGGCCTACGCTGGCTGCGCTTCCTTTACGCGTATCCTAATCGAATAACCAATAAACTTCTTGCCACCATCGCCAAGCACAACAACATTTGCAAATACCTCGACGTTCCTCTGCAGCACGCCTCTCCGCAGGTGCTCAAGACCATGAAGCGGGGCGCCGGAACCGAGATCTTCCTCAAGACTCTCGAGAAGGTTCGCGCAACCGTTCCCGGCATCGCTCTGCGGACCAGCTTCATCGTCGGATTCCCCGGAGAGACCGCCGAAGACATCACCCTGCTTGAAGACTTTGTAAAGGAAGCGAAATTCGACTGGCTGGGCGTCTTCAGTTACTCCGACGAAGAAGGCTCGGGCGCATTCTCGCTTGACGCGAAGGTGCCCAAGCGGACCATTGAAGCCCGCAAGCGCCGCCTGATGAAGCTTCAGCAATCCATCTCCAAGCGCGCCAAACAGCAATGGGTAGGCCGCGAGTTGGTGCTGCTTGCCGAAGGTGAAAGCGAAGAGACCCCGTTGTTATGGGAAGGCCGCACCCAGTTCCATGCGCCTGAAATCGACGGCAAAGTCTACATCAACGACTTCGGCGATCTTGAATCGCTTGAGCCGGGCCGCTTCTACAAGGCCGTCATCACCGAAGCCCACGAATACGACCTGGTGGCGCGCATACTCGAAGGCCCTCTCTAGAAATCAGAAGAATCACGATTCTTCAAAACCAGAAGAATCATTGCCGAGTTTCTCCAAGATTGTCCTGCAGCAAAGAAACGCCGAGCAACTCCCCTTTTACTTGGGTGGAAGATCGCGACGTGTGCACCGGAGGTACATCCGATCGCGGCACGGATCCAGTTCTGGATCCGTGCACATCGCCTACCGGGAGGGAAAGTGGTTTTCAAACACTATTTTCGATGCGCAGGTTGCGGATACCACGTCATTTATTGCACGGAAGGTGCAGTTCCGGTGCAGCCAGGGCGTACCCATGGGGATGCGCTGAAGAACGGCGCAGTCAGTTCGACGGAGCACGATGCTTCGCCTCCGGGTTGCATCGGCGTGCTGTCTTATTGCAGCGGAATGGATCCCAAGACCCTGAAGCCCTGCCCCACGGCGCACCCTGGAACGAAGCAGGTTTCCGACCCACCGCCGCCAACCCCCAACCCCGACTGGAACGACTTTGCCGACCGCGTTCAGGCGGCCTGGGTGGTGTACGTCAATAGCGGATACGACGTGGCTAGCCGGGGCCCCAACCATGATCGCGCTTTTCACCCCGGCCAGGGCGTTCAGAGAGTCCTACAGGGCTCCGCAGGCGTGCTCACAATCCATGGGGGGCTCTACACCGTGTCGAACAGCCTCACTTCCGACGCATCGCTGAAACGCAATGTCCCGGGACAGGCAACGTTTATTTACCACTTGTGAGTTTTGAGTCTCTAGCCCTGATGAAAAGGCCCGCAGGTTCCGGCTAAACCGGGCCGGCGAGGGCACGTATCTCCATGAGCCTTTCGCGGAGTTGCTTCACGCTCGCTGAAAAATAGAAGCGCTCAATCGTGACTTCCTTGCCGCTGTATAAGCGGATGTGCAACTCACGAGCAACGGGAACCAGGTTGATGCTGCGCGTGAAATGGATCAGGCTCTCAATTTCTCCCCATTTGAACTGGTGTTCAATGAGGGTGAAGCGCCCGAACCATCCCTGCCTCGGCAGTTGCACCGCCATGCCATCCGTCCCGGCGCGGAAGTAGCAGTCCCCCGCAAAGGCGCTCACGATGCGTCCCACGCCTCCTGTAATCAAGGCCAATGCGACAAACGCCAACGCCAGGCCAACCAGGAACATCCACCAAGGCGGCATATCTCCGGGCGCGTGCGGTGCGCCTGCTTCTCCGGCAGGTCCAATCCAGATCAGCAGGCCTCCAGGTATGGCGACCAGGGCTCCAAAGAGTATCCGCCAGATTCCCGTCAGCGCAACGCGAATCGGCGCGTAAGTAGTCAGATCCTGCAGGTTGCTCTGCCTTGCGTCGGACACTGTCCTAGCCTCCCGGTGAAGTTTGAACAGCCTACATCACAACCCCCAACCCCGGCAATCGGTCCGGCTCCCTTATGGCCTTGCGCGGATTGTCGGACAAGAGCCGCAACGCGACCTCGTCAGAGAGTCCCAGCCTCTGCGTCAGATTCCTGAAACTCGCTTCCATCGTAATCGTCGATCCAACCAGGTGCGAGCCATCAGGTGACTGCGCAACGCCGTCCTTGTCTATACATAAATTCCAACGCCCCAAGCGATAAGTACCGGGGCCGAGTCCAGCAGCGGAGATAGCATCTGTAACTACAATCGATCTATCTTTCCCAACGATATCGAGATAACTCTTCAGTGCAAAGAAGGGAATATGCACGCCATCCGCGATAAAGCAGATCCATATTTTACCTCGAAGACTTAATACGCGATTCAGAATATTATCGTGACGCGGCAGAAACGCCGGACAGCCGTTCCCGAAATGCGTAAACATGGTAACTCCGGCATCGATCGCGGTGGATAACTCCTCCGGGGTAGCGTTTGTGTGCCCGGCAGATACAACGACGTTACTCTCCGCAAGCATCTGTATAACTTCCATCTTAGGGTCTTGCTCAGGGGCCAGAGTAACCAGCCTTGTCATGCCATCCGCCGCATCCAGCAATCGCTGCATCACCGACTTATCCGCCGTGATAACTGCATCTATGGGATGCGCTCCCCGATAGCCTTCCGCGGGACTAATGAAAGGCCCTTCGATATGGAAGCCACGCAGGATCTGCCGCAGGGAGGGGACCCGATTGCGCAGTTGAACCAGCCCCTTGAGCCTAGCCTCCATTACCGGCAAAGAATCCGTAATAATGGTTACCAGAATCCCGTCGACGCCCTGGCGGGAAAGCTCCGCGCACACTTCGTCCACGCGCACCGGGTCTGGATTGTCCCCGTTGAAGTCGACCCCTCCGTAACCGTTCACCTGCAGATCGAAGAATCCCATGGGAGCCATTCACTCCAATTGTGCTTCCGAAACATCCGTCATGCACTGGAACTTTACTCGTTCCGTTCATTGTAGTAACCATATCCGAGCAGAGACTGCTCGCAAGACGTGCGGATGGGATTCACAGGCAAAATGCCAAACACAGTTTCACAATCTGGCGCGCAGGGCCACACGAGACGATTTTTGTGGGCTTGGCATCCTGGATTGGAGTAAACTCGTGGCGTTTAGCCGTTCAGATTTCCAGTTCAGTGGATGAAAGAGAGTTCTCGCGGAGGTTCCACGATGGCAACAGAAGGCAGCAATCGCGTGGGCGATTACGAAGTACTGGCGCTTCTCGGCACAGGCGGCATGGGCCGGGTGTTCAAGGTGCGCAATGTGATCACGAACCGCGAGGAAGCGATGAAGGTGCTGCTTCCCGATTTCCTCTCACAGCCTGAACTGGCAGACCGTTTTATGGCGGAGATTCGCACCCTGGCCACGCTGGATCATCCCAATATTGCGCAATTGCGCACAGCGTTTCAGGTCGAAAACCAGCTTGTAATGGTGATGGAGTACGTGGAAGGCAACACGCTGGATAAACTCGCGGCAGAGAGCAGAATACCGATCGAACAGGTGGTGGAATACGCGATGCAGGCGCTTTCGGCGCTAAGTTATGCGCATGGGAAAGGCGTGATCCACCGCGACATCAAGCCGGCGAACATTATGATCACCACGCACGGACTGGCGAAGCTGATGGACTTCGGCATCGCGAAGTCCACCATCGACATGCAATTGACGCGCCCAGGAACGACCATGGGGTCGATGTACTATATGTCTCCGGAGCAGGTGCGCGGCGACGGGGTGGATGCCCGCTCGGATATCTACTCGTTTGGCGTGACTCTCTACGAGATGGTGACGGGGAAGAAGCCGTTCGATTCTGAAACTTCGTTCAGCGTGCTGAATGCGCATGTGAACGAGGCTCCCACGCCTCCGGTGCAGATGAACCCGGAACTTCCGAAGGCGTTGAACGACATTGTTCTGTGCGCAATGGCAAAGAATCCGGCGGATCGCTTCCAGTCTGCGGAGGAGTTTCGCAATGCTCTAAAGGCATTGCGCGAGCCCCAAAGGGAGCAGGTTCCGCAAGCCGCTCCGCCACCGGTTCGAATCCCGGCTCCAGTGCCGGTTTCAATGAACGAAGCTGAGCCTGCACCGCAGGCGACGCAGGCGGGGTGGCAGCCCGTGTCGCCACCTGGGCAGCGGGTTCAGCCGCCAGTCGCGCATCAGATTCCGCCGCCGGCCCCCTCGTATGCTCCGCCGCCAGCGGCGCATGGCCATGTACCGATTGCCGCGGCTCCCCCGCCGGCCAGGCCGAACCCCGGCAAGAGTCATCGCGGATTGTGGATCATGGCGGGCGCTTTGACGGCCATTCTCGCCCTGGTAGCGGTGATTGCCCTGCTACCAAGAGTCTTCGCGGCGTTCTCCACGCAGAAGCCCGCGGCCACGGCGTCTAGTGCGCAGACTGCGGCGCCTTTACCGGAGGCCAAGGGCACGGAACAGAACACCCCGACAACTGACACACCGCAACCGACATCCACGGGCGGCACGGCAGCAACGGAAGGAACTACGACCACACCGGCCACGACGAGCGAGGCGGCCACGAAGCCGGCCGTGACGCCGAAAGCCGGCGCTGCGCCACGTGCCGTTTACAATCCGCAACGGCAGGGCACGGCTCCAGGTAGCCCTCCTCCGGTCGCTACGTCCTACGGTTCGGCTCCTTCAACTCCGGCGGTGCCGGCAGGACCGTCCGCGCAGGAGATTCACGAGGCGCACGACCGGCTGATGAACCTGGAAGCGCAGGCAGAGGCCGCGTCGAGCAGCGTACAGCAGATTCGCAATCAACAGCAGGCGCAGGGGCTCAACCTGCGGGGTGACATTGTGGCTTCGATGAGCAGGATGAATAACTACCTTGGCGCCGCGAAGCGGTCCCTCGGGCAGAACGACCTGACTACAGCGAACGACTACATGGAGAAGGCTGACAAGGAAATCTCGACGCTGGAGAAGTTCCTGGGTCGATAGGGGACGCGCATGGGCGCACCGAGCGATCTGCTGCGCCCATGCGTTGATGGCCGCATCCTGCGTGAGCGCAAGCACCAGCGACTGAAGGACAGCGGGGACGGCGAATCAACTTTGGCATCCCAGGCAAAATCAGCCCACGACACCCAGGCGCGATACCATAGAGCTTGATCACTGCCTTCAGGCAGGAAAACTCAATGGCCCCGAAGAAAAAATCCGCAAACCTCCTCCGCTGCCCCACTTGCGGCATGCTGGTCCAGCTCAAGGACGAGGACTTCCCATTCTGCAGTGACCGCTGCCGCAAGATCGACCTCGGCAAGTGGGCGATGGGCGTCTACAAAATCAGTTCCCCCATCCTCGACCCCGATGTTCTTGAAGACCTCGGCGGACTCGGCGGCGGCGGTGGAGACTCCGATGAAAGCTAAGACAGAAACCGCGACCCAGAGCCCAATTCAAAACAAGACAAAATGGGCCTTCGCCGTCGCAACCTTCTTCGGAGCCGGCTATGGCAAGCCCGGTCCCGGCACTTGGGGCTCGGTCGCAGCAGTGCTGCTTTGGGCTGCCTTTGCCTGGTTCGCCCATCCCGCCCCTCAAACGTTGCTGCTGGCTCTCATCGCCGGCATCGCGCTCACCCTGGTCCTCGGAATCCCCGGCTCGACCATCGCCGCCCGCGAATCCGGCCGCAAAGACCCGCAATTCGTTGTCATCGATGAAGTCATCGGCCAATGGATCGCCCTGCTCTTCTGCCCATTCGACTGGCTTCACGCCCTCATCGCCCTCGTCCTCTTCCGCCTCTTCGACATCACCAAGCCTTTCCCTGCCCGCCAGCTTGAAAACCTGCCTGGCGGCTGGGGCATCGTCTTCGATGACGTAGCCGCGGGCCTGTATGCTTTGGGTGTAGCAACCTTGTTACGACTCTGGTTCTGACATGCCACGTACTCCCGCACAATCCGTTCCCGCAGCCCTCCCCGCGCCCCGCATCGACGACATCGTGCCCGCCGCGGCCCTGCCCCTGGGCGAAGTCGAACTTATCGGCGAGCACCTGGGCCCCAACAGCTCGAGTCCTGACAACTCCGGCCTACCCGTCGTTTTGGTTGACGGCCTGCCGGCACGCGTCGCCATGAGCCGCCCGTCGCGCCTTGCCTTCCGCGTCCCCGAGTTGGCCACCACCGGCCTTGTCGAGGTGCGCAACCCCGCCGTCAGCAACACCGTGCCTCTCCGCATTGCCCGCCAGCTCTCGGACGGCCTCCATCCCGTTACCAGCCCTGCCGTCAGCCGCTCCGGCATGATCTACGCCACCATCTCCGGCCCGCGCGGCAAGCAGACTCCGGTCTCCGTGGTGCGCGTCAGCCCCGACGGCCGCGGCACACCGTTTGTCAACGACATCCTCAACGCCACCGGCCTCGCCTTCAACGCCGACGACGAGCTGTTCGTCACCAGCCGCGCTGAGGGCAACGTCTACCGCATCGACGCCGGCGGCGAGTCTTCCATCTACGCCGAAGGCATGGGCGTGGCCACCGGAGCGGCCTTTGACGCCGAAGGCAACCTCTTCGTCGGAGACCGCAGCGGCACCATTTTCAAAATCAACCCGGAGCGCAAAATCTTCGTCCACGCCACCCTGGAACCCTCGGTCGCCGCCTATCATCTGGCAGTAAACGCCGCCGGGACTCTGTTCGTCACAGCCCCCTCGCTCTCCTCCAACGAAGCCATCTGGGCCATCGAGCCCAACGGCGACACCCGCGCCTGGTACCGCGGCCTTGGCCGACCCCAGGGACTCGCCCTCTCCAAGGACGGCGATGTCTATCTGGCCGCCTGCCTTCAAGGCCAGCGCGGCCTGGTCCGCGTTACGCCGCAGGGCAAAGCTACGCTCGTGCTGGCCGGCATCAACCTGGTCGGCGTCGCCTTCTCTCCCCTCGGCACCACCATCCTCACCACCAACGAAGCTGTTTATGATGTGGACTTGGGAGTCGAAGGACTGAGTCTCTTTTAGGTGTTTCTAACTGATCACCGATCTCTGACAACTGGTCTCTGAGCTTTGCCCTTATGAAATCCGAAATAATCGCCGTCGGCTCCGAGATGCTGACACCCTACCGCCAGGACACCAACTCCCTTTATCTCACTGAGAAGTTCAACGGGATTGGCGTAACCGTCGCCTTCAAGACCATCGTCGGCGACCGCCTCAAGGATCTGGTCAGCGCCATCCGCATCGCCCTTGGCCGCACCGACATTCTCGCCATCATGGGCGGCCTCGGCCCCACCGAAGACGACCTGACGCGCGAAGCCGTTGCTGAAGCGCTCGCGCTCACGCTCCGCCGCGACGCCACCCAGGTTGCCGCTCTCCATGTTCGGGCTGCTACCTGGCACATCGCCATGCCGCCCAATAACCTCAAGCAGGCCGACGTGCTTGAGGGCGCCACCGTGCTGCCCAATCCCAACGGCAGCGCCCCCGGCCAGTGGCTCGACACTACCTTCAACGGCTATCGAAAGCTGATCCTTCTCATGCCCGGCCCGCCCAACGAGTGCAAGCCACTTTTCGACGCCGAGTGTCTGCCCCGCCTGCGTGCCGTCATTCCGGTGCGGTACATCGCCAAGCGCACCCTGCGCGCCGCCATGATTCCCGAGTCGCAGGCCGACAAGCTGCTGGCTCCCATCTACACCACGTATCCCGATGTTGAAACCACCATCCTGGCCCACGCCGGAGACATCCAGCTCACCCTGCTCTGCTCCAAGGCAGACGCGGCCAGCACCCATGCCCGCGTGGACGAGCTCGCCTCCCGCCTTGAAGAGGCTCTTGAGGACTGGCTCTACTCCTCGGGCGGCGAGTCGTCCGACTCACTGGAGCAGATCGTCCTCTACTATCTGGGTCTTCGCCAGGCCACTCTCGCGGCGGCTGAAAGCTGCACCGGCGGCATGATCTCCCAGCGCATCACCTCTGTGCCCGGCGCATCCCGCTCCTTCCTTGGGGGGGCCATCGTCTACGCCGACCCGCTCAAAGCCGCCTTCGCCGGAGTCCCCGCCGAACTGATCGCCACCCATGGCGCCGTATCAGCAGAAGTGGCCCTGGCCCTGGCTACCGGCATCCGCCTCCGCACCGGGGCCACTTTGGGCCTTGGCATCACCGGCATCGCCGGCCCCACCGGCGGCACCGAAACCAAAGCCGTTGGCCTGGTCTACATCGCCCTCTCCGATCCGCAAAAGACCGAAGTCATGAACCGCACCTTCCGCGGCGACCGCAACCGGGTAAGAGAATGGGCCACCCAGCAGGCGCTGGACCTGATTCGCAGAAGGCTGATGTAGGAAGCGCGCACGTCTATAAGCCCCGCCATTCGCTTGTACCATCCAGTCAAGCACCCCTATCTCGTGGTTGGTCAGCCCGTGAAGCAAAAGTAACCGAAATGCAACGAAGGGCAAAACCAAGGGATACTCCCGAGGCCGTCAAACTTCTGGAGTCATCGCGGCGGAGTTGGGGGATTACCCATTTGATTTAGTCTCCGGTTTGTCCGTTCTTCATTCGATATCAGTCCGCAATACTTGACAATTGGCACAATAATGTACAAATAATACAAATTGTACGAAAATGTACACAATCAGGAGTGTTGCATATCATCAACCAGAAATGCTACTCGGTCATCACAGCGGACGTCGTAGGCTCTCGCAAGATCGAATCGTTCCGCCCCAAACGAGACCGGAAACTCGAAGAAGTCTCTCGACTCCACTTGAAACAGAAGTTGATCCTCTCGCCATACGCGGTAACGGCTTGGGATGAGTTCCAGGCAATTTTGAGTAAACCGGCACATACCCCGCGCGTGATATTGGATTTGCGTCGCCTTTTCTACCCCTTCCAACTTTGGATCGCGGTTGGGATCGGCACCGTCAGCGAAGCGCATCGAAAGCCGGTCAATCGTTATGCTGGAGGTGAGGCTTTCGAACGGGCCCGGGAAGCAGCCGATCGATTGAAATCCGGATCGACAAAGTATCGCCTTCTCACGGGATTTGAATCCGGAAACGAAATATTCGACACGATTGCAAATACAATCTACCGCCTTCAGGACGCCCTCCTTGAAGGAACGACCGAAAAGCAATGGGCGGCGATCAATATGCAACTTGAGACCGGCCGCCAAGACCTGACTGCCAAGCGACTAACGCTGGACATTTCGACCGTATCGCGAAATCTCAAGCGGGGCTATTATTGGCACTTGGTTGAAACTGTCGACGCGATGGAGCGCATTGTGAAGACATACTTCTGACATGTACACTTCAATACAAATCAAGAAATATGGACATTTTCATGCAACCGATGCCGATAACATTCATGGCTTTGCTCTTGGCATACCTGCTCGGGGACTTCCCCTTGCAGCCAGGATGGATTATCAGAAACAAAGGCAAGAACCTTTGGCCACTCATTTGCCATGGCATTACACACTACATACTCGCATGGACCTGCCTGCTCATCTTCGCTCAAATTCCCTATCTATCAATCTACGGCCAGACGACCATAATAGGTTACTTATTCGTTCATCTGATGGCCGGCCGGATCAAACAAATGTTGATTGCACGAAAGGTCTTGCCTGATAACTGGATGACATTCTTGTTCGACCAATCGCTTCAAGTGATCGTCTTGGCGGCAGCGGCCGTCATTTTGACCGGAAGCAGTGTTACCGAACTCATTCATATTACCCAGCTATCCATGACTACAAAAACACATCTATTGGAGGCTGGGATCATCTATGTCGCTGTCATATTTGGCGGAGGATATTTGATACGTTATCTTACCAGGAGCTTGGCAAAGGCCACAGTAGCCGAAGGCCCGGCACAATTGCAGAATGCGGGACTTTATGTAGGATGGATCGAGAGGTTCCTGATAATTACAGCTATTGCGATACAATCTCCAGCCTTGGTCGGCCTTATCTTGACCGGCAAATCCATTGCTCGTTTTCCTGAATTCAAGGAAGCACGATTTGCCGAATATTTCCTCATAGGGACACTCCTGAGCATCTCATTGTCGGTAGTCGGTGGAATTGTCTTATTACAACTGCTGTACGGGGCGGTATCACTAAAATGACAAATCCACTGGTCAAATCAGATCGTCCTAGCCAAAACCCCTGAATTACACTGCAAAGAATCAGGAGGTTTTTCCCCTAATGCCCCTTCCGCAGGACGAACGAATCGTCTCCCTCGCCAACGATCTGGTGGAACAATTTCACACGATGTTCGGCGCTCATCCCGGCTATCGCCCGGCCCACGCAAAGGGCCTGATGCTGATAGGCGTCTTCAAGCCGGCAAGTGGAGCCCAGGCGCTTACACGGGCTCCGCATATTGCCCGCCCGTCCACGCCCATCACCGTCCGCTTCTCCAACTCCACCGGACTCCCGGCGATACCCGACAGCTCCCCCGATGCCAATCCGCGCGGCTTTGCCATTCGATTCAACCTGGCGGAGCATGTGCACACCGACATCGTCTCCCACTCGACCGACGGATTCCCTACGCATACCGGCGCGGAATTCCTTGAATTCCTGTATGCGGCCGCAGCCAGCGGACCCGAAGTTCCCTCGCCCAAGCCTATCGAGAAGTTTCTCGCCTCGCATCCCGCGGCTTTGGCCTTTGTGCAAACGCCCAAGCCCTTCCCGTCGAGCCTGGCGCGCCAGACCTATTACGGCGTTACTGCCTACGCCTTCACAAACGCAGCCGGGCAAACCAGGTTTGGGCGCTACCGGGTTGTCCCCGAGCTGGGGAACGACTACCTGACTCCAGAAACTGTCTCCGGGATCTCCGCCAACTACCACTTCGACGAGATCGCCGCGCGCGTC
>Ga0114951_10001730_pt1 | contig 26182 bp, 30 predicted proteins | sample AM7aDNAmetaG_FD_88677 | JGI IMG/M metagenome (GOLD analysis project Ga0114951, IMG submission 88677) | Freshwater microbial communities from Finland to study Microbial Dark Matter (Phase II) - AM7a DNA metaG | ecosystem: Environmental > Aquatic > Freshwater > Lake | place: Finland: Lake Alinen... | reverse complement strand
TACTACAGTAGGTACGGTAGTACTAACCGCCGTGGGACCGACGGTTGGTGCGGTAGTACTAACCGTTGTGGATACTACAGTAGGTACGGTAGTACTAACCGCCGTGGGACCGACGGTTGGTGCGGTAGTTACCTCTTGGCTCTGCTTCTTAAGATCCTGATCGACCTTTGTCATCTGGCCTTTCGCCACGGTCACCGAAACAGTGGAGATGTCGTACCCCTTAAGAGAAATCTGTAACTGGTGTAATCCAACCGGGACATCCACAGTATCCGGAGTTTTTTTCTCACTGTCTTTATTGTCGATAAAAACTGATGCACCGGCTGGGTCTGAATTGACGTTAATTGTCCCGGTGTCCTGATCAAACGCGACCGAGATACTATGGTCAGATTTGACATTTGAAAATTTGTATGTTAATCCCGGGGTGACGGTCCCGTCAATGGTCATGATACTATGATACCCGGAATCAGGGGTAATTAAAAACATGGGGGAATCATCACCGGGATTAACAGGAATTGATCCTGGTGGGTCTATTGTCCCATGGCCCACCGCTGCGACGGTAATTGTGAAAGCCGATGCTGCAGATGTAACTGATACCGCCAGCATCACCCCGATGAGCAGGATATACACGAGAGCCCGGATTGGACCGGGCTGTTTTTGAGCCAGTTGATTCATGTTTTCTGTGAAATTTCCGATAATAATTTTAGTCTTTTCAGGAATTGCCCGGCATAATGACAAGGAGTTTTGCACCGTACAGCCCCTTTGCCAGTTCTACCAGGTCTCCGTCACGGACGGGAACACGATTTTCGGGTGCGACAACTACGGTATTCACCATCGTACCACCCGTGCTCCCGGCATCTTCGATATACCACTGCCCACTTTCTTCAATGAACTTCCCATGCGGTTTTGAGACACGGCTGACCGCTGTATATGCAGCTGACAGGATGACGTCCCGGTCGGAATCATAGCTGCCAGACCTCCGGGAGTCAACCCGGCCGATCCGCACTTCGGTCCCGGAGAGCTGGAATACCTTTCCATCTTCGGGGCCCCCAAGCAGCACGACCGATGGTGTCGGGGCAAGCAGCTCCTCTGCCACTCTTCCCCTGACTGCATCGAGTCGGTTCCGCAGCTCGGTATCTGCCGGGTTGATCCTGATATTGGAGAACAGGCCAAGATTCCGTACAATCGCTTCCATTGCACCCGGGATGAGCGAATATTTCCAGACCGGGTGGACACCTTTGGAAGTCGCCTGACCAAGCCCGGCCTCTTTTTTAATTAACCCTGTGCTGAGAAGTTTGTCCAGGTGCTTTTTTGTGTTTTCATAACTGGTATCGATCTCGGCAGCAATTTTTCTGACCTCTTTCGGGCCTTTCTCCAGCATCTTCAGAATTTTCAGACGCTGGCTGTTAGACAGGACCTCGAGGTACTCGGAGAGCTCAATATAATAATCATCATTATCCTCAAGGACGATTGTCTGGCTCTGGTCTGTACCCTTTTCTTCCATATCCGGTAAATCCTCCTCTGATATCAACTCGTAATCAGGGGTGTATTTTCTATACCATCTTTGTTACTATCATATTTAGATGGTGATATCTTGCCTTTGTGGTCAGATATCGTAAGGGTGGCGCGGGACGCCTGACGGACGCCTGCCTTCCAGTTGTCCCGGCGGGATAAGGAGTGATGACCTGGGGCAGATCATCTGGTTTTTTGTTTCGGATCATTTCACTGCATACCCAAATGTTGTTTCCACCCGCTTTTTCAGTGCATCTTTCGGGTACGCACCGGTAACACGGTCAATTAACTTCCCCCGCAGGAAAAAAAGGAGGGTGGGGATCGCAGATATTGCGAACTGGCCCGAAATTGCCTGGTTCTCGTCGGTATTGCACTTGGCAAATGTCACGTGACCGGCAAATTCAAGGGCCAGTTCTTCTACAACCGGACCAACCATGCGGCAGGGACCGCACCATTCTGCCCAGAAATCCACCACCAGTGCCGGGTGCGCGTGTAACAATTCAGTAAAATTGCCCTGGTCAAGCTGCAGGACTTTTCCTTCAGATTGCACCCTGATGCGCTGTTGCATTTCAACCAATTTTTTCTCCCGGATCTTCCTGAGTTCCTCGTCCATAGCTCCGGTATTGTCTGCCTGAATGATTAATCCCTCATCCATCTGGGCTCCCGGTAATACCAGAACGTGAGTAAACTATAATAGCTGAAAGAGGGTATATAATAACCTCCAGAGCAGCGAGGTAGGGTAGTCAGGATATCCCGACGGGCTCATAACCCGTAGACCGATGGTTCAAATCCATCCCTCGCTACTGTTTCTTTTGCAGATTTTCACAACCTGGCAGATATGCCAAGAACTACATCGCCCATATCGGTGACACGCAGACGTCACTCCTGGAATGTCGTGGGTGTATTCAGGGGAAAAAGTCCCATCTGTCGTTTGTCTGATTTCTTTAAAAAAAAGTTTTTGAATGATGAGAGTATGATGCAGACCGGTAGGGTGGCATTGTACAGGAAGTGTAAATGGTTCTGCCTTGGTCAGGTAGTGGCAGGATGCAATAAACAAACCACAATGCAGGTCCTGATTCAGATGAAATAAGACCCATTCGGGCTCCTTTCTAAATACGGAAAATTCTAGCCTTTTTAGACGATCCGGAAGAAATGGTGGCCGTAGCAACCAAAAATCCGGGCACCGGAAGGTAGTGGTGGATGGAATGGTTGAGCAATGATGTTACCCCCGCTTATTTTTGCAATAACGAGGCCGGATTATGGCCGGATTTTACAGGGCAACAGACATTGGACTGGTGTTCAGATACGAGATAAATGACCCTTTTTCGGAGGGCCTGGAATAAGAACTCAATAGAATAACTATCTCATTGAGACAGTCCCGAAAGCCGCATTGGACAGCAGAGGAAGCAATTCATTCATCAGGAGGGTGTATCCGGTCCCCTGATCATGTTGTTGAACGTGGTTGGTCCATACCCGTGATTCTGCACGTATGCCACCGATCCATCGGCCCGGGTCATCCTTTCCTTGCCACCGTTACAACAAATGTCCGGTTTTTATACACCACATCGACATCGGGAAAACCACACTCCTGCAGCCACCTCAGCTGGGTTGTGAGCGTTTCGTTCCGGTCAAGGGTGTCCCTCCGTCTCATTATCTCGCGACGCTCCTCTCCGGGGAGCGGACCGGATGCGACAAAATTATCCCAGTAATCCCGGTACATCTGCCGGAATAGCGGGGTCTCCCCATCTGCCTGGTCAGCATTGATGAACATACCACGGGATTTCAGGGCAGAAAAAATCCGCTGAAACAGCTGGCGTTTGTCAACCGTCGTGAGGTGGTGGATCGATAAGGCAGAAAAGACCAGGTCATATGGCCCGCCGAGCGGAGCCCGGCTGTAATCTGATACCACGTATCTTACGGTATTGAGATGTGAGAACCGGTGACGTGCGACGGCGAGCATCTTCTCTGAAATATCCAGCAGGGTCAGGGTGGCACCGGGATATTTTTCGAGGACCAGAGCACTCATCAGGCCCGTGCCAGCCCCGATATCCAGGATTGCAGGGTGAGAGTCATTTGCAATCGCTGCCTGGACTGCTGCTCCATAATACTGGTGGAGATCGGGGATGATATGAACCCGCTGGGCATCGTACTCCTGTGCGACCGTGTCAAACGCTTCCTTGATCTGTTCCATATATGTCCCCTCACCTCATTCCAATGAAACGTGATGATTGCCTTTCCACATCGTATTTTCCCAACAACGGACTGATTACCAGGGTTATTGAAAGATTGATACGCCTTTTCCTGTGCACCGGTGTGCCATTGATCTCAAGGCTGAATGATGAAGGGGTTCTACCAAAAAAGAACGGGAGCTGTCCAGGGTTATGAGATCTCTTCCCCGAACGACTCAAGCCTCGACTGGTAGGTGCCTTCAACAAAATCAACAACCGTTTCATGCGATTGTTCGCCATCGATCGGGACCGGGTAGCATCCTGTCAGGCACCCGGTGCAGAGGTTACACCGCTCCTCCCCGATTGCCGCGATCAATGCCTCGATGGAGATATGGTGGAGGGAGTCTGCCATAATGCTATGTCTCACGTCCTCTTCGACCTTGTTGCTCGCGATAAGTTCACCCCGGGTAGGCATATCCACACCGAGATAACAGGGTGCACGAATGGCAGGGGAACCGATCCTGATATGGAGCTCTTTTGCCCCGGAGTCACGCATCATCTCGATAATACGGCGTGAGGTGGTCCCCCGCACGATACTGTCATCAACGAGGACCACCGATTTGTCCGTGAGGTGCTCTTTTATCGGGTTTAATTTGATCCTCACCGCGTTCTCCCGTTGTTTCTGGGAGGGCATAATAAAAGTCCGGCCCATATAACGATTTTTCATCAGACTTTCAACAAACGGTATATGGGAACGCTGGGCATACCCAATCGCATAGGAAGTGCCTGAATCCGGGACCGCACACACGCTGTCAGCGATGATCGGGTCCTCCTCAAATAGTTTTGCCCCGATGTTCCTCCGCACATCATAGACCAGTGCCCCATCGATGACCGAGTCGGCCCGTGCAAAATAGACATATTCAAAAATACAATGTGCATGCCGGCTGGCCACGGCGATCTGACTGCACCTCATCCCCTGTCCATCAATCCGGATCAGTTCACCGGGTTTCACGTCCCGGATAAATGTCCCGTTGAGTGCATCAACAGCAACACTCTCAGACGCAAAGATATAGCCACCTTCCAGTTTTCCAACACAGAGCGGTTTGATACCGAGCGGGTCACGGAACCCGTACAGGACCCCGTCCACCATGAGAATAACCGAGTAGGACCCCCGGAGTGTCCGCATGCAATGGAGCACCGCGTCCTCCACGCCTCCGGACCCCCTGATCTCTTCGGTGATCAGCTTTGCAATGATCTCGGTGTCAGTAGTCGTAGAAAAGATCTGGCCGCGCTGTTCATAGGAGTCGCGTAATTCGTCAGTATTTACCAGGTTCCCGTTATGTGCAATCGAGATTTCATGGTTTTGGAAATGAAAATTGAAAGGCTGCACATTTTCAGGCCGGTTTGCCCCGGTAGTCGGGTACCGGACATGGCCAAGACCCACATTTCCTTTCAGGGTTGAAAGGATCGTCGTATTGAACACATCGGCGACGAGTCCTGCCGCCTTATGCTTGTAAAGGCGGCCTTCGTCATCGAACGTCGCAATGCCTGCGCTCTCCTGCCCACGGTGCTGGAGCGCGTACAAGGCATAGTATAATGAGAGGGAAACACCGCCAGCATCGACGATGCCAACGATACCGCACATGTCAGGAGCTCGCTAATGAGTCGGGATTTTTGGTCGCTTATCCAGCCATCTCACACTGCGCATTCTGCTGCTTTTCCCGAAACCGCACGCAGAACAGGTCTTATGTCGACAGTGGTAGGATATACTGCCGCAGCGCCTGCATGCAATGTGGGTCTTCTTGTTCCGCTTTCCCATTGAGGGAGTTCCCTTTGACATAGCATTTCACCTTAAAAATTATTCCACTTATTGTTCAACTGATGGTGATATATAGATCACATTGTCTCCACGTACGATGAGGGTCCCGACATTTTTTGATACATCGTTCTCCACATCTGTGGCTTTTTCCAGCACAAGGTTCATGTGCACGTCATACCCCTGAAGGATTCCTCGAAGTTCCCTTCCCCCTTTGAGAGATACGATAACAGGCTGACGATTCAGCACTAGGTCCAAAATATCCAACGGCCTTTTTGTCATACAACTACCCTGTTTAAATCGCTTTGGAGTACTACATGTGAGTGAGGAGGATACTTAAATATACCGTACATGATCACTTTTCCCTCCGGACCCACGATAAACTGAAACACCCGAAATCCAACAGTACCGGTCACTCTGGGATCTACCGGGTATATATGATATTTCGTTGATTCGTGGAACTATAAAAGACAATCGGTGCAAGAGATACCTTTTCTTTCACGTATGTCACATACTATCAGATCGGAACGAATATGTCGAAGATCCAGCTGAAAAAAAGACACACCCTGAGAAAGTCCCAGGTATTGGTCATCTATTCACGCTTGACATCGGAGATTGGTGACGCAGGATCCCGGTTTTATCGTGACCAGCTTGAGATTGTCGAAACAAGCACTTCGCTCAGACTCTACATGGTTGATAAGAAGCCACTTCTGATGGACCTCGACGGGGTAATTTTTCCCACGCTGAGAGGGCTCCTTGAGCAACCCTTCCCACAACGACGGATTATGGTTGATTCCGGTGCCGTCCCATATGTGGTGAATGGTGCAGATGTGATGCGTCCCGGGATCGTTTCCGTTTCCGACGATATAAAAGCAGGTTCCCCTGCCCAGGTAGTCGAAGAGCGGCACGGGAAGCCCATCGCAATCTGCATACCCCTCTTTGATGCAGCAGAATTACGAAGCAAAACAACCGGAAAGATGTGCAGGAACATCCACCATGTTGGGGACGAGATCTGGGCCCTTGAATATTAATTCAGATGCGGGTATATCCAGTCCAGTCCTGGTAACATCCCATTCCCGGATAAATCAGGGGCAATTAAACCAAAAAGAAAATCCGCCGGTTTTCTGAATAGATACTATTAAATAAAATTCAACATACCATTTTTTTATGGGAAAAATATTCGATTCTTTTCTTGGGAAGTCCACACCGGTCGTTGAAGGCGACTACATGGAACTCAATCTTGAGGACTATGAAGGTATGGACGAACCCCCGGCACTCCTTGTGAAAATCGCCACGATTTCTGATATCAAAGACAGCCCGAAAATCAAGGACGAGATCTACAACGGTAATATCGTGATCGTGGACATCAGCAGGCTGAAGATGGACAAGGTCATGTACGAGCGGGTGCTCAAGGACTTAAAAGAAGTCACAAAAGATGTGAACGGGGATATTATTGGTCTTGGAGACCAGCGGTACGTCGTGTTAACACCGCAGGGTGTCAGGATCTCCCGCGATAAAATTGGCGGAGCTGGATAATTGCGAACCGTTGTCCCCGGTCCATGCCCGGTATGTAATACAGAGATCGAATATCTATACCAGACAGATAATATTCCATATTTCTCGGATATCATCATAATCCGTGCCCTTTGTGAAAAGTGCGGATACCGGTACGTCGATACCCAGGTGCTCACCACCCAGGCACCGGGACGAGTCGAGTTCTTCGTAGAAGTCCCTGACGATTTAAATACCCGGGTCGTCCGGAGCATGGAAGGGACCATCATGATACCGGAACTGGGGGTAAGGATCGACCCGGGCCCGGCCTGCGAGGGATTTATCTCAAATGTTGAAGGTGTCCTTGACCGGGTAGTGGGAGTTGTCGAGGGTATCATTACATGCGGTGATGAAAAAGAACGGGAAAATGCCAGAAAATTCCTGGAGTCTGTCGCAGCTGTGAAAAGTGGTGAGTTACTGGTGACGCTCATTATCGATGACCCTTCGGGGAATAGTGCGATTATTTCCGAAAAAACGAAAAAACTACCCTATCCTGAAAATGATGATGACAGAAAAGAGGAAGACCATGCCGAAAAAACAGGGGAATAACCTGTTGCGGCATTCCTTTTTTTAGATCTTCTACGGGTTTCTGACCAGCAGGAAAAGAAAAATATTGATATACCCGGGTGCGGCGGAAGGAGGTGGTGTTGCTTCTTTCTCTTCCATTCCCGCACAGGTGACTCATGTAACCGGTATGCCATGCAACCGGACCCCCGGTTGCCTGGTCACCTCACCCACAACCTTTGCACCCGGTACCTCCTGTATGACTACATCAGCCTGGTCGGGACCCACGATATACGCAAAGCCCATTCCCATGTTGAATGTGCGGTACATCACCGCGTCCTGTATCTCCCCGCATTCCTGTATCCAGCGGAATATCTCCTGTGGGGGCAGCGGGTCGCTGAAACTAAATCCATTCCGGGAAAGGCGGGTGAAATTAAGCAGCCCACCACCCGTGATATGACACATCCCATGAACCGTCACCTTCCGGTTCACCTCCAGGCTTTCATGGTATATCCTGGTTGGCGTAAGGAGCTCCTGACCCAGTGCATGGCCATTCCCCAGACGTGACCCGTACCCGCCATGCTCTTCCGCGACCTTCCTGGCGAGAGTGAGACCGTTGCTGTGGATCCCGCTGGATGGGACACCGACAATCAGGTCTCCGGGTTGTATCGTTTCACCATTCACCACGTTAGTCTTGTCCTGGATCCCAAGACAGGTGCCGGCGAGGTCCAGGCCGTTCACGAGACCATGGAGCGTTGCCGTCTCGCCACCCACGATATCGATATTTGCCAGTTTTGCCCCTTCATTCAGGCCAATACCGATCTGTGCCATTTTTCCGGTATCAAGCTTGTCGGTGGCAACGTAATCGACAAATGCGATTGGTTCGAGGTTCATCACGTAGAGGTCGTTCACGTTCATTGCGATACAGTCGATGCCAACGGTACTCCAGTTGTGCAGGGAGTCAGCGACCAGCATCTTGGTCCCCACACCGTCCACGGTAAGTGCGAGGACCTTGTCACCAAATTCGATGAGGCCGGCATAATGCCCGACACTGCCCATCATCCGGTTCTGCCCGGTACGGCGGTAACTGAGGTGGCTGATCAGCGACTTCACTGCTGCTGCTTCGAGGTCGATATCAACCCCGGCCGCCTGGTAGGCGTCCTCAGTCATCACATTCCTCTGACAGCCTGAATTCGTCATGCAGTACCCGCACCGCACGCGGTCCGTCCTCCTGCTTCACAACGAAGGAGACATTCACCTCTGAAGACCCCTGCGAGATCATTCGCACGTTAATATCAGCCCGGCCAAGGGCCGTAAAGATCCTCCCGCCAGTCCCTTTCGCACCAGCCATACCGGATCCGATGACGGCGACGGCACAGACATCCGGATCGAGGGTGACCTCCCTGACAATTCCATGATCGACAAGTGCTGCGAGTGATTCTGATGCTGCCTGGGCCTGTAACTCGTCAATGATCAGTGAAATATTCGCTTCCGATGACCCCTGCGAGATCATCATCACGTTCACTTCACTCTCAGACAGGGCAGAGAATATGGCTTTGGCAACGCCCGGCCTGCCGATCATCTGGGCACCGTTGATATTAACAGCGGCAACTTTTTCGATATAGGTAATCGCTTTGACGACGCGGCTGTCATTGCGTACATTCCGAACGATGCACGTCCCGGGGTGATCGGGGTTGAAGGTGTTCTTCACCCTGACAAGGATATCCTTCTTCATCGCTGGTTCAATCGATCGTGGGTGCATCACCTTGGCCCCAAAAAAAGACAGTTCCATGACTTCGAGGTAGGACACCGAGTCGAGGACACGGGCATCACTGATCACCCGCGGATCTGAGGTCATGATCCCATCCACGTCAGTCCAAATCCATATCTCGTCCGCGTCAATCCCGGCACCGATAATCGCGGCTGAATAGTCAGAACCGCTCCGGCCCAGCGTGGTCAGGACACCTTTCCCAGTACACCCCATAAACCCCATGATCACCGGCACCTCCCTCGGGAGGAGCGGAACAATCGAACGTTTTATCTTCTCCTCACCTTCCGGGAGTGCCATCGCTTCGCCGTGCCGGGCAGTAGTGAGGATCCCTGCCTCGCAACCGTCAAGGACCGTCGATGCGATCCCCTGCTGCCGGAACGCTGCACACACCACAAGTGCATTGAGGCGTTCGCCAAAGGTGATGATATAGTCCTTCGACCTCGGGGTGAGCTCCCGTAAGTTGTGGATAGCTGACAGGATATTCTCGAGTTTTTTCAGCCGGTCTTCAATGAGGGGTGCCACTTCCGCTACAAAGTCCCTGGCTGAACCTTCCAGGGCATTCATATGCCGTACCCGGAGGGACTCGATGAACGGTCCGACCATGCTGTTCCCGGGACTGGTCACGACCTCTGCGGCCATTGCGATCAGCTGGTCTGTTACCCCGCGCTGGGCAGATATGACGACCGCTATCTCGTCCCCGCGTCCATGATACTGCATAATGATATCAGTGACACGGGAAATGCTTGCGGCATCCGCAACAGAAGTGCCGCCAAATTTCATTAAAAACCTCATTTTGGCCACTCTTACAATTCCAAGCTATTTATGTAATTATAGGATGCAGATAATAATAAGATGCGGTCAGATGAACTTGTCGATTGCCATGTCCTCGTAATCGGGAGCGGCGGAGCTGGTGTACGAGCTGCGATTGAGGCCAGCCAGTACGGTGAGACCGTGCTCGTCTCAAAGACCATCGTGGGCAAGGGAGGTTGCACACCGATGGCAGAAGGAGGATTTAATGCTGTTCTCGCTGAAAAGGACTCCTGCCTGGGCCATTATGAGGATACCCTCCGCGGTGGCGCATATTTAAACGATCCTGACCTGGCCAGGGTACTGGTCGACGAGGCACCTGACAGGATGGCCGATCTTATCCGGTGGGGTGCTGTTTTCGACGTGGATGACCTGTCATGTGTAGCCCAGCGACCATTCGGGGGCCAGCGGTTCCCAAGGACCTGCTATGCGGGGGACCGGACCGGCCACGAGATGATGACCACCCTCACCGAGCGACTGGCTGACACGAAGGTTGAGACCTACCAGGAGGTTTCCATTATATCACTCCTCTTTACCGGGGAACAGATCGCCGGGGCCATGGGAATTGACCGCAATGGGGAGGTCATCCTGTTCCGTTCGGATAGCACCGTGATCGCGACCGGTGGAGGGACCCGTGTCTTTGATATATCGACAAACTCCTCGAGCGGTACCGGGGACGGGTACGCGCTGGGTTACCGGGCCGGTGCCGAGGTGATCGATATGGAACAGGTCCAGTTCCACCCGACTGGCGCAGTGTACCCTTACGACGCACGGGGCAGGCTGGTCACCGAAGCGGTCCGTGGAGAAGGTGGCCTGCTTAAAAATAAGCTGGGTGAGCGGTTCATGACCCGGTATGACCCGGAACGGATGGAATTGTCTACCCGTGACGTGGTCTCCCGTTCGATTGCCACAGAAATACTGGAAGGAAGGGGCACAAAACACGGGGGGGTCTATCTCGATGTGACCCACCTCCCTGCTTCACAGGTCGAAAGCCGACTCCCGGTCATGCTCGAGCAGTTCCTGAAATTCGGTGTCGATATCCGCCTGGAGCCGATGGAGGTGGCCCCCACCGCTCACCATATCATGGGCGGACTTCGCATCCGACCTGATTGCTCCACTACCGTACAGGGGCTTTTTGCATGCGGGGAAGTGGCCGGTGGCGTTCACGGGGCCAACCGACTTGGGGGAAATGCCCTCGCAGAAACACAGGTATTTGGAAAACGGGCGGGAGAATCTGCAGGGAAAACTCAGGCACATACGAAGGGGCATGACACGGCCCAGGTGGAGACAGAAAGAAAGATGCTGGACGGGTATTTCACCGGGGTATCGGACCCTGCAGGAGTCTCCAAAAAACTGAAACTATCCATGTGGGAGGGCGCCGGGATCTTCCGGACCCTTTCGGCACTGGAACAGACCCGCTCGGTGATCCAGCACCTCCAGTCACTGCCACTCCATGCCCGGGCGGCTGAAAACCTGGTGGAATGCTCAACCGTTAAGAACATGCTCACAACGGCCTCGCTGATCGTAGAGTCAGCACTCCTCCGCCCGGAGTCCCGTGGTGCCCATGTCAGGAAAGATATTAAGCAGACCTGGACGCCGGAGACGTCCCCCTTCGGACATACCTACCTGTCACGGAGTTGCCGGGGAATTGAGCAGGTGAGCAGATGAATAAGATTACACTCCGCGTGTTACGGTTCGACCCGAAATGCGATCCTTCACCGCATTTTGAGAGTTATTCCGTCCATGTCCATGATGGTGCGAGGGTGCTCCATGCACTTCACGCAATCCATGATGACTGCGACCCGACCCTTACCTACCGTTACTGCTGCGGGACAGGGCAGTGCGGCAGTTGTGCGGTCAGGGTGAACGGGGAACCGGTGCTCGCCTGCATGGAAGAGGCCCGTGACGGTAGTACCATTGAACCACTAAATATCCCCGTGATCAAAGACCTTACGGTCGATCTCCTGCCCTATATCAAATCATTGCCGATAATCTGCCCCGAAACAACTCAAACCGCGACGATGCCTGCAAGAGATGTGGTCGCGAACTTGAAGCCACTCCGGAGCTGTATCGGCTGCATGGCCTGCGTTTCGATATGCCCTGCCCTTTCAGTTTCAGATTTTGTGGGGCCGACTGCGATGAGGCAGGAAATGCGTCTTTCCCTTGACCCGCGGGACACAAAAGACAGGGCTGCTGAGGCGGTCCAGGCCGGCCTCTTCCGGTGCACAAGCTGCCAGGCGTGCTGGAAAGTCTGCCCGAAAGAGATACAGATACCGGGAAAAGCGATTGAAAAACTCAGGGAGCTGGCGCATTACAAGGGCCATACACTCCCACGCCATGCCGAGGTCGCAGCACTTATCAGGGAAACAGGCCGTAGTGTCACGCAGACAGAACCATCATTCCTCGAGTTGACTGCGGAGGTCATGGAACCCCATGGCCCGGTTAAAAAGACGGTCGGGTTCTTCGTCGGGTGCATGTACAACCTGCGTCTTCCCCGGACTGCTCTCGATGCGATCGATGTACTCAGGAGAAACGGGGTCAGGGTCGTCATTCCACATGACCAGATCTGTTGTGGTTCCCCGCTCATCAGGACCGGCCAGACAGAATATGTCGGTACGCTTAAGGCCAGAAATATCGCTGCATTCACGGCACTCGGGGTCGACACGGTTGTGACCATGTGTGCCGGGTGCGGCTCAACGCTGAAGCATGACTATGAAACTCCGTTTAACGTCATGGACTTCTCTGAACTCCTCACTGAGACCGGGATCGGTTCGCCGGCACACCTGGGGATTACCGTCACGTACCACGATCCCTGTCATCTTGCACGGGGACAGGGTATAACGGAGCAGCCTCGGTCCATCCTTCGGAAGATTGCGGACATTAATGAGATGCCATCCATCTGTTGCGGGTCCGGAGGCGGTGTCAGGGCGGGGTTCCCGGACGAAGCGGCTGCCCTTGGTGAACGCAGGGGAATTGAAATTGAGAAGACCGGAGCCGATATGGTTGTCACGTGCTGCCCGTTCTGCGAGTTCCATATCGCCGGGCACACAAATAAACCGGTGCAGCACCTCGCAACGCTTCTTCTCAAAGGCTACAGGGAAAAAGAAAACCCTTGTCCCTGATCTTTTTTAAACACATGATTATTCCGGCCATGACACGGAATTCTGTTACATCTCACCGGTTTGCATCCGATAATCGCAATTTTAGAGAAGTAACAGGGTCAGAATAATACAGACACTCAGCGGAATTGTCAGGTTATCATCAACCGGTGACAGGAGCTCGACGACTCCTGCGGTTATCGCAGCAGCAAAAGCCAGCGGGACAGAAATCGGAGTAAGCACGAGGAGTGCGACAACCGTGGTCCCCATCCCGGCAAGTGTCCCCTCCAGGGATTTGGATTTCCATATCTTATGGTGCCCAACGTGGATCCCGACGAGGGTGGCCACACCATCAAGAACGGCGAGGCATATTATTGCAGGGATAGCGACCTGCAGGGGGAAAAATACCAGGATGAAAAAGACACCGATCGCAAAATACAGTGTTCCTTTTCCGGGCATCACGTCCTTTCTCTCGAGCAGCAGCACCACGCGGGATATCAGGGGAAGACGATAACCTTTTGATATCGCATCTGAAAGAATGAACCCAATAAAAATGGCGAGAACAAATGCCATGAGGACCAGTTGCTTGTCAACCAGCGGTATGGCAACCGCGATGCTGAGCCCGATGAGGAGGTGGACACTCTTCCTGAGCACTTCATGCATTCTTATTTTTACGGTCCGGCAGGATTAATGGATGATCCTTTCCAGGCGGTTTAACCAGAACAGAGAATATTTCGGACGGGCCGACGAATACACAATAGAGATGGCACGTCGGGAAAAATTTGTGGATGCAGGTCCCTGCCAGGCAACGATTACCGGGGGTGAATGGATCTCCGGAATGACGGGGACTTCCGGAACATCCAATGTGATACCTGACTGCCTCCCGGGTGAAGTCTTCTCTGATACTGTCCAGGTAGGTGAAGGGACCATCCGGCGGTATTCGACGGAGCTCTGGACGTCAGCACAGAGAAAGGCCTCATCCATTCATGAGATATCATACCGTGCCTGTTTCAAGCCACAACTGGCAGGTTTTTTTATTGAACGATTTTCAGAGAAGGGTGACCTGGTCTATGACCCTTTCGGGGGGCGGGGAACGACCGCCATCGAAGCCGGGCTTCTAGGCCGCCGGGTCGTGCAGAACGACATCAACCCGCTATCTGCCCTGTTGACCAGACCCCGGTTTTTTATCCCGTCCCTGGGGACAGTCAGGGAACGCCTTTCACAGGTACCCCGTGACGATGGGCAGGAACCAGAACTTGACCTTTCAATGTTTTACCATCCGGCCACGGGAAAGGAGATCCTTGCACTCCGAAAATTCCTCTCACAAAACCAGGGGCCGGGTGATGAAGACGAAGTCAATGCCTGGATCAGGATGGTGGCAACGAACCGGCTCACCGGCCATTCAAGTGGTTTCTTCTCGGTCTACACGCTTCCTCCAAACCAGGCAGTATCACCGGAATCCCAGAAAAAGATCAACATCAAGCGGCAGCAGGTACCGCCGTACCGCGACACCCACGAGATCATTGCGAAAAAGACCCGGACACTTACCCGCAACCTCTCGGTTAATGAGCGTGAGAAGCTCAGGAAGGCCGGTGATGCCGGAGTTTTTCTTACCGGGGATGCGGCAGCGACACCGGAAATCCAGGACAATTCCGTCCAGCTTACCGTTACTTCACCCCCGTTTCTCAATATTGTCCAGTATTCAAAGGATAACTGGCTCAGGTGCTGGTTTAATGAAATTGACGATATCGTCATCGGAAAAAAGATCACGATGACCCATTCTCTCGGAGTCTGGGTGACCATGATCACGAACGTCTTTCATGAACTGTTCAGGATTACCCGGCCCGGCGGATATGTTGCTTTTGAAGTAGGGGAAGTTAAAAACGGGACAGTCCGACTGGACGAACACGTGATTCCCGTAGGAATTTCTGCCGGGTTCAAATGTGTATGCGTCCTGATCAACCAGCAGGAATTTACCAAGACCTCAAGTATCTGGGGTATCGGTAGCAATAATTCAGGGACTAATACCAACAGGATTGTACTATTCCGGAAAGAATAGGAAAGGGATGGATATCACTTACCCGGGATTTTGTGGGACCGAGAAACGACCTGCATTACCTGGAAATTCTGACACTTTCCCATTGGAAACCCGGGTTCCACCGGGAAAAGCCCTTGGATCTTTTATAATCGGACCAGGTATTCGTAGGCTTCCAGTGCTGCTTTGGCCCCTTCACCAGCCGCGATAATGATCTGTTTGCCCTTGATATTCGTTACATCGCCAGCCGCAAAAATTCCGGGGACACTGGTATGGCAGTTAATATCAATGATAATCTCTTTTTGGTCATTGAGTGCAAGGAGGCCTGAGACAAAGTCCGTATTGGGTGACCAGCCAATTTCCGCGAATACCCCCTCGAGAGTTATTTTTGACTCCTCTTTGGTGAGCCTGTCCTGAATTGTTATCGCTGACAGGAGATGATCCCCAAAAAGGGCGGTCACGACGGAATTGGAATGGAGAATGATATTTTTCTGTGTTTCGAACAGTTTCACATACACTTCATCTGCCCGGATAGTACTTCTCACGATGAGATGTACCTCTTTTGCAATCTTACTCATCTCCACCGCTGTCTGCAGGGCTGAATTACCCCCCCCGACAATGGCGACGACCTTATTTTTAAACAACGGGCCATCACAGGTCGAACAGACAGAGAGCCCCCTGCCAAGGAACCGGTCCTCTCCATCAACATTCAGTTTCTTTGGTTGTTTTCCCGGGGAAAGGATGATGGCACGCGCCTGGTATGTGGTTTCCGTGGCCGTATGAACCCTGAAAACTCCATTATCAGGGGTAATATCCCGGACCTGGTCAAGTTCGAGGCTGATCTTCTGCTCCTTGACCTGGTCCTCAAATTTTTTCATCAGTTCATCACCGGTAATCATGCGGTATCCCATGTAATTCTCGATGGTCCAGCTTTCAAGGGCCTGTCCCCCGATATTTTCACTGACAACGACCGCAGTGAGGAGTTTTCTTGCGCAGTACACGGCAGCGGTCAGGCCTGCTGGTCCGGCCCCGATAATAAGGACGTCAAGGATGTCCCCTTCGGTGCCGGTACCGAAAATCTGGTTAAGTCGCTGGGCATCGAACCCTACGATAATCTCGCTGTCGACCGTGATGACCGGAACACCACGCTGACCGGAGATCGCGATCATGTGAGCGGCTGCTTCCTCATCTTCCCCGACATCGACTGATTTATACGGGATATCGTGTTTCTCGAGAAACGCCTTTGCCATCCTGCAGTAGGGGCATTTTTTTGTTGAATATACGGTTACCTGAGGCATTGGTACCCTGCATTTCAGATGTGCCCGGATATAAAGGTGCTGGAATACAAGGGACTGGATTAATAACCCGGAATAACCTGAAAAGAGATGTGCCGGGCCAGGCCCGGATTAAACAATTTCCAGAAAAACTTTTTTAAATGCACTGCAGATCGGGCATCTCTCGGGGGGTTCACCGCGGAAGATATTCCCACAGATCGGACAGAGCAGGACTTTCTGCCCTGAAAGGTCTTTTCCAGCACTGATTGCCTTTAATGCCTCTTTGTAGTGGTTGGCATGGACCTCTTCTGCCTTCATTGCATAGGAAAAGGCAATAACCGCGTCACTTTGCTTCTCTGCTTCCCCTTCTCTGACAAAGGCAGGGTACATTTCGGTATACTCATGAGTCTCCCCGGTTACGGACGCTTTCAGGTTGTCTTCTGTCTTCCCTATAGACCCAAGCACTTTCAGGAGCCGTTTCGCATGGATCGCCTCCGCTTGTGACGCCGCTGTGAAGAGCTTCGCAACATTGGTAAACCCTTCATCCCTTGCCTTGTCAGCAAATGCCGAATACTTTCTGTTCGCCTGTGATTCCCCGGCAAACGCCTCCATCGCATTCTCTTTTGTTGCCATGATCATCTAGTGGGACAAAATCGGTAATAACAGTATTCATCGTTCTGGTCCAGGCGATCAATAAATGGATTTTCGTTCCCGGTAGGTGTCACAAGGGAGAACTCAGTGAAAACATCACGGATAGTATTCCGGAATCCTTTTCATCATCATTACACCACGCTGATAACCGGACTTCGTCCCGCGAAGTTGATTTTGCAAAGCACAGTTTGATGAGGAGAACGGGGGAAAATAGCGGAGCATTGATGAAACAGATGAAACAACTGGCGGAACAGGACCGGCCAAGGGAACGAATACGCCGGCTGGGTCCCGGGGCGCTCACCAACCGGGAATTGATTGCAGCAATTATCGGCAGAGGTGTCCGTGGAAGAGATGTGCTGGTCGTCGCAGGAGATATCGAAAAAGAGCTCAGTTCCGGCAGAGAGCACGTAACGTATCAAAAACTGGAAGAGATCTCAGGCGTTGGTCCGACAAAAGCCGCACAAATTTCTGCATGTTTCGAACTTTCACGACGTTACCCATTGAAAGAAGAGGCGGTCGCCATTAAAATATCCAGACCGGAAGACGCACTGCCACTACTCCAGGGAATTCCAGGTAAAAAACAGGAGCATTTTATCTGTATCACCCTGAACGGGGCCGGTGAAGTATTAGGGAACCGTATCATTACCGTCGGGCTGCTAAACCACAGCCTCGTACACCCGAGAGAGGTCTTTGCAGACGCGATAACGGACCGGGCGGCATCAATCATCTGCGTCCATAACCATCCTTCAGGGACGCTTGAACCTAGTCCACAGGACCTTGAAGTCACGAGGCAGCTGACCGAGGCGGGTGCCATCCTTGGCATCCGGCTCATGGACCACCTTATTGTAACAAAAAACGGCCACCTCTCGATGAAGGAGAGGGGTTACCTGTAACTCCGGTTACCACCCTCACACGTGATCATTCCTGTTTTAAAAGCACTGATGGCGCTTGAGACCCGGAAGACCCGGCGAATGACCCCATAGAATCCCTGGACAAACGTGCAACATCACTTCCCCGGGGTGCTTTATCTGACTTTCATCCGGGGGGCACAAATCACCGGATTTAAAATTTATCTGGCGCTTTTCAGCAGCTCGCCTGGATTCAGGAAGCTGATGTACCCGCTTCATTCTCTTCAAAAAGGAGCCTGCCAAGTTCGTACCCTTTTTTATATGCCATCTCGATCAGCTCCGGCTTCATCGTAATATCCTGGATAGTATCCATATCACGGATCAGCAGCTCGTCCCAGTACTTGCAGTCGGTTATCTGGAAAAAGGCCTGCACCGTCATTTTCGCTCCGTCAAAAACGTATGGCAGGTTCATACCGGATATTCCAATGTACAACCCACGGCGGTGTTTCTTTTTTTCCGGGGCAACAAGTGGTTGTTTCCTGACAAATTTCGCCATGAAGTATACCTGGAACCGGTCCATAAAGCCCTTGAGTTTTCCCGGTATTCCCATGGTCATCACAGGCGTGGCAACGATGACGCTATCGACATCCCGAAACTTCTCATATATCGGTGTCATATCGTCTTTCATTTTGCAGGTCTCATGTTCCTTACAATACATGATCTCCATGCAGGGACTAAAATCAAGAAACGGCACCACAATCTTTTCAACTTCGCACCCGGCGTCCGCTGCTCCCCTGAGTGCCTGGTCAAGCAGTTTTGCAGTATTCCCTTTAACAAGCGGACTGCCGAGGAGGCCGATTATCTTCATTCCCATGATAGGAGAGTATCCACTATTGGTGCAATATATCTTTTGTATCACCGGGAGCGGCCTTCAATTTTACGGGAAAACCAGCGAACTGCCTTAAGATTCTGACAATTTTTAGGAACAAACACAACTAATAAATAATCCCCTGCACCTATTACAAAAATAGGTGAGGATTTTGACCGAAACCAAACAGTATAAAGCTGGCTCAAAGGTCGGCCCCGGGAAATATGTATGCCTTGACTGCGGGAAGGAGTATGAACTTGATAAGAGTGAACAGGATCTCCGCAAGTGTCCTGCGTGTTCATGTGAAGAGTACCAGTGTTTCCCGATGCACCACATCAGGCCGGATGTAGTTACTCCGGAAGATGCAAAGAACCCACCAAAGCGTGGCAAGAGCAACCAGTAATCCAATTTTTCTTCATTTCTGGCAGGCCATAGAGATCAGAACGCTGGTCGAGGAGATCGCAGAGCAAATCCTGTTCACGACCGGGTAGGCAATCTGCATAAACAAAAATATGTCTGAGGATCGAACATCATGGTAAATGTATCTGAAGTTGGCCAGGTCTTCGAATGTGAGATCTGTGGCAATATCGTCGTTGTAAAAGGAGCAGGCGGGGGAGAACTCGTCTGTTGCGGTGAACCAATGAAACTGATCGATGGGTGAACTTTCATGACAAAAAATATGGATGAACTTGAAAATAAAATCGGAAAGGTCCCGAAATTCTTCCGGGAGCTGACAGACAAAGATCCCGAGATGTTTGATATGGTGATGAAACTTGAAGGCCATATCTGGGATGACGGGGCACTGACACGGAAGACCAAGAAACTGATAGCAATAGCAATTGCCGCATCGCTCCGGGACCAGCATGCCGTGCATGCACAGCTGATAGGCGCTGAAAGCCTTGGCGTAACAAAGAAAGAGGTCGAAGAGGCACTCAGGGTCGCATTCCTGCTCGCAGGGATGCCGGCATATGTCTATGGAAAAGCCCAGCTTGATGAAGTTATGAAACGGTGATGGTGGACTACATGTGTGGAGAAATGGGTTCAGGCCGTATGCCTTCAATCGGTGAACCGGCACCTGACTTTACAGCCGAGACTACGCAGGGACCTCTGCGGCTTTCTGACCTGAAAGGGAAGTGGGTCGTGATGTTCTCACACCCTGCGGATTTCACGCCGGTCTGTACGACAGAGTTTTTGGCATTCTCAGCGGTGCATGATGAACTAAAAGCCATGAATGTCCAGCTTCTCGGCCTCTCGGTAGACAGCGTATCGGCTCACCTTGCTTGGGTGCATGCAATAAAAGAGAAGATGGGAGTGGATGTCCCGTTCCCGATCATTGCAGACCTTTCGACGAATATCGCAAAAAGTTACGGGATGATCCACACGGGACAGAGCACCACCGCGACAGTCCGCTGTGTGTTCTTTATTGATGACAAGGGGATCACAAGGGCGATGATCTACTACCCGTTGCAGAACGGGAGATATATCCCGGAGATCGTCCGGCTCGTGAAGGCACTCCAGATGACTGATAATCACAAGGTATCAACACCTGCAAACTGGCAGCCAGGTGACAAGGTCGTAGTCCCACCCCCGAAGACTGCAGCGGAGATGGCAAAGCGGCCGACCGAGGGCTACGAGTGCAAAGACTGGTACCTCTGTTTCAAATCCGTCTGAAAACCAGTCACCAATCTTTTTTATCCTACGACGCCAAAGGCTCATTCATGCCGATAAAAGTCCTTGCTTTCGCTTCGAGCCCACGAAGAGGCGGGAATTCCGAGACGCTCCTTGACTGGCTGCTTGCATCAATGAGTCACGAGAGCGATGTGGCTATCGAGAAGATAGTACTGATTGATGCGGATATTAATCCATGCAGGGGCTGCAATGCCTGTGAAAAGCTCAACTATTGTGTCCAGAGAGACGGGATGGACCGTATTCATGATAAAATTATTGAGGCGGACATTATCGTGTTTGCTTCTCCCATCTTCTGTATGGGGATACCTGCCCAAGGGAAATCCTTAATTGACCGTGCACAGGTGTTCCGATCAAGAAAATATGTCCTGAAGCTCCCGGTCGTCCCTCCGGAGCGTAAAGGTAAACGGATGGGTATATACCTCGGGACATCAGGGCAGACATGGAACAATGTATTTGAAGGGGCGATCATGTCGGTGAAATGCCTTTTTCATGTGATCGACGTACGCGACAGGGATATCCAGTACCTGCTCATCAGGGGAGTTGACGAAAAGGGAGCAATCCAGTCCCATCCAACGGCAAAAACTGATGCAGAACAGCTGGGCACCGACGTAGTTGCCCTGCTCAGGAGCAGGCTCCAGAGTGGAAGTGCATGACGGTAAAAGTCATTGGGATCTCGGGCAGTCCCCACCGGCATGGAAATACCGAGACATTGCTGGACAATTTTCTATCCGGTGCATCACATTCCGGGGCAGAAGTCGACAAAATTATCCTGAGATCCATGGATTACACACCGTGCCGGGGCTGTAATGCCTGCCATAAGACAGGTGAATGCATTGTTCAGGATGATGCGGAAGTGATTATTGAACGGGTCATGTCCTGTGACTGCCTTGCCGTGGCCTCACCAATTTACAGCATGGGGATTACCGCTGAATTGAAGGGGCTTATTGACAGGGCCCAGTATATCTGGGCCCAGAAGTTCATTTTAAAGACACTGATTTATTCGGACCCCCTCATCCGCCGCCACAAAGGTGTGTTTATATCAACTGCCGGTCTTCCGTGGGAACATGTGTTTGATGCAGCGTTTCCTGCGATCACGGCCTTTTTCAACACCATTGGCTTCGAATACTATGACAACATTATTGCCAATGATATGGACACCCACAAGGGGATCCGGGGCCACCCAACCGCACTGGCAGAGGCATTTGAAAAGGGAGAAAACGTTGTCAGGGTGATCGGATCACTCGAAAAGAGTTAAACGCCTGATGATGGGTTTTTAGGATGTTCAGGCAAGAATCTACCTTTTTTCAGCACATGAACCTCACCGGCACCCGGATACCGCTCATGCTATCAAATTCGAGTACCCGGATTTCAACACGACGGACCATCCCGGTACTTGTCAGGATTAGCGAGGACTCCCCAATAATTGCACGTAAAATGCATTTGTCAATCACACCGTAGGTAAAGTCAAGGGGGATATTGTTATCTGCAGCGTGTTGTTTCGCCCGGGTCCCCATCGCACCAACGGGTACACCCTGGTGGGATGCAAGCCACCCGGGTAATGAATCATGCGGGGATGAATCAACATCAAATACACTAATTGTCCCTGGATTACCATGGGGGCACGGTGTTTTCTTAAACGCCACATCAATCACCTGCAGCATGTCAAGCAGGGTCCTGGGCTTTTTTTCAGGGAGCGAATAACCCCGCTTTTCGAGCTCAAAATAGAGATCGAGGAGAATCGGCATCGATAAGTGGGCCTGCCTCACGTATTCGGGGCAGGCAAATGCCACATCCGGGATCGCCTCCTGGAGGATCCTGCCCTCCAGAAGGAGTATGGCACGGTCAGCCCAAGGGTATGCGAGCTCAATATCATGAGTTGAAATAATGATGGTCTTTCCCTGGTGGTGGAGTTCATCAAGAAGTTCCATGATATCCTCAGATCCGGAAGGATCGAGGCCGCTGGTTGGTTCATCAAACACGAGAATGTCAGGGTCCATGGCAAGTACTCCGGCAATCGCGACCCGTTTTTTCTCTCCACCAGAAAGGAGGTGCGGGGGCCGGCGTTCAAACCCTTCAAGTCCTACATACCGGAGTGCCCCGGTCACCGCCTCTTTTACCTCGTGTTCATCGTATTCCAGGTTAACAGGCCCGAATGCAACGTCCTGGTACACGGTCGGCGCAATAATCTGGCGGTCCGGGTTTTGGAGGACAAAACCTACACGTTTTCGTAATGAACGTAAAGACTCCCTGGTATAGCTGACGGGCTCGTTATCGATAAGGATAATCCCGGAGTCTGGGCGGATCATCCCGTTGAACATCAGCATGAGCGTTGATTTTCCGGCACCATTGGGCCCGACCAGGGCGATCTTTTCCCCCTTCCGTATATGAAAACTGATTCCTCTGATTGCTTCCATACCCCGTGGATAACGGTACCGGATCTGCCTTGCTTCAAGAATGATACTGCTCATAGAACGAAACCTAAATCGCGACAATATTTTTTGTCATAACCACGATCACGAACGATACCAGGAGAAATGACCCGGTGACTGCCAGCGAGTACACGTTCACCGGGCCAGATTCCCCGAGCACGGCAAATTTTCCTGCATAACATCGTGCGTCCATGGCCCGGACAAGGTCTTCCCCGGCATCCCAGCTGGCGATAAATACTGATCCACACAGGGTGGCAAATGACTCTATCGATTCGCGGAAAGAAGAGTATCCCAGGCGCATTACCTGGGCCTGGTAGGTCTGCACTAACAGGTGCATCACCATAAAGATCGCCCGGTAGATCATCATCGCGAGATCAACTACTGCCTCGGGCACACGACACCGTCTCATCACGATGAAGAGATCAGTCATGGGCGTCGTGAGGGCGATGAAGATCAATGCGGACATCCCTCCGAGGACCCTGCAGAATACAAAAATACCTTCGTTCAGACTTTCACGGGATATGGAGAGAGAGAGCCAGGGGAATGGGTCCCAACTCCAGTATACAGGACTACCCCCTGAAAGAAGAACGATCACGAGGACACTCATGACGGCAAACCAGAATGGAACGATGAATAGTTCTGCATACGTCTTTATATCCACCCGTGCGAGGATGATGATTGCGCCGGAGAGCAGGACTGCAATAAAGAGTGGTGCGAAAAAACTCGTTGAGAGCAGGCAGAGAATGATGGCCCCGAGCCCGGCTACAAGTTTTACGTAAGTATTGACCTCCCGTAACCCATTCGCCTGGGCAATATCCTCAAGAAACTCATCATACATAGCGGTAAGACTTTTACGTATTTTTTGTTCCTTTTTTCTGCCCAATCCAGTAACCGAAAACCAGGCCTATTACAAGACCACCTATTGCCGCCTGCAAGGCGAACAACCCGGATTCAATCTCTGCGCTGGGGGGGACCCATTGCGGTATCAACGGATGTATGGTACCAATCGGTTCTCCCGAAAGTTCCACAATTTTTTCCGATGCAAGTGTGTCAGAGCCCGCAAATCTTCCATTCCCCGTAACCAAGCTGGTATAGAGGAACAGGGCACAAAATACAAGAACGGCAATCAGCGCCAGGATCTCCAGCTTGTACTTTCCTGCCAATTCACTAATCCCCCCTTGCGGCGCTAATTTTCTCCTCTGGGAACACCTTCATCCGGAGAAGGATATCGGGTTTGAGTTGGACGATGTATTTGAATACCAACGCCAGGACTACCCCCTCAACGATGGCCAGCGGCACCTGGGTAATAGCAAATATCCCCATAAAGAGGACGAATGAACTGCCGACACCACCCACCTGGGCAGGATATGCCAGTGCCAGTTCAAGCGACGTGGTGACGTAGGTGAATATATCAGCGAGTGCACAGGCGAGGAATACCGTAAGAAACATATTCACCCGGGTCTCCCTGAGAGTCCGGTACACGGCATACCCGACAAGGGGGCCCACTATTCCCATCGAGACGATATTTGCCCCGAGAACGGATAGCCCGCCATGAGCGAGAAAGAGCGCCTGAAACAGAAGAACAATCCCACATACGACAGATGTTATCCACGGACCGAAGCAGATGGCTGACAAACCGGTTCCCGTCGGATGAGAGCAGCTCCCGGTGACGGACGGGAGTTTCAGGGAGGACAGAATAAATATAAACCCCCCGGTAACCCCGAGCAGGGGAAGGGCTTCCCGGTCGGCATCCAGGACTAATTTTAACCGGTACATGCCGTACACCAGGCATGGGAGAGCGATGACCCACCAGAAAACAGCCCAGTTCAGTGGCAAAAAGCCTTCCATGATATGCATTGGTTTACAATCTCCATTCAAACTAACTTGCTTTAACTTAATATTACTTTATTAATTGTTCCTAGTTATCAATTTCGATTATCCTATTCCTCCCCTCATCAATGGGGGGACATATTCCAGACAAACGCCAGGAGAAGATGACGCTTCAGGCAAAAAATGTCCAGGGGAAAAAATTATCCGATGTAGGATGGTACCATTGTCAGTGAAACAAACAATACGACAAAGGAAACTGCAATCATCACCAGAAACAGGACCGGTTTCCATTCTAGTACTTTCTTTCCGTCAAGGACACTGATCGGGAGGAGGTTGAATGCCGCAATCATTGCATTGATCTGCAGCCCCATCATCCCGATAAAGCCGATGATCTGGCCGGTTCCGGTGATGAAGGGGGTCATCAGTACCATCATCCCAAAGGGGATACAGAGTACGAGGTTTGTTGCAGGGCCGGCCGCAGATATTTTACCATTCTGCTCCTTCGATAAACCACCACCATAAATAACCGTGGCACCGGGCGCAGCAAATACGATATGGACCAGTGCGGCCAGGACAACGGACATCAGGAGCATGACATTGTCTTTCCTGAATTCCGCATAATAGCCATACTTCATCGCAGTAAATTTATGGGCCATTTCATGCAGTACAAATCCGATACCCACGGTCAGGCAGGATATCCCAAAGATGTAGAGAAAGAACAGGGGGTCGATTTTTCCACTGAAACTGGAGAGCACAATTGCCAGGGTGAACGCGACCGTGATCCCAAGCCATGCAATGAAGAGATCAAAGCGCTCCCTTCGAGTTATCCGTTCGAGCATAAATTGTCGTGTAATAGTGGTATTTCCCGGGGCTTATTTGCTTCGGATGCCAGAGACACCAAATATTCCTGCAGTTAAACTGCGTAAAAAGGTGTTCGTTGTGCGAGGGCAGACCAGGCCACAGGATACAAAGCTCATGGGGGGCAACCGTGAGTGACTATCCGGGGAACACATTTAACCTTTCAACTGCTGCACATAGGTACTATGCCAATCGAGTCACTTAGAGAGGAGATCAACCGAATTGACAGGGAGATAATCCGGCTGATCGCAAAACGCCAGGCGGTTGCCGGAAAAATTGCAAAGGTAAAATTTGCCGGGGGCATCCCGGTTCATGACGAAGAGCGGGTAAAGGCGGTACTTGAGTCCTCCTTTAATTATGCCGTCGAACAAAAGATCAACCCTGTCCATGTCCAGAGGATTATGTCAATCCTGATCGAAATGAGCGAAGAGTGGCAGCGGGGGTGTTCAGGAGACGGGAACCTCCCATGACTGGAG
>Ga0114951_10001729_pt1 | contig 26183 bp, 20 predicted proteins | sample AM7aDNAmetaG_FD_88677 | JGI IMG/M metagenome (GOLD analysis project Ga0114951, IMG submission 88677) | Freshwater microbial communities from Finland to study Microbial Dark Matter (Phase II) - AM7a DNA metaG | ecosystem: Environmental > Aquatic > Freshwater > Lake | place: Finland: Lake Alinen... | reverse complement strand
GGTTGTTGGCGAAAGCGGGAAAAGAAATCAATGCGCAGGCAACGGTCGAAAAAATGATTTTTTTTAGCATAGGTCTGTTCGGGGTTAAAGGTTGAAAAAGTGTTACTGGCCTTCCGCCGAACGGACACCGCGACCGCCATAGGTCGCCGCGGCATCAGTAGCGGAGGACGCCGCTTCCGTACGATCCGAAATCGCCAAACGGGCGGACGGATCGGCCCATGAGCCGCCGCGAAACCCGGCTCCGGCGGCATGTATCACGCCATGGCTGGCATCCACATCCATCCCGGGCCACAACGCCGTATCCGCATTGCCTTCAAAACCCGTGGTTGTGGTCAAAGCACCATCACCATTAACCCCGGTATAGGCCAGCGCGGCAGAATGGCCCACGGATACGGTCCACTCCTTGACATTTCCAGAAAGTTCCATGGCCCCGTAATTACCGGCACCGGAAGATATGCGGTTCGAGGCATCCGTGGCAAAAATACCGACTCTCAGCGGCCCGCCCTGACAGGAAGAACCGCCGGCAGCATCTCCCCCGGAAAGCAGTATCCCGTCGAAACGCGCGTTGGCGCCCGGCGTTGCCGACAGTTCGCCGCCTTCTTCAGCCCCGCTGGACAAAGCCGACACGGGCTGAATATCCGCCGTCCCCCAGGCATATTCGCCGTTGACAGGAAGAAAGGGCCCGCGGGCCGCTTTTTCAAACTCGAGCTCGGTCATCGGGCGCAACCCGGCCCAGTCAAGGAACGCACACACGTCCGGCCATGACAGGAAGGTCATGGCGCGGTAAGGCCTGTCGGTGGTGCACACAAGCGGCGATCCCGCGCATGCCACGGCATCGCGCGCTATGACCGTATCGGAATTCTTGTGGGAAGCATTGGTCACATCCCGCCGGGAACGTGCGGGAAAGGACAGGGAGTTGACAAACTCGACCCACTGGCCCTCCGTGATCTCGTACTTCATCATATAAAAAGCATCAAACCCCTTGGGGAAGGCGGCAGGGATCGTAAAGGCGGCAGCCGAAGGCATCTCCCCGGCATTCCCGGCAGAAACATAGTAGTATCCGTTGGCCGAGGCCGCGCTGACATTGATGGCGGACTCGCTGGCGATGGGCCAGGGATTATTGTCCGCCCCGCCCCGCTGAAACGCGGCGGGAGACGCCGCATAATCGCCGGCATAAAATGCGCCGCGCGGAACATAAACCATTTCAAGGGCAACCAGCGTGGCCGACACTTCGCTGGCCGCGCTCAGGCCACAGGCGTCGTAATTAACCGTTACCATGGCACTGGTTGTTGTGACCGGAGCTGTGGCATGATTGGCCACACGGCGGATAAAAGCCCCGGCTTTGTCCGCGGGTACCTGGATGGCCAGGTCACTGTTGGAACCGGCAGAAGTGCCGGACGGGTTAAGACCGCTCACCGACAGGCGGCACAGCTTCTTTTCGGAAGAACCTGCCTGGGCATCCTGCAGGCGGACCGTCACCCAGACAGCATCATGATTGATCTTGTTACGCCAGGAATTCTGCCAGGAAAGATCGAAAAATACCGCGAGTGTTTTTGCGTTCGCATCACGCGGACCGAGGCGAACATTGGATACTTTAAGATCGTTAGCCTGGGAAATGGCGGGAAGTGAAAAAATACCAACAATAATCGCAAGCCCGAAGATCGCCGACGTTCTGATATTCATACCACTCCTTTAGTGCACCCGCCTTTCCTCAAGAAGGAAAGGCTTGCTCCGACAAAGATCAGGATCTTTTATCTGGCCACGTTTTGATGGCCGGAAAGCTCAGGCTTGTCCAGGCTGGAATCAACACGGCTTCGGACAGTCAGTTTCGCGCTGACGATCTTTTCCTCCACAAGTTTACGGTCTTCGGCCAGGGGTTTCAAATAAAGGTACCACTGATAATGCTTCAGCGCCGCATCCTGGTCGCCGATGAATTCCCCGCTGACATACGCCAGGTTGTAATGCGCATCGGCATCATACGGCATGAGGTCCACGGCCTGGTAGTATTCGACAGCAGCACGCTGATACTCGCCTCTTTCGTAATAGACATTACCCATGTTGTAATGGGCACGGGCCAGTTCTTCCTTGAACTTTTCATCCTCGGGATCAAGGTCGCCGCCCTTCTGCAGGACCTCTCCGGCTGCCTTTTCAACGGCAAAAGATGCACTGGGCGGCCGACTGCCGGGCGCCGGCTGCACTGAAGCCTTCCTCTGCCCGAGATCCTGGGAATCCTTAAGGTCGGTCTCGAATTTCTTCATCCGGGCCTCAAACGATTCCTGCTGCTGGGAAAGGGCGGTTTTCAGACCATCGATCTCCTTGGTCTGTTTGGTATTCTGGCTCTCGGCACGGCGGATCTCCTTGACAAATTCTTCACGCTCGCTGCGCATTTCCTCGACCCGTTTGGACTCGTAATCTTTTTCATTCTTCAGGCGCTCGATCTCCTTCTTCAGGGATTCAGGATCCACCTGGGCGTTCTGGACCCCGGCCTCGGCTCCAGCGGCAACAACAGCAAGAGGGGCCGAGAACAAAAACACTCCCGCGGCCGCGGCGAAGATGGTCGGTAACTTCCAAGAATTTGCTGGCCTCATAGAGAACCTCTCCCGAAGAATTTAACGGTCACTTGTTATAGGCCTTCGACGGCTTGATGGTCCCGTCGGGCGCCTTGTAATTTTCCTTGCCGGTCAAAATATGCGGTGTAATGAAGATGACGATCTCCGACGAAGATATGCTGTCGGAATCGCGGCTGAATAATTTGCTCACGTAAGGAAGGTCCATGAGAACGGGCAAACCTGTCTTGGTGTGGATCTTGTCGTCTTTACGCAAGCCGGCCATGATGATGGTCGTGCCATCCTCGACAACAAGGGTTGTCTCCACCTCTGTCTTGTTGACTTGCGGGATACCGCCGCTGTTTTTCGACTGAAGTTTGCCAACAACAGAAGATATCTCGGGGCGGAGTTTCAGGGTGATCATCCCGTCATCGTTGATGGTGGGGGTCACATTCAGCTTGAGGCCGACATCGATGAAACGGACATCTTCACTGGTGATAGCATTATCCCCGGTGCCGGACACGGTCGAAATGATATAGGGCACCGTATCGCCGATATGGATACGGGACTCCTCGTTGTTAACCGCCATGATCTTGGGATTCGAAAGAAGCTTGGTATCGCTGACCTGCTTCATCGCGCGGATATTAAGAGCGAAACGGTCCGCGTTAATATTGCCCACCGCAATCTGGCCGAACGTAGTGGAAAGATTGTCTGTCGCGCTCATGCCGCTTGAATTCATGTAAATATTCTTGAACTGCAGGTTGGGGTTGGCCTTGTCGCTGGAGGCGATATTCCAGTCGATGCCTGCGTCATAGCTGGGCTTGAAGATAACCTGAAGGATCCGCGCCTCGATCAACACTTCTTTTGTCGGCTCATCCAGGTGCCGGACGATCTTCTCCACCTCGTCCTTGCGGCCGGGGAACACACGGACAACCAGCTGGTTCGACCGCTCGTCCGCCGTGATCGACCCCACGGACTTGGCGTCGATCCTGGCGCGCAGCTTGTCGGCGACCACATCCGCCTTGGCGTACTGCAGGTTGTACACGATCGTTTCCAGCGGCTGTTCAATGTCGGCCAGCACTTTTTTCATCTTGGCGATGGAATCAGGCGTGTCGATCAAGACCACCGCGCCGGTATCTTCATCTATAATGATCTTCCCGACATTGCTTTTCATATTGTCGAGCGCCGCCAGGACATAGCTCGGCTTGGCGTACTGCAGGCGGAACGTGGCCACAACGGTCTTGTCGCTGAACTGCTTGCCGAACATGCCCTCGTACTCCGCGGCGGTCATGACCTGCACAATATTGTTCTGGATGCTGTACGCCAGGCGGCTGGAAATCACCACAATGTCAAGGGCATCCTTGATGGCCACATTGTCCAGGAGGACTGTCGTGCGTCCGTCGACCGACGGGCTGATGACCACGTTAAATTCGCCTTTCGTGGCGAGAAACTTGAGGACATCCACAATGTTCATGTCGCGGACATCCAGGGCGATCTTGCGGGCCATGCGCTCGTCGATAGATTCTTTCGGCTGGGAAATGATCAGCGGCCTGGGCGTCTGCGCTTCTTCGGCGGCCGCGGGACGAAATCCCGCGATGGCGAGCACCGCCGCCATACCCGCGAACAGTGTCAGGACGATCTTCCGGGGGGAAAGTGTGTGGTTTGTCATAACTTGATCGTTATCTCCTCGTTTGCGTAACTGAAGACCGCCCTGTCTGTGTAAATGGTCTTGACCGTTACATCCTCGATCTTGTCGCCCTCTTTCAGGAAACGGGTTTCTTTCGTGGCAATATTCTCCAGCATCACCGTCGCCGATTCCGGGACGTCAAGCCAGGCCACGCCGACGAATTTATACTTGCCTATCTTGGTCTGCAGGGCGGCGCGATCCGAAGGGACACCCTGCCCGCCGGCAGAACTTTTTTCGTAAGGTTGAAAAATATTGCGTGCCGCGACCTTGTCGAGATACCAGCCGGCCGTTTTCAGCTGGGGCACCGCAGGGCCTCCCGCGTCTTTCACCGCAGGAAGATCGACGGAAAGGCTCACATCTTCGTTGAGACGGGACAGCCCGAGCTGGACCTCATGCACGAGAAAAATAAACGCCGCCAGGGCGGCAACGGCAAGAACCGTGTTGACCTGGCGGAATGAAATGATGATTTTAGGGGAGGCTGCTCTTTTAACCGGGACCGAAGCCGGGGCCGCGGCTGTCGCCGATGCAGGGGCCTCTTTGGCCTTTTGGGTGGCCTCGATGATTTTCAGCAGCTTTTCTTCTGCAGTTTCTTTCTTAGCCATCGTCGGTATTAGAAAATTTTCCCTGTTTTTGAAATCGTTGCCTGTTGATCCTGAAACAGTTTCATATTAACATAGCGCCAATGCCCCGCAAGTTTTTTTTAAATTTTCTTGGGCATTAAAAATATCTTTTTAAGAAAGAAAACCCCGCCGGCAATAAACCCCGCGGTGCGCGCAAAGGCCCGCAGCCACATCACGCCCCCGGCCGCCGCCCCCGGCCCGAAAGACCGCATCAGCATCGAACCGAAGAATACTTCAAACAGAAAGAACAATCCCGCCGCCGGTAACGGCCAGGGCCAGGGCCAGGGCCAGCCCCACCACAACAGCCCGTGCCCCAGGACGCAGGGAACTTCCACAATATCTTTCCAGAAGGTATACCCATCCCCCGCCATCATCTGCGGATGGTCCAGGTACATTTTCACACGCCAGAACCCGTGGCGGAACTGCTCCCGAAGATAACGCCCCAAAGATTCCTGATGATAATGATCCACGCAAGCGTCGGCCATAAAAAGAATCCGCCCGCCTGCCGCTACGATCCTGTAGCTGAGATCATTATCTTCCCCGCTCGCCCGGCGATAGACGGCATTAAATCCGCCTGCGCGCCTAAAGACATCGTGCCTGACAGCCACATTGTAACTGCCGAAAAAAAACGGATGGCGGGGCATGAGCCTGGTATGGCGGTAACGGATTTCCGCATGGATGATCCGTGCCAGCCAGGAACCGGGGTTAACGATGCCGTAGCTTCCCGATACGGCGGCAACATCATCACAGCCAAACCCTTGCATCATCCGCGCCACCCATCCAGGCTGGGGACGACAATCGGCATCCGTAAAAAAAAGAAATGCCCCGCGCGCCTCCCCGGCCCCGCGGTTACGCGCACTCGCCGGACCGGCATTATCCTGGCGAATATAGCGAACGCCGGGATAACGCCGGACAATATCTCCGGTTGCGTCGGTGGACCCATCATCCACCACAACCAGCTCCACGCCGCCGGTACACCGCTGGGCCGTAACGGCCTCGATGGCAGCCGCCACGGTTGCCTGCGCATTGTACGCGGGGATGATCACGCTCACCAGCGGGTCATCGGCCATCGACACGCTCCTTCAACCCCCTGACCTCAAGCTCAAGCAGCCCGAGGGCCTGCACCATGCGGTCATTGCGCCTGTTCTGCTGGCAAAGGAAAACGGTCATCAGAAGACTCAGGAAAACAAACCCGCACAGAATGGCAAAGAAAATAAAATTACTGGCCAGCGCAAACCCGCAAAGATCGGAAAGAAAAAAAAGAAGCCCCCGGAAAACGGAACAAACAACCCCCAGGGCCGCCAGAAAAAGCCAGGCAAAAGCGTACTTGAAAGTCAGTTTTTCACGGCGGACAAGCTCGATCACGAGCATAAACACCGTGGATGCCAGGATGATCGCAAGCCATTGGATGGTCATGGTTCATACACCTTTCTGTTCTTTAACGTATGCAACAGGATGGCCCCCGAGACCTTGATCATATAATACAGCGGCTTGAGCAGGGCAATGGAACTGACCCCGCTGCGCCGCGGACGCATGACGACCGGCACTTCCGTAAAGCGCCCGCCCAGGCGGTGCACCACGACCATGGCTTCGGGTTCAGGATAATCTGTCGGGTAATACGCGGCGAAAACGCCGATGAACTTCCTGCCGCAGGCACGAAATCCCGATGTCGGATCCGTGACGGGCCGTCCCGTCAGAAGACGGATAAGGATGCCCAAAAACCGGATGCCGATCCGCCGGGAGGCAGACGAACGGAACCCCGCGTGTCCATCGATAAAACGGCTGCCCACAGCCATGTCGACACGCCCATCGGCCACAGGCGCCATGACCGCCCCCAGATAAGAAGGGTCGTGCTGCCCGTCGCCGTCAACCTGGACGGCGATGTCGTACCCGTGCGCCGCGGCATAACGATAACCGGTTTGCACCGCCCCGCCGATCCCCAGATTAAACGGCAGGCGGACGACAAGCGCCCCTGCTGCCGCAGCCCGCGCAGATGTTGCGTCGGAAGACCCGTCATCGACCACCAGGGCGGTGACCGGCACCTTCTGGGCGAGCACTTCGCGCACCGTCCCTTCGATCGCGCCGGCTTCATTGAACGCAGGAATGATCACCAGGATCCGCAGCGTCATTTCACGCCCCCCCTGGACAGATAAAGATACTTCGCCGCCAGGCCCACCGCCGCCTCCTGCGTGACACCGGAAAGCTTCTCGTCGGGACGAACGCCATCAAAAGGAAAAGGCCTTCCATCCGGAAAATGCCCCCGGGCATTAACCAGGGCCAGCGTCGAACCGTCGGAAAGATCAAACAAGCTTTTTAACAACACCTGCCCGGCCGTCTGCTCGCCCAGGACCACCGCACGTTTCTTGTCCTGGAGGACCCCGGTGAAAAGTTCGGCGGCACTCCCCGTCCCCTTGTTGACCAGGATGGCCACGGGCCAATCTACCTGAAGCATGCCAGGAATCACCGGAATATCGAGATCGGCACGGGGCCGGCGGCGGCCTTCGAAATAGACGAGACCTTTTCCATTGGGAAGAAAAAATGCGGCAATGGCCCGTGCGGCCAAAGGCGGCCCGCCTGGATTATCCCGCAGGTCAAGCACAAGCCCCCTGGGGTTCCTGAGCCTGATCTGGTCCAGGAGCCGGCTGAAATCTTCCGGGGTACCCTGATTGAATTTACGGATCTGCAAACAATAGATACCCGGCACACCCGTCGGCACAAGAAAAACGGTCTGCTTGAAGTATTCGCGGCTGACCACCTCGATGGCATGAGGCGCGCGCGTCTGCCCGGAAAAATAATCGATCAGGACCCGCCCGCCCTCCAGAGGATTGAGCCGGTCCCTCATCCGTTTATCGCCCAGGATCAGGACATCCTCCTGATCAAGACGTACCACAAGGTCGTTCTCCCGCAGCCCTTTGGCGTAGGCATCCGATCGGGGCTCCACGAAATCCACCACCATTCCCCCGGTAATCGTATGGCCCTCGATGCCCAGGTCGATCTTTTTTCCGTAAACTTCCTTCGCAAACTGTACGGCCGGTTTGGGCGGCAAAAAACGCGAAAAAAGATCATCGGGCTGTTTGAGCGTGTCGACCAGGTAGGCGGCTGTACGCCAGCGGATGAAATCCGCGCTCTTGTGCTGGCGAAGGATATCGGGATAAATCTTCGCATCAAAAAGTTCGAGGAACCGGTCAAAATCGGAACGCTGAACTTCAAAGAAGTAATGTTCCTGCATCAGGGTGTAAACCTCTTCAAAAAAAGGCAGATACGCTTCATGTGCGGCAGACGCGGCAGACGCATCCGGCAGCAAGCGCACAGGACCCAGCAACACTGCGGCCGCCATCACACAACTCACCCACAACTTTCCTGGACGCAATGAATGCACGCAGCCTCCCTGAAAAATTATTTTACCATCCACGGTTCAAAAAACTTTAAAAAATCTTATCCAAGAACACCCCAGGCCTGGCCCAGGGCACGTTTGAAACGCCCGACATCCAGGTGAATATTGGCCACAAAATCCTCATGGCGGCGTCCGCGTCGGTACTCAGGCATCCGCGGCGGCATGTGAAGGCATGCGCCGATGAGCGGGAGGTCAAAGGCATAAAGGATGGTCCCGTGATGCAGGATATGCCCCCGCCCGCGCCGCTGGGCATTGCCGGAGAATTTCATCTCGCCCGGGCCCAGGACAAGGTCGCAGACCGGACGAAAAAATGCCTCCACGCCGCAGGAGGCAAGCGCCGCGATAACCTTGTCAAGGATGAAACCATAGGATTGGGAAATAGACGCCAGCGCAGGATGGCGCGTTTTGGCCAAAACCAGGGAAAAATTAAGACAGCCCGGGCCCTGCAACACCGTGCCGCCGCCCGAGGAACGGCGCAGGATGCTCACCCCCGCGCGCGTGCACGCCGCGGCATCCACCTCCTGCCCGGCGGCGCAAGTCCGCCCCAGCACCGCAAAGAAGGCTGCAGACTCCCAGAAACGGAGGACTTCTCCACCGGTGCCTGTATCGGCCCTTGCCAACAGGCTGTCATCATAAGCGAGATTTTCCTGCGGATCCTGAAACGAAAGATCCTCGATCCTCATGCCCTGGACGCAAAAAAATTAACGTTCATGTCTCGCGCGGCTTTTGTCTCATCCGGACGGGAAATCGGCATGGTGCGCGGGAAAGCATGGAATGCGTCCGGATCGGCCTTGGCCAGTGCATCGGCCCGGATCATAGCCTCGGCAAAAAGATCAAGCGTCTGACGGCTCTCGGTTTCCGTCGGCTCGATCATGACCGCTTCCTTGACCGTCAGCGGAAAATAAACGGTCGGCGGATGAATGCCCTGGTCAATGAGAAATTTGGCAATATCAATGGCATGCACCCCTGCCTCGGCCTGCTTCGCCGCCGAGAAAAGGCACTCATGCATGCAGATGCGGTCAAAGGCGATCTGATAATGCTTTTTCAGGCGATGCATCAGGTAGTTGGCATTAAGCACCGCGTGATCACTGGTGGCCTTGAGCCCGTCCCCGCCCAGCATGAGCATATAAGCATAGGCGCGCAGGATAATGCCGAAATTCCCGTAAAACGACGCGATATACCCGATGGAATCGGGCTGGTCATAATCCAGGGCGTAAACGCCGTCGGGACGTTTCACGACACGCGAAACCGGCAGGAACTTTGCAAGCTTCCCGGTGACGCCCACAGGCCCGGACCCCGGGCCGCCGCCGCCATGCGGGGTGCCGAAAGTTTTGTGGAGATTAAGATGGACCACATCGAAGCCCACATCGCCGGGACGGCACCGTCCGAGAGTCGCGTTAAGGTTGGCGCCGTCATAATACATGAGCCCGTCGACAGAATGCACAAGCTGCGCGATCTCCGCGATCCTGGAGTTGAAAACACCATGCGTATCCGGGCATGTCATCATGAGCCCGGCGACTTCATCGGTCAGAACGGCCCTGAGCTTGTCGATATCCATCCCGCCCTTCCTGTCGGAGGGGACAGAGATGATCTGATAGCCGGCGACCGCCGCGCTGGCGGGGTTGGTGCCGTGCGCTGAATCCGGGACAATGATATATTTCTTCCTGTTCCCCTGAGCCTTGTGGTAAGCAGCCATGAGCATGATCCCGGTGAGTTCCCCATGCGCGCCGGCCAGAGGCTGGAGTGTGAACGCCTTCATGCCCGTGATCTCGCCAAGCCAGCGCTGGGTATCGTAAAGCACCTCCAGCGCCCCCTGCACATAACGCTCGCCGCCCTTAAGCTGCGGCAGCAAAGGATGCAGGTCCGCGAACCCGGGCATGGCCGCCGCTTTTTCAGTGAACTTCGGGTTGTACTTCATGGTGCATGAACCCAGCGGATAAATATTGGCATCGACGGAAAAATTGAGCTGGGAAAGCCGCGTGAAATGGCGGACCACATCCAGTTCCGAAACTTCCGGCCATGCCAGTGCGGCCTGCCGCAGGTATTTTGGGGCCACGGCGGCTTTCACACCGACATCAGAATCGGGAAACCTGAACCCCTGGCGTCCGGGGACGCTCTGTTCAAAAATAAGTTTCATGCGAGCACCTCCGCGAGCGCCGCGGCGTAGGCCCGGATCTCGTCCTGGGTACGCTTTTCCGTGACCGCGACCAGCAAATAATGATCCATGCCCGCGTAATAACGGCCCAGGGGAAAACCTGCCGCGAACCCGCGCGGGATCATCGCTTCCACGACGTCCGCCGCATCCCTGGGCAAATGGACCGCGAACTCATTAAAGGTCGGCGAGGAGCGTTTCACGCTGACGCCCGGGATCGCCTCGAGCGTCTGACGGGCAAATTCCGCTTTGTCGAGATTGAGCTGGGCCAGCCGTCGAAACCCCTCCCGCCCCAACAGCGACATAAAGACAGCCGCCTGGATCGCACACAGCGCCGCATTCGTGCAAATGTTGGAGGTGGCTTTTTCCCGACGAATATGCTGTTCACGTGCCTGAAGGGTGTTGACAAAGCATCTGCGGCCCTGCGCATCAACAGTCTCGCCGACAATACGGCCCGGCATCTGACGGATCAGCGCCTTGCGCACCGCCATGAAACCAAGGTAGGGGCCGCCGAAATTAAGCGGCAATCCCAGCGACTGTCCTTCGCCCGTGGCAATATCGACCCCCATCTCCGCCGGAGTTTTTAACAAGCCCAAGGATACAGGATAAACACTTGCCACCAAAAGCGCGCCGGCAGCATGCGCTTGCTGCGCTATATCCGCATGATCGTCGATAGCGCCAAAAAAGTTAGGGTTCTGAACAATGACCGCTGCCGTGTCCTTGTCCAGCAGTCCGGCCACCGCCGCCCGGTCGGTCTGCCCGTGAACCACGGGCGTTTCAACAAGATCGATATGAAGGTTATGGGTGTAGGACCGGATAAGCTTGCGGTAAATGGGACTGACGCCCCCATCCATGATGATCTTCTGGCGGCGCGTGATGCGCAGGGCCATCATCATGGCCTCATAAAGAGCCGTTCCCCCGTCGTAAAGAGAGGCGTTGGCCGCATCCATGCCCGTCAGGGTGCAAATACCGCTCTGGTATTCAAACAGGGCCTGGAGCGTCCCCTGGGAGCATTCGGGCTGATAGGGTGTGTAGGCCGTATAAAACTCGCCGCGCGACATAATGGCGCCGCAGGCGGCCGGCACATAGTGGTCATAATAACCGCCGCCGATGAAGGGAACCAGGGCCCCGGTGTTCCTGGCCGCAAGCCGCCGCAGACGCTCCATGACCTCGAACTCCGAAAGGCCTGCGGGAAGGTCAAAGGAAAGAGGGGCATGCTCCGGCTTGATGTCGGCGAAGAGGGCATCGATAGAATCGACGCCGATGACGTCCAGCATGGCCCGGACATCTTCTGGTGTATTGGCGATATAGGGATTCAAGGGAAGATCCTGTATTACGGTCCGGGCGGTTTACTCGTCGCTGTCAGCGTCCCCGTTACGGTCGAGGCTTTCGAGATAGCTCCCATATTCCGCCGCGGTCAGGAGATTGGAAGATTCATCCATATCCGAGATCTCGATCCTGGCGATCCAGCCCTTGTCGCAGCAGGACCGGTTGATCAGCCCGGGATCGTCGGAAAGCTTGTCATTGACATCGATGATGCGTCCGGACATGGGCGAAAAGATATCGCTGGCAGACTTGACCGACTCGACCGACGTCAACTGCTCGAACTGCTCCACTTCGGCCTCCGCGTGGGGCAGATCGACGAAGGTGATATCGCCAAGGGCGCTCTGGGCGTATTCGGTGATGCCCACCGTGCCGACACCGTCCTCGATATTGATCCACTCGTGTTCTTTGGTGTACAGATAATGCTCGACGATATCCATAAATCTCTCCGTCCTTTAACTCTAGGCCCTGAGTGAGCCCGTTTTATAAAAGGGCCTGGAGGCCGCCTGCGCGTCCACCCTCATTTTTTCATCCCCAAATATAATATTTTTATACGCACCCGTAAACTCTTTTTTTATAAATCCGATGCCGACACCCGCCCCCAGCGCCGGTGAAAATGTCCCGCTGACGACATCGCCGGCAACAACGCCCTCCGCCGAAAAAATAGCATGCCCCTGGCGCGGGGCGCGGCGGCTCGCGGACACAAAATGGATGATCCGGCGCCCGCCCTCCCGATCCCGGCGCAAAAGCTCTGCCCGGCCCATGAAATCCTTGCCCGTATCGACAAAACGGCCCAGGCCGGCTTCCAACGGCGAGATCTCTTCGGAGAGCTCATGCCCGTAGAGCGGATAACACACTTCGATGCGCAGCACATCGCGAACGCCAAGCCCCGTCGGATGGACACGCCTGTCCGCACACAGGGCGTCCCACAGCTTTCCCGTACGGCCCCACGGGTAATAGATCTCGTAGCCGAGCTCACCGGTGTACCCTGTCCGGCTGACAATGACATCCTCTCCCAGGACACGAAAAATACCAAAGGTGTAATACGCCAGATCCCTGACCCCGGGCACCAGCGCGGCCATCACATCACGCGACAAGGGCCCCTGGACATCGATCTTGGCCGTCTCATCGGACACATCCTCAAACCGTGTCCCGGATGCCAGATGCGCGCGAAAATGAGCCGCATCCTTGGCGATATTGGCGGCATTGACTACGACCATCCATTTTTCCGGTGCCAGGCGGTAGACGATCAGGTCATCGATCGTTCCACCGGAGGCATTGAGCGCCATCCCATAACGGCATGTGCCCACAGGCTGGTCCGCCAAGGGCTGGGTGACGATACGCTCAAGCCCACAGGCCACCGCATCACCCTCAATGAGAAACTCACCCATATGCGAACAGTCAAAAACAGAACAGCCCTTGCGGTTGGCCTCATGCTCCTTGAGAATCCCGTCGGGATACTGCAGGGGCATTTCCCATCCGCCAAAAGGGACCATTTTGGCACCCAGCGCCATATGCGTGTTAAAAAGGGGCGTGCGTCGGGGAACAGATATTATCACAGGACTACTCCAGCACCACGTCGATGCGCTCCACCCGGCCCTCACGAACATCGCCCGCGTAGGGCGACCGGATAACGCCGCCGGTGATCTCGTGTTTTTTCCCGCCGTGGGCAGCGGCATAGCGCAGGGTCACGCGCACCGGCAGGACCGCACGGGCGCCAAACGTGTCGGCATGCCGGCTGTTGTGGTATACAACCAGTGTCCGTCCCATGAAATTGAACGCATAGGTATCCGCCGGCAGGTCGAGCATCCGGCGTTCGCCGTCAAGGGTGAACATCTCGGCCGATGAACCCGCCTGCGTGAACCACGCCCCCTTGAGCGCCGGACGAAAAGCGAGTTCAAGCGCGCCGCCCTGGCTGACGGTAAAAGGCGAAAGACCCGCGCTCATCAGCATCCACATATGCGTGAATTCAGCGGTACTGCCCGAAAGGCGGGCCACACATCCCTGGCCGTGCAGGTTAGGGTCCGTATGCGCGCTGGACACAATGAATGAAGAATTCTCGAGGATACTGCGGCCATACCGCGAGGGATCCATGAAGGGCACACAACAGGTCGCGAGATCCTGGTAAAACTCTTCAAACAGCCCCCGGCGCAGCAGCTCCAGCAGGTACTTGTATTCCATGTGCAGCCAGATAGATTCGTTCTCAAGCCAGCCGCGCGGGAAAACCCGTGTGCGCCCGATCTCCTCGCTCTCCGCCGTAATATTGGTGTTCAATTTATACATGCCCAGGGCACGATCGAACAGGGGGCTCTTGCGCACCTGACGGTAAAGCTCCCGCGCGCGGGCCGCATCCGGCTCACTGCGCAGGGCGTGCACGAACCCTTCCAGAAAAAGCGGCAGGTCATGACGTTTAAAGGCAAGCGGCCTGACATGCGGGCCTTCTTTGGCGGGCGATACCCCATCGATCATTTCATGGCGGACCACCTCATGGACATAATAGGTGGCAAAAAGGCCGTCGGGACGCGCGGCCTTGGCCACCGCCCTGTCCGCCTTCACGACCACCGCTTCCAGGAGCCGGCGCAGGAAGGCAAAAGAAACTTCTTTTTCCCCCCCGGAAATGCCCTGGCGTATCCTGACCCGGTAAGCTTCCTTCAGGGTGTTGGATTTGTCCCAATAGTGAAGATCGCTGTGTTCCTGCGCCAACAGGCCTCCCAGCCCCTCGCAAAAATCCGCAAGCTCTTCAAATACCAGGACCGAGGCGTCGCCGTCAAGGGCAAGCCGGTCGAAGGCCGCCAGAACAAACGCGGCGGCACGTTTCAGTTCGAATGTTTCGGAAATGGACGACCCCAGCAGGCCTGGCAGCCCGTTTAACGAATCGTACCAGTTGGGTTTGTTAGCTTCCATCTCAATCCCGATCCCGCTGGGATCGAGGGTGGCGGCCTTGTTGGCGACAAGGCAAAGCATCTTCACCAGAAGGCTGGTGCGGTACACCTCGCCCGCCCCGTGAGAAACACGCAGGGTGTTATTTTTATCCTCGTGAGCCTCATGCAAGGAGTGATACTGGCGCACACCGCGGGCTGTCAGCACATAACGCTTATCGCGCGGCTGAACGTAAACGCCGTTATGATAAAAACCGAAATTTTTGTTGCCCAGAAAGATCGCGTTGAGATTTTCCGGATAAAGCGACAAATAACTTTCCAGCAGGTCGAGGTTGTACGTCCAGTGATCCGTCCAGAAACCCTCCCCGTGCTGGGCTGTTTCCGACTTGCGGCATTCGCTTAACACACGCGCCAGGAAAGCACGGGGCGTCACCTTCAGGCGGATATCATGATCCGCCATAAAATTGAACAGGTCCCCGGGCATAAACCCCTTCTTCAGGAATGTCGCCAGGGCGGTCACGTCCCCGGATTTGACACACGCCCCCAGAAGGTCATTGATCCTGCCGTCATCTTCAGGCGTGAAGGCCATGCCGCAGACGATCAGAGGGTTGTACCCGTCCGCCCGTGTGAGCGAAAAGAAATTGACCACAGCGCTGTCCTTCAGGTCCGGATTAAACCACACGTCGTTGCGGCGGTTCTGGTTCACATCGCGGTAATTGCCGTTCCCCTGGGAAAGGAAGGTTGGGGACAGTTTGAAGAAATTATAGTCGCGCTCCATGTCGCCGTGTTTACGGCTGTAAACGTTGAACACCGCCGGACCCGCACTCGTCTTGAGGCTTACCGGAAGCCCGCCGCGCATCACATTGTCCAGAAAGGTCTGTCCGGCGTACGCATTAAACGCGTTGTGCGCGCTGTGCGTGAATGCCAGGGACTTGACCCCCTCCACCAGGGCCCGGTTGCCCGCGCGCTTGCGCTCCACGAAACCTGACGCCGTGGCCTTTTTGACATTCGCATTGAGCTCATCGACACTGCGCGCAAAACCGGTGAGGCTGATCACATCTTTCGACGCACCGGCCCGCAGCGGGAAGGTCGTGTGCGCCATGGCACACGGGGTGCGGTTATCTGTCTGCTGAAGCACGGGGACCTTGTAATTCTTCGCCGCTATGAAGCATTCCGGCACAGTGAAGTCGGTCGCCTGTCCGAACACCGCAGCAGCCTCGACACAAGGCGTCAGCAGGACCCCCGGCTTGGCCTTGGGATCAAACGCAAAATAGAAATTGCCTTCCTTGATATGGTTGACCTGCGGCACGTCGGCGGCCTCGACGTCGAGCTGAAAATAGGGCGCGCGCTTGTGAAGGTTGCGCACCTTGTACCAGGCCTCAATGGTGCGGCACATGTGCTTCATGACCCAGTCGTTCTGCCCGAAAGGGATAATGACCGGCAGGCCGTCGATCATCTCAAGGGACATCGCCGCTTTGGAGAGATTCCTGACCGTCACCATGCGGACAAGGGCGGCAAAAGGCTCTTCGGGCATGGTGAAATAATTGACCGTGACCGCCACCCCCAGCGTCTGGTTGACTTCCTCGATCGTCAGGTCGTGGGAGGTGATCATCATCGACTGGCGGATTTTAAAAGGCGTGCCCGCATCGGCGCGGAAGGGCTCGTAAAATTTGACGGCTGTGCCCCGCTTGACCTTGAGGAAGGTGCGAAATCCATGCGTCCCCGTCAACCGGTAGGCCTTGTTGGCAGGCTGGAACTCCATGATCGCCTTGTCCTTCGACTCAATCCCGAAAGAGGCAATACCCTGGCCGCGGTTGGTGGTGAACACCCACATCGGAATACCCCAGGCACCGGCGATTCCCGGAAAAAAATTCGCGAAAGGCGCCCTGCGGTTAAAATCCTCGATAACAAATGTCCCGTCCTGGCGCAAATATGATTGTGCTGTCTCTTTCATGACACTCCTTTTCCCCTCATGTCAACACCCGCGGCATGACCGCGCTCAGTTTGAACTCTTGACCGGCCTGAAAAAATTATAATAACCCGAAAGCTTGAACCAAAGCACCAGGGCGCTATCCCCGTCCTTGACCCGGATACGCTTCAATTCGTACAAATCCATCCCCTTGTGGTCATTCCCGCGGTTGGTCGCAAAGGCTGCGGCATAACCGGCGTCCCGAAGGGCCTGCTTGACGGTCTCATCAAATCCGCCGATGGGATAGGCAAAAAACAAGGCCGGCCGGCCCAGCCTGGCCTCGATCAGGCGCTTGCTCTCCCTGATCTGCGATACAGCTTCTTCGCGCGGCAATCCGGGGATGTAAGCACCGGTCATCATGTGGCTCCCAAAAGTTACCCCGTGAGCGGCCATGTCAACGGCCTGCGCCCACGTCAGGTATCCGGGATGGTCCACATTGGCCACCTCCAGGAAGATCGCCGCCGGAAAATCGTGCTGCTTTAAATAAGGATAAGCCCGGGTATAATTATTCTCATAGCCGTCATCAAAGGTGATCACCACGCTCCTTTGGAACACCCTGCGCCCTGTCCGGATCCCCTCAACCAGCTCATCGAGCGTCATGACGCGGTAGCCATGCGAACTGATATAATTCATCTGCCGGGCAAAATTGGCAGGCATCACATTGTTGAGCGGCTCATGCCATGACGGCGTGATGGCGTGGTACATCAGGATCGGCACCTGATAACGCGGGACAAGCCAGGCGGTGGCCAGCACCAGCAGGGCAGCCAGGACCGAACATGCCACCGAAAGAAAAAGAAATTTTCTCTTCATAACGACGCCCTACAGGGATGCCAGTTTTTCCTTGACCAGTTCACTGACAAGCCTGCCGTCCGCCGATCCACCGACTTTTTCACGCACCGCCTTCATGACCCCGCCCATGTCTTTCATGGATGAGGCGCCGGTCTCACGGACCACCGCATCAACAACAGCCCTGATCGCTTCCGCCGGCATTTCCTCGGGCAGATAGGCCCTCATGATATCCATCTCGGCCTTTTCCTTGGCCGCAAGTTCAGGACGGCCGCCTTTTTCAAACTGCTCGATGGAATCCTGGCGCTGTTTGATCTGTTTCTTGATGACTGCGATTACATCGTCGTCACTGACCGTTTCCAGGCGCTTGTCCACCTTGACCTGCTTGATCATAGCCCGCAGGTAATTGATGGCGGCCGACCTATCGGCCGCCTTGTCCTTCATGGCCTGGATATATTCCTTGTTGATGCGTTCTTCGAGCGGCATACAATTCTCCCTCTGTGTCAAATTGAGTCTTTTATATTAATGACTTTATGGCGTGATTTCAATCCCTTTATTATCTCTATACGGGAAGGACGCACGCTGTAATGTTCTGCTAAAAAAGCGACCAGCGCCTCATTGGCTTTACCATCGACAGGAGGTGCGGTCAGATGCACTTTGACCCCTTGCGGCTCCTCATGAAAAACGTTCTTGCGGGCACCTGGAATAACCTTAACCTTGAGGATCATGGCAACCAGCTTCTTCCCATGGATATCAAAATAAATATCTTGGCGCGTCAGTCCTCAACCAGCGCCGGCGCGCATGCCATTCGGGGCAGAACCGGGACACCTCGGCCCAAAACGCCCGGGAATGATTAAGGTGCCGGGCATGGGACAATTCATGCACCACAATATAATCCATGATCACAGGAGGAAACGCCAAGAGCCGCCAGTTCAGCTGAACACTTTGGGTCCGCGCGCTGTAGCTCCCCCAAAGCCTTTGCTGATCCTTGACAATAACCCGGGGGCACACGAGGCCCATCCGCGCCGCCCAGTCATCCACGATCTGCGGGAACATCCTGGATGCCTTTAGATGGTACCACTTCACGATCAAACGCCGCCGGAGTGCCGTATCCGCCTTGACCCTCCAGCCTCCGGCAAACTCCTCCAGGCACGGCAGGCCCGTGTCCGCAGCAAGACACTCAAGCTGATACGCCTCGCCCATCACGTACAACGTCCCGCCCGATACAAAAACACCGTCCCGGCTCTGACGCAGCCCGGCCTCTTGGAGCGCACGGTCAATCCACTCTTTCTGCTTAAGAAGGAATTCCCCGATCTCGCTATCCGATACCCATACAGGGGCGCTGACGTCCACACCCCGGACCCCCACACGGACCTGGAGTGTTTTACGCCGAAAGGAGCGGGTTACCTGAAAATCCATAAAGACTAAAACCGAAGCAGGCTTTCGCCGGCTTCGGTTTTTCCGCGCCATGCGGCACGTATCATTTGAATTCGACTTTGATATCCACCTTCGCCCCCTGGCGTTTGATGGATTGATCCTGGCCATCCTTGACCATATATCCATTGTTGCCGTAAAGCATTTCAAGCCGGTCATGCTGTTGCTGTGCCGCGATCTTCATGGATAATGCCTGCTCCTTGAGAACATGCATGTTCTTTTTCACAAGCCTAATGTGATTCCTGAAAAGAAGGATCTTGGATTTGCCTTCGGTAACATCCGAGATATCCGGCTGGAATACGGCCAGCTCCCTGCGGACAACCTGGAGATCTGCGTCGAGCTGTTTGTTCTTCTTCCTGAAGGCATTGATCATCGACTCCAGCGCCTCGCCCTTGGCATGCGCCTTCACCTTGTAATGTTCCAGAGACAGGATCGTCCCCTTAAGATCATCATTCATCCCCTGGAGCGAAGACAATTCAGTCCGTGTGGACGCCAATTCCGCATTGGCCGCTGCCAGTTCCGCCGTCAATTCCGCGACCTTCTGGTTGGCCGTATCCAGCGCTGTCTTGGCGGAACGGTATTCCTGAACATAATAACGGAAATTAACGGACTGTTCCTGTGCCGTCGTCTCGATGGTGGTCACGGTCTGCTGCAGCGTACGATAATTGAAAAACCAGATCACAAGGGTATAGAGCGTCAACCCCCCCATGAGGATCAAAAGTATGATTCGGATTTTGTTGTTCTTTTTGGAATCTGCCATAACCCCGCCTGTCCCTTCCTGATTCAGATACCCTGCCACGATTTCTAAATTTTTTATAGTATACCTTTGCCGTCGGGCAAACACAAGCGAAATTCATCCAGAATGCGGCCGATGCCCTATTCCCGAAAAATCTGCGCCCTCTCCGGCGGGCAAAAAGATTACTTCTTCTTGAAAAGATCCAGGACAGCGTTAACGGCCTGTGAAGCTTCCGGAGTCCCCAGGACCTGCTTAAGCTGTTCACTCCCCTGGCTTGCGATTATCTTCCTTGTCAAATAGTCCACATCCGGGATAAACCGCGGCTTCAGCAAAGTTCCGCTTATGCTCAGGGGCATATAGATCCGGGACTGCTCATCCCGCAAGGCAGACAGATCCCCTGCCTTGGCCACCAACACATCCGACACCGCCTTCGCCATACGAATCTCCCCCTTGAAATCCAGGGGCCCGGACATGTTGACTGTGCCCTGCCCGTGAACGGTCAGATCCCGGGTCGCAATATCGGCGGCGGCAACCTGGATCACCCCGGCGGCCATTGTTGCCTGCGCACGACAGGTATCAAAACGCGTTATCCCCTGGCGCACATCCTGCTGGGTGTCTGCGGAAAGCCCCGGCAGGATACTATCCAGAAGACCGGGAAGCATGGGGATTTTTTCCAGCCCCAGGGCCAAAAGATTCACATTGTCAAGCTGGCCGTTCTTGAGTTCTCCCTGGGCATCCCCCTTCAGGGAAGCCAGGATACTTTCCGGCGTTTTGCCCTGAAACGTTGCGCTCCCGGACGCCGAAAGATTCCCGCTTATTTTCACAGGCAGCTTGTAGCCCCCCAGGAGCTTCTTCACATCCACCGTGTCGAGCTTGAAAACCGTTGAGATCGAGGGCTCGGTCAGATAACCTGCGATCGAAGCTGTCCCCTTCAGCGTGCCGCCCGCGATAGTACATTCAAGACTCCCAACATCGATCTTCTTTTCATCCATATCCGCCTTGAGCATGATATTCCCTGCGGGCACTCCCAGAAGGGTGGTAAGGACCTCCCCTTTCTCAAGAAGAATCCGGGCTTTAAGGGCCGTAAGCCCCGCGGCCCCGGCCAGCGCATCGGCCACGGAAAAAGTAACGGTCCCATCAAGTTTTTTCAACCCCGCAGGGCCGATCATGGGCACATCCTGTTTAAGGAGCGCGAGATCGATCTTTGCCAGGTCTGCCGCCACCTTCAGCCCCGTCAGCCGTACGGCTTGCTGGGCCATGTCCAACGCCAGGTCCGCATCAACCGTCATATTTTGTTCAACAGCGAAAACGGCGGCCTTGAGCGTCACATGAAAAGGCCGCACGAAAGAAAGATCCTTGAGCTGGGCATCGATATGACTCACCCACAACACCAGCTCCGGAGACATCATCCTGTCAATGTAAGTAATATCCGCATCCGTGATCTTCACATCCTTGACCAAAAGGGAAAGCAGGGCGGCGGGAAGCGCCTTCTCTCCGGCGGATGAAGAAGCCTGTACTGTCGCGGCAGGCGACGGTTGAGCCCCGATCCCTGCGGCATTGATCGTCCCGCTGCTTGAACGGATGATCACAATCCTGGGCGCAACCATAACCACATCGGTCACCTGGATCCTGCGCTCGAACAGGAAAGCGTTGACATTCAACCCGACCTCAATATGGTCAAGTGTCAAAAAAGGCTTGTCCGAGAACCTGGTGTCATCGGCCAGCGTAATACCCCTGATCTGAAGCCCGATACCATGCACGAAAGAAAAACCCATCTGCGCGCCCCCGACCTTGAAATCACGGCCAAGGGTCAGGGAAATCTGGCGGGTGATCTGGGGCACATGCTGGTTAAGATCAAAGGTCTTAAAGAAAATATAAAGACCGGCGATCAAAAGAACCACCAGGGCCACAACACCAAAGAACACTATTTTAAAAAACTTCATCTTCCAGCCTCTTTCTATTGAAAAATGCGGGTTAAATCTTGCCGCCATCGACTTCAAGACAACAATTCAATATATCCTTCAGTGCACCGCGATCGGGGATGTGCGCTGATCGAACGCGTCCAGCGTAGACGTAACAGACCGCATCCGGTCCTGGCCGGCAGGCAGTAGGGGTCGTTGCGGCACTTGCACGGGCCTTCCCCGGCCCAAGGCGCGCCTGGAGTCTTCCAGATACTGGTCCGTCTTTTTATAGCCCTTGATCAGCCCGTCGACCTGCGCGAACCCCTCCAGCGCTTCTTCATAATTTTTCTTCTTATAAAGATCAACCGCCTCATTATAAAAACGCTCGACCCCTTCTTCAAATTCCTTCCGGATAGCGGTACGCTGTTCTTCCAGGCGGCGCTTTTCCCGGGCCGCTGTCTGCTTGAGCAGGAGCGTCGAAGGATCTTCAGGCGGGATCCCGGCCGACGGCAACTCCACCGCGGCAGGCGCCGGGGTCATGACAACACCACGCGCATCCGCCAATTCCGATCCCTTGAGGATCGACTGCACCGCGGCCCTGTTGCGCCTGAGCATATCCTGCTCTTCGCGATCTTTGCGGTCCCTCGCGCGCGCCTCCTCCAGCTTGCGGGTCAACGCACTGGATTCATCCCGCGCCTTTTTCTGGGCGACAGCCTTCTCCAGCGCGATCTTTTTCTTTTCATCTGCTATAGAGCGTCTGCCCGCACTGCCGCGCTGCAGCGCGTTCTGGTCCTCGATCGCCTTTAAGCCCTGTTCACGGCGGATATCCAGCAGCCGCTGGTCGGCCGTAATCGCCTTGGTCTTGTCCAGCTCACGCGCCTGGCTGCGCTTGTCCTGTTCCAGCCCGGCCTGAGCCTTCAGGTGTTGTTGCTCGAAAGAACGCTCCTGCGCGCTACGGCGCTGTGCCTCACTCATGTGTTTTTCTTTGTCAAGAGCGGCCATGATAAGTTCCAGATACCGCTGGGCCGTACGTTTTTCGGCAGGAGATCCGATATCGGCCAATTCCTCAAACTTGATACGGGCCTCCCGGTAACGCCCGATCCTGTAAAGGCTCTTGCCTTCGTTGGATACCTTGACGGCACGCTTGATGACAATCTCATTTTTGGTCTGGGCCCCACCCTGCAGTGCCACCACCCTGTCCTCGATCTTCTTCTGGGCCTCGCGCGACTCGAAATCGCGCCGGGCAAGAATACGGTCAATCCTGGCAATGTAGGCCGCGGCGGCCTTCTTGCAGGAAGGATCGATCTGAACGGCCTCAACAAATTTTTCACGCGCATGCGCATAATCCTGGACCGCGTAAGCCTGCTCGGCCTCATTGAAAACAGCCCCGGCAGGTCCGGCCTGATGCGCGGCGGGCTTCTTGTCCCATGGCGATTCATAGCGCTGCCGGCGGGTCTCGATGCGCGTCTTGACCGCCTGGATCTCTTTTAAAATCGCCTCCAGGTCATTGAAACGCGTCTCAACGGCGGCATACTGCTTTTTGCGTGACAGCTCAAGCACCTCCACATTCACGGCAGTAGCTTTAGCCGCCAGCGCCTGAATGGCATCGCGGTCCACGGATTCTTCACGACGGAGCGCTTCATCGTCCTTAAGACGTTCGATCCGGGCCACGTACAGCCCTGTATCCTTATAATCCGGTAAAAGTTTTGTCAGTGCCTCAAAGCGCTCACGGGAAGCCTCGTAATTCTTCTCACGCCAGAGCCTCACGCCTTGCTGATAGATCTCTTCAGCCTTGATACGGATCTGACGCTGTTCCTCCTCGTGCAGATCGATCGCGGGGCTGGCTTTACGCCCAGTGCTGCGGATTTTTGAAGCGGCGGCTTGTACCGACGCGATCCTGGCCTTCTTCTGTGCCTCACGCCGTGAAGCCTCCTCATCCCTGCGTTGCTTGCGCACAGACGCCTGTTCTTCGGCCTTCTTTTGATGAAAAGCATCTTCCGCGATACGACGGCGCTCTGTCTGGAGGTCTTCGATCAGCCGGTCCACTTTCGCGAACGTCCTGGCCGTGGACGACAATTCCTTGTCTTCCGACAGGGATTTGATCTGCCGGTAAAGCTTGCCGGAACGGGTGGCAAGGACCGCCAGGGCTTTATCATTTTCCTGCGGAAGCTCATGGGAAACTACCGCCGGAACAACAGCGGCTGGCGCCGCCGCAACAGCAGGCGCCCCCGGCACCGCCGCCTTCAACGCCTTGATACGGTCAAGGTAAATCCTGGTCGAACGATAATCGGACTTCGATGCCCCCACCGCCTCAAACTTGGCCTGGGCTTCATCGTATTTCTTGTCTTTATAATACTGCAGGCCTTCCTGATAAAGGTCTGCCATGGCATGCTCGGCCGAATCCTCCGCCTCAAGGGCAGCCGAAGGCGGCGCATCCGGGAGTTCGATGTCCTTTTCCACAGCCAGCCGGCGCAATTTCACAAGATTGGAACGTACTGCCTTGTAATCCGGATAGACCTGTTCCAGATCGCTGAATTTCATGAACGCTTCAATCAGGCGCCCGCCATCCATCAGAACTGCGCCATCCTTATAAAGCGCTTCTGCCCTGGACAAACGCTCTTTGTCACGGGCTTGCCGGGCGGCCTGGATATCCCCGTCAAGGCGGGCCAGATACGCCTTGGTCTTCTTGTAATCCGAAGCGATCAGGAAAACTTCCCTGAATTTGATTTTGGCCTCTTCAAACTTAGACTCATGGTAGAGCGTGACGGCCTGCGCATAAGGCGCCGCGGCCTGTTCTTCAACATGTTCGCGGGCCTGACGCACCGCCTCATCACGGATATCACTGTCAATGCGGGAGAGATACGTGCGGACATTGCGGTAAGAAGGATCGACGGTGGTCAGCTCTATGAACCTGGCTTTGGCCTGTTCAAACTGACGGGACGTGTAGAGTTTTACCGCATCCGCGTAAAGCCCATCCGCCTTGCGCGCCTTTTCCGCGGCGACCGCCCGCTCCTGCTGGTCCCGGATATCCTTCTCGATGCGTTTTAAATATAACTCGGTTTCCTTGTACCCGGGGATAACCCCCTGAAGTTCCATGAACTTGTTCCTGGCTTCAATGAAATCAGATTCCTTGTATAAGGCAAGTGCCTGGGCATAGAGCGGATCGGCCTGCGCCGCCTGAGAACGCACAAACTCTTCTTTCCTGCGGCGCGCGATGTCCGCATCGATGCGCGATAAATATTTCAGGCAGTCCTTGTACTCGGGAAATACGACCTCGGTCTTGATAAAAAGCTCTTTGGCCGCCGCATAATCGCCGGTGCGGTACAACTCAACAGCCTGGACGTATAATTTCTCGGCGGCATCCGTCTGCTGACGCAGGGCGGCTTCTTTTTTCTGTTTTTCGATATCGGCATCAACTGTCTCGAGGATATGCGTTGTTTCCTTGTAGCCAGGATAAACAACTTCCACCTCAAGGAATTTCTCCTTGGCCTCGGCAAGTTCGCCGCCCCGATAAAGGGCCATGGCCTGGTCATAGACCCCCTGCGCGCGCTGCTCTTTCATCCGCGCCAGGTCCGCCTCTTTCTTGCGCAGGATATCATCGTCGATACGATCGAGGTACGTGCTGGTCTGCTTGAAATCCGTAACCACGGCCTCAACAGCCATGAACTTCTTTTTGGCCTCTTCAAACTGCCCGGCCTGATAAAAAGTGAGCGCCTGGGCATAAAACCCGGAAGCTTCACGCTCCATAGCCTGATGTGTTCTGGTTTCTTCCGCTGCCCGGGCATCTTCACTGATACGGGCCAGGAAATATTTTGTCTTCTTGAAATCCGGGAAAATGTCCTCACAGGCCTCGAACTTGGCCCTGGCTGTGACAAAATCCTTGGCATCGTAAGCCGCGATGCCTTCGTTGTATACGGCCTCGGCCTTGTCGCGTGTGGCGCGCATCTTCTCCACTTCTTCGCGCTCGGCATCCAGAACCTCCTGATGGCGCTGGGTCTTGACCATCAGTTCAATATCCTCATCCACCCGTTTCAGGTAAACACGCGTAGACTTGTAATCTGGCACACGCTGATCGACTTCGATGAATTTTTCCTTGGCTTCGATCAACCGTCCGGTCTTGTAAAGCCGCACCGCTTCATTGTAGGCGGCATCAGCTTCCATGGATAACTGCTTGAATTTCTCTTTTTCCGCCTTGCGGCGCTCCAGCTCCTGCTCCCAGATATGGCGTTCATCCGCCGCTTTTTGCTTGAGCGTCTCGCGCTCTTCCTGGATATGAAAGAAATCCGCAATGCGCTTAAGATAATCGCGCGTGACTTTGTAATTGGGATAAATGCCCTCCACCTCGTCAAATTTTTCCTTTGACTGGGCCAAAAGCTGTTTTTCAAAGAGAGCTACGGCCGCAAGATAGACAAACTCGGCCTGGTCCTTGACCGCAGCAAGTTTTTCCTGTTCACGGGCTTCCATGGCCTTGCGGCGGTCGTCGGCCGTCTTCTTTTCACCCAGAACATCCTGCCAGTGTTGTTTTTCGACTTCTTCCTGGCGCTGATGCGATATCTTTTTCTTCTCATTATGGATATCGGCCTCGACACGGCCCAGATACGCCCGCGTGGCCTTGAAATCCGGCACAACCCATTCCAGTTCCTGGAATTTGTCGCGGGCCTCGGTATATTTATGATCGCCGTACAACCGGAGAGCCTCATCGTAAATGCCCTGCGCCTGCTTGCGCAGCTCCTCCTGACGGCCCTCCTCCTTCTTT
>Ga0114951_10001727_pt1 | contig 26196 bp, 20 predicted proteins | sample AM7aDNAmetaG_FD_88677 | JGI IMG/M metagenome (GOLD analysis project Ga0114951, IMG submission 88677) | Freshwater microbial communities from Finland to study Microbial Dark Matter (Phase II) - AM7a DNA metaG | ecosystem: Environmental > Aquatic > Freshwater > Lake | place: Finland: Lake Alinen... | reverse complement strand
TTGGCGCCGGAGGATTTTGACGGTTGGGACATGGCGAGACGAAACATCAGCTACGCTCCGCCGCTCCGCCGCCCTCAAGACACCACACCGTTTCCAAAAAAGCTCGTTTCCGGCCAGAAACTAGTTCCGATTACGAGAACGAGGACGAGCAACTTCAGTCTTCCGCCTTGAATGCCCGCGAAATCAAATCGCGCACGGCCAGCTTCGGATTCTTTCCCTCGTAAAGCATCGCATGCACCTCGTCCATGATCGGCGTCGGCACGTTCTTTTCGCGCGCCAGCCGGTGCGCCGAACGCGCCGTGGGATAACCCTCGGCCAGTTTCGGATGCGACGCCTGGATCGCCTCCATCGTCTCGCCACGGCCCAGCCTTTCGCCCAGATCACGATTGCGACTTTGTTTCGAAAAGCAGGTAAGCATCAAATCGCCGAGGCCGCTTAAGCCGGAAAACGTTTCCGCCTGCGCGCCGCACGCCACGCCGAGCCGGCGCATCTCCGACAACGCCCGCGTGACCAGACCGGCTTTGGTATTGTCGCCGTAGCCAAGACCGTCACTCACGCCCGCGCCGACGGCGATGACGTTTTTCAGCGCCCCGCCGTATTCCACCCCCAGAATGTCCGTGCTGCGATAGATGCGGAACTCGGGACGATGAAAAAGTCCCTGCACGGTTTTCGCCGTGCCATCGCTTTCGCACGCACAGACAATGGTGGTGGGAATTCCCATAGCCACTTCCCGCGCGAAACTCGGCCCGGACAATGCCACCACGCGGTTCGCCGGTGCCTGCTCGCGCAAAATGCGGCTCATGGTGTCACCCGTTTCAAATTCAATGCCCTTCGTGACGCTGACAAAAATGCCCGGATGACCTTTGAGCTTCACCGCCACGTCGCGGAAGAATTGCGATGGAATCGCCAGCACCAACACTTCGCAACCTCCCACGGCCTTGGCAAAATCCGTTTCCGTCTTCCAATCCGTCGGAAGCGCCACGCCCGGCAGGAGCTTTTCACTGCGGCCCTGCTGCAACTCGGCCAGCAGCGACGCATTAATGTCCCATAACGTCACGGCATTGCCGTTTTCATGCAAGACTTTGGCCAGTGCCGCGCCCCACGCGCCCGCGCCCAAGACACAGATTCTCATTTCGTTTCCTTTTGTTTGCCGAGGCGGTTTTCGGTTCCGACCATGAGCCGTTGGATATTGGATTTGTGTTTGTAAATCGCCAGCGCGCCCAGTGCGGTGGTGACGATGCCGAGAAACAAGTTGTGCGGTGTCAGCACCCAGACCGTGACCGGCAATGCAACCGCAGCGGCGATGGAACCGACCGAAACAAATTTGGTAAGCAGCACGGCTAAAATGAAAACCACGAGCGCAACCAGCACAGCCCAAGGCGCGAGTGCGAGGTAAACGCCAGCCGTCGTCGCAATGCCTTTGCCGCCTTTGAATTTGAGCCAGCAGGTGTAATTGTGACCGAGCACGGCGCAGACTCCGGTCAGCAGTTTAATTTGCAACTGAAATTCCAATGGATGATTCACAAACATATCATCCCAACTTGACGCAAAAAAGAAGTCATAGAGCATGGCCGGCATGATCGCGCAAGCCGCGAAACCTTTCGCTGCATCCATCAGCAGCACAAAAATTCCCAGCGGTTTGCCGAGCACGCGCATGGCGTTCGTCGCGCCGATGTTCCCGCTACCCACGCTGCGGATGTCTATGCCCTTCGCCTTCGCCGCGAGAAAGCCAAACGGAATCGAGCCGAGCAGATACGCACCGAGCGCAGTCAGGATGTAACACAGAATTGGCACGCGCGAAGTTTATGAGTCCAGCGACCAAAGTTCAAAGTCCAAAGTTGGAATGAAATCATCCTGGACTGCGCTGGCAGAGCGCAGCGGCGACAGAGCTTTCGCGTGGCCAACCGAGCTGAATGGCCGGATCTGAAAGCGGCGTTGGACTCCGCTTGCCGCCGCAGTCCAAAATTTCTTTGCAACCTTTGCGCGCTTGGCGTGAGGCGATTTCGCTGGCACACTCCGCGCATGGCAAAAGTCAAAGTCGCCGTCCTCGGCACCGGCTCGCTCGGTCAACATCACGCCCGCATCTACACCGAACTCCACGCCGCCGGCCAGGTGGAACTCACCGGCATTTATGACGCGCACGCTGAAACCGCCCGCAAAATCGCGGAGAAACACCAGCTGCGCGTCTTCGCGTCCATCGCCGAGGCCGCTGCCGCCAGCGACGCGCTCAACATCGTCACGCCCACCACGACGCACTTCGACATCGCCATGCAATTGCTCGCGCTGGGCAAACACGTTCTCGTCGAGAAGCCGATGACCGACAGTTCCGAGCAAGCCGCCAAGTTATGCGAACTTGCGCAACAGAAAAACTGCGTCTTGCAGGTCGGCCACGTCGAGCGGTTCAATCCCGTTTTCAAATTTCTCCAGGAAGTCGCCACCGAACCCAAATTCATCGAGTGCCATCGCCTGTCACCCTACCCTGCCCGCTCCACGGACATCGGCGTGGTGCTCGATCTGATGATCCACGATCTCGACGTGATTCTCGCCTTCGTGAAATCGCCCGTGACCAGCATCGACGCCGTGGGCATTCCCGTGTTGAGCAAGAGCGAGGATATTGCCAACGTGCGCCTGCGTTTCGCCAACGGCTGCGTCGCCAACCTAACCGCCAGCCGCATCAGCCCGGAACGGATGCGCAAGATCCGCGTCTTCAGCGGCCCGACCAATCCCTGCTACATCTCGCTCGATTACCGCGTGCAGGAAGGCTTCATCTATCGCGTCGCCCGCGACGGCGAGGAGGAAAGCTCGCTGCTCAAGAAAGTGCTCGCCGCCAAGCTCGGCATCGGCAAGGACTCCGCCATTGTCAGCCAGTTTGCCGGCAAGAAAATCGTGCGCGAACCCGTGCCGATCACCAAGGACGAACCGCTCAAACTCGAACTGCAGCATTTCGTCGAATGCGTCCATCAGAAGCAAACCCCGCTAGTCAGCGGCGAATCCGCCAAGCTCGCGTTGGACCTGGCGTTTGAAATCACACGCCAGATTCAAAACATCAAGTAGCCGATTAAATTGCGAGACCATAAACCTTCATGCTCATCGCCGGCGAGGCGAGCGGGTGAGTTCAATGCGGGCTTTACGCAATCGGCGCGCTGGTGTAACAGTTAATCATGCAAAGCATCCGTTATGTGTATTGGCAGGACGGTGACGCGTGGCTCGGTTATCTGGAGGAATATCCCGACTACCTGACGCAGGGCGAATCGCTGACCGACCTGGAAGAACATCTCCGCGACCTGCTCAAGGACTTGTCGAGCGGCGTCATTCCCTGCGTGCGCAAGCTGGCTGAACTTCAAGTCGCGTGAAGCGGGTCGCCCTCATTCAGGAACTCACACAGATGGGTTGCGTGTTCATCCGGCACGGCGGCAAGCATGATTGGTATCAAAACCCGCGCACCAAAATGTGCCAACCGGTTCCGCGTCATCGCGAAATCAAAGAATACCTCGCGCGTTCCGTCATCAAAAAATTAAGCGACCCGGCTTGATTTGTTTCTCTGCGCCTTTGCGGCTCTGCGTTAATATAAAATCGTTGAAACCAAAAACCTTCATGCTCATCGCCGGCGAGGCCAGCGGGGATTTGCTCGCGGCGGAACTGGTTTCCGCGCTGCGCGACACGCTGGCGGCCAGTCCGCACTCCGCACTCCGCACTCCGCAATTCTTTGGCGCGGGCGGCGCGAAGATGTCCGCCGCCAGCGTGGAACTAGCCTTCGACCTAACGCAGCACTCGGTCATCGGCGTCACGGACGTGTTGAAAAAAATCCTGAAATTCCGGCGGCTGTTCAACCAACTGCTCGCGCTGGCAATCGAGCGCAAGCCGGACGTGGTCATCGGCGTGGATTATGGCGGGTTCAACCTGCGCTTCGGCCAGGCAATCAAACGATACGTCCGCGAAAATCCGTTCGTGAACTGGAACCCGAAAATCGTCCAGTTCGTTTCGCCCCAGGTCTGGGCCTCGCGTCCGGGTCGCGCCGACAAGCTGGCGCGCGATTACGATCTGCTCTTAAGTATTTTCCCATTCGAGAAGGGTTGGTATGCGCAGCGTGCGCCAAAACTCCGCGTGGAATTTGTCGGACATCCGATGATCGGTAGATTTGCGAATGACGATTTACGATTTACGCGTCGCGAGCCGGAAGCCCCGTCAATCGTAAATCGTCAATCACAAATTCTGCTGCTGCCTGGCAGCCGCAAAAGCGAATTGCAGCGGCATCTGCCGGTGATAATTGACGCTGCAATGCTGATGGTTTCCAAAGACTCAAAAATTGAGTTCCGCATGGTTTTGCCGAATCAACAACTCGTCGGTGTCGCCTGGTGGGAATTTGCAAGGAAGACCGGAGTAAAATATCGATTGGATGGGCCACCAACTACAAAGGGCGTTGAAGGCTGCGCATCAAAATTAGGGTTAAATCTGAAAATCCAAATCGGCGAACTGCCGTGGGCTTTGAGCGAGGCGGATGTCGCCATCGCCTCGACAGGCACGGTGACGATGGAGTGCGCTTTCTTCGGCGTGCCGACGGTGACGCTCTACAAAACCTCATGGCTCACCTACCAGATCGCGCGGCGCATCATCACCGTGAAATCGCTCACGATGCCGAACCTGCTGGCGGGCGAGACAGTTTATCCGGAATTCGTGCAGCACGACGCCACTCCGGAATATCTCGCACGCGCCACACTGGAGCTGTTGCAGGATGGAACGCGCCGAACACAAATCAAAGCTCAGCTCGATAAAATCATTGCCTCGCTCGGCGAACCCGGTGCGGCTGGACGCGCGGCGGAGGCGGTTTTGAGTTTGTTTCCTTAAATCGTAGCGGCTCGTCGGCAGAACGCCGCATTTTTCATTTTGATTGCGGCGGTCTGCCGAGCCGCCGCTACAATAAAGAAAGGATTTTCCCATGAAAGACCTGTCAAACCCATTTTGGATCAAACTGAAGGGACTGCTATTCCTGCTCATCGGCATCACTGCCGTCGTTTTGCTTTTCTTGGACAACCCGACATTGAAGACCGCCGTGCTGCAAGCGGTGGCGATATGGAGTTTCTGCCGGGCTTACTATTCCGCGTTTTACGTCATCGAAAAATACGTGGACCCCAGCTATAAATTTTCCGGGCTGATTTCCTTCGGGCGTTATTTCTTCAGCCGGCGGGGGTGATCTTAACTTCGACTTCCATGGTGCGTTCTAGCGTGCCGCGGTAGTTGCCGCTCACCGGCGGCACGTCTGCGTAATCGCGGCCGTGTCCGATCTTGACGTAGGTTTCATCCACCTGACGATTATGCAAGGGATCCAAGCCGCGCCAGCCCTGGCCGGGCACGAAGGCTTCCATCCACGCATGACTGGCACTGGCGGTTTCCGTGGCCAGATACCCGCTGATGTAGCGCGCGGGAATCTTGATGCTACGGCATAGGCCGATCATGAAATGAGCAAAGTCCTGGCACACGCCGCGCCGGTCATTGATGACCGTGCTCATGCGGGTGTGGACATGCGTGGATTTGGATTCGTATTTCAGAAAGCCATAGGTGAAACGCATGAGGGCCAGCACCGACTGCCACACGTCAGTTTGTCCGGCTGTGGCATCCAGCGCCAGCCGCCACGCATCCGCTTCCATCTCGATGTAACGGCTGGCTTGCAAAAAATCGAAGCAGCGCTCGATGTTGGCGACTTCGCCGATTTTTGCCAGCGGACACAGCTTCGCATCCTCTGGGATAGCCGGGGGCCAATGCGTGATCACCCGGGACTGACTTTCGATGAGCAGATAACTGTGCGCCTCGGGGATCTCGAAGTGATGAATCCAGTTGCCGTAAAAATCCGTGTAATGCTTCATCCGGACGGCCGGCAGCACGCGGAGCAGAAACGACTCAACGGTCTGCTCAGGAATCGACGGCGGCTCGAGGCGGACGTCGTTAAAGCTGTCGCGGACGGGAGAGCTGTAGACGTAGCGAGTGCGATGTAAAATATCGAATTTCATTTAGGAATTCTCCGCCAGCGGGTTGACGTCCACCGACACTTTGACTTCGTGATCGCCACCGCCGGTCAGGATTCCCGCCACTGGGCTCACGTCGCCAAAGTCCCTGCCATACGCCACGGTGATGTGTTCTTCCGCCGGCTGAACATCATTCGTCGGGTCAAAATCCACCCAGCCCAGGCCCGGACAAAAAATCGCAAACCACGCGTGCGACGCATCCGCGCCAACGAGGCGCGGCCGGCCTTCCGGCGGGCGAGTGCGCAGATAACCGCTGACGTAGCGGGCGGGCAGGCCGAGCGAGCGGAGAAACGCGATGCCCAGATGCGCGAAGTCCTGGCAGACGCCGCGCCGTTTTTCCAGGACTTCCTCAAGCGGCGTCGCCACGGTAGTGGCCTTCGGGTCAAATTTAAAATCCTTGAATATCCGCCGCGTCAACTCGCGCGCCCCGACGAGCAGCGGCGTGTTTTCTGCAAAACTTTCCCGGGCATAGTCGGCCAGCTCCAGCGAGGCGCGCACCTGGGGCGAATCGAAAATAAATTCATACGGCTCGACGACCTCCGGCGACACGGGATCGCGGAACAGACGCATGACTTCCTCCCAGGCCGGCGAAGCCTCGAGCACGACCGGTCGTCCCGCGTTGACCGTGACGCGGCTAGTCGAGACAATTTCCAGATGCTGGTGCACTTCCTGGATGCTAAACAGGCAAAGCTCGTTCCCGAAATAATCCATCCGTGCCTTGCGCAATGTCGGCGCGGGGGAAATTTCCAGCGCGTAGTCGTGCCGCAACTGGGTCTTGGTCAACCTTGGCTCGAGCCGCGCAACGTGGTGCGACACCGTCACCGGCGCGGCATAATCGTAAAACGTGCGATGAGTGATCTGGTAATTCATGGCGCGTCCCCCCGCCCCGTGCGCGAAATTGCCGAATGCGCGAAGCAGCTGGCGGCGATGGCGTCGGAAAACTTCGGCAGGTCGCGCAACGTCTGCTGGATCGCCTCGCCGATCAGGCTGGCGTGCCAGCCCGCCTTCAAGCCGGCCAGTTCGCGCGCATCGGCCTGGCTCAGCCGGGCGACGCAATCCTGCAGAATTTTCCGGGCGGAGCCGGCGCCGGCGTTGTCGCGCTCGCGCGGCAGGCGCTCGACGTGTTTGAGGAGTTGATTCAATTGAAACAGGACCGAGCGCGGATTCTTGTCGTCGAGCAGCACGAGGTCGAAGACCGCCGAGATGTGCGGCAGCAGGCTGTAACGCGAGCGATAGGTGATGGAACTGTCGTCCACTTCAAGAATGGTTTCGAGGACGCTGGGATTGTCGGCCTCCGGCGAGTGCAGCTTCGCATTGAGCAGCGTGCAAAGATAGATGGCGCGTTCAATCCGCACGCCCATGTCGAGGAACCGCCACGCCTGGGCCCGCGTCATGTTCTCGCGGGCAAGCCCGTGAAACGCCGCGATGCCAAGCAATGTCTGATTCAACACTCCCACGGCGTCGCCCACAAGCAGCACGCGGCTGGCGGGCGGTTCGGCGAGCCGCTCATTGACCTGGCTGATGACGCGCCACATGTCGTTCGAGGTGCGGTCGCGCACCTGCACGGCCAGCCGATGCAAATTATCCACGGTGCTCCGCAAACTTCCGAACCGTGACGGATCAAAGATGGCCGCCAGCAACTCGGCCTCGAACGCCTCGGCGTTCTGACGCAGCTCCGGTTTTTCCGAAAGGCCAGGCAGCTGCCCTTGCGCCTCGAGCGTTTTCAACAAAGGTGCGAGCAGCTGGGTAGAAGTGCCGGCGCGCTCGGGATTGAACCGCAACAGCGCCGTGCGCAGCAGACGCGCCGTGGCGTCGGCCCGTTCGGAATAGCGCCCGAGCCAGAAAAAAAAGTCCGCGAGCCGCGACGGCAGATTGTTGCCGGTGCGCCGGAGTTCAATGTTTTCACCCGTTGAATGCAGCAGGGTGACTTCCTCCACCGGGGTTTCGGAACTGATCCACGTGTCCTTGCTGCTGCCGCCGAGCTGCATCGAAAGGGCGCGTCCGCCTTTGTCCGGCGAGACCCGCGTGAGTCCGCCGGGCATGACGTGATAGCCATCGCCGGTGGCCACTAGATAGACGCGCAGGCTCACGGGCTGGGCGACGAGGCCGCTGCCATTCCAGACCGGCGCGGTGGACAGCTGCACCCGCTCCTGGGCGACGAACAGGTCGGGATCAAATTCAATATGCCGCTGCAACGCTTCCCGTTCTTTCGCACTCAAGGGTTTTTCCGGGTCGGGCGCGCGAAAGTGAGTGCGAAACGCCGGTTTCAAAACCAGATCGTCGAGATGTTCCACCACATATTTCCGGGCGGAATCCTGGCCGCACCACCACGTCGCGACCGAGGGCAGTTTCAATTTTTCGCCGAGCAGATGCTTGCACAGTCCCGGCAGGAAGGACATGAAAGCCGGGCTTTGCAGCAGACCGCAACCGAGCGCATTGGCAACCACCACGTTGCCCGCGCGCAACGCTTCGACCAGACCGGGCACGCCGAGCATGGAATCATTGCGGAGTTCAAGCGGGTCGCAGAAATCATCGTCCACGCGGCGCAGAATCACGTCCACCGGTTCCAGGCCGCTCAGGGTTTTCAGGAAGACGCGATTGTCGCGCACGGTCAGGTCCTGTCCCTCCACCAGCATGTAGCCGAGGTAACGCGCGAGATAGGCCTGCTCAAAATAGGTTTCGTTGTGCGGGCCGGGCGTGAGCATGACCACGCGCGCTTCGTCGGCCGGCCGCGGCGAGAGTTGTGACAGGGTGTTGCGCACCGAGCGAAAGAAACCGGCAACCCGGTGGACGTGATTGTCGCGAAACGGCTCGGGCAAAATGCGCGACGTGACGAGCCGGTTGGCCAGTGCGTAACCTGCGCCCGTGGGAATCTGGGTGCGATCCGACACCACCCACCAGCGGCCGTCCTTGGACCGCGAAAGGTCCGCGGAATAAAAATGCAGAAAGGTTCCCTGCGGGGGACGAATGCCATGGCAGGGCCGCAGAAAATCCGGCTGCCCGAAGATCATCGCCGGCGACAGCCAGCGCGAACGGATGAGTTCCTGCGCGCCGTAACAGTCGGCGAGAATCCGGTTCAGCAGGGTCGCGCGCTGAATCAGGCCCGCCTCGAGCGAGCGCCATTCATCCGGCGCGATGACAAACGGGATCGGGTCCAATTGCCACGGCCGCTCCATGCCGCGCGGATCGCCGTAAACATTGTAGGTGATGCCCTGCTCATGAACGAGGCGCTGGCAGGTTTCCTGCCGGCGCTTGAGTTCCGCCGGGCCGAGCTCTTGCAGCGCCGCGAGCAGTCCGGCGTAATGCGCACGCGGCTGGCCGTCGTCTCCGAGAAACTCATCAAACCCCGCGGCACCCGGCTTGTAGCCGGACAATAAATCGTCCGTTGCCGCCGCGGCCTTTTCGGCGGCGCTGGTTTCACCCGTCGCAGATTGGGATTGCGATTGCAACATTGGCGGCTAATGGCGGTTGTGCTACACGTCGTCCGCCTCAGACATTGCGCAAATCCAACATAAAAGGAAAGTCGCTGTTCAAGGTTTCCACCGGGGGCGCGAACTTGCCCTGCTGATGGCCGTGCCGGAAAAACCGAGCAAGGCGGCGCGATTCCGCTTCGTAAGAATTCACCGGAAACGTGTCGTAACTGCGGCCGCCTGGATGCGCGACGTTGTAAGTGCAGCCGCCGAGGGAACGCTGGTTCCAAGTGTCGTAAAGATCGAACCGCAATGGCGCGTGCGATTTGATCGTGGGTTGCAGACAAATCGGCGGCTGCCACGCGCGATAGCGCACGCCGGCAACGCCTTCGCCGTTGGTGCCGGTCGGGTGCAGCGGGACACGATGGCCGTTGCAGGTGATCGCGAAACGATCGCCGGCAAGACCCCGCGCCTTGATTTGCAAACGCTCGACCGAGCTATCAACATAGCGCACCGTGCCGCCGCCGCCGGGTTCTTCGCCGAGGACGTGCCACGGTTCAAGCGCCGTGCGGAGTTCGATCTGCAAATCGCGCTGCTCCAGATCGCCAATGCGCGGAAAACGGAATTCGAAATGCGGCGCGAACCATTCCGCTTTGAACGGATAACCTGATTCACGCAGATCGTTGATGACATCCTTGAAATCTGATTCACAAAAATGCGGCAGCATCCAACGGTCGTGAATATCCGTGCCCCAGCGGACGAGTTCGTTCTTGTAAGGTTCCTTCCAGAACTTCGAGACGAGGCCGCGCAGCAACAGATGTTGCGCGAGGCTCATCTCAGCGTGCGGCGGCATTTCAAAGGCGCGCATCTCCACGAGCCCAAGACGGCCCGTGCTGCTTTCCGGCGCGTAAAGTTTATCAATTGAAAACTCAGCGCGATGCGTGTTGCCGCTGGAATCAATCAGCAGGTTGCGGAACAGCCGGTCCACCAGCCACGGCGGCGTATGACCGAACTGGCCGACCTGCTTGTCCATTTCCTTGAACGCGACGTCGAGTTCGTAAAGCGCGTCGTTGCGGGCCTCGTCAATGCGCGGCGCCTGCGACGTCGGGCCGATGAACAGGCCGCTGAACAGCCAGCTCAACGACGGATGATTCTGCCAATACGTCAGCAGCGAGCGCAGCAGATCCGGCCGGCGCAACACCGGCGAGTCGGTCGGCGTTTCGCCGCCGATGATAATGTGATTGCCGCCGCCGGTGCCGGTGTGGCGTCCGTCCACCATGAATTTTTCCGTGCCCAGCCGCGTCTGGCGCGCTTCCTCGTAAAGCACGGTCGTGCGCTCGACGAGTTCGTCCCACGTCTTGCTCGGGTGCATGTTCACCTCGATGACGCCGGGATCCGGCGTGACGGCGAGCTTGTTCAGGCGCGGATCACGCGGCGGTGTTTCACCTTCGATAACGACGGGCAAACCGGTTGCGTGCGCGGTGGATTCAATGCCCGCAATGAGATCGAGATAATCTTCAGTCTTCTCGACTGGCGGCATGAAGATGTGAAGCCGTCCATCCCGCGGCTCGATGCACAGCGCGGTGCGGATGATCCACGGTGCGGATTCGCCCGGCGCGGGACGACGATTCGGATCTTCGTCCGGCTTGGGTGGTGCCGGTTTTGCTTCCGGCTTACCGAGTTTTTGCGCGCGTTGGCCGGGGCCGTAACCCGGGGGCATCGGCGCAGTGCGGCGGCCGACGACTTGCTGGCGATACGGAAATTCTTTCGGCAACTCGGGTAGATCAGGCTCCGACGGATCTTGCACGCGCAACCACGGATAAGATTTCTCCGAAACCCACGGCACGGAATCGAGCGGCAGGCGCAGGCCCATCGCGGAATCGCCGGGGATCAGCCAGAGCGTATCGTCGTCGCGCAAGAACCACGAGCCGGACATCCAGCCCTGCTCGTTGCCAATCCATGCGCGCTTGATCGGCAGCGTGTAGCCGACAACCGAGCCGAGGCCCTGCTGAAAAATCCGCGCAATGCGTTCGCGCTCCTGCTTGTCCTTGAGATTGGATTTTTCCGGCGTGATGTTCGAAGGGAAACGCCGTTCCTTCCACGTATAATAAAATGCGTCCTCGTAGGCGGGAATCAAATGCTCCGGCTTTACGCCAATCGTTTTGGCGAGCCGTTCTGCCAGCGCCTTGGCTTCCTTCGCACCATGGCCGTAGTTCTTCGATTCGTCGGCGATGAGCGAATCATCTTTCCAAATCGGCACCCCGTCCTTGCGCCAATAGCAGCCGAGTGCGTAACGCGGCAGCGGTTCACCGGGATACCATTTGCCCTGGCCATAATGCAGCAAAGCGCCCGGCGCAAATTTTCCGCGCAGCCGCCGGATCAGTTCGCCGGAGAGGATGCGCTTCTTGTGCGACATCGCGGTGAAATTCCATTCCGGGCCGTCGGGATCATCCACGGAAACGAACGTCGGCTCGCCGCCCATCGTTAGGCGGACGTCACCTTTCTTCAGGTCCACGTCAATCGTGTTGCCCAGTTTCTTGATTTCTGCCCACTGTTCGTCAGTGTAAGGCTTGGTGACGCGCGGGGATTCATAGACGCGGGTCACGGTCATATCGAACTCGAATTCGGTTTCGCATTCATCAACCCCGCCGCTGATGGGCGCGGCACTCGAAGGATCGGGTGTGCAGGCGAGCGGAATATGTCCTTCGCCAGCGAGCAGGCCGGAGGTCGGGTCAAGGCCGATCCAGCCGGCGCCCGGCAGATAAACTTCGGTCCACGCGTGCAGGTCGGTGAAATCCTTTTCCGCGCCGCTGGGGCCGTCGAGCGATTTCACGTCGGGCTTGAGCTGGATCAAATAACCGCTGACAAAGCGCGCAGCGATGCCCAAGTGACGGAAAATCTGCACGAGCAACCAGGCGGAATCCCGGCAGGACCCACTCATCAGCGACAGGGTTTCCTCGGGCGTCTGCACGCCGGGCTCCATGCGGATCGTGTAGCGGATGTCTTTCCACAGGCGCTGGTTGACGGCGACGATGAAATCGTTGGTGGCGAGCTTTTGATCCTCTGGGGCAGCCGATTCCGCCTTCCGCTTGGCTTCCGCCTGCAACTCGCGGCGAATGTCCCCAAAATACCGGATAAAATTCGATGTGAGATGACATTTGCGCTGGAACGGTGCCAGTTCATGTTCCAGCAACGGGTCGTAGGTGAAGGGAAACTTCTGCGCGTCCGGTTCCAGGAAGAAATCGAACGGGTTCAGCACCGACATCTCGGCGACCAGATCCACCTCGACGCAAAACTCCTTCGTGGGTTTTTCAAAGACCAGCCGCGCGGCGTAGTTGGATTGCGGATCCTGCTGCCAGTTGATGAAATGCTTTTCAGGCGTGACCTTCAGCGAATAGCTTAGGATGCGCGTGCGCGAATGCGGCGCGGGCCGGAGCCGCACGACCTGCGGTCCGAGGTTGACGAGCCGGTCGTATTTGTAATGCGTCTTGTGGTGGAGCGCGACGTGGATAGACATTCGGATTTACGATTTCAGATTGACGATGGTTGCGCGCATGGAATTTTCGAGCGCTCCTGCTGTTGCTGCTCCTCCTGCTGCACCATGATCTCCTCTTCGAGCGTGCTGAAGGGCTGGAAAATATAGGTGTTGAACATCGCCGCGCCGATGTTGTTCAACTTCAACTGGAGCAAGTCCAGGTAGTCATGCAGGCCGGCCTCAAAGATTTCGTCAATAGTGCTGAACTGTAATTCCGACACGAGCCGGCCCGCGAGTTTTTCCGCGTCGTTGCAGAAACGATCCTCGGCCACACCGGAAATCCGCCGCAACGCGACATTGAGTTCCCCAACGCAGAAGCGGATGGACCGGGGGAAATCCTCGTTCAACAGCAGAAATTCCGCGACGAGGCGCGGGTTGACCTCGGCGCCGTGGATGGACTTGTAGGCGTCCCATCCGCTGCACGAGCGCAGGATGGCCGACCATTCGAGCACATCCGTCTGATTGACGGTTTTCGGCACACCTTTTTCCGGCAGCGATTTGTAACGCAAGTCGAGGATGCGCGACGTCTTGTCCGCGCGCTCGATGAATTTTCCGACCTGCGCAAACCACCAGCCCTCGTTGTGAATGAGCGTGGAATAGGTCAGCCCGATGATATGGAGCGACGCGGCCTTGATCTGCTGGAAAAAATCGCTGGGGCTGTCCTTCCAGACCTGCCGCGCGGTGGGCGTGCGGACGAACCAGTAGAGCCGGTTCAATTCCTCCCACAGTTCCAGCGTGATCTGATCGCGCACCATGCGGGCGTTTTCGCGCGCCGAACAGATAGATTGCACGATGGAATTGGGATTCTCCATCTGGAACACGAGAAACTCCGTGACGGCGTGGCCGCTGGCGTGCGGATGCAGTTTGAAAAAGGCCTCTTCATCGCCGGTGGACTGCACGATGGGCAGCCAGTAGGCGACGAGACGTTTCTCGTCCAGGTTGCGGATGTCGAGGAGCAGTTGTAGGTTCACGTCCACGATGCGCGCGATGTTTTCAGCGCGCTCGATGTAACGAGCCATCCAGTAGAGCGAGTGGGCGACGCGGCTTAACATATTACCATTTCGGATTTCGGATTTCGGATTTGGAAAATGATCGGGGCGCGGAGCAAAAATAAAACCCGCAATCCGCAATCCACAGTCCACAATTGCTTGGTTTATTCGTCTCCATAAAGCACCCAGGTGTCCTTGCTGCCGCCGCCCTGCGACGAGTTGACCACCAGCGAACCCTTCCGCAACGCGACGCGCGTTAGGCCGCCGGGAATGATGCTGGTGCGCTCCCCGGACAGGATGAAGGGACGCAAATCCACATGGCGGCCATCGAAGTCGTCGCCGCAGTAGGTCGGATGCTGCGACAGGAAAATCATCGGCTGCGCGATGTAGTTGCGTGGTTCGGCGATGATGAGTTCGCGGAACTTCTCGATTTCCTCCTTGGATGCCTTCGGCCCCATCAACATGCCGTAGCCGCCGGATTCGTTCGCCGCCTTCACGACCAAGTTCGGCAGGTTTTCCAAAATGTATTTCAAATCTTTTTCCTCGCTGGCGAGATACGTCGGCACGTTCGGCAAAATCGGTTCCTGATCGAGGTAATACTTGATCATGCGCGGCACGAAATAATACATCACCTTGTCATCCGCCAGGCCGGTGCCGATGGAGTTGGCCAGCGAAACGTTCCCGGCCCGATACGCGTGGACCAGTCCCGGCACGCCCAGCATTGAGTCGCGGCGGAACACCGTTGGGTCAATGAAATCGTCGTCGATGCGCCGATAAATGACGTGAACCGGTTGCGGTCCTTTCGTGGTGCGCATGAACACGCGCGAGTCGCGCACAAACAAATCGCGGCCTTCCACGATCTCAATGCCCATCTGCCGCGCGAGGTAGGTATGTTCAAAATACGCGCTGTTGTAGGCACCGGGTGTCAGGACCACCACCGTCGGATCCGCCACGCCGGCGGGCGCGATGTATTTCAGCGATTTCAACAATTCCTGAGGATAATTCTCCACCGGCCGCACGCCGATGCCCTCGAACATCGCCGGAAACGCGCGCTTCATCGCGCGGCGGTTTTCCAAAACGTAGCTCACACCTGACGGGCACCGGCCGTTATCTTCCAGCACCAGATAATTGCCGTCCTTGTCGCGGATCAGATCCGTGCCACAGACGTGGATGTAAATTCCCTTGGGCACCTCGAAGTTCACAAACTCGCGCCGGAAATGCCGCGCGGACAAAACGTAAAACTCCGGAATGACACCGTCCTTCAAGATTTTCTGGTCGTGGTAGATGTCATGCAGGAAAAGGTTCAGCGCGGTAATGCGCTGCGCGAGGCCCCGTTCGAGATGCTCCCATTCCTTGGCCGGGATGATGCGCGGCAGCAAGTCGAATGGGAAAACTTTTTCCGCGCCCGCCGCGTCGCCATAGACGTTGAAGGTGACGCCCTGCCGCAGAAACGCCGTGTCCACCGCCTGCCGCTTGGCCTCGAACTCCGCCGGGGTCAGCGCGCTGAATAACTGGTGGAATTTGTCGTAATGCGACCGCACACCGGCTTTGGCGTCGATCATTTCGTCAAACCCGGTATTAATTTTGTAATCTCTCAGCATATCAGCCAGTCGTTTTTTGCACTACGTGGTTAATTCCAACCAACCCGCTGTCCCCATTGAATCTTCCGACCCGCGCCTGATCAAGAAGCTCAACCTGAGCATTCACAAGGCATTTCGCCGGTTTCAGAAAACCGCACCCTGACATTTCACGTCATTCGGTCAGCTTGCGTTGAACATCCAGGCCATTTTAGCAACCGGCTTGCCGAACGACCATATTTCTTGTGAATTATTTCACGAACGCTTGCCGCGTGCGGACGCCTCGCGTAATTTCGCCCCGTGAAAAAGACCGAACGCCTCATCATTCCGCGCAAGACGATTTACCGGCTTTCGATTTACTTGCGCTGCCTGGCGCGGCTGCACGAGAAGGGCATCGGCACCGTTTCCAGCGAAGCGCTGGCGAAGGCCGCCGGCGTCAAGTCCACGCAACTCCGCAAGGACCTCGCCTATTTCGGCACGTTCGGCACGCGCGGCCTGGGCTATGATGTCACGGAACTGTTCAAAAAAATCTCCGAGGAACTCGGCACCTCGCGCCTGCAACCGGTCATTCTGGTCGGCGTCGGCAACCTCGGACTGGCGCTGCTCTCCTATCGCGGTTTTGAGAAGGAAGGGTTTGAAATCGTCGCCGCTTTCGACGCCGAACCGAAACGCAAGCGCGACAAGGAAATCAAGCAGCCGATTTACGGGATGGAGGCGCTGCCGGAATTTGTCGGCCAGCATCAAGTCAAGATGGCGATCGTCACCGTGCCGGTCGCGGTCGTTCAGGAAGTGACCAACTCGCTGGTGAAATGCGGCATCGCGGGCATCCTCAATTTTGCGCCCATCGTGCTGGACGTGCCAGAAGACGTGATGGTCAACAACGTCAATCTCGCCATCGAGCTGGAAAACTTGAGCTACTTCATTCAGGAGTGACGGCCGTCGTCTGCTTGGCCAGCGGTCCCCGGCCAACGGGGTGTTGCTGCCAGAAGGCCAGCAGTTCGCGCCACCAACCCGCGGTTTCAGTGGTGGTGCTGCTATGGCGGGCCCAAGGAATGACCTCAAGGATTTTTGGTCCCGCGTAGCCCACATACAACTGCTTGCCCAATTTGGGCGGGATGATTTCATCCGAACCCGCCACGATGACCTTGACCGGGCCATGATAATCCTTCAGCCAGGCCCCCGGATCAAATCGATCCCACAGCAAAAAATAAGCGGGAATAAACGGAACGTGATTGCCCGCCACCGACGCCAGCTTGTCGTAAGGCACGAACATCGCCAGACCGGCCACGCCTTGCGGATATTTCTGCGCCAGATGCGCGGCCACGCCGGTGCCCAAGGATTCGCTGATGGCATAGATGGGAATGTTTGTCGGCAGCAGTTCGAAAGCTTCATCCGCCGCCGACAAAAGGCTGGCTTCGCCGGGCGAACCTTCACGCGCGCCATAGCCGGGGTATTCTAAAATGTAAATATCCAGCGAAGCGGCGGCGTGGATCGGCGGCGTCATGTAAGCGCGGTCAAGCGCCCAGCCGCCATTGCCATGGAGAATCAGCAGACTGCCGACCGGCGGCGAACTCGCCGGTGATTTCCACCCGACCAATTGACCCGCCGCATTTCGCCATGGAACGAAACCCACCTTGGCCGCGGATTCATCGGCAAATGACTGGGTCAGCCTTGTGGGAACATAAATCAGGTAGCGCTGCAGCAGCGTGAACAAAACGAGCATAACGACATAGCCGCCAAGAAAGGTCAGCAATGCAAGTTTGATCCACCTGCGCCACGGCACTTTCAGCGTTGTCGGAAGTTGTTCGTCCGGCACAGGCTTATTCTTTCTTCGCCACCTTGAGTTCCAGATGCAAATCGCGCAATTGCTTCGGCTCAACCGTGCTCGGCGAATCGGTCATCAGGCAGGTGCCTTTGGCCGTTTTAGGGAAAGCGATCACGTCCCGGATGCTCGGCGTGTTGCAGAGCGTCGCGATGAGCCGGTCGAAGCCCAGCGCGATGCCGCCGTGCGGCGGGGCGCCGTATTTGAACGCTTCCAGCATATAACCGAAGCGCGCCTGCACCATGTCCGGCGGAATCTGCAGCACTTGCTCGAACACCGTTTTCTGCACGTCGGGCCGATGGATACGGATCGAGCCGCCACCGAGTTCGACACCGTTGACCACGATGTCGTAATGCTGACCGCGGACTTTCTTCGGGTCAGTCTTGAGCAGCGGAATATCTTCCGTGACCGGCGCGGTGAACGGATGATGGCTGGAATACCAGCGGTTCTGCTCGCGATCAAAACCGAGCAGCGGAAATTCGATGACCCAGAGAAAATTGAACTGGTCGGCGGGAATCACGAGCTTGCCCTGCGTTTTCAAAACGTCGGCGCAATACAGCCGGATCTTGCCGAGGATTTCGCACGCGGTCAGCCATTGATCGGCCGCGAACAAGATCAAATCGCCTTCTTCAATCTTGAGCTTCGCGATGAGCGCGGCCTTCTCCGCTTCGTTGAAAAATTTCACGATGGGCGATTTCCATTCGCCACCTTCGACCTTGATGAACGCCAGGCCTTTCGCGCCAAAACTCTTGGCGTAGTCGGTCATCGTTTCGAGCTGGCCCTGCGTCGCGCCGGCCATCCCTTTCGCGTTGAGCGCCTTCACCACGCCGCCGTTGGCGACTGCGCCACTGAACACCTTGAACGTGCTCGTCTTGAATTCGTCCGTGAAGTCCACGAGTTCCATGCCAAAGCGCGTGTCCGGCTTGTCAATGCCGTAGCGGTTGAGCGCTTCCTCAAAGGTGATGCGCTTGAACGGCGTCGGCACGTCCATGTTGAGCGCCGTCTTCCAAACCCGTTTCAGCAATCCTTCGATGAGCGCGTAAATGTCTTCGCGTTCGATGAAGCTCATCTCGATGTCGACCTGGGTGAACTCCGGCTGGCGATCGGCCCGCAAATCCTCGTCGCGATAGCAGCGGGCAAGCTGGAAATATTTTTCCACGCCGGCGACCATGAGGATCTGCTTGAACTGCTGCGGCGACTGCGGCAGCGCGTAAAACATTCCAATATTCGTCCGGCTCGGCACGAGAAACTCGCGCGCGCCCTCGGGTGTGGACTTGAACAATGTCGGGGTCTCGACTTCGAGAAAGCCCTGCTCGTCGAAAAACACGCGAGCCGCCGTGGCGACTTTGCTGCGGAGGCGCAGATTGCGCATCATCTCGGGACGGCGCAGGTCGAGGTAGCGATACTTCAGGCGCAATTCCTCGTTCACCTTGCTCGCGGCTTCGGGATCGTCCACGGGGAACGGCAACACTTCGGCCATGTTCAGGACTTCGAGCGCCGCAACGCCGATCTCGATTTCGCCGGTGGGAATTTTAGAATTGTTCGTGCCTTCGGGGCGATGCCGCACTTTGCCGGTGACGGTCACGACGCATTCGCTGCGCAACGCGGCGGCCTGGTCGAAGAGTTCCTTCGTCAAATCGGACGGATCGAACACCGTTTGCGTGCGGCCTTCGCGGTCGCGGATGTCGATGAAGATGAGGCCGCCCAGATCGCGCCGGGAATGGACCCAGCCGGACAAGGTGACGGTTTGCCCGATGTGTGCCGGGCGCAGTTCGTTGCAATGATGCGTGCGTTTCATTTTAAATTCGCCAAAGCGAAGGTTCATACTGGCGAGAAACGCCCAAGAATTCAAAGTAAAAGTAAGACCGGAGCCCGTTGCCGTCGGCTTACTCCGGCAACGAAATCCGCCAGGTGTTGGTCGGCGCGCCGGAATTTTTCAGCGCGTTTTGCAAGGCGACATTGGAGCATGACTGCACGCTGCCATCCGCCAGGCCGACATTGCCCGTATTTACATGGATGGCTTCCGTCCAACTGACGCGCTGGCCGGGGACGAGTTTCAAGATGCCGTTTTCTGGCTCGCTCTCGCCCGTGATGTTCCGGTCGCCGTCGAGAAACCGCTGCGGAAACTCGTCATTCGCGTCCAGGCCGACGAAGTAACTGATGTTGGTATTTTGCAAATGGATGAAATTGTCGGCGACGATCCTCGTATCGTCCGGGCAGATTAAAATCTTCGGCGTGCTCAATTCATTCGACATCACCTGAAAATGGCGGAACGTGTCCGCGCCCGTGGCGAACTCTTCGGTGCCGCCTAAATCTTTCGATGTCGCCATCGGATATTTGTCATTGTGATCGCCAGCCCAGATGCGGAACGCGAGGCCGCATTGTTTCAAGTTGTTAACGCAGCCTATCTTGCTCGACTTCTTCTTGGCCGAAGCCAGCGCGGGCAATAGCATCGCCGCCAGAATGGCGAGCACGGCAATAATCACCAGTAGTGAGACCAGGGTGAAACCTCGTTTGGGCGAATGACAAAGCGTGGCGTTCATGCCCCGACTATGATGGGTCTGCCGTTAATTTCAAGCCATTCCATGTTTGCGCTTTACCTTTTTCGAAAAGCTGATTGGCTCTTGGACAACTTATCCGCCTTAACCGAAACCAACGAGTTACTTATGAAAACAAATCGCCCGTTCACTTGCGCAGCCGCCTTGATCATGGTCGTCCTCAGCGCCGCCCTGAACAACGGTTGCCAGAAAAAATCGGCGCCGCCCGAGGAAAACAAACCCGCCGCGGGCGAACCCAAGAGTTCCGCCATGGTCTCCGTCGAAAAGACCAGCTTCACCGAAGTCACCTCGCAACTGGATCCCGGCGGCAATTTTTATCTGTATCTGGGAACCGCGCAATGGCTCGACGGGCTTTCCACGAAGGTTTCAAACTGGAAGCAGAAATTCACCGCCATGCCCGACCTCAAACCGGCTGACCTCACCAACCTGAACAAGGGATTTGATGTCGTCACGCGGCTGATCAAAGACAGCGGCCTCGAGGACATCAGCGGCGCGGGGATGAGCTCGATTGAGATCGAGAAGGGGCTCTATCGGAACAAGGTGCTCGTGCATCATTACCCCGGCAAAGGGGTGGGCTTCATGTGGCAGATGATGGGCCGGGAACCACACGCGATGACCGGTCTGGATTTGCTGCCGGCCAATACGGTGCTCGCCACCTTCTCAGACTTGGACCTGCCGCTGCTGTGGACGGTGGCGCAGGATGAAGTCGCCAAGTCCGGTTTTCCGCAGGCGCAGGCATTTCTCCAGAAGCTGCCCGTCCGGTTCGAACAGAAAACCCAGGTGAAATGGGATGCTTTTCTCAACTCCCTCGGCAATGAGTTTGGCTTCGCCCTCACGCTCAACGAAACCAACAACATTCCCATTCCGCTGCCCGGCGCGACGGCAATGATGATTCCCGAACCCGGCCTGCTCTTCGTGTTCAAAATCAATGACGACACCATCTTCAACCGCATTGACCGGCAATTGAAAGCCAATCCGCAGCTTATACGTGTGGAACAAGGCGGCTTGAAGATGCGGACCCTGCCCTTCCCCGTCCCGTTCATCGGACAGCTGCGCCCCACCGCCGCCAGCAGCGGCGGATACCTGTTCATCGCCTCCTCGGATGCGCTGGTGAACGAAGCCCTCGCCGTGAAAAGCGGACAGTTGCCCGGCCTGAAGAGCACGGCCGAATTCAAGCGCCTTTCCCAGAATATTCCCGATCAGGGCAACCAGTTCACCTTCATGAGCGAACGGTTCGGCCGCATCCTCTTCCAGATCCAGCAGCAGGTCATCAAGACCCAGCTCGCCAAGGGCGGTTCGGCGGCGCAATCACAGTGGATGCAATCCTTCTTCAGCAGCCGCCCGGCATTTGCCTATTCCGTCGGCATGAACACCCCGCAAGGCTGTCTCACCATCGGCAACGGCAACCAAAGCGCCGCCAATCTCGTGCTCCTACCCGCCGTCGCCGTGCCCGGCATGTTGGCCGCCATCGCCATCCCCAATTTCGTGAAAGCCCGGACGGTCTCGCAGCAAAACGCCTGCATCAACAATCTCCGCCAGCTCGACGCCGCCGAGAACGAATGGGCACTAGAGAAAGGCAAAAAGACTGGCGACGTCTGCACCGCCGACGACCTCAAGCCTTACATCCGGCTCATCAACGGCCAGTTGCCGAAATGTCCCGCCGGCGGAACCTACACAATCAACCCCGCCGGCCAAGCGCCGACGTGCAGCATCGCCGGCCACAAGCTGCCTTGATCGGAATTACCCAACACCACTCCATCCGGCTTTGCAGCTATCCACGGCAGGGCACGAGTCGTGACGGAAGTGTGTCGCAAATTTATAAACCTGGAAACCGGGCAAAGTGCTTTTGTTTACGGGCAAAGGTTTGATTGACGCAATCCCGGGTGGCGGAGGAGCAAATATGGCGGCGATGATTAAGACCAAAACTTCGCGCCCAGGTTTAGCTGCTTTGCCAGATCCGCATTCGTCCGCGTCCACCCGCCTTGCTCCGGAACAGCGCGGCAGGTTAAAGGCCCCTTTTTCATAAGCATTCACCCTCTGTCATTGATTAACGGCGGCGCTTGCTTAAAGTATGCATGTGAAATCTACTGTTTATCTGGTCGGCGCGGGGCCCGGCGACGCGGGCCTGATCACGGTGCGCGGCGCGGAATTGCTCCGGCGCGCGGACGTGGTCATCTATGACGCGCTCGCCAATCCCGAACTGCTCCGGCTCGCCCCGGCCTCGGCGGAATTTATTTCGCGCGGCAAAAACATGGCGATGCCGCAGGGGGAAATCACCGCGCTCATCATCGCCAAGGCCAAAGCCGGCAAGACCGTGGTGCGGCTGAAGGGCGGCGATCCCTATGTTTTCGGGCGCGGCGGCGAGGAAGCGGAAGCGCTCGCGGCGGAAAAAATTCCCTTTGAGATCGTGCCGGGCGTTTCGGCCATCACGGCGGTGCCGAATTACGCGGGCATTCCCCTGACACATCGCGAGCATTGCTCCAGCTTCACGGTGTTCACCGGCCACAGCGATTCGGCGGACGAGGCCACCGCCCTGCGCTACGATCAGATCGCCAAAATCCCCGGCACGAAAGTCGTGCTAATGGGCACGGAGCAATTGGATGACTGGACGAAAGCACTCGTCGCGAACGGAATGCCGCCGCAGACGCCCATCGCGGTCATCCATCGCGGCACGACCGGCCGGCAGAAAACCGTGGCCGGCACTTTGGCCACCATCGCCGCGCTCGCCGCGAAGGAAAAGATTGTCCCCCCGGCCCTCACCATCATCGGCGACGTGGTGAAGCTGCGCGGGAAACTGAATTGGTTTGAGAACCGCCCGCTCTTTGGCCAGCGCATCGTCGTCACCCGGCGCACGGAACAGGCCGGGGCGTTTGCGCAAAAGCTCGCGGAACTCGGCGCCGACGTCCTGGAGGTGCCAACCATCAAAATCACCACGCCCATCGAGAAGGACGCCATCGTGGACTGCCTGCTGGAATTGAACTCCTATGATTGGCTGGTCTTCACCAGCGCGAACGGCGTGACGATGTTCTTCGATATCTTCTTCCGCCGCTTCCAGGATCTGCGCGACATCGGCGGTGCGCGCATCGCCGCGGTCGGCCCGGCCACGGCGGCGAAGCTGCGCGAGCTGCATTTGCAGGTGGACCTGACGCCGGAGGAATTCACCGGCCGGAAAGTCGCCGAGGCGTTCAAAAAATTTCAGGACATCGAAAACGTGAAGATGTGCCTGCTGCGCGCCGAAGTGGCGAATGCGGATCTGCCGGATGCGCTCGCGGAACTGGGCGCCATCGTGGACGACATCGCCATCTACAAAACCGTGCCCGAAACGGAGGACCATGGCGGCGCGTGCGAACGCCTGCTGGAGGGCGGGGCGGACTGGGTGACGTTCACGAGCAGTTCGACGGTGGAACATTTCCACGCGCGCTTTGATTTGCCGAAGCTGATGAAGAAATTCCCGGAGCTGAAACTCGCGTCCATCGGCCCGGAGACGAGCAAGGCGATCGCCGCGCTGGGGTTGAAACCCACGCTCCAGGCCAAGGAGCACACGACGGACGGGTTGATTGCGGCGCTGCTGAAGGCGAAACCGTAGCCCTGCTCCGGTTTGGCGTCTGTGGCGACACCAAAATCTTGCGTGACTCAGAACGCGGCGAAACCCGCTTGCAGGTGGGCAGCGATTTCTTTGGCTAGATCGCGTGGCGTGACTGCTGTCAGCGTGACTGCTGACATTTTCGATTTACGATACCCGATTGACGCGCCGGTTTGCCGGCAATCGCGTGAATCGTAAATCGCCAACCGTAAATTTATTCCCCGCCCCAGATTTTCTTGATGTGGGCGATGCCGGCTTTGGCGGCCTCGACGGGCACCTTGTTGCTGAACTCAAAAACCTTGATGTGTTCCGGCTTCACGAACGGCTTGAGCGCGGCGTAGTCAATCATGCCGGTGCCGGGCGCGCAATGGTCGCGCGTCGGGAACTGCACGTCATGGATGTGGAATCCGGCGAGGCGGCCGGCGAGCGAGCCGAGGTGCGCGGCGTGGCGGATGAAGCCGAGGTTTTCCTTCATCTGCGCGTGGCCGGTGTCGTGCCAGTAAACCACGTTCGGGCTGCTGAACTCGCGGAAAAACATGATGAAATCGTTCTCCAACGGCAGCTCCTCGACGCCCTCGCGGTTTTCGCAGGCGAGTTTGAGTCCGCGTTTTTCCGCCTCGGGCAGCAGCAGGCGGAGCGTTTCCTTGGTGCGCTCGAAGAATTTCCCTTTGACCGCGTCGCGCTTGGCGGCGGCTTCGCTGACAAGCTTCTGGAACTTGGGCGTGTCCTTTTCGCCGCGTTCCAGCATCGTCTCCAATTTGCCGGTGTAATCCTTCAGGTCCATGCTGCCGAGGTGCAGCACCACGACCCGGGCTTTGACGCGTTCGGCAAACTCAAACGTGCGGAGCGTGTGCCGGATGGCGAGCTCGCGGTCGCGCGGCCGTTCAGCGGAAAACTCGTAGAGATTGGGCGCGGAATGCGTGACACCAACGGGCAGTGGGCAAAAATTATGAAGCGTGGAAATCTTGATTTCGCCCGCGTCAACGGCTTCGAGGATGCCGGGCATGAGGCTGATGCGGATGCCGTGGCTCAACTCGGCGTGGGAAAAACCCAAGTCGCGTATTTCGCGCAGCATGGCGCGACCATCAGTGTGGCGGCTGGAATTCCAGCAGGTGGATAATGAATACATTTTAGGCTCCGCATCCCGGGCTTCCGGCTCCGGGCAAATAAAAAGGCCGGGCACATCCTAATCGGACATGCCCGGCGTTGGAAATTGCAAAATGCAAATCACAGGTCGGCGTAGCGGGCGGTCAGCATGGCGGAGAAACGCGCCACTTTTTCTTTGCGGCGGCGTTTTTCGCTGGGCTTTTCAAACGTCCGGCGGCTGCGCACGATTTTCAACGTGCCCTCGCGATCGACTTTTTTCTTAAGCCGACGCAACGCGCGTTCTACAGGTTCGCCTTTTTTTAATTTAATTTCTGTCAAAGGAACTCACATCCTTTCGGGGTGCAAGACAGGTCCGCCCCCGCGGCTGCTTGCTGAATAAACGGAGGCGGAGGTTAGTTTTTCCCCGGCCAATGTCAATGCGCAAAAAGCGCGGGTTGCATTTGTGGCCGCCGGTGCTAGTATCACAAAACTTTAATACGAGAAAACAAGGAAAAGAAATGAAAGCAGCAACCAAGACGGTCATTGACCCCAAACTAAAACTGCAGATTGACGAACTCATCAAGTTCAAAGGCGGCGGTTACAACGAAGGCGAAGTCGCCGACATCATCGAAAACGCGCTGAAGCTCCTCACCGACGTCAAGGACACGGGCGACGTTCGCGTCATCCAGACGGCGATCCGGGAATTGCGCTATGCCTTCCGGCTCTTTGCGCCCTACGCCGATGCGCGTAAAGTCACCATCTTCGGCTCCGCCCGAACGAAACCCGATCGCGTGGAATATCAGCAGGCCGTGGACTTTGGCAAAAAAATCGTGGAGGCCGGGTTCATGGTCATCACGGGCGCCGGGCCGGGCATCATGCAGGCCGGCCACGAAGGCGCCGGGCCGGAAAAAAGTTTCGGCGCAAACATCCGTCTGCCGTGGGAACAGGGGGCGAACCCGATCATCGCCGAGGACAAAAAACTCGTCACGTTCAAATACTTTTTCACGCGCAAGCTCACCTTCCTCCGCCACTCGGACGCGATCGTGCTGTTCCCCGGCGGCTTCGGCACGCTCGACGAAGGCTACGAGGCCATCACGCTGATGCAGACTGGCAAGAGCCGGCTTATGCCGCTTGTGCTCGTGGACCGGCCCGGCGGCTCGTATTGGAAGACGTGGGATAAAAACATCCGCGAACAATTGCTGCGCGACAAGCTCATCTCGCCCGACGACCTCGACCTGTATCACATCACCGATAGCACCGATGACGCCGTGAAGACCATCACGCGCTTCTACCGGAATTTTCAATCCACGCGCTTCGTGAAGGATTTGTTCATCGTCCGTTTGCGACATCAGCCGTCCGCCTCCGCGCTTGCCGCGTTAAACGAGGATTTTGCCGACATCATCATGGAAGGCAAAATCACCGCCATCCAACCGATGCCGGATGAAATCGAAGACAAGGACAGCCTGGAAATGGCGCGCATCGCCTTCAACTTCAACCGCCGCGACTACGGCCGCTTCCGGCAGATGATTGACGTATTGAATGGGCTGTAAGCCGCGAGCCAAATTTGCGCAGCACGGAAACAAAGGATGGACCGGGTTGATTCCCTGTCGGCCTTT
>Ga0114951_10001725_pt1 | contig 26219 bp, 28 predicted proteins | sample AM7aDNAmetaG_FD_88677 | JGI IMG/M metagenome (GOLD analysis project Ga0114951, IMG submission 88677) | Freshwater microbial communities from Finland to study Microbial Dark Matter (Phase II) - AM7a DNA metaG | ecosystem: Environmental > Aquatic > Freshwater > Lake | place: Finland: Lake Alinen... | reverse complement strand
AACACTATGCCGGCGCTTTCCCAACATGGCTCTCCCCTGTGCAAGCTGTAATTCTGCCAGTTTCAGAAAAGTTTAAAGATTACGCCAAAGAAGTAGAGATGCGATTCATCGCGTCTGGCATTCGCGCGAAAATTGATGACTCCGATGAATCGCTTGGCAAACGCATACGCACCGCGGCCAAACAAAAAGTGCCATACATCTTAGTAATGGGCGAAAAAGAAGCTGCGGACAATAGTGTATCTGTGCGAACGCGAGGGGAAGAAAATCAGGAGACTATGAAGATTGAAGAATTTTTGGAAAAGATTAAAAAAGAAATTAAAGAAAAAAAATAAATTAAACATTTAACAACGTAGAGACGCCCCGTTGGGGCGTCTCTACAGCGTTTTCATGCAATATTTCATCAAAACCTTCGGCTGCCAGATGAATGTCAGCGATTCAGAGCGGATGGCCGGGTTTTTGGAAGCGCAAAAAATCCAGCCAGCCAAAGACATTACGAAAGCGAATATCGTAATTTTCAACACTTGCGGTGTCAGAAAAATGGCTGAAGACCGAGCGTACGGACAGATCCATAATCTTTGGAAAAATAATCCGCAAACAAAAATAGTGCTGACCGGCTGCCTGGCCAATCGGAAAGATATACAGGAAAAATTGAAAAATAAGGTGGCTTTGTTTTGTGAAATCAAAGACTTCATGCAAGAACTTGAAAATTTTTTATTATGTCATTCTGAGCGAAGTCCGTACTCGGACGAAGTCGAAGAATCTACTAATAATCATCGCCAGTTACACCACAAAGCAGATTCTTCGACTCCGCTATGCTCCGCTCAGAATGACAATTGCTATTTAACCGTCACTCCAAAATACGCAAACTCTGCCCAAGCTTATGTCCCCATCATGACCGGCTGCAACAACTTCTGCTCATACTGCGTCGTGCCTTACGCCCGCGGACGAGAAGTTTCACGCCCGGCCGAAGAAATCTTGCAAGAAATTAAAAAGCTCATCAAATCAGGCGTTAAAGAAATAACGCTCCTTGGACAGAACGTCAACAGCTACGAACCATTGCCCTCTCCCCAGCCCTCTCCCGAGTACGGGAGAGGGGGCAAAATGTTTCCATCTCTCCTGTACTCGGGAGAGATGTCTCGTACTCGAGACAGAGAGGGTGATGTTGTGAATTTTTCTGACCTCCTCAAAACCATCAATGCCATTCCGGGAGATTTTTGGATCCGTTTTATGACGCCGCACCCAAAAGATATGACAGCTGAACTGATTGAAACCATCACTAGCTTGGAAAAAGTTTGCGAAGCAGTACACTTGCCTATCCAGTCGGGCGACGACACAATTTTGAAAAATATGAACCGCCACTATACCCGCGCGCATTATTTACAGCTGATTGAAAAAATTAAAAATAGTTTTGCTAAAAATAAACCAGAGAAGATTTTTGCATTGTCGTCCGACATCATTGTCGGTTTCCCCGGCGAAACTAAAGTCCAGCTGGAAAAAACCGCCGGCGTGATGCGTCGAGTGCAATATGATATGTCATATTTTGGCCAATTCTCCCCGCGCCCAGGCACAGCTGCGTTCAAATTGAAGGATAACATCAAAAAAGAAGAAAAAGTTCGCCGCGAGAAATATTTAAATGAAATTCTAGCCGCGTCGGCGCTCAAAAACAATCAGCAATATCTCGGCAAAACTTTTGACGTATTAGTAGACAATGGTAGGGCTGGTAAATATTTCGGACACACACGCACCCTTAAAAATGTAAAAATTAAAACCAGCCAAAAAAAGTTGGCTGGCAAGCTTCTTGAAGTTAGGATAACACGCGTCAATACTTGGAATTTAGAAGGAAGACTTGCATAAATAATTATCTATCATTCTCCCTTAATGACTACATCCCGCCTAAAGACTCCGTCCCTGACATTAATATCAAACGATTTTCCGAAAGATGCTCCTCCTCTCGTTTGACCCTGCATCTTCATCAGATATTTATCATCTTTAGCCAACACAAAATAGCGTCCCAAAATATCACTGATCGCGAAAGCTGCGCGCCTGTCATGCTGTTCTCCAGCGTAGATACTGACCATGGTAAACGGCAGTGGCTCGCCCCGTTGATCGGTTATCAATCCATATTTTTTCACTTTAAAAAACAGATTGTGCGCTATTATAACTACATACACAGCCACCGTGAAGGCATTAAATGTTGAAGGAGAAACGTACAATATAGTGGCTGAAATGACGAAACAGCCGTAGAATAAAACCAACAATGAATGCCTGCCTATAATTGAAAGCGCCATTTTGTATATTGCCAACTTTCTTTTGGAAAGTTCACGCCAATCAATTTTAGTCGACCTTATGGCGATATTAGTCTCAGCTACATCATCATTTTCAATTGTGAAAATTTTTCCATCATAAATTTTTCCATAAAAATCATCCGTATTCTTTTCAGTGAACAGTGCGTAATCTTTTTTGGAAATCCTGAAGGTATACCCTCCTTTAGCCGCTAGGAACCCGAATTTTCCCTCCATATTAGTAGTCATTGAATCAACCACTCTTTCCTCAGCATTAAGTATAGAAACTAAAGCGCCAGCGATCGGTCGATGAGTGTCGATATCAAACACCACGCCCCAATTTATTTTCTTTTCTCTGGGAGTCATAATTCCGAAAAAACTGAAGCGTTTTGGTAATCCACTAGCAAATGGAGCGCCACCTGAAGACGATGCTATGAGCGGAATAGCGCTAGTCGCCGCCGCCACAATCGCGCCCACAAGGATACCCAGACCAGTAACCGCGGCGGAAGTTTTTTGACCGGCAGGACTTTCGATAAAATCGCCCAAGACTTTCCCTTCTTGCGCTATGATAGAATCTTTTTTCTCTGGGTTTTTATTAATTTTGTCCACCGATAAAGACTCGCCATTACTATTGCCTGGAACATTAAGCGTATCAACACTCGTAGTCACGGTTGCTTCACTAGGATTATCAGTTGAAGCTGGAGTCGTTTCGGAAACATGCGTCCGGGAAGTCTTAGTCGGTGTCATCACGGCCAAAGTTGTGGCACTCGATTTATTAGTGTGGCCAGTTTTGTCATGTCCTTCATATGCCTTGACTCTATAAGTGTATTTCTTTTTAGAGAGTAGGCCTTTATCTGTATAGGAATTCTTATTCTCGCCGACCGAATCTATCTTTTTAAATTTTCCTTTTGCTGTTTCTCTTTCAATAATATAGCCGTCTTCCCCGCTGCAATTATCCTTCCACTTCAATTTAATTTCTGAAGATGAAACTGCTTTAGCTTTTAAAGTCTTCGGCTGACAATCATCAAATGGATTAGAGGAATCTGAATCTACGACAGGAGCCACCAGCTGAGCGATGTCTGTGGTCGTGAAATTCATCTCTGTACCATAAGATGTTCCAGCGAAATTTATCGCTTCGGCCCTGACATAATAGGTCGTACTGGGAGAGAGACTAGTCATCGCGCAAGAAAAATCCCCCACATCGCCAGTGCCGGCGGCGCAAGAGTTGGTATAAACGCCACTCGTGGTGCCGTATTGAATGAGACGATTTGGATTTTCCCCGCCAGTATCGCTCAAGTTAGCGTTAGCAGTAGCAGCATCAGCAGCAATATCAGTAGCTTCTTCGGTTGCAACAGTCGGCAGGGAAATAGAAACACTGCATTTCTCTGAAATTGTGCCACCGGAACCTATTGCACCACCACCGCTACCAAGGGTGCCGCCATTACTAAGCGTGCCGCCGGAATTTATTGCACCACCGCTACCAAGCACGCCGCCATAGCCAGTCGCATTACTGCAACTGCTGCCCATAGAACCCGCAGTATCGAGTTTGATAATAAACCCATCACTATAGTGCATAACCACAGGATCCCCCGCCACCGCATAGCCGCCATCAGTTGTTTGAATGATGGAATTTGCATTATCACCAGTACTGCCGAAACTACTGACCGTCAACGTTCCACCGGTGCCGAAAGACGTGTTCAAAGCACCACTGGAAGTAAGCTTGGCAATGTAAAAATTACTACTCAATGTACCATAACTGGTTGTATCCCCAGCAAAAGCGTAGCCACCGTCAGTTGTTTGAATGATGGAAGCTGCGCTATCATAGGCCGTGCCGCCAATCGTCCGCGTGCCGCCGGTGCCGAAAGATGTATCCAGATCGCCAGCGGATGTGAATTTGACAACATAAGCATCATAGTCTCCCGCGCCATAGCTATTTGTATATCCCGCTGCCGCGTAACCGCCATCGGTTGTTTGGATGATTGACTTTGCAATATCAGTGCTGGCTCCGCCAACCGTCCGTGTGCCACCGGTGCCGAAAGATGTGTCCAGGGCGCCAACAGATGTGAATTTTATTATATAGAAATCACTACCTCCCGCGCCATAACTATATGTATTCCCAGCGATAGCGTAACCGCCGTCAGTTGTTTGAACAATAGAAGTTGCCGCATCATCTAGATTTCCGCCAGCCGTCCGCGTTCCATTGGTGCCGAAAGATGTGTCCAGGGCGCCAACAGATGTGAATTTAACAATATAAACATCTGTGCTTCCAGCGCCATAACTGTCTGAATATCCCGCCAATGCATAACCACCATCAGTCGTTTGAATAATAGAACGCGCTTGCTCATTACCGGCTCCGCCAAGCGTCAGTGTGCCACCGGTGCCGAAAGACGTGTCCAGGGCGCCTGCGGAAGTAAGTTTAATTATGTATAAATCATAGTTTCCCGCGCCATAGCTATTTGTATATCCCGCCACAATATAGCCACCCTCAGAGGTTTGAACAATAGAATTTGCGCTATCATCACCAGCTCCGCCAAGCGTCAGTGTGCCGCCGGTGCCGAAAGACGTGTCCAGGGCGCCAGCAGATGTGAATTTGACAACATAAACATCGTTGCCTCCCGCGCCATAACTGGCTGTATATCCCGCCGCCGCGTAACCGCCATCTGAGGTTTGGACAATAGAGTTTATAGTATCGTTGTTCGATCCCCCGATTGTCAAAGCACTGAACCGATCAGCCGCGTGCGCTACATGGCCTTTTGCCAGTAAAAAAACAACGATTATAATTACTGTTATTCTTAAAAAATATTTTCTTCTCATCTCAATATTTTATTTGCTAATTTAAATTTTTATATTTTTCTGTTAGACATTTTACACGTCATTATTATAGCATTTAAAAAAATGCCGTACAATATTTCATATTTTTTAAATCAAACCAGATCGCCACCTGGTCAAGACTACAATTCCTTGCTCTTTATCAATTTTTTTGCTAGTTTTACCTAAACTATTACACTATCTTATGAGCACTAAAAAAAAGAGGCTTTCTCCTAAAATAATCGTCATCCTCGGTCCGACTGCTAGTGGCAAATCTTCGGCCGCTATTTCACTGGCCAAAAAATTTAACGGCGAAGTTTTGAGCGCGGATTCCCGCCAGATTTATCGCGGCATGGACATCGGCACTGGAAAAATTGAGTCTGACCCAATTCCTTCTCCCCTGTACTCGGGGGAGACGTCCCGATGTACTCGTCGGGACAGAGGGGGCAACGTCTTTCTTTCAGAAGGAATCCCCCATTATGGCATCGACATCGTCAGTCCCAAGACTGAATATAACGCCGCCAAATTTAAAAAATATGCCGACAAAGTTATCGCCGAAATTCTATCGCGCGGAAAAGTCCCCATCATCGCCGGTGGGACCGGTTTTTGGATCAAAGCCATCGTCGATAATGTCAGTTATCCCGAAGTCGCGCCTGATCCGGTGTTACGTAGCATGCTACGTAACAAAACCACAGAAGAACTTTTCACTATGCTCGAAAAATTAGACCCCGAGCGTGCCAAAACTATCGACGCCAAAAATCCAGTGCGACTGATTCGAGCGATTGAAATCTGCAAAGCCATAGGCAAAGTGCCAAAAATAAAAACAGGGAGTTCAACTCCCCTAATGGGAGTTGAACTCCCACGCCAAGCGCAGCACGACTTCCTCCAGATCGGCATCGCGCGAGAAAAAGAAGTCTTGCACGAAAGAATCAAGTCAAATGTCCAAAAAAGATTTGCCGGTGGGATGATAGACGAAGTGCAAAAACTACATGCTACTGGCCTCAGCTGGAAAAAAATGGAAAGCTTCGGTTTGAGCTACAAACTTATTCCACAATTTTTACGCGGGCATATTACTTCCGAAGAAGACTTATTGGAAAAAATATACCTAGCCGAAAAAGATTATGCCAAACGGCAGCTGACGTGGTTTAAAAAAGATGCGCGTATCGTATGGCTAGATTATTATCAAAAAATTGAAGAAGAAGTGGAAAAATTTTTATCCTAGAAGAGCCTGCCTATCACAAATAGCGGACTGTTCGCTGTAATCAGCGGACCGTTCGCCAGCCTTTATTACTCTAGAAAATAATTCGAGGCGACTGATCCAATTGGACCAGCCGCCTCACTCTCACTTTTTGCGTTCAATCTCTACAATCCTCATGCCCTTGGGAGCGTTAACACCTCCGGCATTCAGATTAGATAAATCATGGGAGGTAACCTCCTCCCAGGCAACATCCCGCGGGATGATAATTTTCACCATCCCATTCTCGCGTCCCTTCATGCCACCCATATGGCAGGCATTTCTGGCAGTCTGCATACATAACCTCTTTGGTTGATTTTTTATTTTGCCATACAAGTCGGACAGAAAACCCCTCCCAACTTGCCTATTTTTTCTTTTACAAGTGCTTTTAGTTCCCGAGGATACGCCGTTACTATGCCATCATTCAACTCCGATAGAGCACTCCTTCTTATCTGCTCTATGGATATAATTCCCCACCACCTTCCACCATACCTTGCCCAGATCATAAATCTACACCTATACACTGCGCCTCATATTTGTTCCCACAGAGCTCCAACATATTCCCTCCATCTATTTTGTTAAGGTTCATCCTTCTTTCTTTTAACTTCTCCCCACCTTATCTCAAAAAAACTTTCCGTCAATGGGAAAGCTTTTTTAATGCTATGTAATTTTTTTCTTAATCATTTCCATGGCTGCGCTCGGATTGGCTTTGCCGCCCGATTCTTTTCCGCCAGAGGCGGATCTGACATCTGTACTGCCTGATAATTTCTTTCTAAGTAATTCATTAACAGCCATAGGATTAGCTCTTCCTTGCGTAGCCGACATCACTTGTCCCATCAAAAATTTCAACGCGTTCTCTTTGCCGGCTTTGAAATCCGCCACCGAAGCCGCATTGGCTGCCAAGACTTTTTCCACCATGGCCTCCATTTCATCTCCACCGTCCATTTGTGCTAAATTCTTTTCGGAAATTATCTGCGAAGGATCACCACCGGTTTTGTACATTTCTGCTAATACTGTTTGCGCGGCGGTGGAATTAATCTTCCCGCAAGCTACTAGCCCCACCAATTCCGCATAATTCTCCGGAGTAATTTTAATGTCTGCCATACTATGATTATGTTCTGACAAATGTTTCCTGAGTTCGGTAATGATATAGTTGGCGGCCAATTTCAAGGCTTTGTTTTCCGCCGCTTCAATCTCATGGCAGGAAATTTTTTCTTTTATTTCACTCGCCACTTCTTCAAAATATTCCGCCATTTCTTTATCGGCCGTTAAAATTTCCACGTCACTTTTCGGCAATGCATATTCCTTTTCAAACCGAGCAATTTTAGCGTCCGGTAGTTCCGGCAATTTCCGGCGCAGCGCTTCGACATAATTTTCATCAAACTTGAGCGGTGGAATGTCCGGCTCGGGGAAATAGCGATAGTCATGGGCCGATTCCTTTTTTCTTTGTGACACTGTTTCGCCGCGATTAGCATCCCAGCCGCGCGTCTCCTGCACAATTTCTTTGCCCTTATCCAAAAGTTCCGTCTGACGTTCAATTTCAAAAGCAATGGCTTTTTCCACAAATTTAAAACTATTGATGTTTTTCACTTCCACTTTGGTGCCGGACAATTTGTCTTCCCCTTCTTTGTAGAGCGAGATGTTAGCTTCACAACGCATGTGGCCTTTCTCCATATCCGCGTCCGAAATTTCCAAATAGCGGCAGATCTGTTGCAGCTTCTGACAGAACAAGCGCGCCTCTTCGCCCGTCTCAATGTCCGGTTCCGTCACCAGTTCCATGAGAGGCACACCAGCCCGATTGAAATCAACTAAGGTATAATTCACGCCTTTCGGATGAATGAGTTTCCCCGTGTCTTCTTCCAAATGAATTCTAGTCACGCCGATTTCTTTCCCATCAATTCTTAGCTTTCCTTTTTCGCACAACGGTTGATCATATTGCGAAATCTGGTAGCCCTTCGGCAGATCCGGATAGAAATAGTTCTTGCGGTCAAATTTGGAATCCAACCGCAAAGTGCAACCCAAAGCCAAACCGGCCAATTGTACAAATTCAATGGCTTGAACATTTGGCACCGGCAAAGTCCCCGGTTGCCCGGTACAGACCGGACAGATATTCACATTCGGCTCGCGCTCCTCTCCCATCCCGTTCTTGGAATCACAAAACATCTTCGAAGCAGTCTTCAACTCCACATGCACTTCCATCCCGATAACCGGTGTATATTTGGCCATATCTAAATATATCTAACTATTATTCTTCTCTACCATTCTAGCCAATATGCCAGAATTTAGCAATATTTGGCTACTCCACATTAAAAACATTCTCCGTGCCGTAATATTCACGCCAGTTTTCGTTGTAGAACTTGAACATCCGTTCCAGACGATCTTGAGAAAGTTCTTGGAGCCCAAGATCTCCCATGAAATCCACAATTCGCTGTTTCGTCTCGCCTAATTTTTCTTGGTCTTCCGTCTGAATCTCAAACTCCGACAAAAATCCATAGCCAGCGTTCTTGTCGATCGTGATATAGAAATCATCTTTGCCATATTCCTCTCTTTCTCGCGACCATTTAGCTTGATAGGAAAATCCCGCCTCTTCCAAAAGCTTGTTCAGTGCGTCCATGGAAATGCCAGCCGTCTCTTCAAATTCCATGCGCAAAATTCCATTGGACGAAGTGGTATCATCCACCGAGGCTTTGATCACAAAGAATGCCTCGCCGTTCATCTCTCTAGTTCTCAAAGAATGGTTCTGGCCTTCTTCTAAAATTTTCTTCAGTTTTTCTTTTTTCTCATCAGAAAACAAAGGTAACAACTCTTCTTCTAATTTAGTGAAATCCCCGTCGTTCAGAAAATAGTGATTAAGTTGTTTGTACTTATTTTTTATTTCAATCCCCTGTTCAGCCAACTTATCCCGCAACTTCTGCGCATTTTCGTTAGTTTGCAAAAGACTTTTGATTTCTACTTCGTATTTCATAACACTATTTATTAATAAATTATTTATTAACACCAGCCTTTCTGCATGCAACTCCATGCTTCTTTAAAAAGACAATTGGTGTAAAATCATGATACTCCTCAAAATAAACTACTCTTCTAATTTTTTTTGATACTATCCCTTCCGCACATTGCATACAAGGCGAACTAGCTATGACCATATCGTCACCATTTTTTGAATAGCCTAATGCTCTAATCTCGGCATGAGGGAAATCGCAAGGCACATCCGAAGGCATCTTTTTCCCTGTTCTTTTATACTTTGCAATAAGGTCTTTATATTTGTCACAATTATTTTCTAGACATTTCTTACTTGTGCCATTTTTCGTTATTTTAACTATATCTCCACTTCTCACTACTATTGCGGATACTTTTCTAATAAAACACCCCGATAGTTTTTTCATTTTCTCTATTCTATCTGGAATATCGGAAGTATGCTTCTTCCCAGTCGGATTAATAAAAAAAACTTTTGGATGCCAATCGCAAAGCTCTTTGATTGGAAGGCTATTCTTATGTTCACTACTTATTGTAATAATTCTTTTGAGTATCTTATCATTTTGAGGAAATTTTTTGAAACAAGATGTATTTAATTTTTCAACCTCAAATTCAACATCTTTAAAGTTATTTTTGGCCCAATCAATTAAATCTTCCTTTCTCCACTCATAGGAAAATATTGGTCTTTCTTTCCCTTTGACCTGAAGATCATTATCGGAAATCAAACCAATTATGACCTTATCAATTTTAAATTGTTTAGAAACTGCATTGAAACATTTTTTTATATATTTTTTATGATCAGAATGCAAAACATCAAATCCTCCTGGTACATATAAAACATCTTTCATATTCTATACAATAAAATATTATTTTACCACCTCATACTTCAACACCACCGCATCGTCATTGATTTTCTCTATTTCTTTCAGTTTCAAATTAACGTCAAAATCTCCCTTAAAAAGTGATATGCCATCACCAAAGATTTTCGGCTCAATGGTCACATAAATTTCGTCCACTAACTTTTTCTCCAGAAACATTCCATTAACAAATGCACCGCCGCCTAAAATCGCCGTTTCGTATCCCATTTTTTCCAATTCGGCTATCACATCTGCCGGCTCGCCTTTCACCCATTTAACTCCTTCTATCATTGGCTTATTTTCTTCCATCGTAAAAACCACATTCAGCCTATCTTTCAACGGAGATGGAAAAGTGGCAAAGGTTTTATCGCCCATAATGACCACCCTAGCTTCTTTGGAAACTCGCTGGAAAAATTTCTTATCTTCCCTACTCGTCCAATCCGGAAAATGATCACTCGATTTCGCAATCCTGCCATCGAGCGTCGCAGCCATAACCAAAATGATTTTCATTGTTTTATATTTATGATTTTTTCTGCACAAATTCTTTCCAATTCTTCGTCACAAGTCCCCCGGTCGGCGCCAATTCGGCTTTGATTGGCGGATGGGCGGCATAATTTTCCAACGTGACATGCTCCGGACGGAAATCATCCAACTCTTTCACCTCATCAGAAATTGTTATTTTGGAAAACGGCAATGGCTCACGCGCCAATTGTTCTTTGACCGCTTCAATATGTTTTTCGTACACATGTACATCTCCAAAGGTATGGATGAATTCGCCTGGCTGATTACCCGTCACTTTAGCTAAAATTATAGTGAGCAACGCATAACTAGCAATATTGAACGGCACACCCAAGAAAATATCCGCACTTCTCTGATAGAGCTGTAAGGAAAGCCTACCCTTGCTAACACTGCATTGATACATATTGTGGCAGATTGGAAAGCGTGAAGCTTCTTCCGGCTTAGCCATGGCATAAAGAAATTCCGGGTTCCAGGAATTGACAATAGCATTATGACAATCAGGATCCTTTCTCATCTCATCCACAATCCATTGCACTTGATCGATTCCACGTCCATCTTTGGCCGGCCAATGTCGCCACATCTCTCCATAGATATGTTTCAATTTTCCATATTGCTCGGCAAATTCATCATCCGTGGCGATTTTTTCAACAAATTCTTCCTTGGTCATCTCCGGTACTTCCTTTTTTTCCATCAATTCACGGTAAATCTTATATGGATAATCATCCCAGATATGCACATTATTATCCACGAGATATTTGATATTGGATTGACCGGACAAGAACCAATAGAGCTCTTGCAAAACACCTTTCCAGTAGACTTTTTTGGTAGTTAGCAATGGAAAACCCTCAGCAAGATCGAATCTGATCTGACGACCAAAGAGACTATGAGTCACTACGCCTGTGCCAAGATCAGTCTGCGCGGTTCCATTGTCCAGGATGTCTTGGCAAAGTTCCAAATATTGATACTCAGGATGTTTTTTTTCTTGCAACATAAAAATTTTAAAGCTAAATAATTAACAGCACGCTTTTTCTCTTTTTTTATTCTCTTTAGAATCAAAACTCTCGGCTGGCAAACAAAGAACTTCACCCTTGAATTTCCTAACTTTTATTTTTTTCATTTTCGCCAAGTCTTCAGACTCAGTCTCTTCTTCAAACTTCTCACCGCCGGTTTGCGTTCTTAAATATTTTTCGTAGTAAACGATTTCTTTTATTCCCGCATTGGCCAAGGCTTTCATACAATCAAAGCAAGGATATTTTACAGTATAAAGAGTGGCGCCTTCCAATGTTCTTGGATTGATTGCATTGATTATTCCATTTATTTCCGCGTGTGCTCCACGGCATCGTTCCAACTTTCCCGTCTTCGGATTACCGTCTATTTTGGCACACCCCACTTCGTCACAATTATACCCGCCTTTGACCGGACCGTTATATCCTAAAGAAACCACTCTGTGATTAGCGTCGACATAGACAGCGGCAGTTTTCACAACGATGCAAGAAACCCTTCGCGTCAGCAATGTAGCCATATTCATAAAAGTTTCATCCCAGCCTATCCTAGTACTCTTAAATTTTTTCTTATTGGCCATTTTTTTATTTTTTAACTTTTAATTATCTCTCCTTTCTTTTCATAGGGGGTTCCTTAATTTTACTATCTTTCTCTCCTCTGGTCAAAATTGACATACTTCGCCATAATCAGCATAAAAAAACACCCCCTATTCAGAGGTGTTCGTAAATTCGTTTGTATATATTCGTTTTCTATTCGTATTTATTCGTGATCTTTCCCATCATCTCTTCCGTCTGGGCGATCAGTTCTTCGGCTGTGCCGTTGTTGTTCATCTTGAAATCCGCTTGGCGACCGATTTCATGGATGGACACTTCTGTGAGCCGTCCTTCTTCTTCCAAAAATTCTTCCAGTGTTGCTTCACCTTCACCGGCATTTTGTTTTCTAGCTTTAGTGCGCGCGTAGCGCAATTTCAAATCAGCCGTCACATACACCAAGAAAAAGTTCTGGCCGAATTTTTGGCGAAAAGGTTCCACGTCCCCATGCATTCGGATGCCGTCGGCGATGATGATGTCCGACTGAGCTTTTTCCATATCCTGGATCAAGGAATCGATGATGATGGACGGACCATAGCCTTCTTTCAGCACCAGTGCCAGCTTCACCAGATTGTCACGCGTCACACTTACATGGATGTCTTCCAAGGTACGGCGCAAAATTTTGGACGTGCCATAATGCACGGCGCCATATTTTTCAATTAAATAATCTGAAACTGTGCCTTTGCCGGCGCCTTTTTCTCCGATCAACCCGATAACGATTTTATTCTTTGCCATTGTTTTAAAACTCATTAAAAAGATTTAACCACCCAAAGATTATAGCAAAAACATACCTGAGCGTCAATAGAAAAAGCGCCCTGCCGGCGCTTTTTCGCGATATCCAAAAGTAATTTTACAAGCTGATTTTCATGCCGACACCCATCGTAGAAGAAAGACTCACTCTCGTTACTAATTTACCTTTCATCTTAGCCGGTTTGAATTTTTCCAGGCTCGCAATAAAAGAAGTGATATTTTCAACCAATTTTGCATCATCGAAGGACAATTTTCCGACCACTTGATGCACAATAGCGCCATTGTCATTTTTGAAAGCCACTTTGCCACCTTTCAGCGCTTTGACCGTTTCTTTGATTTTGGTGGTGACAGTTTCGGTTTTTGGATTTGGCATCAGGCCCTTCGGTCCCAGGATTTTGGCCACTGGTGCCAGTTTCGGCATCATTTCCGGGGTAGCCACCAAAATATCAAAAGCATCTTTTCCCACAAAAGCTTTGCCGGATTTGATTTTTTCGATAAATTCATCCCCCACTACCGCGTCAGCCCCCGCCTCCTTGGCATCGGCCGCATGCGTGGTCGTGATAACTACAATTCTTTTGGTCTTACCAGTGCCATGTGGCAGTTCAGTCGTGCCACGCAATTGTTGATCGGTTTTCTTCGGGTCAACATTCGTCTTGATGTGCACTTCTACGGACTCATCGAATTTAGAAACCTTGTTCTCTTTCAAGAATTTGATGGCTTCTTCCAAGGAATACATCTTATACTTATCAAATTTTTCGGCCACTGCTCGATACTTTTTTCCGTGTTTCATATATTTTTCGTGGTGATAGCGATTAGTATAAATCTCCCACAAATTAAATTGATTAACCTTCGATCTTGATACCCATTGATCTGGCTGTGCCGGCGATGATTTTCATGGCCGCTTCGATACTGTTCGCATTGATGTCCGGCATTTTCTTTTCCGCAATTTCTCGCAGTTGCGCTTCCGTGATCTTACCCACTTTGTCTTTCAGGGGGCTACCGGAACCTTTTTGCACACCGGCCGCTTTTCTAAGCAAATCAGAAGCGGGAGGAGTTTTCAACACAAAAGTAAAGGTGCGATCTTCGAAAATCGTGATCTCAGCCGGGATGATGTCGCCCATCTTGTCTTTGGTAGCATCATTGAATTTCACGCAGAACTCTTGGATATTGAGCCCGTGCTGACCCAACGCCGGTCCGACTGGCGGCGCAGGATTAGCCTTGCCTGCTTGGATTTGTAGCTTAATAACTGTTTTAATTTTCTTTGCCATATTCGTTGTTATATTTTATTAATCTGCAAAAAGTCCAATTCCACCGGCGTTTCTCGTCCGAAAATGGACACTAGCACCTTCACTCTGCCCTTCTCTTCATCCACCTTGTCCACTTTGCCATCAAAATCTTTGAAGGGTCCGTCGATAATTTTCACCGAGTCGCCGCTGGCCACATCAATCTTGTATTTCGGTTCAGCCACACCCATTCTCTTCTTGAGCATTTCAATTTCCGCCGGATCAACCGGGGTCGGGGTCGTCCCAAGACCGATGAAGCCGGTCACGTTCGGCGTATTACGCACTACATACCACGATGCGTCCGTCACAATCATGTTCACCAGGACATAGCCGGGATAAATTTTTTCTTCCACCACCGTGCGCTTCGACGCCTTGATTTTGATTTTCTTTTCAATCGGCACCATGACGTCAAAAATCGCATCTTGCATATCCATCGATTCGATACGCTGTTTCAAATTACGCGCGACATTGTCTTCATAACCGGAGTATGTGTGGAGAACGTACCACGCTCGTCCATGATGTTGTGTTTGTTTAGCCATATATTATTTTAGTATAAACATTTTTAATAACGTTTCAAAAATCCAATCCAATCCGCCGAGGAATGCGGCGATTGCCACGCTGATGCCGATTACTACCAAGGTATAGTTTATCGTCTTATCTTTTGATGGCCAATTGACCTTCAAAAGTTCCGCCCGGGCTTCCTTCAAAAATTGAGTGAAATTGTTCATAATTGAGGCTTTTTTAAAAGCCCCGTCAGGGCTTTTTTTCTTAACTCCATGATATATGATTTCCCGGATTGTGTCAATGGGTCGCGATAGCCTCAGCTAATTTTGGATCATTTTGAATCCATATATGCTATTTCCAATTTTTGCTGTAATTTCCGCGTATTTCCATGCCCCAACATCCCCAAATATGAGTTTAAAGATTCCTGCTTAGGATTTTCCATTATTCTTTTCATCATTCTTATTTTTGTGCTTGTTCGCAATACTCTATGATCCGAAAAATTTATCCAACCAAGAAAATCAACACCAGAAAAAAGCGTTTTAATACAAACCTTATTTGGATGAAGTTTAAGCTTTAGCTGTATTTCCAAAAAATCCGATATTTTTGGAATAATGTTTTCCAAATATTTTTTATCCTCTGAAAATATTACGAAATCATCAGCATAACGAATGTAATATTTGACCTTAAGATTGTGCTTCGCAAACTGGTCAAATTTATTCATATAAATATTCACTAAAAGTTGAGAGGTCAAATTTCCTAGTGGTAACCCGACATTATTTTTTCTTTTAGTACTGAAGCTACTGATAACCTCCTCCAATAACCAGAGAATGTTTTTGTCTGTGATATATCCTTGTAATATTTTCACCAAAATTTCATGATCTATGTTAGCGAAAAATTTCCTGATATCACATTTTAAAATCCAACAGTTTTTAGTATTGTTTTTACTGACAATATTAGAAAATTTTCTAAATCTATCGATTGATTTGTGCGCCCCTTTTTCCAATCGACAAGAAAAGGAATCAGCAATAAATGTTCTGTCAAAAAATGGATATAATTTGCGATAAATGGCGTGATGCAAAAGCCGGTCTCGGACAATGGCCTTGTGGATATCTCTGGGCTTGGGATCATTTATTTTGAACGCTTGATAATGACTATGTTTGTAGGTATGATGAAGGAGTTCGTCGTGAAGCACAAAAATGTTATCCATCAAATACATTTGTAAAATCTGAACATCTTGTTTGCTTCTTTTCCCTTTCGCAAATTCTTTCCAGGCTTCCAATAAATTTTCTAAACAAATAATATCATCATAATTATGGGTCAATTGAATTTTCATAATAATTCGACTTTTAAATCCCCCCCCCCCAGCTGCCAGCGGTATTCGAGAAGATAAAAAGTCTTTATCTTTTGTGGTATGAGTATTATCGAATTTTGCCCACCACTCACAGGTATACGCTCGGCCAAAAAGTAGACAAATATTTTACAGAAATCATTGAATCAGTCGCCATCGCCGCCTTTCTCAAGCCAGAGGAAAAAATTCCCTATGTCAGACTAGCCATCCGCAAATCAGATGTTTTAAAAATATTTCTGAATATTCTTTGGGAAACAAAATCGTTGGATGATAAAAAGTATATTGCTCTTTCAGAAAAACTGAACTCCATCGGCAAGGACTTGGGCGGTTGGAACGGCAGTCTTGTAAAGAAAAACTCTCCCAACCAAATGCTGGGAGAGAAATGAAGAGAGTTTCGGGACGCGCACCGCGGGATTGTCGGAGTTGAAGTTGTTGTCAAGCCAGTTCCAGTTCAACTTCACCTTGTCGTCGTTCTCGTAGAGATACGGAACATTGAGGTTACCATTGCGGTTCATAACGAATATATGAAATGCCTTCCAATCCACTGTCCTTCGAATACTCTCAGGACTGTATCGCATTCGTGATCTAAAATCACCTAGCACTTCATACCAAGTATCTTCATTTTTTTGAAGTTTCTACATGCACCACCCTATCCGAAACCGTGATCGCGGATAATCTCGACGCATGGATACTGGATTCGGAAGCGGGAAACCGTAATCGCCCGCATACTTCCCTACTACCAACTTTATTGTAGCACAAATTAAAGAGCCTCGGTTGAAATACAACACGAGGCCCGTTTTTTTTAGCCCCTTAGGGCTAAGATTCCGAGGGCCAGATTTAAGAATCTGAGCACTCAGCACTGACTTGCGGGACGCGCACCGCGGGATGGCCGGAGTCGAAGCTGTCGTCAAGCCAGAACCAGTACAACTTCACCTCGTCGTCGTACTCGTAGAGATACGGAACATCGAGGTCACCATCGCGGTCCATAACGACAGACTTCCATGCAGGTATTACTCCTATGCCCGCAAAATGCCTCCGGAAAAAGCTGATGCCTCGCTCCTGAATAGCCAGAAGATCGGCGAAACAGAGGCATCCGTCGAGCAGTTTCTTGGCAAGGAGTTCCTCATGAATCTCATCGCCCGTAGCGTAACCTTCAATCTGCTTCGGATGGCGCCACTGTTCGATTTTCCTTATGTCAAACTCAGCAGGTCCCGTCAGCTCAAGCTCAGGATATTTTACCTCTTTCACAAGATCTGGATAGGTCGGACGGACGGTGCGATCGACACGGATAATCGGGTTCCATTCGTTCAAAAGCGCCTGCAGTGCTTCTTCCGGAACAACTTCGTCTATTTTCTCCAACAATTTTTTATTCATTTTCCTCTCCTCCCTGTTTTATGGTTTTTGTTGTTTGAAAATAATTTTCTCCACAAAAAATTGCAAGTCAGCATTCTCAAAGAACAATTTATGCTAACTAGGTATTATATACCCAAAACAATGTTTTGTCAATAGGTCTCGCTCGAATTCTAATCTGAAGTGCAACACTCTGATTATATCAGAGTGTTGCACTTACTTGTTGAACTAACTCCGCCACAACTTTGGGCGGATTTCGCATTGCTAGCTATCTCAATTTATGCTTTAATTAGAGTTATGAATATTATCACAGTCAAAAATCTGGTCAAGAAATTCGACGACCGTCCGGCCGTCGATGACATCTCTTTTGACGTCAAGAAAGGCGAAATTTTTGCTTTTCTCGGGCCGAATGGCGCCGGCAAAACCACCACTATCAAAATGTTCACCACCCTCCTCAAACCGACCAGTGGACAGATTCTCATTAATGGTTTTGACCCCACCACTAACTCAGATGATGTGCGCCAATCTTTTGGCATAATTTTCCAAGATCCGAGTCTGGACGACGAACTGACCGCCTTTGAAAATTTGGAATTCCACGGCGTGCTCTATAATGTGCCGAAAAAAATCCGCCGCGCTCGCATCGAAGAATTGTTGAAAATTGTAGAACTGGAAAAACGCCGCGATGATCTGGTGAAAGAATTTTCCGGCGGCATGAAACGACGTTTGGAAATCGCACGCGGACTCTTGCATCATCCGCAGATAATTTTTCTGGATGAACCAACTCTCGGCCTGGATCCGCAAACTCGCAATCACTTGTGGAGCTACATCAAAGATATGAACCAAAAAGAAGGCATCACCGTTTTTTTCAGTACGCATTATATGGAAGAAGCCGACCGGATGTCTGATCGGATCGCCATTATTGATAATGGCAAGATCGTAGCCGAAGGCACCGCTGAAAAATTGAAAGCCGACACGGCCTCGGCCACCCTTGAAGATGCCTTTTTGAAACTGACCGGCAAAGCCATTCGTGAAGAAGGTGCCAACGCTGTAGATAAATTAAGAACTATGGGACGCATATGGAGAAGATAAAAAAATATTCCAAAGTGATCTATATCTTGTGGCTGCGCCAATTGAAACGCTATTCGCGTTCCCGCGCCCGAATGGTCGGCTCGCTGGCTCAGCCCACTCTTTTTTTGGTGGCCATGGGTTTTGGTTTTGGACCAATCTTTCAAAAAGCCGGTGGTGGCAACTACATCCAGTTTCTCGCCCCGGGCATTATTGCTATGAGCATCATTTTCACCGCTATGTTTGGCGGCATGGAAGTGATTTATGACCGCCAATTTGGATTTTTGAAAGAAACACTCGTCGCACCAGTCCCGCGCTGGACCATTATGCTCGGCCGCACCTTAGGTGGAGCGACTGTATCGACCGCGCAAGGATTGGTAGTTTTCTTCATCGCACTCTTGGTAGGTTTTCGACCGGAAAATATTTTCACTGCGCCGCTCGCGCTCATCTATATGGCCCTCATAGCCACGTCCTTTACAGCTTTGGGCACAGCCATTGCTTCCACTATGGAAGATATGCAAGCCTTTCCCCTCGTCATGAATTTTCTCATTATGCCCCTCTTCTTTCTTTCCGGCGCCCTCTTTCCGCTCACTGGCCTGCCTAAAGCCATTCAGCTGATTATTCGCATCAATCCCCTGTCCTATGGCGTGGACGGCATCCGTGGGATTCTTTCCCATCAAATGCATTTCACTTTCCACACAGATCTTTTCATCCTCCTGGCTTTCACTCTCGCGACTCTGGCGGCCGGTAGCTATCTTTTTTCCAAAATTGAAGTGTAGAAAGTGTTTTTTAGAATATTGAAATAAATTTTACACTGAACTGTGCTAGTCGATACTGTAATTTTTTAACTTAATTTTTGCGCAATCTATGGATATCAAAAAACATTGTCAGAAAATATTCGTATTCATCATCAATCTATCGGTTATAGTTTTTATTGTCTTTGGCATCAAGGAAAGCAATAAGAACAAATTCATTACCCAAACAGTTTCCAGCGACACCACTTCGCCCGTGGATAGCGGCATTTTGCAAGTTCAATCCAATATCGCCACCGACAGAGAAAACAAGCTGCGCAGCTTGAACAATTCTCCAAAAACCGTGGTCCAAACCAATCAGACGACCACCACCAAGGTTCAGCCAGCGGCAGTTCCGGCAACTCCCACGGCCACTACTAAAACCCCCACCAGGAAGACTAAGACTTCCTAATTTTTTATGCTAAAGAAAAAATATTCTTTATTTGCCCTACTTCTCCTAGTAACGTCTACCATCCTCCTTGGCTGGTTTTTTGCTAAGGCGGACTTGGAAAATGAAGGTAGTGTAGTGCGAGCAATAACTCCCACAGCTACCAGCACCCAAACTCAAAAAACACCCACCGCGCACATTGAAACAAAAACTGTCACCCTTCAAGACAGCGATGGCGACGGAATCTTGGACAAGGATGATCCGCATCCGACCATTCCGGAAATATATATCGTAGAAGACAATGACAAAAACGGCATCGTCGACAAGTTTGAAAAATAGCTATGGCAGAAAAAATTTTTGAAAAAGAATGGCGGGCGCTCGGCACAGATATCTACGTGCAACTGGTGAGCGATGCACTTCAAGAAACCATCGCGAAAAAAATATTTTCAGAAATTGAGAATATTTACAGCCGACAAGCGCATATTTTCAGCCGCTTTGACCCAGACAGCGAATTGTCAAAAATGAACGCCCATTTGGGAGAATTTTTCGAAGCTTCTTCGGATTTTTTGAGCTTATCCAAAAAGTCTCTGACATATTTTAAGGAGAGTGGCGGCCTATTTGACCCAAGAATCTTGGAGACCTTGGAAAAAATCGGCTACGACAGAAGTTTTTCTAAGGAAAATTTTTCATCAGACAAAGTTGAAGATATGACGTTAGCTGAAGAAGAGAAAACCGAATTAAAAGATGATCTGATTATAGTAAATGGCCGGATAAAATTTCAAAAACGCATGGACTTCTCCGGCATTGCCAAAGGCGTCATCACTGACCGCGTGGCGGAAAATCTTCGACTGCAAGGTTTTGAAAATTTTCTAGTCGATTCAGGCGGTGATATGTTTGCCAGTGGCAAAAACAATCTCGGCGACCCCTGGGGAATCGCTCTAGAAGGCTCGCACAATGAAAATGAAACTCTCTTAGAAATTTCCAATGAAGCAGTGGCCACCAGTGGGAACGTCCGGCGGAATTGGAAAAAAGGAGAAAAAAAATTCCATCATCTCGTCAATCCTCACCGATTGAATGATTTTTCTTTTGCTTTGCAGTCTGTTACAGTGATAGAGAGAACCACGGAAAAAGCGGATGTGTGGGCCAAAATCATGTTTCTCTTGGGACTGGAAAAGGGTCTGAAAAAAGCCCGCGAAAGAAAAATGAAAGCTTTTTTCCTCACAGCGGACGGCGACACTATAAAATCAATTTAAAAAAATATTATGCGCTATAAATTCGGCGGTATCATTTTTTTCTTCCTTGTCTTTTTTGTGGCAAGTCCAAACGTTTTGGCGCAGACTCAAAATGGAGGCCAATTGGATTATGGCAAAGATGTCGCAATTGATAGCGATCTGGACGGCCTCACTGATTTGGGAGAAAAAGAGATCTACAAAACTGATCCGCAAAATCCGGACACGGATGGCGATGGCATCCTGGATGGCGCCGAGGTCATCAGCGGAACCAACCCCCTAGACAGCGCTTCTCCGAGCGCAGTGCGAACCATCAGCACGCAAGAGACCATGACCGAAAGGGCCACTCCCTGGGCCTGGTACATTTCTCGCGCTTCTGGCCTGATGGCCTATTTTCTCCTGTGGCTCGTGATGTTTTTCGGTCTGGCTATCCGCACTCCAATCCTCAAAAAAATCTTCCCGCCCGCGTTTTCTTATGAAACCCATGCCTGGCTCTCAGCGCAAGCTCTGATTTTAGTTTTTTTCCACTCCGGCGCCCTGCTCTGGGACAAATATCTCCAGCTTAAAGTTTTAGACTTGTTCGTCCCCTTTCATAGTCGGATTTATACCAATGAGTTAACTTTCGGAATTTTAGGGTTATATCTCATGATCCTTCTCCTCCTCACCTCCTATTTCAGAAAATTTTATTCCTACAAAATCTGGCGCGCTGTGCACTTTTTGAACATCATTTTGTTCGCAGTTGCCACCCTCCACGCCCTAGCCATCGGCACAGATCTGAAAAACGGTCTATTCCTGAGAAATGTTTTCCTCGGCGGCGATATCCTCTTGGCTCTTGTTATCATAATAAACATCATTACTCAACTAAGGGCTAAATTTTTTAGCGAAAGAATTTAGGCTCTTGACAGCCAAAAAAACCTCTGATAATATTATTTTAGTACTTTAAAAATGTGGCAAGGAAAATGAGTTTTTATTGAAAAAATTTATTTTCCTTGTCGCATTCGGTTTTATGACGACTTGGACAGGCGGAGTAATTTATCGGCTTTTTAACTTTTACCGCAAAGGAGGAAAGGATGTTGCGTAACAAAGGGTCCTCAATTGGACCATCTACGAACGTAATCATTACCGCCACCGTGGCCGGCTGAAAGTGTGAGGTGCCCTCTAAGGGAAAGGAGATTCCATGTCTTGTGAACCACCCCAGCAGGTAAGTTTATGCAGTATGCGGCTAATGTCCAGAAGTTCAATTTAATAGAGGAGTGATGATTATGTATGCATTAACTCGTACCACCAATTTGGTAGCCGCGGCGAACAAGACGGCGCGCACAGCAGTCATCGCCAGGAACGCCACCTCCGGGATAATGTTAACCTCCCCGCAGACCACGACTCTACCGTCATGGACCGCCAACAGCTGAAACCAAGGTTGCCGACCCTATCAAGGAGGGGCCAATGAAACTGTCTATTTAGGAGAAAATTGAGGTATGCGGCCTCATGCATTGCTCCCAAGAAAAGCGCTGTATTGCTTCCAGCTACATATGAAGCATCTACACAACAATCTCCGCAACAAATATGGGCATACCGGCCGCGACTGGTATGCCCATTCTTTTTTAGAAAATAAATTTTTTATTCCACAAACCCGAAATGCTTCAGTGTCGGCAGAATGTTCGGAGCTAAATTTTCTTTTTCCAAATCTTCCAAGGGAATCCATTTCCACTCACGGATATCTGCACCGGGATGCACTTCACTATTTCGCTTGGCCACATAGTGCACCAAAATTACATCTATTTTACCTTCTGGTGTTTCTTTCAGGGTATGCATAAGATATGGCGTTTCATCCAAAATTTCAATCTCAATTCCCATCTCTTCCTTGGCTCTTCGGATAGCAGTTTCCTGAAGCGTCTCTCCATCTTGGGTTTTTCCCCCACAAAACTTCCAAAAATCCGTGTCTCCATGCTGATTCAATAGGACTTTCCCCTCCTCTACAATCACCGGTCCCGACGCAATGGTTATCTTTGCCATAATTTTTTTTGTTAATTGATTATATATTCTTGTCATTCCTGCGTAGGCAGGAATCTAGTGTAGAAACTTAATGATTTGCGACTAGATTCCCGTATACACGGGAATGACAGAAAAAATGATTTCTTTATTTATATTACCTTCACCATATAACTATCTTTCAGTTTATACCCCGCTTTCCGATAATATCCTCGCACGCCAACCCCGGAAATGACCGCAATTTTTTTGAGACCAAATTCCTCACGCGCGATCCGCTCCGCTTCTAAAAGCAACTTTTTACCCAGCCCAATGTGCTGTGGTGAGTTTTTATTTTTCTTATCAATAGACGTCAGTTTTCCATAAGTATGCACTTCACGCACCAGTGCCGCATTTTTCAAAACACCCTCCCCTGTACTCAGGGGAGGTGTCCCGACGTACTCGTTGGGACGGAGGGGTTGCGCGAGGGCTGGACCATGATCCTGCACACCCACAATCCGCAGCCGCAACAGCGCAAAAAGTTTTTTCTTATCAGGCGACACAAACTGCAAAAAAATTTCTTGGCCGCCACTGGCAGCATAATTAATCCTATCCAAAATTATTTCTTCATCCGGCACATATTCCGACCGCACTTCGCGACAGCGGATGCATCGACAGACGGACTCTTTTTCAATCAGTTGCCGCAAATTGGAAACATTCGGCCCGGCTTCAATGGAAGTGCCGGGCACATCGCGCACCAGACGGGCAATCCTGACTACCGGCGGAATGATATTTTTTTTGATCCGCAAAATAAATTTTTCAAATTCTTCGTCGCCCAACGCCTTGTATTCTCCTTTTTTCCACATTGAATATAGTTTGGTGTTTCTGATGACCACCGTCGGATAAATTTTGAGCATATCCGGCTGGAAAGCTGGCTCAGAAAAAAGCCTTTTGAACATCTTATAATCGCGCTTCAGATTTGATCCAGGCAGCCCCGGCATGATGTGATAGTTAATCTTGAACCCGGCATCTTTCAAAAGTTTGGTCGCCTCAATCGTACGCGCGATATTATGTCCACGCTTGTTCAACTTCAAAACATCATCAAAAATGCTTTGTACGCCCAGCTCCACGCGCGTACAGCCTAATTTTCTGAAACTTACAATTTCTTCGGCATCGATATAGTCCGGCCGCGTTTCCAACGTCAACCCGATGATGCGACATTTAGCTTTCTCATTCCTTTTTTGTTCCTTGAATAAATCGTCTTGTCTTTTTTTTAATTCATGATTCATGACTCTTGATTCATGTTTTCCATATTCATTACACGCCCGAAAACATTCAGTGATAAATTTTTGTTGATATTTTTTTGGTAAACACGAAAACGTACCACCCATCACAATGAGCTCAACCTTTTCGACTTTGTGACCGTTCAGTTCCAAAGCGCGCAAACGGTTTTGCACTTGGCGATATGGGTTGAACTTGGCCGCAATGGCCCGCATGACCGCCGGTTCATTGGACAGATAGCTTTTCGGCATATCTTTTTCCGTCGGACAATAGATGCATTTTCCGGGACAGGGATAGCTTTTGGTCAACACCGCTACGACAGCCACACCCGACTCAGTGCGGACACGCTTACTGAAAAGGGCCTTTTCTAGCTCCATGCTCCGCTTAATCTCTCCGCGCGCCACCATTTTTTCATACACTTCGCGCAAATCCGGATTGGTCGGCGGCTGCACCCCCAGTTTTTTGCAAATATCTTTTTTCAGACGCAAAAAATCAACATCTCCTTTGGAAACCCCCATTATAGCTAGTTTTATGAATTCCGCATATATTTTTTGCATATATCAAGACTAGAGGAATGAACCAGATTATGCAAGTTTTTTATTTTGTCATCCTGAGCGAAGTGAGTCACCGATAAGGTGACGAACGCAGCCGAAGGATCTGCCCGTGGTTACCTCAAGTTTTATGATTTATAGCAAAACCACTGGTTACACAAAGCAGATTCTTCGACTTCGCCCGAGTACGGGCTACGCTCAGAATGACAATAAAAGTTAACGTTGAATTTAAGAACCTCTTCTGCTATACTTCCTCCATATGAAAAAAGTAACTCTAGGAAAAATACTTTACGAAACCGAAACTGGCTACGACCAAATGGCTGATAAATTTTCCGGCACACGTTCTTTTTTTTGGCGCGATTTGGAATTCATCAAAAATCATATCGAAAATAACAACAAGATTTTAGATTTCGGCTGCGGCAATGGACGGCTCTTGGAAATCCTGAAAGATAAAAAGGTTACATATTACGGCGTCGACGTTTCACAAAAGCTGGTCGGCCTAGCCAAGAATAAATACCCGGAATTTGCTGCTAATATTTCAAAAATTTCCGGCCAGGCCAAACTGGATTTTCCGGATAATTTTTTTGATGCAACCGTCGCCGTCGCCGTCTTCCATCATTTCCCCGACCAAGATTTTCGCTTGGCGATGGCGCGCGAACTCTATCGCGTTACCAAACCGGATGGAAAAATAATTGTCACCGGCTGGAATCTATGGCAAAAAAAATATCGGAAATATATTTGGAAAAATATCGCCTTGAAAATCATCGGCCGTAGTCACTTGGATTTTCTAGATTGCCAAATTCCTTTCAAAAACAATGCCGGAGAAATTTTCACCCGCTTCCATCATGCCTATACTGAGCACCAGTTAGCAGAACTATTCAAACAAGCTGGCTTCCAAAAAATCACAGTTAGAACAATCGGTAACAAAAATCTGGTTCTGACTGGAAATAAATAGAAGCGTAAAGATTGCAATCTCTACGCTTCAAAACATTTTGGTGGAATTTTTACTCAATCGCCATTATCCCCCATTGAGACATTTCTAATGAGCTTTTTAATAATTCTCTCGTCCATTTCTTTTTCGCTCCTATTGTATGTCGCCATTTTCTCTTTTATCTTTATGCGTTCATCCTCTTTTTTACGTTTACCCATCTTGCTCAAAAAATGATAAGCAAGAAATATAAGACAAAGACAAACCACTATTGAGACGACTATTCTCGAATATACCATAATATCAACCCCCTTTTTAATTAAAATTATTATGAAGTTAAAAACATCAAAACAAAGTACTGAATCAATCATAGCAACAAAGCCTAGAAATAAGCAAGAGCTACATTCTAGCCTGAACTGCAATTTTACCTTCCACAAAAATCTCGTAAGGGGTTAAATAGGCATGTCTTTTTCTCGGTCGCTCATTGATGAGCTTTGCCTTCTCATCTACATCTCTTTGTT